>Ga0307511_10000089_pt1 | contig 76711 bp, 106 predicted proteins | sample 13_EM_MG_FD_200266 | JGI IMG/M metagenome (GOLD analysis project Ga0307511, IMG submission 200266) | Populus trichocarpa ectomycorrhiza microbial communities from riparian zone in the Pacific Northwest, United States - 13_EM | ecosystem: Host-associated > Plants > Roots > Unclassified | place...
CAATCCGGATCAGCGAGGATCCGCTTCTCCTCGAACACACTAACTTCCCTCTCGTCTTCATCCAGAATCCCCTGGACGACGTCGCGCAACGTTGCCTTGCTCGGGTCGCACAGCACTTCTGCGAATGTGTCCCGACAAACTCCGCACGAGGAGTTTGGAGGAGGTAACGTGACAGAGCTAAGTGGGTTGGCCGGTTTGTATTGGATCATGACCGTCTTCATCGCACCATAGGCCTTCCGGAGTAACTGGAGGGCCTGAAGGACGATGAGACCAGAAACGATCGCATTGGTCGTAGCAATGGCGGGGATAATGTTCCCGGCCATTTCTAGCACAGTTCTCAGGGATGATCGATTGAAACGGAACTCCGTGTAACACTCACCCTTGACCTCCCAACGAGTCTTCCCATCAATATTGTATGCGGCAGAACGGAGGTTGGAAGCTGCGGTCACGAAATCCAGTGTATCGTCGTCATCCTTGTCAAATGAAATAGTTTCTTCGCCCGCTTGCAACCGAGAGGCAAGGCGGTTCGTACTGCGGTGCAATCAGCATCTGGTATAACCTTGCTGTTCCCTGAGCCCGTACCTTGAAATAAACAGTTCTAAGTTATCTTGTAGCGTCAATGTTTTCTGATCCTTGAGCCCTGCACCTGCGGCGCTCGTTGATGCACCGTGTCCGTTCTGGCTATTTACAGGAGCGGCAGTGCTGCCTGATGTGGTCGTGTTGGCGGGCTTACCCCGGAGGACGAAAGACCCGGTTTTGATATCTTCAAATAGGAGCGGGACTGGAGGGGCTCTCGTTTTCCACATGTCTGCCATGGAAAGGAGGTTTAATATATCGGAGTGAAACACCTGGAAACGTCTTCGTGAGATATGGCGCTAACCAAGCTCAGAACAACGAACCTTCTCGAATGTGAGTTTTGCGGCCTCTTCGTTATCATTCGGTGACCTGAGGGCGGTGCGCACACGCCTGAACGCCTGAGCCTCCTTTCGCAGAGTGGCGATTTCCTGGGCTATTGGATGGTTTTATACGAGGGAGGACACGATGACGTCCACGACCACGCACCATTCTCACCCTGTTGCAGGGCTTCACTTAATTCAGCTTCCCCAGATGCGTCCTCGTCCTCACCAAACAACTGTCTGTTCGAAGTTAGCGATCCGGAAGAGCAGTTATAGTCCAAACGTACGACAAGAGATAGCTTTTGGCCCAAACAATGCAATGAATCGGCTGTGAGGGCGTCGAGCGAATAGTACAGACTGGAAAAGTCTTTGGAGTCTGTTTGGTAACGCAATCAAAACACTCCGTCCGGTCCTGTGGTCATCATCAGCAACCGTCGCGGACGAAAATGAGGAAGGTAAACCTTGAGAATCGGCTGGACCTGGCCCAGGTAACCTGCCGTACCAGACTCAACCAGTGGGACGTTGGCAGCCATACACATCTTGTTCACGTGCCTCCGTGCGTCTATACACAAGGCAATCAGGAAGCCGGAAGGGACTTGTGGCAGTATTACACACCGAGGTTGTCCAGAGCGTTCAGAACGATATCAAACGTCCTGAACCACGAAATGTCGAACTGAGGGTCTTTGATGTTAGCGTGGATAGGGTTTATTCGGACGTGGGGATTGAATGCAGACGCAGTTTGCGCCGCAACCTATCGATTTTGGTATTCTTGTGAGTTTAATGTAACTCATGAGTTTCCAATGGAACGCACCAGTGCTTTGCTCTGTTTCACATCCTTCTTGCGAAAGAGGAATTGGCGATTGAGGTTTGACAAGTCGATAGTATCAAGGTCCAAGAGAGTGATATCCCCGAATCCGGTCATCACCACGTTCTTTACTGGCGAACCAAACAAGCAAGTTAGCACTCGTAAAAAGGATGAACTCGATCCAAGGGTGGTATCGTCGCGTAGGTCGTGTGAAGGCGGGGACTCACATAGTTCGCATCCGATACCACCAGCTCCGACGAGCAAAATACGCGTATTTGGGAGCCTGGAGTACAGCTCTGGGCCTAATATCGCTGCGGTATGAGTCCCCCGGGCCATTGCACAGTGAATCCGGCGAAGGCGAGCAAGGGAACGGGGTTCAAGGTTGACACAGTGATGATGGAGGCGCCGGCCACGCCGAGGAGCTATGTGACACAGGACAGCGCGTTCGTCACAACGTGACTCGGACACATCGCGGGAACGCCAAGTCCCCACCGAAAATTGACGCGCGGGTTTTTCCCGCTCACACTCCTCGGACGAGCGGGTGAGGTTAGGTGAGCCCCCACGAAACCGGGAGTGGTAGGAGTACCACCCAAGCGCTTCGAAGTGTCGACAGTCAGTTCCAAGCTCGTAAAATCACGGCCGAATCCTTTTTTCTCGCTGACCCACCCTGCGTGCACCGTATTCAAATGGAGCGGACGACGCTCGTGCTTAGAATATGCACAAATTTATTCAATTGAACCCTCCGCAAAGCTCAAATCCTCCCAATGATACCCATCTCGAGGAAACTCTACCAACATAGGTGCTGGCTTCTGGGAGGAGTGAGCAGGGTCGTTCATACCAGGATCATGATTTAAGTAGATCGACCCCATCCGGCTGCGACGCCAGATGAAAAGGACACGATGGTTTCACGGATCGCGTTTCACAACAAGAAGACCCAAGGCCAAGGACTTTATGCGCCGGAACCCTGAACCACTGGCACTACAGTCGGCGGAGGTGGATATAGAAACGGTCACACAAGCGAGTGCTTCAAACTTCCTTCGATCGGGAATGGGCCAGCCCAAATGAATTGAGCCACCGGACTCGCGCCGGCCGTTTGTGAGCTAAGGGCCACTCCCGCTGCTTGAAAGTGAAGGCAGAGAGAGGAGCGAGAAAGGATGGCGTGGGACGACCAATCGGGGAAAGGTTCAATACCTTCCGACGCTTACACCACCTCGAACCCAAGCATCGCCTCTGCACAACAAACCAGAACACAAAAAAACTGGGGAGACCTGGCGGGAGAACAGGACGGGAGCGTGGGGAATCGATGGTTATCGTGTGGGGTTGGTCATTCATTAGCATTCTTGATCGATGATCCATCAATCCTGTACCGTTCGGGGGAAAAGTGGATGAGCGCAAATATGCGTACCGTGATGCACTATGTATTGGGTCGGCAAATTCTTTTCAACTCAGCGTGTGTGTGTACGCGGCCGCAGGACACCTGATCGTTCGTAACGAAGAATTTTTTTTGCGAGACCCCAACATCGTATGGTCCCCGAGCAATTCGTGCGTCCACCCGCACAGTTGTTCTGGGTCTGGCTTACACGGTGTGCAAAGCACCAAACTTTGGGTATACTTGAAGGGAGGATCAAGCTTGCGCGACTATGCGAGTCTCATTGTGCGAATCAACGTTAGAGTCCCCCCCCCCGCCTCCGATTTATTTGGGGGAAGGCAGAAAATCACCCCAGGGCAAATCAGAGTCCCCTTGCAACGCACGATATGTTGCGCGTGTGACACAACTTACCCCCGGGTGGCGTGAATCGGTGTGATGGTTCCCCCGCGTGTGATGGGAATGGTTTTGGTCCACTTCGACCACCGTACGGAGTCCCCAGACCGTTCCGAACGACTGCGTCAATGGACACAATTAGCTCGAAGAACGCATAACGGATCTCGTGCGAAAATTTTGTTTTCGTGTTTTTTTTTTGTATCTGCGCTTGTCTCTTTTCGCGTCTGCAAGAACAGTTCGTCCGTATATACATATACACACCGTTGACTTGAATACTTGACGATTCATCTCTCCTTCTCGAGCTCCATCCCCTTACGTTCCATATAAAAGATGCATGGAGCCCTCTTCAAAGACCCCTCGTTCTCGCACCCACCTTGTTTCCCTCCCTCCTAGAGTGCGAGTCAATTTCCGCCCTACGCGAGACCTTCCCACTCAATCATGCCCGGAGGAGCAATAGCAACAGGCAATGGTCTCGGCGCCAATGCCCCCAGGAACGTCTGGGCTGGTATTCTTTCTGTACGTCTTCCCATTTTCTCTCCATATGTTCCGCATCCTTACCATCATCCACCCTGCAGACCCTCTTCGCCGCATTTGGTGGTATCCTCTTTGGTTATGATACCGGTGTCATCTCTGGCGTTCAAACAATGAAGAATTGGTTATGCATCTTCGGTAAAACCGATCCCCTCACCGGGGCTTGCACCATCACATCATCCCAGCAGTCCCTCGTCGTCTCCACCTTATCAGCTGGTACCTTTTGTGGTGCTCTCTTCGCCGCCCCCACCGCAGATTTTCTCGGGAGGAGGTGGTCTGTCGTTTTTGCCGCCCTCATCTTCTCGGCTGGTGTTGCCATGCAGGCCGCCGCTTCCGCCATCCCTCTCTTCGTCGTGGGTCGTATCTTCGCCGGTTGGGGCGTCGGAATGGTTTCTACATTGGTCCCCATGTACCAATCCGAGTGCTCACCCAAGTGGATTCGGTACGTTTCTCTTCATTTTAGCCTGCCATCATCTCCTCGATCACTCACCCAATCGATCAAACAGTGGCGCCGTCATCTCCGGTTACCAATGGATGATCACCATCGGTCTTCTCATCGCCGCGATAGTCAATAATGCCACCAAGGACATGCCCACTCGTGCTTCGTGGCAGATTCCCGTCACTCTCCAGTTCATTTGGGGCGTGATTCTCGCCGTCGGCATGATCTTTCTCCCGGAGTCTCCTCGATGGCTCATTATGAAGGAACGCGACGAAGATGCTGCCCGCGCCCTCTCCCGTCTCATCTCCCTGCCTCCAGACCATCCTGAGCTCCAGGCCGAACTCAACGAGGTTCGTGTTGCCTACAAGCAAGAGAAGGAGTTGGGCGAGTCTTCTTACCTCGACTGCTTCCGTTCCACCGACGACAAAATCCTTTTCCGTACTCTCACCGGTATCTTCATCCAAGCCTGGCAGCAACTCACCGGTATCAACTTCATCATCTACTACGGTACCGTGTTCTTCGAGAAGTCCGGCATTTCCAATCCATTCTTGATCGCCATCGCCATCAACATCACCAACGTGCTCTCGACTATCCCCGGCATGTGGGGTGTGGAGAGGTTCGGTCGTAGGAGGTTGCTCCTAGTCGGTGCCCTCGGCATGTGCGTTTGCGAGTTTTTGATCGCCATCGTTGGCGTTACGGTCTCGACATCCAACATTGCCGGGCAGAAGGTTTTGATCGCTTTCGTCTGCATCTACATCGCCTTCTTCGCCTCCACATGGGGCCCCGTCGCTTGGGTTGTCAGCAGTGAGATCTACCCTCTCAAAATCCGTGCCAAAGCCATGTCCATGTCCATCTCCTCCAACTGGTTCTGGAACTTCATCCTCGGTTTCACCACCCCATACATGGTCAACAGTGAACCCGGCTCTGCTGGCCTCGAAGTCAAGGTGTTCTTCATCTGGGGAGGTACCTGTGCTGGGTGCTTCTTGTTCACTTACTTTTGCGTCCCCGAGGTCAGTCTTACTCTTGTTCACCCCAGGCGATCACCAGGAAGCTTATATCTCGCTTTAGACCAAGGGTTTATCCCTCGAACAGATCGACCTCTTGTACCGAAAAACCACCCCATTGAAGTCGGTCGCATTCCGCCGTCAACTCGAACGCGATGGTATCGAGCTCTCGGTCGGCCCGCGCGGAGGTGCTTACGCCAAGAACGACGACTCCGCTTCCGAGACGGAGAAGGTCTAATTTTCTCCCCTTCGCACAAACCAGGAGCATTCCCACCTTCGTTCCTCCGTAGTTTTTCCAGCACCACGTACACCCGAGGTATTGCGATGTTACTACTAGTTTTGCATGATCATTCACGGCAGGGTGATGGCTCCACAAGCTCTCTCTCACCCTGTTCAGGAGGGAGTTATTCCAGCGCGAAGTGTGAGAATGAGGACTGAAACTCTCGTGAAAGCTCCAAACTTAGGAGGTGTAGGGAAGGGACCTGGGACAACGTTTCTATACATCGGAGGCACTTGTTCATTGGATACGCCGAATTTGAAGCGATACTTGAGCGGTGCGTAACTTCGGATAATAGTCCGTGTCAGATTTCAGGGTTTAATTGCTGGGTGGTTACTTGAGAAGTCGAAGAATTTCATGCTACACCCCCCTCCCCCCCTTGACCCTGAAATTTGAACGGCGAGGGCGGCTGGACCACACCACGACCCAATGAAGTTCACTCTGAGGCCGGTAATATCTCTATGAACGTCGCTAGCCGGGGTTTATTCCTCAAATGTGCTGCCATCCATGTAGCATAGATCGGTGAAATTGAAAGTTAAAGCGTTGAGACGGCACCCAGGATTTGGTGGCCTGAAGGGGGTGGGGTTGGGGTCCTTCCCTGGCTCATAATTTCGTCGGTTATCCGAGTTTAAAACGATACGGCCCCGGCTTTCCAATTCCAGATGCACGGTTTGGATCGGACCCGACAAAGCGAATTCGAATGGGGTCCTGATAGTTCCCTTCTAAGCGCGTAGATATTCGCAGCCTTACGGACGGTCACTTAGAACCGGGGACCTATAGTACGTGACAAGGGACGGCCATGAAATTCCCGCTTAAATCCCAATTATTTTTCGTTGACACGGTCCAGGATAAATCCCGCCCGTCCGTCAGTCCCGGGGTCGGCGCGTAATTATACATTGAGTAACGTTCTGGCGGGGGCGGACAGGTGTATACGTGGGACACGTTTTTTTTCCTCGGCAAGGCTGTCCATCCATTCGTCCGCCAACTTCAGGTTCCCCTTCCGCCACACGGGTATTGCACATACGGCTCCGCTGGGGATGGAGTTGACTTTACGGTTCCTACTCCTCCTTAAGAAATTGATAAGCTCTTTCCGCGAACGATGGGATCAATCGGCCCGTCGGCTGTGGTACATTTTTTGGTTTGTGCAATCATGCATTTTACCCCAAAGCCCGAAGAAGAGGGACGAGATACGCCGAAACGTTGAATATCGACCGGCAAAACCTCCCACCACAGTGATCTGCGCCAGCGAGTACCACGGTCCCCCGCTCACGCCGATCTTTGGCGGCGACACCCCCATCTGGCCCCCGGGCTCAATCTCAATCCAAGTCCGCCAGCCTACGAGTACCAGCCCCGAGGATGCCGTTGACGAAGCCCACAGCGACCCCGCCCGCGGGTTCTTAAGCATTGACGGTTATTTCCTGGAGGGAAGCAGACCGATTTCTAGATCTACCGACCCTCCATCCCACCACGAACCTGAGGATATCTACATCCCCCTGCCCCCACATCAGGAGGATCTCGGCTCTCACTCCCCTATCATCCCTTCCCGACCCATCTCACAGTATTCCGGTCGTTCGTCACAATATTCATACCGTCCGCCATCACTGCAGTACTCAGTTCACCCGTCATCACCACGGCGTTCAGCTTCTGCGCCATCAGCTGTATCTTTCGTTGCTTCTCAAGTGTATTCTGCCTCGAGACCGAGAACTCGAGCGTCAAGGCGGTCGTCAATGGGGAATTCGTCGCAGCACCAGGCCAGGTCGCCGTCAATCAGGAGTTTGTCTCAGGGTAGCACCGGTTTGTCGCGACGCAGAGGTAGATCGCTCTCCCTCGTATGGGCTCGCCGGATTGTGGATAGCGTACCTCGAGGGCGCCGTCCACCAAAGGCACAGGCAACCGACCCTGCCCCCGCGTTTTCGGTCCCACCGAAAGACAGACTGCGTCCCATGATAGCAATCAGCAGATATGAGCAACACAAGAAGGTCGTCATCGAAGACAAACTCCATTCCCACGTTTGCTCGCCCGTTACCGTTGAATTCGTACGGTGAGCTCTTACGTTTCACTGCCGAACGCCGTGCATGTGCTTAGTCCTGTTCCTAGTGGTTCTGCTCCAGGCGATTGGGTTCCCCTTATACATCCTGAGGGAGCTCTGTACTGGGCCCATGGAACGGAGGTGAGTCCTAGTCCTCGTACGCATGCCCCGATCTGATTAAACGCGCTTCAAGCCAATTTATACCGACACCAACATGTGCGATCCGGATCTGCGGCAGGGAATCGAAAAATTTATCGAGGAAATCAACGACCTGAAGGATATTTCCCCACCCATACCAACAGATTGGGAGCTCGTGTTGGAGTTGGGAAAGGATGATGAAACAGGCGAACCCATCTGCTCGTACTATTTCGTCTGCCATTCTACTCGCTGTCTATTCTGGCTTCACGGGCTCAACCTCGAGAGCGTTCTAGAGAATCTGCATGGAGTCACCGAGTATACCCACATTCGTGAGCGCCCCCCTGTACCAGGCGGCCCCCGAACTAACCACATGACTAGACCTGGCATTGCAATCACAGTATTGGTGGGTAATGACCACACGACCGCGAAAAAATTGTGACTGACAACCCCAGGTCTCATTGGGAGGCGTTCCCGCATAACAGGGAGGTTCCCGATGAGCTCCTCCAGGAACTCAGTGGGATTCTACTTCATGCGGGCGTTGGTGCGTCAGGTCCAGAATTTGATGCTATGTAACTCACGAGTGACCCAGACTGTATGACTTCCACCAACTCTACCACAATTTACTCGGACCTGGAGCTCAACAAACTTCTGGGCTACATGAGCCACATCAAACAGGTTGGCGGAAACTATGGATTCTCTGCTTGCGTAGTCGGTAAGTCGCTTGTCTTGTATCCCATTGTACCCTCCTCATGGCTTTCTTAGGCCGCTTAATGAATTCGTTCAGTAAGACGCTGCTCGTGCGCGGTCGAACTTTTGGATCCTCACGAAGGTTTTTGACAGCACATTCCCGTTTTGCCAACTTCTACGGCCAGAACGGGGCTCGCCTGACTAACGACCAGACAATATACGGCTTCCAGCCAAAACGGACGTACCTGATCAAGCTCTTGTCCATTTTCCTCTTTTATGCTCCAGAGTTGCATCTCAGGGGTACGCGCGGTCGCCGTGTGCTTTGTCCATACATACTGAGACCCCGCCCAATAGGGCTGGAGTCGGTCTACACGGATTTCGTCGTCTCTCAGCACAGGTGGGTGGAGTTTATCACAAAGCTGCAATCTGAGTGGGCAGAATTCATCCTATACGTGAGTATTCCCCAGTCGCTGCGGTGCGGTGACTCATATGTATCCGGTCTTACAGGGGACTGTGCTGCTGAATGCCAACATGGCATTCTTGTCTATATCAAGTGTTGACCCCGGGAACCACATCCGCACCCCAGCCCAACTTGCAAGTTACCTCTCCGTCATTGCATCTGTCGGGAGCGTCGTGACCGGTTTGTTGTTACTTCGGCAACACAGGGCCAAGCCGCAAGAAGCTGCAGACGACGTCGTGAGGCACTTTATCTTGTCCCTCACTTCTATCCCTCTCACCGCGCTCGACGTGTTCTCCGTGATAGAACAAGTATCTCCGAAGTCGTTATCGTAACGCGTTCGGGTTCGAAACTCTCGCAATCCTATACAGCCTACCGTATTCGTTACTGCTCTGGGCGTGAGTCGTGATAAGTCAGCGACAATCCCTAGATCCGTATATCTGACGTTGATCGATAGCACGATGTCGTTTTTCACAGCCTTCGGTCTTGAGGTACTTCTGTACAGTGAGGAATCGTGGGCGAGGCTCCCAGTCGGCACCCTACTCGCGATGGTGGTCCTCCTGATCTTTTGGTGTGTCCGGACCGCGCTGGAGGCTAGGGCGCATTTCAGCCTCTCGAGCGAAGCCCACGCCTTGAAGGATAGCCTTGTCGGTTTCACCAGGCGTCTGCGAGGGGAGAAGTCTAACTTAGATGCGGGGGGTGCTGGAGGCGGTGATCAAAACAAGATCTGGATGTTCCCCCTATCGCAGACGTTGAAGAAAACTTTCAACCGGCTCCGGCGTCCGCGAAGACTGAGGGGTTTGACGCCCCCGGCGACCCTTGACCAAACTGGGAGTAACGGGTATGCACCACAGGATGGGATGGTAGTGGAGATGGGTGAGATCAGTGACGGTGCCCCGGCAGACGCAGGGTAGGATGTATGTACTCCCTTCTTTCTTGGCTTATTGTGTACACCACTCTTTTTGCGTTGCAAGTTGTTCACTGTAACTTTCGTCGTCCTCCTGTGCTCGTCGAACTGTATCGGTTGGGAATTTGTACGCCCGTGTAGTGTGTAGACAAAGGGGAAACCTTGGGGTGTTTGCATTTCAGTCGAAGATTTCCCACGGGGTACGGACCCAGCCCGTGGTGACTAAGTACCCGCCTCCAGACCGCGCCCTGACCCAGACTTTTGAAGTCCCTCCACCACGAATAAGTACCCGAAGAGTGCCAAAAGTGATGGGTGTTAAACGAAAAAAAAAAAAAAAGTCCGGGAAAAGGCGTGAAAATTAAAAAGTGATCTAAAAGTTCGCTCAGATGCTTGGACCTCACAGCTGGGGTACGGGAGAGCGTTCGTTCCGTATTGCGACCGAGGGCCGGCGCCCGAACCACGGGAGCTCACCGCTGTAACACCCCCTACTGTCCTATCGTAGCGTTGCATATACATCCTAGCCGCTTCGAGGGCCAAGAGTATACACAGAATACCACTGGTATGGGCGCTCTACGGCGTGAACAAACAAATGTAAACAAGGGTCTTTTTCTGGCAGGGCTGCCCATCTACACATCGTAATCGTGGGGAATGAGATGACGACATTCTCGAAGGCGACTTTTGACTCACTTGGGGGTGTAGGGAAGGGGCCTGAGTGAACGTTTATATACATCGGAGGCACTTGTTCATTGGATACGCCGAACATGAAGCGATACTTGAGTGAAACAAAGCTCACTCCACCTCCACGATGGCCCTTTGCTGCCTCCCTTGCTACTCCATCATATGATCTTTGCTGATGTGCTAACGCGCGGTGGGGTAAGGGTGGAGCGCCGAGAATTGTCGCCCCGGTGGCCGACGCGGACCTCGCTGCCACGAGCTGTAATTATGGGATCACCGGGCCAGACTCAAAGCGATCCAGCCGTCAAAGGAAGAAGCTGTTTGACCCTTTGGTGCGAATACTCCAAATCCCGGGTTCCCTGTGGCCCCCACTTCAAGGAGGGTACTATGCAGACCATGCGCCCAATGCAGCCTCGGAATAACTGGAGTTCGCCCCTCTGACGTGCTACCCTCCGTTCTCCTATCGTAGAATCCCGGTCATTCCGTCAGTCCCGGTGTCGGCGCGTAACCACCACCCATTGAGTTCCAGCAGAGGCGGACGAGCGTGGGTGGCATGGACACGTTTTTGTTTTGTTTTTGCCAGGGTTGTCCACCCATTCAACCAGCCTCAGCTTCACCCTCCATCACACGAGTACTCTGCATACAACTCCTACTGAGGATGGTGTTGACTCCACGGTTTCCACTCCCCATAAGGATTCTCATATCCTTCCTCCGCAAACGATGGGATCAATCCACCCGCCTACTGTGCTATATTTTTGTGTTTGTGCGCTCGCGCATTTTCTCCCAAAGCCCGAAGAAGAGGGACGAGATAGGTCGAGGTGTCGAATATCGGCCAGCGAACGCCACGACAACTGCGATCTGCGCCAGTCGTTTCCCTCCCCCGCTCACAACCAACCCTGCTGCCTACCACCCTGATCCTGAACCTATCCACGCCGTCCTGTCTCCACACGGAGAGGGTCATGCATCCTCTCTCATCTCTTCCAGACCCCCTTCACTGTATTCCCATCGTCCGATATCACAATATTCAGTATACCGCCCGCCGTCGCAGTACTCACATCATTCCGGTGCACCCCAATATCCGAGGTGTTCGTCTCCCATCCTGTCTATTCGCCCACCGTCTATCGCGGCTTCCGGTGCTTCTCTGGTATATCGTGCTCCGCGGCCGACCTATCAAGTGCGAAGGCTTCCGCAGACGAGGGGAGTGCCGCAACGTAGGGTTAGGTTTTCAACCATTCATAGTCTGAGTACGACCGCCAGTCTTGGCCCTGGCCCCGCGTTATCGGCCTTCCCGGGGGGCAGACTGCGTCCCATGATAGGAATCGACAGATACGAGAAAGCGAACAAGGTCGTCATCGAAGACAAAATTCATTCCTACGTTTTCCACCCTGTTACTACTGAATTTATGCGGTGAGCCCTTGCATTTCGCAGTGGAATGCCATGCATGTGCTTACTCCAGCTCCTAGTGATTCTGCTCCTGACAATTGGGTTCCCCTCATGCATCCTGAGGGAGCTCTGTACTGGGTTCATAGAACGGAGGTGCGTGCTAGTCCTTGCACGCGTGCCACGATTTGATTAAACTCGCTTCAAGCCAATCTATACCGACACCAACATGTGCGATCCGGATCTGCTGCAAAAAATCGAGCAATACCTTGAAGAGATCAACAAATTGAAGGAGACTTTCCCATCCATACCAGAGGATTGGGAGCTGGTGTTGGAATTAGGGGCGGACGATGAAACAGGCGAGCCTATCTGCTTGTACTATTTCGTCCGCCATTCTACTCGTTGTCTGTTTTGGCTTCACGAGTTTGACCTCGAGAGTGTTCTGTGGGACGTGCCTGGTGTCACCGAGAAGGCCCACATTCGTGAGTCCGCCCCTGCGCCAGGCGCACGCCGAACTAATCACATGACTAGACCTGGCATTGCAATCCCAGTATTGGTGAGCGGTAACTATATAGCCACGGTGACTCTGTGGCCAACAACCCCAGGTCTCATTGGGAGACGTTCCCCCACGACAGAGAGGTTCCAGAGGGGCTTTTCCAGGAGCTCTGTGGGATTTTGGTCTATGCGGGCATTGGTGCGTCGAGCCCAGTAATAGGTGTGGTGCGACTCACGAGTGATCCAGACTGTATAACTTCTCCCAATTCTACCACAGTTTACTCGGAATCGGAACTCGGCAAGCTCCTTGGCTACGTGAAGCACATCAAACAGGTTGGCTGTGATTACGGGTTCTCTGCTTGCGTAGTCGGTAAGTTGAGCGTCCCTTATTTCGCTGAGCGCCCCTCACTGCCCTCTCAGGTCGCTTGATGCTTTTCTTCAGTAAGTCGCCGGTCGTGCATAGTCGAACCCCTGGACCCCCATGAATGTGTTCGGCAGCATATTTCCGTTATATCAACTTCTACGGCCAGAAAGGGGCCCGCCTGACCAACGACCAGACAATATACGGTTTCAAGCCGAGCCGTACGCACCTGATCAAGACCTTGTCCATTTTCCTCTTCTATGCTCCAGAGTTGCATCTCAGAGGTACGCACGGTCACCGTGTGATTCGTTTGCATGCCGACCCGCCGCCAAATAGGGCTAGAATCTGTCTACACGGATTTCGTCATCTCTCAACACAGATGGACGCACTTTTTATCACAAGGTTACAGTCTGATTGGACAGAGTTCGTCCTATACGTGAGAAGTCCCCGGTCTTTGCGTTGCGGTGTGAGTCACACACCCGGTATTTATAGGGGGTCGTGTTGTTGAATGCCAACGTGGCATTCTTGGCCATACCAAGCGTTGATCCTGGAAACGACACTCGGACCCCGGCCCAGCTTGCCAGTTACCTCTCTATGATTACATCCGTCGGGAGCGTTGTGACTGGCCTGCTGTTACTTCGGCAGTACAGGACCAAACCGCAAAACGCTGCGCAAGAAGTCGTAAGCCATCTCACCTGACCTCTCTCACCACGTTCCTTGACTCACTGTGCTCAATGTCTTCTCTGTGATAGGACATGTATCTCCGAAGTCGCCACCACAGTGCCCTCGGGTTTGAAACTCTCGCAATCTTATACAGTCTACCGTATTCGTTACTGCTATGGGCGTAAGTCGTGATGAGTTGGATGGTTATTGCATGACCTGTTGGCCTGACGTCGTTGACTGATAGCACGATATCGTTTTTCGTAGCCCTCGGTCTTGAGGCACTCCTGTTCAGTGGTGAATTGTGGACGAGACTTCCAGCCGGGGTTGCACTCGTGATGATGCTCCTACTGATCTCTTGGTGTATCTGGACCGCGTTTGATGCTGAGGCAGATTTTAGCCTCTTGACCAGAGTCCACGACTTGAGGGACAGCTTTGCCGGCTTCATTCGGGGTTTGCGAGGCAAACCCTCCGAGCCCGGGTTAGGTATGGGGGATACTGGAGGTGGTGACGGCCAGAGTAGGGTCGGGGTGCGTTCCTTATCGGAGAACCTGAACGAAACTCTCAATCGGTTCCAGTCGCGGTCGGCAAGGACTCCGACGCCCCCGACGGTCAATCCAACTGGGAGCAGCGGGTATGCCCCGCCGGATGCGACAGCGGTAGAGATGGGCGAAATTACTGGTCAGGCGTCAAGGGGCGCAGTGTAGGATGTACGTGTTTCCGTCTCTTTCTTCGTTTGTTATACACCCTGTCCTTTTTGCGTTGTGAGTGGTTCACTGTAACGGCCCTCTTCGCTTGTCCTGTTTAGGAATTCGAGAATATAATATCCGGTCGACAAAATAACAAGTGAACCAGGGCTATGGTGACGAAGGTTTTGAGGCTATCGATACATATGTATGGCGTGTTGACTTGGGGGAACCTTACGCGGCGGCCAAAGCTTGCGAAGTCTCGTAAGCCGTCGGATGCGCGACGGACCCGTGGGTGCGGGATGAGGTTCGTTCTGCTGTGCGTCCGTACCACGGGAGCCCATCGTACTGGTACACTCCCACCATGCAATCCCCTGTAGTGGTGCTGTCCGTCCCGACCGTTTTGAAGGCCAATGGTAGTATCCCAAATTATACGCGTGCCGTTGTGGGCGCCCGATTTTGGCGGGAGCAAACAAATGTAAACAAGGGTGCTTTTTCTGGTAGGGCTGCCTGCCAGTCTGGGCGAAGATGAGATGACGACATTCTCGAAGGCAACCTTTGACTCTGCACGCTATGCATCGTTCAGGCCGACGTACCCACGTCAGTTGTTTGATGCAGCGTTCAGGTACCACGAACAGACTCGGGGTGCGAGGTGGGACCTTGCGGTGGACCTAGGCTGCGGAACGGGTTCGTTCGGTAAACATTATCCCGCATTTGGGGGGCTGACAGTTATCAGGCCAGGCAACCACTGAGTTGACACCATTCAAACGGGTCATTGGCATCGACCCAAGCGAGAAGATGGTCGAGCAAGCCCGGCTTGCGTTACTCCAGAATGGTGTCGATCAGATTGAATTCGCCCAAGGGTCTGCGGAGGACCTCTCGATGCTCCAAGATTCCAGCGTTGATCTCGTCGTATCTGGTTCGGTTTCCCCGATTCCCGAACGACCAGGGGAGTGCTCACGCTATAATGTACAGCACAAGCTGCGCATTGGTTGAACTGGAATAAGGTGTGGCCTGAAATTGGTCGGATTCTGATGCCCGGTGGGACCGCTTCTATCTGGGTAAGCAACCTTGCATATCCTCGCGGCAGTTGCTCATGCTCGTGCAGGGGTATGGCGAGGTTACGATCCCGAAGTACCCTTACCTCAAACCATTGATATCCGACTACCATACGGGGCCCAACCAAATTGGTATGGTTACAGTATATCTAGTGATCTGTCGCCCTAACCCTACTCGGTAGGCCCCTACTGGGAACAACCTGGTCGTTCGATCGTAGAGGGCCTCTTGCGAGACGTTCCCTCCGCAACTGAGGTCTCTCCAGGTTCTTTTTCCGACTTCCGTCGGTCGTTCTTTTCGTGTACGTCCTTTACGACTCTGCACCACGACCAAACTTACCTCGCGTTTCGAAAGCTCCGCATATAACCGATGTCCCTTCACCACTCCCCACGATACTGAAGAAGACGATGACGTGGTCTGATTTGTTGCGGTATTTCAAGACCTCCAGTGCTTTGCGCAATTTCCACGACAAGCATCCGGAAGATTTGGCGCACCCGGACGGCGACATATCTGAGCGCCTGTTGCGCCAGCTCCTCAGAAGCGTAGAAGAGCGGGAGGGTCGACAGATTACACCAGAGGAGGATCAAGTTCAGGTTGAATGGCCACTGGGCTTACTGCAAGCGAGGAAGAAATACTAGTCGACGTTCCACCACATAATAGAGCACATTGTGTGCCTTTTTCTGACCTTTCGCGTCCAACCTCCCGTCATCCAAGTGGAGTTCGGATACAGTCTGTATCAGCAAGTCGGGGCCACGATATTGTTGGTAGGATGAATACTTGGGGGTTAGTGACGATGGTTGGGGCCACCGAAGACCTATAAGTTCTCTCACCCAGTTAGAACGAGCGCACCAAGATATCGGGCGATGAGAGAAAGTTGGGTCTCTGCCTTCGCGGATTGTCTGAGTTTAATTCGTAATCGATTGAAACCCCGCGGCCGCTGCAGCTCGCGTCACGTCCTCAACGCGAACTTGCACATTCTGAACAAGTATCCTTGGCAAGTGGCAGTTGGACGGCAGTTTCCACATTTTGTGGGCGAGCGAGATCTCGATGTGTTTGTGGGGCCAACCCCCACCGAGTCTCATCTCCGCTCGGCCCCCTAGTGCCCTGCCTGGGTTTTCGGAATTGTCGAGAGGGAAGACTCTCGCCCATGCTTCCTCGCAGATATAGATGTCCACGCGAGGAGGTTGGATCGCCGGTCGCTGTGGATGTTCGGTGTTTCCGTCGCGGCGTGACTTTGTGCCGTGAATGAACGCGATCTGAGCGCCGGTACGTAACAACCAAGTTCGAATAGAAACCTCACATCACCCTCGGTCTTCCCCCCGGAGCGAAAGCAGCCAGCACACTCCTCAGCAAAAACGAACGGGAGTAGCGGAACACTCAAGGCCCGGTCGCAGGCGCTCGCCCCATCGAAACCTCTCCCCACCCCATTGGCCAGATATGGGAGCCGTCACCCACTTCTTCCTTGCCAAGACAACCCCGTGGTGCAAGCGCTCGAACACCGGCACAAACTTCGGAGACGCGAACAACGACCGTTGTCACAAACCGTCGAATGCCAACTGGGCGCAAGCGGCCAATGTTTTCCAAAAGACATTCGAGATGGGTCACGGTCTGTTTGGTGATTGGTGTCTTCTGGCTGGTGAACAAGCTGCGGGACATCTACACCTCGCTCCCTCCGCTTTACTCTCAATACCACTGGCAAGAGATGGCTCTACCCCAACACAGCGAAGATATGCCGTATCCGGACGACAAAGGTCGCAAGTTCTTTTGGTTGTCCGACCACGTACGAGGCTATGGTACGTAGATCCACCGTCTAGGGTCTCTCATGTAATCACCAGTATTACTCGACCGCTCACGGATAGGCGCAGGATGGGGGAATGTCCTGCAGGAGCATTTCATGAATGGATATATTTCCTACGTCTCGAAACGATCGTGAGCCACACCCTTCTCCACTCTGGTTCCCCGTTGACGACTCTATGCCTTCAGCTTTGTCTTCAATAATTACACTTGGAGCACCAGCCCCATACCATATGCACATTGGAGAACCAACATCATCCCAGCACGCATTCCGATGTCCACCATGATAGCTGGTATGCCTGACGGTATGTGTTTGGCAGTTGGCTAATCAAATCCGGAATCAGGCCCTTTAGCTGGCGGGCCTTTCCCGCAGGGTGACGACACCCCCCGCGCGGTGATGAAAGATTACTTCGATAAAGTCTGCCCAAAGCCCTTCGTACTGGATCACAAGGCACTTATGTCCAGCCTACCATCGGACTACAGCGCGGCAACGGCGATAGATGCTTGGGTTGAGTTGTTGAACTCGACTCCGGAACGTTGCGTGGAGGTCGCGAAGGTGATCTTCGATATTTGGTGAGTTATTATGTCATTCGGTGTGTCGTTAAATGCTCAGGCAGTTAACAGGATAATGGGTTCGGAACGCTTGGTGGATGTGGTGCCAGAATTTTTCAAGTCCCCGGTCGTTACTGAGTTCCGCTGGTCCCCCCTCATTGAAGGCATCCTCCGTCAAAACTTTGAGCATTTCGCTCCGAATGGCCTCCCATATTCCTCCCCGGACACCAATCCATACCCGGTCATCGAAGGTCTCCTTGTTATGCACCTCCGACGCGGTGACTTCGAGAAACATTGCAATCATTTCGCCAAGTGGAGCTCAACTTTTACGGGGTTCAACCAACTACCAGGGATCACTGACAGATTCACAGTCCTACCCCGCGGTGCAAAGGGCCAACTCACGAAGGAGGGGGCGAACGCTTATCGAAGAGCGTGTTTCCCAACCATCCAGGAGATAGTCCAGCGAGTGGGGGAAATACGAGCTTCCGAGAGCGGAAAAAGGCTGAAGTACATCTACGTCATGACGAACGGGAAACGGGAATGGGTGGCCGAACTGAAGGCAGCCTTCCTCGCGGCGGATCACTGGGATAATATCGCGAGCAGTAGAGATCTGGAGTTGACCGAGGAGCAACGGTATGTTGTGCAAGCCGCGGACATGTTGATTGGGCAGAGGGCAGACGTGTTTATAGGGAATGGGGTGAGCCGGAGTAACGACCGCGTTGTTGGCTATCATCTAACTTGGTTTGCAGTTCTCTAGTCTTACAGCAAATGTGGCGATGCTTAGGGTGGCTAGGAACCTGGGAGGTGATAGGACGAGATTCTGGCTGTAGGGCCCATCGGCATCAAGTCTTTCACGATGTTAATCACACTAAGGAAGACGTCAGCACTTTTGTTGTACGCGTTTGTGGTATTAGAGGATAGATTACCTTCGTAATAGTCCGCCGCCATGAGTCTAGCATGCAGACGGTCACCCTACGTCGTGGGACGCGAAAACTAGCAACTCACAGTTCTAGGGCGATCTCAGGTGCGATCCGTTCGGTAAAATCGGGCACGTCTGTCGCGCCTTTCTTCTCGTAGATGGATTTGTGGGCAAGATATTCAACCAATTTATCCACCACCGCACCCCTAGTAACCGCGTGAGTCAGTTTCACCGCAGGGTGGATGGAAGCACTGACCGCTCGGTCATGTCAATCAACTTGGTCTGAGATTCTCCAAGACCGCCTAATAATCCGAATTTGGTCTCAGAGCTCGCAATGACACAAGTGGAACCCACTAGTCAATGAGTTCTTCAGGGTGCCACTGACAACTGCCACTTTTCCTTTTACGAGGAAAGTGAAGCCGTCTGGGCTGGTCATGCAAATCCATTCCTCGGCCAATTCGGCCGCCTTATCCTATAAACCGTCACCATGAGAAAACAGAATGTAATGGAAGAGAAACCACTCACGGGCATCTCGACATCTTGGTCCATCTCAAGGAATCTAGAGGCCCTTCGATCACATTTGGCTTTCTCACCAACCTCCACCGACTTCCCCCACTACCTCTCGATTCTATCATGTCTTTGCCCAAGGTGAATCGAGGTCCGAAGGCTCCGTCGCTCATATCTCACTTCGTTTCTTCCAGCGAATCATCAAGGTCCTCGCTTCTCAATCCCCCCGATCGCAACTTTGACTAAACCAATCATGGGCGGTTTCTCAACTTACAGGAGACAGAACGGCTCGTGGCCGACCCAGCACCAGGGATTACCGCTGAGCCACATGAGGACAATCTGAGATACTTCGATGTCACCATTAAAGGCCCCGATGGAAGTCCATTCCAGAGTGCGTCCCTCCCCTCTTGCCGGACGTGCTCACGATCACCGGTAACTAACGGGTCATCTAGATGGTGTTTTCCGTCTGGAACTGTTTTTACCTGAAGAATACCCAATGGCGCCTCCCAAAGTGCGGTTCTTGACGAAGATCTACCATCCTAACATTGGTACCGGGAGTAGCTTGTTCGCACTCGCGCATTTGGCTAACCTGTTACCCCACAGACAAGCTAGGGCGGATCTGTTTGGATATTCTGAAAGGTGGGTGACATTCGTGGGATCTGTCGTTTCTCATCGCTGACTGACGTGATCTCTGTCCAACAGACAAGTGGTCCCCAGCGTTACAGATCAGGACGGTCCTCTTATCAGTGCAAGCGCTGCTAAGCGCCCCCAACCCCGACGATCCGCTTGCCACAGATGTCGCCAAGCACTACAAGGACGACGAGAAGGATGCTCAGAGAGTCAGCAAGGAATGGACGGAGAAGTATGCATCTGGTTAATGCGGTCTTGTACTATCATATCTTTTTTCGTGAAGCTTCACACAACTTGGTTTCTGGCTAATATATCCACCGCGACCACCTCCGCTACCTTCCATCTACGGGTCAGATTAGGGTTTTGATAGAAGTAATCCCGGCCAGGTGCATTATTCTGTCCTTGGTAATGGTGGTCATGGGTGAGTAAATCCGTGGTTTGGGCGCGACTCCAAAGCTAGCCACCAGCTGACGGTCCGGGGTGGAATGATTCCCCATGGTGATGACGTCTTAAGAATATAAACGACAGCATTTGTGGGAAAGCCGTGAAAATTGCGGCCGTCCGGAGTCACCCTACCCTTGGCAGAAACTGTCATGTTGTCCGCCGCGAGATCCTCCTCCAAAACTCTCCTACGGGCCCTCGTCCTCGGGGGCTCGAGACAGTCAGGTCTCGTCGCAACCCGTCGCCTCCAAGTCCGTGGCGTCCAATCGGTGGCCCAAACAGATCGAGTTGCGTCCGCGGTTTCATTTTGTCCCTCCCCGTGCAAATTTTCAAGCTCGTACGATCCTGACACCCGAAAATTTTACAGGAGACGATTACTCGACTCTTGTACTCGATTGGAACCAAGCGTGAAGTCGAACGTCACCTACGAATCTTCTCCTCGTCTTCCGATTCCTCTGAACCTGCAAAGTTCGCCGTCATCAAAATTGGAGGTGCCGTCCTCGACCAACTGGATGAGCTGGCCATCAGTATCAGTTTCCTATACCGCGTTGGACTCTACCCCGTCATTCTGCATGGTGGAGGACCCCAGCTCAACGATATCATTCAGAGGGAGGGAGTTGTCCCCGAGTACATTGATGGTATCCGTGTTACAGGCGAGTTTATACCCTACGTTACTACTAACTCATCTAACATCCTAGGTAGATGCAAGGACCTTACATATCGCTCGTCGCGTCTTCCTCGAAGAAAACTTGAAGCTCGTTGCCGCCCTTGAGAAGCTTGGAACACGCGCTCGACCTATCACCTCCGGTGTGTTTACTGCAGACTACTTGGACAAGGAGAAGTACGGCCTTGTGGGAAAGATCAGCAGGGTCGACAAGCGTCCTTTGGAGGAATCTATCCGTGCTGGCGCTTTGCCTATCCTTACCAGCTTGGCCGAGTCCGAGACCGGTCAAATTCTCAACGTCAACGCCGATATTGCCGCTGGAGAGCTCGCCAAGGAACTCGAACCTATGAAGATCGTCTTTCTCAATGACAAAGGTGGCATGTTCCACGGCGTTACTGGCGAAAAGCTCGATGTCATCAACCTGGACGAGGTCAGCCCACATCCTCATTTCTTTCAAGGTTTAGGATCCTGACGGGGCATTCAGGAGTACGACCAGTTGATGAAAGAGCCATGGGTGAAGTATGGTACCAAGCTGAAACTCCGCGAGTTCAAGGAGCTCTTGGACCACCTACCCCGTACCTCTTCCGTCGCCGTTATCTCCGCTGCTTCTCTGCAGAAGGAGCTTTTCACCGATAGCGGTGCCGGAACGCTCATCCGAAGGGGCTACAAGCTCTTCAAACACGACTCCATCGAGGGCATCGGCGCTGACCGTCTCCGCCAAGTCATCCACGACCGCGAACCCGATATCAAGTCCGGAGATAACAGCATCACTGGCATCTTGAATGAACTCAAGAAGAGTCCTTTCCTAATCTATGGCGACGAACCCCTCGATGCCGTTGCCATTGTCTCGACTCCAGAGGGAGAGGTTCCCATCATGACTCATCTCCTCACCACTCGTGGTGGGATCATGAACAACGTAATGGACAACGTGTTCAACTCCATCAAAAAGGACCACCGTAAGCTGTTCTGGCTTGCCCGTGCTGACGATGAAAATCGTGGCTGGCATTTCGAACGTGCTGATGGAAGTTTCACCCGCGCCGGCCGGACCTTGTTTTGGTATGGGGTTCAGGATGTGAAGGAGGTCGAGGAGATCGTCAAAGGATATGAGGAGAAAGGTCGCATCCCAAGGGCTTACCTTCCCGTCGGTCCCTCTGCCCCACCGCATAGGCTCGCCACATCCAACACCAATGGTACACGGTCGTACTCGACTTGGACCCGTAGACCCCACATCCCTGGCTCGTCCCGCGGTTATGCTACCCAAGCATCGACAGAACCCAAGCGTGTGGCGCTCATTGGGGCTAGGGGCTTCACCGGCCAGACTTTGACAACCCTCCTGTCTGGACACCCCCACCTTTCCCTTTCCCATGTCTCATCTCGTCAACTTGCCGGGTTCCCACTCGAGGGTTACGCCAAGAACCCTGTCGTCTACAGCAACCTCTCGGTGAAGGACGTGGAAAAAATGGAAAAGGATGGCGAGGTCGATGCTTGGATCACCGCCCTCCCCAACGGCGTTTGCAAGCCCTTCGTCGACGCCGTAGAGAGAGGATCAAAAGAACGCGCGAACCCCAGCGTTATTGTCGACCTGAGCGCGGACTACAGGTTTGAAGAGGGTTGGACATATGGGTTACCGGGTGCGGTGTAGTGTATGCTTGTCTGTGAAATATGCTGTTCTAATACACGATGTTTTCATTGTCTGCGCGACAATTGTATTCTTCCCCTTTACAGAACTGTACTCAAGAGAAGCGATCCGTCAATCAAAGAGGATTTCGAACCCTGGGTGCTACGCCACTTCTACGCAGCTCCTCGTTGCTCCACTTTTGAAGTATCTCCAACCGGGCACCTTGCCCACTATATTCGGAGTCTCCGGGTACAGTGGTGCGGGTACCGTAACTGGGCCCAAAGACTCCGCAGGCCGACCGACCACCGCGCCGAAAGTTCCAACTGAGAGCCTTCACGGAGGTCTGAGAACATACGCGCTCACAGACCACATCCACGAACGTGAAGCTGGGAGACACCTTTCCACACTTCTTCCGTCAGGATCCAACCTGAAAGTCGCATTCATTCCAACCGTTGGCCCGTGGTTTAGCGGCATCCAGTCCGTGTTGAGCATGTCGCTCAATGGGAAGGTTACTGCTAGGAACGTCAGGGAGTTGTACGAGGAGAAATACGAGGGGGAGAAACTCGTCAAGATCCTTAAAGGTGTACCTGAACTCAAGGATTACGAGAACAAGCACGGATGGGTCGTTGGTGGATTCCAGGTCCACAGCGAGGGAGATCGAGTCGTTGTTGTCGTGAGTAACCTGTGTCCTTAGTTCCTCACCAGCTCAGCTAACTCCGCATGTAGGGTGGGCTGGATAATCTCCTCAAGGGTGCCGCTACACAGTGCCTCCAGAATCTCAACCTCGCGTTGGGCTACGACGAATACGCAGGCATCCCCCTGGACTAGATTACCAAAAGCTTACATGAACACCACACACCTCGCCCGGCATACCATGACAGCACAGGCGTCCGCCCAAGGGGACTTACGAGCTCGGGGGTATGGTTATCGATACCACCGCAACATGTGGGAGGAAAAAAGTATACAAGCATGTAGATGAGGCTGCGGAGTTATAAGTGCCAAAGTACCCGGAATAGATGGGTTAGGTGAAACCATCCTGCATCAAACCGTGAATTTTCAGCAGGTCGGTCAAACGCACGTAAGGTCACGTCGTCTCAAATCGCTTTAGTGCTCTCGGTCGCCCCTGTGGTTTTCTCCCTCGGGCGATTCTATCAGCCAACCGCTCGACGACTCCGTCTCCGTCCTTGTCCTCCTCTAAGGCCTTCTTGATCAGCTCTTCCATGTTCTCCTGTCTCATACTTGGAGCAGTGACGAGAGGGTCTTTCATGCCGACCGGGTCGAATTTTGGCAGACGCTCGTTACCCATGTCTGACCGGCGACTGGTCAACCGTTCAGTTAGTTTGAGGAGCCAACAGAGTAAAACCTGAACGAGAGGATTGACGTACGCTTCGTCGAAGCTGCGAACCCACTGATTGTCGTGCACGCCGAGAGCATCGGCTCCAAGACGGACGCCGAGCGTTCCAGACGTTCCCGGAACAGGCTGACCTTGGGCCTTGTGACCGGCGTGGGCCAGTTCTGATGCCCCTTCTGCTTCCTCTCTGTGGCGTGCGCGCGGGTGCATAAGCGGAGTGACTAAATCCCGACCTGGTGTACATACCGGAGGACGTTGAATACTCTTTGCAACCTTCCAACCGCAAGAATCTTGTTCTTGATCATTTGCCTTCGTGCGGAGATTTCCGGCGACATGGGGAATTCTCCAAACTTCTCATCAGCATCGCTAACATCCGTGCCCTCCTCAGACGACTCCTCAAGTTCCTCCGGGCTGCAGATACTCAAAATCGCCAACAACATCTCGGCGACTAGCAAACGATATCACATCAATACTCGCATCAAATAATTCAAGCTCCCTGGCACATACTTTTGGCTCCGACAAACGGTAAACTCCACGTGAACCCATCCATGAAATTTGGAAGCCAATATGGATGAGGACTGGAGTTGTACTGCCGAATGGTGATGTTCTTGTTCGCGTATTTGAGGACCGCACCGCGGTTGTGGTAGGCGTCCAAGTAATTCGGGGCCGAAAATACCGTGATGACGGAGGGGAATTTCTTGGTCGGCGTTTTCCTGTGCATAGTGTAACCCGCGTCCTGCGCTTCGTGCCCCCGGAATACGCCGAGCAAGTTATTCCTATTCAGGAAAGCACAAACGGCATCGTATCTGCAGGGCAGAGGGGAGTTCGGCGATAATGCGGGCGAGACGAAAATGGACCACCCACGTGTAGTAAAACGAACAACCGCGAGCACCGTTGTGAATGAACATCGTCCCTGGGGGTATTTTCCCATCTTCCTGTTCGTGTCCGTAGGTTGGGACGGGGTCCGCCCACAGGAGGTCGACCAAGAGACCATGGGAACCTGGCTCTTGGAAGCGGTTTAGCTGTTCACATGTTAGTTGTTGATAAGCACGTAATGTGGAGAAGCATTACTTTCTCCAGATCGCGTAGTGTTTCGAGTTCTGGGGAGATACCACCATGAACGCAGAAGAAACGTTTGTCGATTAGGGCCGCAAGTGGTAAAGCATTGAATGATCGTATGCACGCGTCGTAAACCCGTTCCGAATACTTGAACAGACCTTTGGACACGCGGAAGGTCAGGTGTTACCCTGAGGGTGGAGTTGTGAATGAACTCACACTCGCGGCGGAATGTAAAGTAGGTTGTAAGGTGTTGACATTCATGATTGCCTCGGATTAAAAACACACGGTTAGGATGCCACATCTTAAAGACGTAGAGATACAGTAGACACTAGGATCCTTCGTGAACAGCGGTCAAAGCGCGCTAAAACATGCGAACGTACCTCGATTCCAAAGCTGCCTCGATCAACATAGTCCCCCAGGAATAAATACGAGTTCTCGACCACAGTTCCGCCCACTTCAAAGATCTTCATGAGGTCGTACTAGGGTAAGAGCTCAATGGGTTGATTGCGCCACCGGAGATATTCGATACCTACATACTGGCCGTGAATGTCGCCACAGACTGAGATAGCGTATCATGAGACAGGGACACGCATCGATAGGATAGGGGAACTCACCAGTGACTGGACTAGGCACAGGCAACAGGTTTGGTTCACGAGAGAGCAAATCCGTCGCCCTCTCCAAGATGTAGATAGCTTGCTGCTCGGTCAACCTCCCCTCCGCATGGAAATGGCTCCGTATGAAATCGAGGTTAGGTATCACAGCCCCATTGCGATCGTAGGTGAAAAACTCTTCATCCTTGGGTCTGTTGGTGGCTGGATGGGGCACGTCCTTCGTTTGGCGATCCGTAAACTTCGGTTTTTCTTCCTCGAATGAACCCGGGATCTCTTGCGGTGTCGCTTTAGGAGTGTGGGCGATCTGGTAAGCGGCGGATCTGATGTAGTTCCGCTGGGATTCGCGCTGAGGTTCTGGCGACATGGCGAGGATGGTGGTAGAGGGTGAGGGTGATGGTAATCATTGGCGCTCGTATTGTGGCGGGAGAAACCACGATCAAACCGATTGCAACTTGTAAATCTACTGTACACGCGTGCGAGTCCTTGTGTATGCTATGGTTGGTCCGAGAAGTAGTTTCCGCCCAAAAGCGACGAGAAATCGGCGTCCTTCTCCGCAAACCGTTGCAGTCGGAACTTCTGGAGAACCTCTAGCACACGGTTGTCGTTGGGCCGCCGCACCTCCAACAATTTCGGGGCCGGTAACGTAGGTCTGAACTGGAATACTGCCCGAGCGACTTGAACCCGCTCAAGGTAGTCGGAAATGGTGTGTTTAGGGTTGTACTTGGGTTCTCCCTCGATAATTTTCTCGATGGACCCATAGCAGAGGATGAATTTGAGGGCACGGACCGGTCCGACGTTCCTGATCCGGTCAGTGAAATCTGTTCCAAGTAGCAGCGCGAAGTCGAGGAACTGGGAAGAGTCCATGTCCAGCGCGTCTCTGACCTCGCGTCCTTCGATGATCGTGAGAGGTTCAGCACCACTGGTGACATTGCGGAGCAGGGGTACACCGTAAACCAGTACGTCCTGTGCCATCGATCAACCAACAAGAGTATCAAAGGACGGAAGAAGACTTACTGTGTCTTCACTCGCCACATAGTCTGCAAGCCCATCCCGCACGATCGCGGCCGCGAGAGCTTCACCTTCTACTCCACCTTTGGCGTTGACGCAGGGAACACCCATAGCTTCTAGAATAATCCGGCTTTGGTTATAAACCTCATTTGTTGGGGGGTTATTGCGTCGTTCATACGACGTCAGTATCCTGGCACTCTTGTCCTCGAGCTCACGAGCCAAAAAAGAAACGTCCCCCTCGGTTCCCTCTTTGCTCGTCACCTCTGAGAGTTGTCTCCATATCCCTCCCTCCTCCACGACAAGTCGTCGCTGGGCTTGTGACAACTCCTGTGTGACCTCTGTTTCGTCATCCTGTTCCTCGAGTCTAGGGAGCACGGTCCGTGGTGACAGAAGCGCTCCCATCGGCCGAATGCTAGCGAGAAAACTGGAGTAAAGAGCAGCCAGCATGTACGATACTCGGATGGAGTTATGGACCGCAGGTTCTTCGGCCGGGTCCACCGTCGTTCGTGTAGGTAGTGGCCGCGGATCGGCGGGTTCTGTGGAAATGGGCAATGATCTTAGATCTGAGGTTACCCCATCGAGTGCAGGACCAACAGAGTCGCCTGTGGTCGCTGACAGGGGTTGGCCATCGGTGGTGCTCGAAGTATTAGCAGATCCCCGCGAATAGTCTGGCGGCGTATCTAGCTCATCGGTCTCCAGCTCCAAGGTCTCCTCGTTGATTGGGTGTTGGTCTACTGGAAGGTTTTTGGTGACGTTCTTCAACGAAGCGGTAACCTCTACGTTTTCCCCTTCGGGTTGGTCCGCTAGAAGGCCCTTTGTGACGTTCTGCAACGAAGGGGTGTCGGTCTCCAGTTCAAAGGTCTCCTCGTATCGGTCCACTGGAAGGTCCTTGGCGACGTTCCGCAACGAAGCGGCAACCTCAGCTTTCTCCCCTTCTGGTAGCGACTCGTACGACGTAACGAGGGGTGTGAGTTGGGTAAGTCGTGACAGTCGTTCCATCTCCATCGTTCCGCGGGCGCGGGTTAACTTCTTTTGCTTATGTCTTTTCAGGGTCTGTAAACGGAGAAAGATGGGATATGCGCGGGTGAGGTGTGTGACCACTTACCTCGCGTTGCTTGGCCGGACTCCGCTCCTTCCCATCGAATACGCAGATAGCGCGTACGTTGTTTTCGTGGAGCTCTTGGATCATCCGATACCACCCAAGAATGTGGCGATGTTCGTGGGGGATAGGAGCAAAGTGGAGCCGTTGGGTAATGAGAGTGCCATCGCTGGTGGTTGGGAGCAGTCAATTCCGAATTCTTCGCATGATTTCGAACAGAGTGGCCTACAAGACGACCACCTTCCCCTGTAGCTCTTTAAACCGGGATGGGACACTTTTTAGTACGTGGGGACTGGTCATCGCGTCAGAACCCGGACAACAGCCTATGACGAGACCAGCTCACCTTTTCTTCCGAAGAAATGGGACCAAACCGAACACTCCCATCCGTCGAAAATCAAGGGCGCCACCGTCGGGTTGGCGGAAGAATGTATGCAACACGTGACATCTCGTTATCACCATGAAGCCCGTGAATTGGCGGCCGGCGACCAGACTGAAACTCATGCGCCCACCCCCACATTAATTCAGTTAGAGATAAGAGAAACTTTAAAAATGGTCGTGCTCGCGGATTCTTCGGGTTTCTTTGGCTTGTTCTGCTCCCGCTCGAGCCTCTGTCTGCTGCTGCAATGGCCGATAGTCCCACGAAGAAGTTTATCCATCGGCTCGAGGTCAACCATGAACCTGGTCTCAGCCAGACTCAGCTCATGCTTATGGTGGGTCTGGATGCCCAACGCACCCCCCCACAGGCAGACTGATTCGCACCCGCGTCCTAGAACGAAGATTTGCTCCCTGTGCCTCCAGAGAGGAGGACGTGGGCCGCCTGGAACTTTGTGGCCTTCTGGGTCGCGGACAGTTTCAACATCAACACGTACGTTACATGCTGTTATCGTATTTATTCCTGATTCAGATCACCGTTCTCGTCAGCTGGATGATCGCGTCTTCCATGGTAACCCTTGGTCTTTCTCCCTGGCAGGCGTGGGGTTGTGTGTGGATCGGATACTCTCTGGTGGCACCGTTCATCGTTCTCAACGCGCGACCCGGTGCGATACTGCATGTGACATTCCCTGTTGTCGCCCGTATGTCCTTCGGTATCTGGGGAAGTCTATGGTGTGTGTTCAATCGAGCGGCTATGGCATGGTGGGTCTTTCCTTTGGTCGTGTGACTTATGACTGATAAGTCTCGTATTCAGTATCTGGTACGGCGTCCAGGCGAGTATCGGCGGGTCGTGCGTAAAGGTGATGCTGAGGGCCATTTGGCCCAGCATCAATGATATTCGTTAGTCCCCACGCCCCCGGCTGCTGACGCCCCAGCTAACTTACGGGATCGGATAGCCAACGGTCTCCCTGAATCTGCTGGAATCACCACACGAGACTTTTTATGTTTCTTCCTTTTCTGCCTCATCTCTTTGCCCGCCATTTGGTTCCCGATCCACCAGATGTGTGTCCTTCCTGCAGATGGATTTCTAGGTCACTAACACCCTTTTCAAAAGCCGACACCTGTTCACGCTAAAGGCCGTTGTGGTGCCCATCGCGGGTATCACGTTTTTTGTGTGGTGCATCATCAAAGCCCATGGAATAGGACCTGTCGTGAAGCAACCCGCCAAGCTCCACGGTTCCGATCTAGGGTGGGCGATGGTCTCCAGTCTCATGTCTTGCATCTCCAACATGGCCACACTTGTGACGTGAGTCCTCCCGTCTCCCTACCTGGTACAGGTTTGGGCTTACACTCTGCAGTAATGCGCCAGACTTTGCGTCGCGCGCAAAGACCCCGGCCGCCGCGCTTCTCCCACAACTGATTTCGGTGCCTCTCGGATTTTCGCTCGTCAGCTTCATCGGTGTAATCGTCAGCTCCTCTTCCCACACGATCTATGGCGAGACCGTATGGGACCCAATCGAATTACTCAATATGTTCTTGAACGATTCACCGTCTAGTGCCACTAGGTTTGGAGTACGTTACCCTGTTATGCTGATTTGGTCTTAGTCTCTTTCTCACGACTTTTTCTTAGGTCTGGTTTATCGCGTTTGCCTTTATCATCGCGCAGGTGAGCAAGCTCCCGCTTCTCCCGTCTTCCGAAATGTTGACATTTGACAGATCGGGCACGTGCCTCACGTTATCTTATCTCGGGCGACCGCTGCTAACCGACATCTCTAGTACAAACATTTCTGCGAACTCAATCAGCGCGGGATGTGACTTAACTGCCCTCTTTCCCCGCTTTATTGTAAGCCGGGTTCTCCCAGGATAGGTCACAGACATCTAAACCGGACATCCAGAATATTAGGCGGGGTGGATTCATTGCGGCCGCCGTTGGGTTCGCAATGTGCCCGTGGAACCTCCTCTCCAGCAGCAACAAATTCACGTCTTACCTCTCTGCTTACTCGGTCTTTTTAAGCTCCATCGCCGGAGTTATGATATCAGATTACTATATCATCCGCCGAGGTCACTATCGCTTAAGCGACCTCTACACCACCGAACGCAGTGGATGGTATTGGTACACCTACGGGATCAATTTTAGGGCGTACGCCGCGTACATCTCAGGCATCCTTATCAATGTTGTCGGGTTCGCGGGGGCAAGTGAGTCACGAGGGCCAACCAAAGAGAACTGTGGTTGACGAAAGCTATAGCTGGGGCCACTGTACCACTCGCTGCAACTCGAGTCTACCAAATGTCCTTTTTCACAGGATTCGGTACTTGGGACACATATTTCCTCCATGGTCTCACCGCTGACCGTTCTCACGGCAGGTGTTTCGATGGCGATATACCTCTTTCTCAACTGGATAAAGCCTTCCGCCGGAAAGCACTCTTCGTTCTGCGAAGTCGACATGTCCGAGGATACCAACTACAGTGGCAGTGGCAGGAGTTCTCCAGCCGACGAGAAAGAGGACAAGAAGACGGATATCTATACCACTCAGGCCTGAATGAAGATGTACAAATATTATCTACGACCCTGCCTTCGGTAGAAGAGCCTTGACGATATTGGGATGTACTGTCCATATCCCTGTTAATGAGGCACAGTCAAGGTCTGCTCGGATAGTAAGGTCTGAGCCTGGGCAGGTTCCCAGCTTAACGAGAGAGGGCTCTTTGCCTTCCCCGTATCCTCCGCATAATTCTCGTACAAATTGCTCTCATCCTTGTGCGGAGTGCGTGGAGTTCCGGTACCATCACCACCATCGCCGTCCCAGAAGTGATAGGCTTGTGTTTGCACCCCATACGAAGCGGGAACGACTTCGATGAGGTCCCCCCGTGCTACCTCAATGGCCGGAATCTCGGACACGGGGAGACCGATCAGGTAAGCCAGCATGCAACGGATGACGGAGGCGTGACCGATGATAAGCAGATCCTCCTTCTCGCGTTCTAGTTCGATGAGTACCGGGTCGAGGCGTACTGGGGGCACATGAGCTGCGTGCACCATCAGGCGACGGGGAGTACCCACCGCAAAGATCGTGGTAGCTCTCTGCTCGTGGAGCTCGGTAGGCATACGGGTCGTGAGAGAACCTCTCCCATTCGTCAGGATAATATTTTTTGACCTAGACCTTGCGTGAGCCCTACAATTGAGGCTAGACTGGAAGATCACTACCTGTTCCGGTGTGTGCCCATCCCAAGCACCAGGATTAATTTCAGACATCTGTTGCTTTTCTATGATCTTGACGTTCAGTCGCGAAGACGTCGACCCAGTCAAGAATGGCCAAGCGGTATGGCTGCATCGCATTCGAGCTGAGGTCCAGATCTTTACGTTGGTGTGGGTTCAGTGACATCAACACTTGTGGCAAACGACATACCACTAATCTATGGCTCTTTCCGTCAATCCCACGTTCCGACAGGGACTTGTTGTACTTCTGGATGACAAAATCCTTGAGCGTCTCCGCGTACTCCCATCCGCTGGGCGACAGATCAGAATCGGCACGATATGAGTGTTCAATCAACGATTGTCCTGACTGAGTGGTGTTCAGGGAGGGTGCTAAGAACAGAAGAGCCGTAAATGCCCACTCTCGCAAAATAGATATTCCTGAACCGATTGTGGATGTTCATCAGGAAGAAAACGATTCTAGACTATGCGAGGGTCGGTAATTTCCAACGGAATCGTGTCCCCCCCGACTCACCTGGAGGTACCCGGCAATTTTCTATTTCCCCTCAGAAATAAGAGCCTTGGGGTAGCGACTGACTGGTAGCCGCCAACTCACATTCGTGATGACCTGCTCCCCAACCTACAAGTGGATCCTCAGCATCACACATCGGGATTAGTGGTGCAAACTGGAGACACATACGTTGATGATTCTAATCGATGGCCAAGTGGTTTCCACCAGTGGCTGGTAATAGTTCTCATGGTCACGGATTCGCGAATAATAGTCTTGTATAGCCTTGTCTGGATTCCACCCTCGGTACTACGAAGGAGGTGATCGGTAAACAAGACAGCGAACTTCAATCACACCTACGTCCGGGGAAGAGATCTTAACGCTCCGGATGTTACGTTCGATAATCTCTTGGTTGTCGCACCAGGATTCTAAGCGAGCATCAGTAAAGTATCGTCAGGCGGGATGCACGGATGGTAGCACCAAGGAAGACGACATGGATGTCAAGCTTGTCGAATTTCTCCGCCAACCTCGTCCGGTTGGCCTTCACACCATTATTGGCATCATAAACGACGACCTGCCCTCCTCCATCGAAGAACCTCTGGATAGTATCTTCACATGCGTCCGCAACCTGTCGCCGAAGCTCGATCGACTCTTCGCTCTTCGCCCCTGAGTCAAGAAACCGTCAAAACGACTCCAAGAGGGAAGACGCCAATCCAAGCGCACCAAGAGTGAAGTAATCGCTGGGGAGTTTCCCCGCACTACCCAGGATCTTCCTTCTGTAATCTCCGAGGGATACAACCATAATCTTAACACCCATCCATCGGAGATAGCGCTCCAGAGCCCGAGAGATGTGAGTCTTCCCCCTGGCGGGCAAGCCGACGGTCAAGACTAGAATTTTTCCGGCATGGAAGAGGAGACCAGATTCTGTGGTATATAGTGGTGCGACCATGGTTCGGGGTGGAGGGCGGCGGCAAGTACGGATCGGCAATCACAGTCCCACATCCGCGGCGATAGGCTTGCACAGTAGGCCGGGATTTGGAGTGATGGTGATAAACAATCCGCATGCAATTATGGTTCATACAAACAATGCAAATGAAAACATGCAACCTCTTCCAAGAGGACAGTGCGTAAAACATTCAAGCATCGTACAGATGTGAGTGGTATATCATAACCCAGATGTACAGAGAAACAGAAAGAATGTCCGGATGAGTCCCAAGTTGGTATAGGACTTATCCGAGGAATAAATGCTCGTGGACCGGGGATTTTAGAAGTACCACGGGGGGAAGCCTGACCAACCTGCGCCAGCTCCAGGAGGCGGATCGTTGGTCCCTCCGCCGTTACCACCAGGAACAAACATGTCGTCGTCGTCATCGTCGTCATCTTCGCGCCGCCTGCTAGGGCCAGCCTCAGGCTGTCCGTCGGTGGTCGCCGTCTCGCGGCCCTTCTTGCCTTTGACACGTTTCCGGCAGACAGGACAGGTATTCGCACCACCCAACCATTGCTACAGCACAAGGAAAGGTAAGTATTTCGACGTGGAGAGACATGCAGAGGAATCCCACCTCCAAACAACCACGGTGGAACCAATGGGAGCAGTCAGTTATTTTCAAGAGTTCGTCGTCGGCCTGATACTAAACATCCAGCTTGATCAACGACGTGTATCGTATGGAGTACGAGCCAACGCTTACATCATCCAAACAGACAGGACACCGTTGGTCGCACCCCGGAGCGGCCCATTCACCATACTTGCCAGATGGGAGGTTTGAAATGATGTGATTCGGTGTATTCCTTGGTTTCACCTCGCCCAAGGCCGCGGTAAGGTTCGTCAGACCCTCGAAAGAGCCATCGAAATCCTCGTCGCGCTGTACCGTGGAGGGAAAAACATTCGTGGTGGGTGAGTGAAGGAACGAACGAAGTTAATGAACTGACGATGTAATCTCCCATGTTCCTTAACCTAATAGCATACCTCCTTGATCCGGGGGCATCGAATATATCAAATGGCAACCCGTGATATCCACTGTAATCTGATATGTACCTGTGTCTTCCTGCGCGCCTTGTTACCCTGGTCGCGCTCCGCGTGCTCGCTGAATTGACTGGTCCAGAAGTTTCCGCAGAAATTGAAGGACCGATATTGCTGGGAGTACTACCACGCGTAGGGCTCCTGGAAGTGGGGGGAGTCCTTCTTCTTATGCCTGGCCCTAAAATCGATGCGGTAGTAGGGTTAAGGTCCCGGTTGGGGTGTAGCCTTGGGCCCCTAAACCACCCCCTTGGCAATCCGGAGGTCGAGGTGGGTTGTTGGGAACCCGGGACGGTAGTGGGCCCAAATTGGGTAGTCGGTGTTCCTGCCGATGTGGTTGAAGGGCCAGACGCCTCAGCTCTCTCCAGCCCACCGAATCTTAAGCCAGGTTCCTCGAAAACGGGGTACTCGTAGTTGGCGATCTCGATGCCGGGAGACCAGGTAGGGATGATGGATGGTGAGATCGCAGTAGTGGTAGGAGACGGTCCAGGGACATGGGCTTCTTCACTCAATCTCCTCGCGACCCCGACCCTCGACCTTCTCGCGAGCAAGTCGTGCAATTCCCTCCTGCTCCGACCAGGTTCCCTTTGTCCCCTTGCTTCGTCGTGGGGGCTGGTTTCGTAAGTAGGCCACGGAGAAGATGAGGCGCGGGAACGAAGGTTGTTTGTTTGTGTCCTGGAGTTGAGCTCTTCTGCCTCTCGCTGACGCTGAATTGGGAGGGGTACAGGGAGGCGACGACGTTGATGGAAGCTGGGTGTGCGATTTAACTCGGGAGGATGATCGTTCCACGGGAGTGTGTCCCTGCGCTCTACACCGGTTGAGGTTGTTGGAGGTAAACGGGGGCTTTGAGGTGAGGGCAGTGGGAAGCTAGGATGAACGATGCCATCGAGAACGCGGGGAGCCGGTCTTACGGGTGGTTCCATCTGAAGAACGACCGGGTCAGTGCGGCACCCATGGTTCAGAGAAATGGGATGCTTACCACCCGCCTGAACCTTGAATCGGGATCTGGGAGGGATATAGCGGTGAAGGTGGGAGGGTCCTCACCCCAAGCTTGGGTGCCAGTGCTGCGCCGACGGCTTAGCATACTTTGTAACATCGATTCTTCTCTCATCAATTCCCTCTCGCGTTCCCTTTCTCTCTCGCGGCCCAGTTCGCGTTCCAGATCTATTTCCCTCTGAATCTCCCTGTCACGCTCGCGATCAAGTTCGTGATCCCAATACCTCTGGGGCCTCGTTTCGCCTCTTTCCCGTCGTCGATTCATCTCTCTGAATGTCGAAAGTGACGCCCTAAATGGCCCCCCTGTATAAGCGCTCAAGTCGAAATTTCTGAAGATGCTCGCAGCGTCAGTGGGAACAGGAGAGGGGGGAGAAGGCCCAGTTGCAGAGGTTGTTTCAGCTCTTCCTGTAGTTGGAGGTGGGACTTGCGGTGGCGGCGAGGCTCTCGAAGGGGCCAAGTGCGGTGAAGGAGGCCGAAATATTGTAGGTCGAGAGGAATGGTCCGATCTTAGCATCCGGAGGTATGGTGCGGCTATATCTTGCGCCATGGTTGGTGTGGACGTACTTCGGGTACGAAAATCCGCAAATGATGGTAGGACTGACGATGGTTGACCTTCCCTGTCCCTCGGCTCTCGATCTCTTCCTGGGAGGACCGATGCACTGGCGTACCTCTCCGGTAATCTCCTCACTCTCCGCTCACTTTGCATCACGGAACTAAGGGAGCTCGGGCCGTCGAGCCTGGGTAGCGCGTCCGGGCTCCTTTCCAGTAGGTCGTCAACCACACTCCGGGCTCCCGGGGACACGTAAGTGGAGTCATGATGACCACCGTACCAGTACGAAGCTGGAGGAGGGGGAGATGGGGGAAGACGAAGGAGGGATGCTGATTCGTTGATCCGAGCTAGGGCCCGTTGACGTAATTCCTCGTCTCGTTCCCTCGTGCGGTCTCGGTCAGGCAGCCATCCTTGATCGTGTTGCCGCTGCGTTTGGCGGTCGTTCCACGTCCCACTCGTTTCGGCACCCACAGGCCACCGAGAAAGGACCCATGGTTCAGCCCCAAATTCTTCTCCAACGAACTCGGGTTCTCGGCGCCTTCCGAACCTGTTTTCGGCTTCACTTGTGGAGAGTTGAGATGGAACCCTTGTGGAGGAAGTCCATGCAGACTGAGCTTGGGGACCATCGTCATCCAGTCGCGATGACCTGTGGGGGAATAGGGTTCGAGGGTTGGACTGGGCTGTCCGGGCCCAGGGACGGGCGGGCCGGAGCTCCTCTCGGGCTGGATCAAGGGGTCGGTGTCTGATGGTTGCGGTAGCGTGGGACACACCTTCGAGCTCCCGCTCCAAATCAAGAGGGGGTGGGGTTGGCTCTAGATCTGCCGTGGAGGCCTGGCCAGTGTAGAACGGGTCGAATGGTAAGTAATCATCACCGATGGTGTTCACGAGATGGTCGTTGAGGATGTGCTCATAAAGTTGGAGGAATTGTGGTAATTGTGGTGATCGGGGAGCGTCAGGTGGATAGTAACCATGGACAGGTGGGGATCGGACCCTGGAGGTTTCATCCCTTTCGCCGGTTTGTCGGTCCCTTCTTTCACGCCGTAGGAGAGACAGTGCAGAAAGAAGCCGCTCACGTCCGGCGGCGAATGTCCGCACAGTATCATTAGAAAGCGGCGGCGATCTGTTGCGGATATCATTAAGGAACTGCTCGACGGATGGGAGGTCCGAATCGTGAGATGCGCGAGAAGTGAGAGGGGGCTGCCGGGGGGGTTCTGTTAGAGGGAAATGTTCCGTTGATGAAGCACCAGGGCTGGCGATATCTTCGTCCCTAATGACGGCCATCTGAAGTTCAAAGTCATGAGCTCTCTGAAGAGTAGCCTCGAGAGAGTTGGTCAATGTGGATGGAGCGGAGGGGTGAGGGAGAGTTGGATGGGTGGATGTGGATGGGTATGGAGCCGGAAGAACAGGTGGATGGTGCATATCAACCAGAGGGGATCGCGGCAACATTTGGAGATGATTCGATGCGGTGAGGAGGTGGGTAGGACTTGGAAGGGTTGGCGGGGGAGGTCTGGAGTCTGGAATGGTTTCGGTCGGGACTACATCAAACTCGGAAGGGTGCTGTGAGGGGATATGGTGCGAAAACGATGACGAGCCACTCAGGGTATTGCTGCTGCCAGAGCTACCAGCGTCCGTTGAGGGAGATCCTTCACTGCGTGCGCGCTTGTTCGGGTTGGAACTGGTCGAGGAAGAGCGACCAGGGGATGAATCTCGGGCTTCTTCGCCTCCGGCGTCCAAGTCTTGAAACGGACGTTTTGCTGCAGTCGAGGTGGATGGACCTGGCTGGCCAAGGCCGACACGGATTTGACCCATGTACTGGTCGACCATGTCGACGGATCTCTCTGGAGATGGAGGGTCAAAGAGGAGTGGCACAGTGGATGCGAGGGGAGCGAAAGGGGGGAAGAGAAATGCTGAGATGATCGGTGCCACAGCGGTCGCCGCTTATAGTAAGTGTTTGATGGTTTTCGGGAACAGTACGGTCCAACCCGGGACTACAAACATTTTCTAACGAGACTACAAACGCGAGAGCAGAGATAACAAAGATTTGCTCACTCTCCGTTTCTGTCTTAATGAATTCCCTCTCTTGATTTCTCTGGCCTGGCACTCGTGGATATAAGATGTCTTCCAACACGTCCCCCTTGTTTCTGTCCTCCCCTCCTCCTGCCCATGGCGACCTTTGCCAGCCTGAGAGCCCTCCACGCTCTGATCGGAGACGCTCTGGACGACGTCGAACGAATCTTCGCCTCCTACCAACCATCTGTCTACTCTCCGACGGGCTCTGAGTCCTCTGACAGCGCTCATCATTCGTCCCCAAGCGTCTCAGAAGACCAGGAACCGAACCGAGCTCTCCTCGACTTTCCCTCGCTAGATGAACCATATGACCCACTGTCGCCGGCTGAGGCGCTGCTTTCTCACCCCACCGTCGTATATGCCACGAAGCTAATAGTATCAGCCACCGGCCAGCTGGCGGCCGTTGTCCAGCGACCGTTTCTCACCATATGTGACGCGACGATGGGTGTAAGTGGCCGCTCCTTCCGAATCACTCGAAATAACATTCGCGGTCAGTACCACCTGCCATCGTGTATGCGCTTCCTCGAGGCCTCGCACGTTGTGGAGATCATGCGTGAAGCAGGTCCTACCGGACTGCATGTTCAGGACCTTGCTTCTCGAGTCGATTGCGACCCCAACAAACTTGGTTCGTTTTCGGCTCGTCCCATTTGGCTATACGCAACTCACGTGGCCAAAAACAAGGCCATGTTCTCCGGTTACTGGCGACCCACCACATTGGGAAGGAGGTTTCCCCGAACGTCTTCGCGAACAACAGGCTCTCGTCGTTCATTGATTCCGGAAAAGACTTCAAGGTGATCAAGGCGAGGTGAGTAACGTGTATCACTGCGTGATTTCGACAAATTGAAAGGGCCAGCCCCGCCAACAAATTTGAGGGCACAAATGGTATTGCCGCCTTTGTGGGAATGTGGTAAGTCTGGCAGTATCATCACCGAATAAACTTTTCGGACCCCGAGCCCAACAGCACCGACGAACTCTTCAAATCGTCCGCGTATCTCACGGACGCCTACCTCCTCAACGAGGAATCCAAACACTCCACTCTTCCGTCAGCTGCCCCTTTTAACCTCGCGTTTGGTGTGAAGGGTCAATTCTTCAGCTGGTTGGAGGAGAAAGGGAACGGGATGCGACTGAAGCGGTTTGGGCACGCTATGACTGGAACCGCCGGATGGGAGGACGGCGGAAGTGTTAGTCGAGCAGATGGTGAGGAAGGCATTTTACAACCTTATCCCGGCTATGACCCGCTGAAACCCTTTTAAGGATTTGACTGGGCGGGACTCGAAGAGGGAAGCCTCGTTGTCGACGTTGGAGGTGGAATCGGATCCACGTCGATGACTTTAGCCAAAGCGTTCCCTCATCTGAGGTTTTGTATCCAGGACCGACCAAGAACGGTCGAGCTTGGCATAGCGGTGAGGCAACCCTCCCTGTCACATGTTCGTTTGTTTAACGAACCGACCTAGGCGTGGAAAGGGCAGTGTCCAGAAATGTTGGAATCAGGGAAAGCGGTCTTCCAAGGTCGTTATCTCGCGTCCCCGCCGTATACAATCCACTTATCGACACCAAACAGCCCACGATTTTTTTACTCAACAACCCGTACAGAATGCGGCAGTGTTCTTATTACGAGTCATCAGCCACGATTGGCCCGATGAGTTCGTCACGCGCATTTTGTTGCAGTTGCGACACGCAGCCACCCCACAAACCAAACTCATCCTTGCGGACTACATCCTGCCGTTGGTATGCGAGGATTGTACAGAAGATACTGGCGCAGTCAGGACCCTGGCACCACCCTCTAGTGGACTTCTACCGAACCTAGGCAAAGCGAGCGCGAACGCATTTTGGCTGGACATGACGGTAAGTCGCTTGCTCCTCCTACCAGACGATATGCTAAAGGCAGGACAGATGCATGTGACTTTCAACAGCAAAGAAAGAACCCTGCGAGAGATGACGGACATCGCACTCTCCGCCGGGTGGCAAGTCACGGAGGTGATCCGAAAACCCGAAGGCTCCCTTTTCGGTAGCATAATCGCCGTCCCCATCTCAGTCCCACCTTCGACGAACTTGCTATCCCCTCTCATCGAGCAAGAGATCAACGAAAGGAGCGTTTCCCCGGTCGTCGACACTTTTTACTCTCGTTCTCAATTGGCCTCTCCAAAAGGACCGGGAATGACGGCGAGTCAGAGTGATTCCGCGGTACGCAGGATGACGAAGCGGCTGAGGAAAACGATGTCTAGGACATTCAGCAGGACTGGGGGGCAAAGCGGAGAGTTGAGAGGAGGGGAAAGGGGGCAACCGGTCATGGTGAAGTCGGCGAGTGTTTAGCCCTCTAGCAACCGGGCTGGGGCTGGACTTCAAGCTCGTGACATCCCCTTCTCTTTCTCGAAATTCGATTACTTGGTCCCATTGCAGAAAAATCGCGTGGCACGACTGCTGCCTATTGATCACGGGGTCTTGACAAGGAATCGCTTCCCCCGGTTCCTGGGGTCTAGTCTAAGAATCAAAACTCGGTGTAGATGTAGAGATACGACAACATAGAGACAGGTGTTGTAGACGATGTAATACGAGGGAAGCCCCGTCATGGTATTCACTGGAGAGATTCACCGAAGGGAACCAATTGACAGGTCCCGCAATACGAGCCGCTGTGAGCGGCCGCTCGAGGTCACCTGGGTGGTGCCCCACCCGCGGCCACAGAGCTCGGAACGTTCGATTGGCAGACGTCATTGCGCAACAGTGGGAAGATACAAACTCTGGGGCACCAGAGGATTGGCAGGTTGGAAGAGCTAGTCACTTTCCCAATGCAATGCACAGACATCGGTTTGCACTCGATATCCATAACCACTACCAGATGTTTGGTGGAACCGCTCGGAAATACCCGTACCCCGGAATGGTGGGGAAAATACGTGAAGAGGGAGTAGTTGGTCAAGGAAAGGATCTTCAAGGACCCCGAATGTGTAACTCTCAAGGCTGTTCACTCGCCCGGGGCTGACAACACCGTATGATCCCTGTCTTGAACGAAACTTCGATAGGTGACACTTCCAAAATTGGAGTCCTCGCGCCCAAAAGTCGAACCCAAAGACACAACCTGGAGGCATGTGGTTGAATAGGATCTGTGGGAACGCATTCGCTGGATTGTGCGTGAGTTTCGAGTGGGGTGTCCCCGGGTCGACGGGGGGCGATGACGGGCAGGGGAGGATGCCCCAAAGGAGTTGGCGTAACGAGGTAACGTTCCTCAAATACTTCCACACGGTATTGAGGACCGTGCACCGACTTCCACCGGTGACAGCCCGGGACCAGAGAGCCATGATCTGGTCCACGATGGCCCCTTGCGGGAGACAATTCATGGAGACCATGACATCCAGGACCCCGGAACCATGCTACAGCCGACATCAAAACAGGCCACCCTGTTCACCGGCCGTAGGGTGGATTGAATCCACCCTCCAACGCGCTTGAACTGAGGGTAACGGGGTCGTGGGTGGTTCATTCACAACTTTTCGTGACTGCCAGGTCGCAGCCCGCTCAGGCACCATCTGGACCGCTAGAATTCGTGGATTCCCCCTCAGGCACGTTTTCTGATCCGAGACGCGTTTCTTAGCCGGCCTGGTCTCCATTCCTGACGGGGGAGAATGGTTTTTTCCATTTGTTACGACACCCAAACTCACAGACAACCGTCTGCTTCGTATCGCGTGGTACAAACCCGAAGATATGAACGTGGCGGTACGGGAATGTACAGTGCTACTTACTTGGGGTGGGCCATATTGTGATATAAATGCGGTGGATCCGGATGATTTGATCAGGCGGGGGGAAACAGGATGTGGGCGTGCGTGAGAGACGAAAGGTGCTGATGATGATAAAAACCTATAACGGGACGAGATGAAAGACAAGAGAAAGAGCTATACTACAGCAAGTCTGGAGCCGAGACGAAAGGGGGGATGTCCGTCTATGTCGGAGAATACCTGCGCACGCTGGACGATGGATCTTTGGAGTCCCAACTGTGGAAACACGAACCCGGGGCAGCAACGCCAATTTGAATGTTCCCAGGTACAGGATTGCCTCCAATGTTCCACGGAACCCCGTATGGTGTTGTATACGGATCCCGTGGCATAACGGCCATTCTTGCGGCTCTCTCCACCACCTCGCACTTTCGGACCTTTTGGTAGCGTTTGGTGACCCCCTTACTCCCCCCCGATTGTTTCAGTGACTTTCCGATGGTACGTTGTTTCGTTTCGAACGCAGAATCGGATTCCCGTAACCGTTGGACACTAGGGAGGAGTTGAATTGACGCGAATGTTGGGATGCAACAGACGTACGTTTTAGCTTGTATCACACCACGGATAGCGTCTTGAGCGAGGGGAAGGCGAACCGGTGCGGTGGATACCGCAGGGGTCTCGTGAGAGGGGAGGCGCGAGGTGGTGCCAAAAGCCATCGTGAGAAACGATGTCTGGGACTCCGCAGGCATATACGGTAGGACCGTGAAAAGTTGTTGAAGCGCTTGCTCTAGGGTGAGGGGGGCGGGGTTTTCGTTGTCACTTGACGCGGGGCGGGTATTGTTCGGCTGGTGAGACATGGACGGGGAGGGCGGGGTGGGAAGGGGAGAGAATACTAGGTTGTGGGAGGAGAGGGGGAGCAATCACACGCGTTATTTATCCAACCGCGTCTGGGACCCACAAAGAGCCGCGACCACAAGTTCAAAGAACGACTATGTGGGGGGCCCCCACAGTCTGACTTTCCAGGGTACACGACTGTTCCAGCTGCCCTGTCAGGTGAACGGAAATCGGCAGTGGGGGGGATTCGCAAGGGGTGCAAGGACATTCCATCGTTATAGTCACCCATTTCCAGTAAGATAAGGGGGGGAGGGGTCCCAGTATCTCCGCTGCGCGCAGCGCAGGCGATCGGTTCGATCGAGCCAGGCCGTGGTTTGGTTTACCATGATGCGGGAGAATAAGATTGGTGAGCGAGGGGGGCAGAATCGTGGGGGAATGGTCGGTCCAAGCACAAGTATGAGGGCGGACAATGACACAAGTCCTTCCTTTCAACGTCATGGTCCTGACCTAGACCGTGGGCTCAACTTCCTCCATGTCGTCATCCTCACCTTCGTCATCTTCTTCCTCTTCCTCCAATGCAGCTTCCGCCTCGGCTTGTTCCTGTGCAGATTTAGCAGCAACCGCGATAGCATCTTCCAGCTGTTTCGTCTGCTCCGGTGACAACCAGGATAATGATAACGACGATAACCCAGGATCCGTGGTAGGTTCGGTTCGAGTATCGGTCATCCCCGTCGTACCGGGTCCCTGATTCCAGCTCTGTCCAGCCATGAGACTCGCGACGGTCCGTGCAGAATCAGCGCTGGGTGCGGACTCGGATGCCTGTGGAGCGTAGTTGGTCACATAGCGCGACAGTAGTGGAAATAAGCCCAAGACCAGCCCCTGCGCCTCCGCAACACTATACAATGGGATCTCTCCTTCCTCAAACGAAGAATCCCCCGGAGGTGGCCCGGGTTGCCCGTCTTGGGCAGCAGATGCCAGTTTGTCCCCCCAAGACTTGGCGCGTTTCTCCTCCTTCAAATCGTCAGATCCACCCTCCCTTGCGACTTCCACTTCAATAATCTCCGCATCACGACATCGTTCAGCTTCCTCCCTCTTCCCCAGCACGATGGTTGTTGGCGGCGGGTTGGTAGACTCCGTCTTCAACCTGCTACTGTTCATGTGCCGCTTGATCGCGTCCCTCCTGCTGAAGATCTTATCGCACCCTGAACATTTGTACGCTTTTGACCCATGCAACTTGGCGTGTCTCTTCAAATCGTGGTTCCGAGCGAAAGAGGCGGGACACCGGGGACATTGGTACGGGCGGGCGGCTGGGTGGGTCGAGTGACTCCGTTGATGCGAGCGCAACGAATACAACCTGGAGAAGGTCTTATGGCAAGCAGGGACAAGGCACGGATATACGGCGGTACTGAGGTCGTGTGGAAAGGTTTCGGACGAATGCGACTGCTGGATGCCAGGACCGATGTTGATCCCACTCAGGACACCTAGCATCTGTATCAAACCGCCAATTTCCTGGAGAGCGCCACCCTGCGGCTGAACGACAGAAGGAGCGGTCGTGACCGCAAACAAGAAGACCTGATGCAACGGGACTTGAATGGACGAAACCAATGCGGGGGCGAGAGGCGTGGGGGGCGAGTCATTCTGAAAGGGTAGTTCGCCGGCAGAGAGGGTGTTCGAGATAGCCTGAACCGCAGGTGCGATGAAGGCAAATATATCCTGGACCTCTCCGAGTCTTGCACCCTCTGACCAGCTGGTAGGGGGATGTTGGACTCCAAGGTCATCACGCTTGCGTTTCCCAGTCTCGGGGGCGGGAGTGGAGGTCACAGTAGCATTATTGGAACCAAAGAGAGCTTCGGATTGTGACAATTGGAGGACGACCGGACTGAAGACCTTCGCCAAGTCATGGGGGATAAAACCGGCCTCAACAGACCGCTGAAGGATTTGCAACGCGTTCGTTTTGGTGCCAGTTGGGTCCATCACGGATGCAGAGGCGAGAACAAAGTTAACCAGAGGGTCCTTGGTCGCGTATGCCAAAATAGACTTCATCGTGTTTACCGCGGCAGCGGCAGGGTCTCTTTGGTTGGCGACCGATGTGAGGGGTATGACGGATGGTTGAACAGTGGGTTCATGGGTCTGGGCAGTAGCTGCCGCTGCCGCTACTTGTTCAGCCTGGGCTTTGGCGATGTCAGCCATAAGCTGGTCACCGAGCCTGCGAGCAATTTCTGCGGCCTCAGCATCTTCGTCTCCCTCTTCTTCTTCGCCCTCGGGGTATTCTTCCTCTTCCTCCTCTTCTTCCTGCATTTCAGCGGTGACTTTTTTATTGTGGACGCGTCAGTCCGTCGTTGTAGAGCGGCGTTACTCCCTCGCACCTTGCAGCTCCAGCTGTGCAGCGAGATCCGGCAAGGAGAACCCTTCGGCCATGGAGGCAACGGGATGTTATGACGAGATCGAGGTGGGGCGGAAACATCACCCAAGAAGGGATGGCTTGGATGACATCACGTTGAGAATTCCCACGTCCCCAAGGACTCGCCGGCACCGCCTTCGTCACCTAAGCACGACACTTCCACGAGAGGGGAACCTGGGACATGGCAGACTCCACATCCACGCTCACCCCGTCTCAAACCGCCGCTCTCGAACAACTCCAGGCGATTACGAACGGTGGTGATCCAGATGTAGCTATTGGTGTGCTGGCCAGCGTCGATTGGGACGTTCAGGTGAGCACCGCAGCATGGCTACAACTCGTCGGCCTTACACTGGTATATGCGTCTAGAGGGCTACAGAAATGATATTCGATGGTCACTCACAACCAACTGCCAGCAACACAAGAACCACCGTCCAGAGAGAAACCTTCGAGATAGATGATTCCGAACAGGGTCCCCTCCTGGGCAGTGCTGGGGCTGGCTCTGGGTCCAGTAGAAGACCCACGAACCAACCCACGTCCATACTATCCCGGCGGTCAATCTACACATTCCTCACATTCCCGTTCAGCCTCATCTCAAGTGTATTCCGTTTCATCTTCGGAGTGCTGCACATACCCCTGCCACGAAGCTTTTCCACCCTCAATTTTCTAACCTCACGTGGTCCCTCCGCTACGCATAGACAACTCCCCGAAGACCCGAAGACCGTGACCGACCGTTGGGTTCGTGCGCTGGAAGAAGAAACCGGAGCGGTTTGCATAAGCAGGAGCGGGAACGAGGCTACGGCCACGGGCGCGGCAGGCCCTTCGGCAGCATCAGCGTCAACTTCCACGCTAAGGTCTAGGGGTGATGGACAAACCGCTGGCCCTGTATTGCCAGATTTCTTCTTGGGAACTTATGAAGAGGCGATGAGGACATGTCAGCGACAGTTGAGGATTGGGTGCATAATCCTTGTGTCAGACGAACATCAAGATGCTGCAAAGTTTAAACGGTAAAGTTCACTTTATTCCAGTTTTTTTTCAGGCGCTGACAAGGCGTTTAGAACTACCTTAACCGATCCACAGTTCGTGAATTTCTTGCAAAGCAACGATTTCATTGCCTGGGGCGGTGACATCCGGGACAAGGAAGCTTGGAGCAGTGAGTTTTATTTCGTTAACAATAATCTTAATAACCTTCTCCACCCTAGCCGCCCATAAGCTACACGCCACGACATACCCGTTCGTCGCCTTCGCCGCTCTTCAGCCGCAGCGTGCCCCCGCATCTGGAACAACTTCCTCGACATCGCCGACAATGACCATCCTTTCTCGACATGCGGGTATCGAAGCCACCACAACCGATAAACTCCTGGCCCATCTTACCGATGCACTCATCCCACGTGTGAAGCCCCTCCTCGACAGACTCAAAGGGGAAGAGAGACGTAGAGAACAGGAACGGTTCATGCGCGCCGAACAAGATCGCGCATACAGGGAAGCGATGAATCGTGATAGGGACCGGATTGAAAGGAAGATGCGAGAGGAACGGGAAGCTCAGAAGCGGATCGAAGTGGAGAGGATTGCGGAGGAGAAGAGGCTCAAGGCCGAGGAAGAGGAACGAATTAGGAAAGAGGAGTGGGACAGGATGCGGATGGAATGGAGGAGGTACCTCAGGTGGCTCTCGAAGACCAACCCTGCCCCATCGGCAGGTCTAAGGATTGGCATCAGGATGCCAGATGGAACGAGGGGGATTAGGATCTTTGGTCCACGGGACACTCTCACGACGCTCTATGGCTTCGTTGACTCCCATTTTATCCCCTCGGAGCTCGTCGCAGATCGGGACCCCACTTCCCCTCCGTCATCGTCGTTAAGGGGAGAGGCAGCAGTCCAAGAAGAGATTGTTGGTTCGTCATCACACCCGGAGCAGTGGTGGAAGTTCCGCCTTGCGACTTCATACCCCAAGAAGGCGCTCCCTTGGCGGCCAAACGCGACACTTGGTGGAATCCCAGGGCTGGAGGACGGCGTTCAGCTTGTCGTGGAGCCCGTTCGTGATGCTGATTCCAGGAAGCCACGAAAAAGTTTAGAAAGTAGGAGCAGTTCTGCTACTTCCACCATCAAGTCTGGTGGTGATTCCGCCGACGAGTACGATACTGAGAGCGACGAGGAGTAACTGGTTTGGTATTCTTGTAGATAATCTGCAGAGAACGTAGAGGACCTCATGATCGCGTTGTGTAGCCTCACCCTCCGTGACCAACCGGGGACTAATAATCATTGTCGTTGAAAATCGAATACACGGTTCAACCTGGAAATTTCACGCAGCGCGACAAGGAGAGATGGATCAGAATTTACGCCGGGTGGTATACAAAATCGTAAGGATACTTGTTTAGATCATTCACAGTCGATCGCGTTCACTGGCTGAGTATTGTGCGGACGAATGACTCGTAGTTGACATTACCGTCACTGGTGAAAAGGCAGTTGCATCAGGTTGCAGTCGATGCGGCAGAGAGGGGAGAGGTGGAAGACGCACGCTCCGATCTGAACACCCTTGAGCAGTTCATCGACCTCCTCGTCCGTCATCTTTTCACCGAGCTGGGTGAGGACGTATCGCAACTCTCCAGCGCCAATGTAGCCGTTTCCTTCCTTATCAAATACTTGGAAACCACGAATGAACTCCTCTACAGCCCGGGAACCGGGACGAGATGAACAAAGCCACCCCGTGGCGGGTAGGAGGATGAGATTCACGTACCCGGTGTGCCAGCGGGCTTGAAGCCGTCAGCACGGTTCAAAATCGTCAAAAAGCTCTTGTAGTCGACTGAAGATACCACAAACGGTCAGCGCGTCGCACGGTAGATTGACTTGGAAAGAGGGGGGATCTTGCCTTCCCTGGGTGCTTTGGAAACAATATCAGCGACCTCCGCCTGGGTGGGGTTCTGTCCCAAAGCCCTCAAAAGATCGCCGAGGACCTCGCGAGGGATAGCACCTGTCCCTTTCTTGTCGAACAAGGCGAAAGCTTCTTTGTACTCTGTGCGGTACCTTGAGTTCGCGGTCGTTTCTCAACCCAGTCCCGGCAAACCTACCGGCGTTATCGCTCTGCTTATCTTCCGTCAGCCACAAGAACCTGTCGCTGGGATGGACTTACCATGACTCAAGGCCGGGTTGTGGATGAGCTTGTTTAGGGTCGTCAATAAGGTTGCGATAGATCAGTCGATGCCTGTTCGCCCAAAGAGGACTTGTTCAACAGGGTCCAATTTTTTTTCCCACACCCGCTGCCACCCTGGCTTTATGGCGAACCCCGTCATCTGGGGGAGATGATTTACATTGTGAAAAGGTCAAATTTAGTCCCAGAATACACCAAATTAGACAGATATTAAAACTAAGCCGAAGACCTGGAAGATGGACCGGACTCTGGTGGAACCTTCTGTTGCTGTTCTAACCACCGCCTAGATGAAAATGTGGTCAGTATTTGGGCACGACTGGGAGGGTCACGACGACCACCTTCGAGCAGCAAGAACCATCTGAGCTTTCCTCTCTTGCAAACTCTTCTCTCGAGCTTCCGAAGTCGCTTCCCAGGTAGCCTTACCCCCGGCGTGTTCGGGTTCTGTGGGTGTGTCCTCCGATATCCGACTCTCGAGGTGGAAACGCTTAATAAGCGATTCGGTTTCTGCCTTTGTAGATGCAGGTTCGTTGCGTGGGGCAGGTTGTGGGACAGGAAGGGGTTCCTGTTGCTGCTGCTGCTGCTGTTGTGGGTAAAGACGGTAGTACGGTAATGGAGGCTATGCGGTCGAGTGTCAGGTAAAGTAAAGGTGGCACAAGGGTGTCTAAAACGTACAGCATCGAGGAATCCTCTTTCTAAGATCACGTTCGACGTTATTTGCACAGAGCCAGTTCGCAAAAGCGAGTAGTGGATGTTCGGTCTGACAACGACCGTGATCGGTTGTGAGTTGTAGGATACGCGACATCAGCCGCACCTTGGTATATCCGGGAACATTGTGTGGACGGAATTGACCTACGTAGCCGGATTCTTCAGCGTGCTCGAGTCGTCACTCGAATGAAGGTATGTACCATCTCATCAGTGACACTCTTCGGGCGGAAACCCAAGACTGTTCCAGGACTGTTTGGTTGGTCCTTGCCTGGAGAAGGGGGGTCGAGACGGATAGAAAATAGCTCTGAGGATGAAGCGAACCTTTTGTTGCCCATCTGACCGCAAATACGATGACAGCGAAAGCGACGATGACGTTGAGGACCTCCCCCATGATGGCGTCGGGTGAGAGAGCGAATCCAGTTACACGTGACCGAACTTAAGCCTGTTGCCCCTGACTTCCACCTGGGGGTTGTTCTCTCAAATCCATATTCTGCTCGTAAAACCCCCCCCTCTCTCTCTCGTTCTCCTTCTTTCTACGAGTCGAGTAACGGGTAACCCAAATCCACAAGCCAACTCTGAGATCCTTACTGGAAGGAACAAACAGCCACAAACACCGGAACCATTTCCGTCTCCATTTCAACCCCCGTACGGATATAAATCGCTTCCGCGCCGCCTCATTGCACTCTACACGATGCTCTCCCTCTTCACTCGACGCGTCGCTCTTTCTGCACATCACTCAACCGCGACTTACACGCGCATTGTACTGTCCCACTCTACTCCCCACGCTAGACTCTACGCTGGCACCGTGCAGACGAACCCCCAACGCAATGCCAGTACTAAGGCTACCGCTACGACGAATACCGGGCCCTCAACCAAGTCTAACACCACGGGTAGGACAAAGCCCACGGCGAAATTGACCCCTGAGGAGAAAGCAGCCCAAGCTCAGCTGCTTCGGGTGAGGAAGGAGTCAGACAGGAAGAAGAAGGTCGCCGCCGCCGCAGCCTTGAGAGCTAAACAAAAGGCACGGGCGGAGAGGGAAAAGGAAGCTGCCGCCCAGAAGCGGAAGTGCCTTGCGGAGAAAAAGAAAAAGTTGGCCGATGCGGAGAAGGAAAAGGTAAGGGAGAAAAAAAGGAAGGAGAAGGAGAAGGTAAGGAAGGAGAAGGAAAGGAAGCAGGCAATAGCGGCCAAGAAACCAACGCGTGCGTATATCGGGTCTCATGCTCATGCGAGATGTCGTGCTCAGAAACATCTGTCGTGCGCATCAGTCATCAAACCTCCTTCGAGGCATATGTCTGCGCTTGCGCTGTACCTTCATGAGACTAAGCAAACTGTCCCAGTGGGTATGGTCGGCTGGAAAATTCTCACTGAGGAGGAGAGGCAGGCGAGTGGTGCTTCCGTCTTCGTTCTCGGAGCGACAGATTGATATTGACCTGGTGATCCAACGCTACAGAAATACGAGGCGTCCGCTAAGGTCGTACGGGACAAACGCAAAGAGGAGTTCAACGCGTTCGTGAAAACCATCACCCCCCTGGACCTCAGACGTTACAATCGCGAGCGAAAGACCAAGGGCAGACAACGCATCCGTGTTACGTTTCCTGGCCCTCGACATCCAGTCGGCCCCTTTATCAAGCACGTTTCCCGGTAAACTCACCAAATGCATACCCGATCCTGACGTCTGTTCTTCTGGTTTTAGATACATGGAAGAGTTCCGAAACCGACCAGACCAGGCAGGCAAGAGAGCTGGGGAAATAGCAAAGGCTGCTGGCGTGGTCTGGAATTCCTTGACTCAGGAAGAGAAAGATGTCAGTCCTCTTTCCAATCAGACTTATGGCTTTCCGCGATTGACGTCGAAACCTTACAGCAATATAGACCCAAGCCCACTGAGTCAACCGCTGCCAAGGAAGACTCCCAAAGTCTCTGAACCCTCCGGCTCCTCACCCATTCTTTATTATTCATTGAACTCCATCTGTTTATGCGGTCTGCCTGGTCTCTAACCTTTCCTCCTTAATTTTCTCCCCTAAGAACAGGTTCTACTCTTTTCCTCATCACGAAGTCCAGTCGACGTTACCACGCAAATGGAAACATCTTCCTAGTAATCGAATGTGGTCTCATGGGCCGTTGGTTTCGCCGGTTAGGAATAGTGCTGAGAATCTTCGGAAACCAAACTCGCCTTCCGCTCCTCCTCCACTGAATGAGCAAAATTCTGTCAAATGGACTTTGGTGATTCGCGCGGTAAACACTCCCAGTTTCGGCCTTTCTTTTTTGGTGCTTGAGCCTGGCCTGACGGTTTCCGTTCAGAGTTCTCGGAAGTCCTGGACCCCTTAGGTTGACGTGTTCACCTCACGATGTCCAATTGAACCCACAGTAATAATTCGAGGAGCCCTTATGTAAACGGCAATTAACCTCATTCATATTGCCTGGACATATGAACTGACGGTGCGATATGCTGCACAATCGACAGCACACCTTCAAGTTCACGCGTCAGCTGTCTCATCCTTCATTGCGGCCTGACCACCACCGCGTTGCTTTGGTGTGGCGCGGTCGGCGTGGGTGGACGTGTCAGATCTACGTCCCTATTCGGGTCGGTTGCGCGATTCGCGCGTGGTGTTGCTCACGGCTAGCGCGTTCGAGCTTTAATCCAGGACCTGGCTGTGCCGATGTTGGTACCAGTACCCGTGTGATCAACCGATCGCCGGCCATAGCTATTCTCGGCGCGAGCCCGGATCCGGCCCCGATGGAAGGTGTCCGTAAGTATGTAAGGTAGGGCTCAATCAGTTTCGATGAACGCGAATTACCTCGAAAAATCAATATCTTATTTGTACAACACTCTCAAAGTAAACCGTCTGGTAGAACTACTCAGATAGACGTATCAAAGGTTTCTTCAAGCCAGATTATTAGCAGCTGCGTCACGCCGAGATTTTGAGACGGGAGTGCCACGTGGAATCCATCGAAACTGATTGAGCCCTACCTTAATAGCTTCACGAGGGTCTTGCCAAACGCTTCTGCAAGTATAAACATGGGCAGGGAGGCGCTCGCGCGTGTAACACATCTGCACTTCGGAAAAGTGCAACCCAGATGGGACCTCCAATAACAGCCAATGTATCCCTCGTGGAGGAGCAACTTCCCGCCAAATTTCCCCCTCAGGACTGTTCCAGACCTGCATGCACGGGAGGGACTAATAAATTGGTACCGATGATCCAAGGGCAAGAGTTGCGTTGGAACATTCCAGTACCATCGACTTCGCTGGCAACCATTTGTCGGCCGCTCTGGAGAACATCGAGATGGATTCGGTCGACCCTCCGAACAACCGGCCGAAGACCTATGAGCCTTGAGTGGGCTTGGATGCGGCAAACTGTTCGGTGTGAGCCACAGCGGTGGTCTCGGTAATAGTATCCATCTGGCCATTTTGATCCAAATTGATCGTTTTCGCTCCGATCCACACCGGCCACGTTCATTGCCGGACGGTAGTGAACCGTGTACAATCGATTCTCTTTGGACCCGCCTTGGACATGCGGTACCGTGATCTAATTTCGACTGAACTGACGAGAATCCTGTTGTTCGCAAAGCACTTCAAACCATGAGGGTGACGCGCGGCACGCTTCAAATGTTCAACCGGCGGTATAATTTCCCTTACATTACGTTGGATGGATGTACATGGCCTTTCTATTCATATCTATCTCTGTGATGTTGTTGCGGTCTAGGTGTGACAGGAGCTAGAATACAAAACGCTATGCCCATAAACCCAAAGGACCTCCACCGAAAGGAGAAAACGAAACGTATAAAGTTACAACAACGGCCGGGCCCAAATCTGGGAGGACGAGACCAGGGGAGGGTCAAAGTGTGAGGGGCACAAGTCAATGAGGTTGTGTGTGATGAAAATGCAGAGGGACAGAAAGAACGGGGCCACAAGTCAAAGGAACGTAAGGAATACAAGCCCGTCAAAGAGTGAAACAGATGGAATAGTACAGGTTGAGAGATGGGTTGGACGTTCGTAAATGCCGTCTAGTGTGTCAGTCACCGCCGAGTGGACGAAAGAATCAAGAAAAAAGCGCGAGGAAAGGTCCGGCCATCCCAAAAAAAATAATCAGCTCCTGTAAAACGAGCCAGGTTGCGCCTCAGGAGCAATAGTTGCTGATAAAGATAGATATACCAGACGACATCGTCTGAATGGACGGGGAATGTGCGGTCGGGGTCGTGTCTGCGTGGTGTATAGATGTCCAGGCTGGAGCGTGTTTGGAATGACCGGAGAAGGCGGTATGTGGGATGCCTGGTCGGGCGGTACACTGTGTTGATCGGAGGGAGCCGAAAAGGGGAGGCGAGCATGCGTTCGGACGAATTACCACCCGAATGTCTCCTCAACCACTTCGATACCTCCGACATTCCGGAACCTCCTCGGCTCGATCGCACTGACCGCCTTCCTCACCTCTTCACCGAGCCCCAGCGGACCGCAGACGCCAATAAGCACACCCGAAAGCCTGTCAGAGGCATGGTGTTCCTGTCCAGATGGGGTGAAAAGTTTGCAGGCATGATTAATCGTAGAGTCAATGACAGAAGCGATCTTGGGTCGTCCGGGGGTGATGGTAAGTTGGGGAGGCAAATGGCCGTAGACCTTCTTGGTGTTGAACATAGAAGCACGTGTGTAGTGGACTGAGATCTGGAGGCTGGCATAGGTGACCTGCTGAAGGAGAGCGGCGAACGTCGGGATCATTGGCTGAAGTGATGCTTAGAGTTGGTCAGAAACAGTCGTAGCTCAATACAGCAGAAACACATACGTGCATCTTGGACAGACCAAATAAGATGGATGGCCTTGAGCCGAGTAAGACCTTGGGCATCCTTCTGGACGAGGTCTGTGATAGCGGCAAGAGCGAAAGTGATACCACTTCCTCCCACCACAAAGATGGCGCCAGAGTAGCTATCCATCATAGTGTTGCCAACACCTCCATATGGGCCCTCGATCCAGACCTTTGCCTTCCTCTCACCCCCCCAACCCCCTGAATAGATAGCATCGCTCTTCGTCGCCATGTCATACACTGCGTTGGTCCAATCTCCAGCTTTCTTCACCATCAGCACTAGGCCGTCGCCACTGACACTCGCGATCGTGAACGGGTGGATCTCGGACCACCCCAAAATTCCAACACCAGTGGAAAGGATGCGGAGGCGGACGTGTTGGCCCGGGCGCCACCCCGCGTTGAGGTGGGGTATCTCGATCCGGGTCATTCCCAACTCGGCAATTGGGCGAAGGGTTGCGTTGGAGATTCGGGTCTTGAATAATCGGGTCAAATGGTCAAGTCCGTATATCATCACCGCAATGAGCACCCAGGGGAGAGTCGATGGCATGTGAAAGACGAGGCCGATGGGGAAGAAGATCATGCCCGCGACGTGGGTGAAGAGAAAGATGTTGTAGAACTTCCTACGCCAGAGGGAGGTGGAGAATAGGAGAAGGATGTCCACAGAGATCAGAGCAAGGAACCCGTACGCAGCGGCGGAGGTCTGGAGCTTTTGCATAAAGATCCCTCCCACGGACCACTCGTAGACTATCGAATGACACATTAATCGCAGTCACTCGGGTACACAGAGAAAAATGAATTACTGTAACCCAGGGCGTGGAGATTGGCCGTCAAAATTGCTAGTGCACCCGCAAACCGATGAAGGTAGTTGAGCTGTAGAGTGAATACGACACGAGGATTAGACGAGGCGCAGCAAACGCAGAGAAGGGGGACAGTCTTCACCTTTTCGTAACCCATAGATAAAAACCTCCCAATGACGTTATTCTTGGTAGCGAGCGCAAAGACAATGGGGATTTGTGCCGTGGATACAAAACCCGTCCGCACGTATTCCCGGAAAGGATTGGACTTGTACAGTGATGCGAAGATGGCGATGGCGGAGTAACATATTAGGATGATGCATTGGCCAAGCGAGTAGCTGTCGAAAAGCTGGAGCCCCAGAATGGCAGAGGCTTTCTGATTTATGCCCGACCAAGACCTGCAATGGGGCGGGAGGGAGAACGTGGCATTATGGGTCGCCTCGCGGCGCACGAGGCCGACGTGGGAAAACGTGGTGTGGTCATCATCAGAGTTGGGAGCTCTCCCCTTCTCGTAGTGAGGTCCATGGGGACCGGTGATGGTCGGCCTGCGCCTTGTAGCTGGAAATCGTCGTTTGGGTTTCGTCGAATGGTAGATGAAGTGACCGCGAGTCCATTCCGCGCCGCGGGAGAAACGAGTGAAGAGACGAGGCCAGGTAAAAATTGCGAAAAGTGCGAAACAAGCGAGAAGGAATATGGTTACGTTGAAGATGAAGTTCTCGTCGTCCAAACGGGTGGTTTGAAGAAAGGCGGGGGTGTATGCAGAGTTGGTAGCATTGAAATCGCCCAACGAATTCCGGGGGGACATATCGATCTTGCCCGTCCTGGACTCGGACAGCAACGGAACCCTACGCGCTCTGCAAAGGAGGAGAAAGGACGGGAGACGGGAGACGGTTGTCAAACGAACCCATGAGGTTTATGAATGAGGCCGGGGGCGGAGTATGACCTGGCGCGTGGCTTGTTGCCCACATAATCACACTCAACCTCGAGGGTGATCAGGCGATCAAGCCCTCATTTCCGCGCAACGTTTAGGGGTGCATTAGCAAAATGACCTGACACGACTCATACGCTACTGTCTGTTATCCGGCATCCTAGACAACTGTCGCTTGCTCCTCATCCTCGGTCGAACCTTGGCGTACCATTCCCATGCCAGTCGGACAACCTCCCCATCCGCGTCATAAGGGGTGGGAATCTCCGAGTACCCTGGTCGTGCTGTTGGGTGCCGAAGATAGATGGCGGAACAACTTGGGAACGAGACCTCGAGATACGCAGGGATGAAGATGAATGGCGTTGAATAGTCGGGTGGAAGAAATGGCGTGTGACCACCCCCTGATCCGTTCGCATTCTTCGCGATCACCTCGTCTGAATCAACCTCTGCATGGTCCCCCTCATCTGGGTCAGCTTCCATCATCTTGGGTTGCAGGAATCTGATAGCCTTAGGGTCCACGGTCACCATGTCACCCGGCGCCAGCCGCGTGTTTGCGTTTTGGTGCTAAAATCGAGGTTACCCCTTGCCGCCACAACGAGAAAGACCGGCTAACCTTCTGTCCATTCAACAACACGTTTCCGTGTACAACCATCCTCCTTGCCTCATACACGCTGTGCGCGAGGCAACTCCGAAAGATAACCACGTCGATTCTCCTTTCCACCTCGGAGAACATTAAACTTCCAACGGGAGCAAGTCCCTTTGAAGCTTCTTCCTCCTTCCTCTTAATCTCTTTCTCCACCGCCGAAGTCTTGTTCGCCCACTTGGTCAACAGCATCGAGTCATCTCCAGCCGAAGCCGCCAGGCGAACGTCGGGTAAGTTGGCCGGGAGGTACCACCGTTTGAATGTCTTCTCGTTGATGTAGTCGCCATGATAGGCCCGAACGAGTTGTTTCGCTGCCCACCGTTGTTGAAAGAGAGTTTTCGTTGTCCGTGTATAGTCAGTCGCGCTGACTTTAGCACCGAGCGAACGCCTCCATAAGTTGTAAAGGTTCTTCGGGTTCCAGCTCTGTGAACACAACACCAGTTCAAGTCTACCACCCGTGGGCCGCGGAGTGCACTTTGCTTACCATTCGGGGTAGAGCCCGCTTGATGTTGAAGAGGTTGGTATCCCGCATGGCGAATAGCGGACCACGTAGTGTTCAGTAGGAGCTATGTCCGTGTATTCCGGTGCAGAATGAGCACACCCGGTCCCAGTCAAAAGAATGCGCAGCGGTGCCGACGAGCGGAAGGAATGAACGGGGACCAGTTCGTCCGGGATTCGAGACAGCGGAAGGAGGAGATGCGTCGGCGTCACGGACGCGTGACATCATCGTGACCTCGTTCCTTTCCGGCTGATAACCGTGACATTGATCGCCAGACCAGCGAATGGACCCCTACACTCCGAGAACGCGACCCGTCGGTCGCAGGAAGAACCTGGCACTATCTACGAAAGAGTACTCTAAAGTTCGTAGGAGTTTGAGGATACCATGAACTGTACTTAACATCCGCCACCACAGGTTGCAGGAACGATCGCATCTGCAAGACGGAGCCGTAACCTGGAGTACGGCGTCGATGACGAACGGAATGGACGCGGTCGACACGATTTTCTATCCACAGGTTCGGGCGAACGTTTCCGTCCTGCATTTTTTGGCGCTTACTGTGACTAGATCCTTCATTCATTGCGGAGACATCCTTCGTCAAAGCGCCGCTGAACTCGCGAGTTCCATCACACTCGCACACCACGCCTAAGGCTCATGGGAAAGGAAAATCGCGGGAGGAGAGTCTAGATAACGTGTCTCTGGATATTCAAGAGGCTCTGATCTTGGAGGACCTACTCTTTGTTTTGATGGTAAGGGTTCCAGCTGCTCGAATCGGCCGTGCCTTCCACATATCTACAGGGTATCGAAGGGACGCACATCACATATCACCCGGACTATTCGATCGAAGACGATGACCCTGTTCGTGGGATCAAGTTTGGGGTTTCTTCGGCATTGGGTAAAGCGTATCTACTTTATCTGGTCTCAACAGTCTGGTATTGATCCACTGTTTCTAGATCCGTCTCTAAGCGACCTTGTTGAACGAATACTGCCACTTGCAACCTATTATACCGGTATCACCTCGTTCATTGAGCTGTGTAGCCACCTGGAATACGGCCTTGTGAACCACGCGCTCTGCGCTTCGATACGCGACATGCTCAAGGTATGCCCGGAAACGGTGTGCTGATAGGGCCTGGGTAACCAAAAACGCCCCCAGGATTACCAAACGTTGCTGTCGCAATTGGAGCACGCCTTCAACACCTCGCCACAGTTCTCTCTCCAGAGACTGTGGTTTTACGTCCACCCGACCCTCCATACCCTCTCCCTGATATACCAGCTCACGACAGAACTTGCGTCCGCTGACACCGTCGACAACTCCTCCGGCCTATCTTCAGACTCTGATTCTGACGAAGCCCGAAACGAAGCCCTCGGTCTTGGGGGAGCGAAGTTGAAGGCTGTACTATCCGACTTGAAGAACCCTGGACTGGATGCGGAGAGCAATGCCCCTGTAAAAGGCGGAGAAGTGCTCTCAGTCATCTATGATCGGATGCAGAATATGTCTGGGGACCCGGCGGCACTTACCCTATACGGTAATCTCCTCAGGGCAGCTGGCGCCCCTTATGCGACGATGCTACAAGAGTGGATAAACTCAGGCAAACTTCACGATCCTTGGGAGGAGCTATGTGTCAAGGAAAGCAAGTCCATCACCAAAGGGACGTTGGATATGGATTACGTGGACGAATATTGGGAAAGACGGTACACGGTACGATCAAGGTACTCCTTGGGTGTACCTTCTCTAAATTTGCACCGTTAGCTTCGGGATGGCTCTTCGGCAGGAGACGCCAAGCGGAAAACTGGGATGCCAACCCCAAGGGGCGGATTGAGTCGGTTGCCTGGAGGAGCGTGTATACCTCCCGTTCTGGAGGGATGGAAACATAAGATTCTCCTTGCCGGGAAATACCTCAACGTCGTCCGCGAGTGTGGGATCGAAGTCACTCCTAACCAGGACGCTACAGCCCTCGATGCGGAGATTTCTATGGAAGATGAAAAGTACGACTTTGCTCCGTGTCCCTGCAACTGCTGACCTCAGCGATGCCTAGGTTCTATAAATCTATCGAAGATGCATATTCCTACGCGAACAGAACGCTCCTGAACATGCTTCTCCAAGACCAGCAACTTCTTCCCCGCCTCCGGTCGCTGAAGCGGTTCTTTTTCATGTCACAATCATTCTTTGTCACCCACCTACTCGATCAGGCCCAAAGCGAACTCCGTAAATCCTCGAAATCAGCTTCGGTCCTCAAGCTCCAGAGCCTTCTGGACCTTGCCTTGAACACTGACCTTCACGGGGAAGATACGATGTTCCGCGAGGACGTGAGAGTTAAGATGGCTAACAACGGTTTGTACGACTGGCTGCTGAAGATCATCAGCGAGAAAGGTGCGATCGGGAGTGACGCTGGAGAAGGGGGGATCACCGATTCGGCTCACGGTACGGAGGGTCGGAGAAACAAGGACGAGAAGCCGCTCATGGGTTGGTTCCTCCCGATTATCCGCTAGTGTTCAGGGTTGTTGACCGCGATTCTAGCCATCGATGCGCTGATGCTCGACTACCATGTCAAGTTCCCATTGTCACTTGTGATCTCGCGGAAAACCATCGTTCAATATCAACTACTGTTCCGGTTTCTGCTCCACCTCAAACACGCAGAACAAACGCTTTCGTCCATGTGGATAGAACAGAAGACCTCTCCTTGGAGAGCTAGTGTACCGCACCATCCTGAGTTGGAGAAGTGGAGGTTGAGAGTGTTCCTGTTGAGAGCCAGGATGCTGGCTTTCGTACAACAGATCTTGGCCTTCGTTACTTTTGAAGTGCTGGAACCGAACTGGAGGAATTTGGAGGTCAAGCTCGCAAAGGTAACCACCGTTGATCAGTTACTGAGGGACCACTCGGATTTCTTGGATACATGCCTGAAGGAGTCTATGTTAACCAGCGCGAGACTGCTTTCCGTAAGAAAACGCCTTTTCATCCCTAGTCGATCGGTGCTCACCTGCATGGTTGCCTAGGCATACTCCCGTATGATTACAACATGTTCCACGTTCGCCGTATACTCGGCCAAATTTACCGCATCGGCAGCAAAGGGTGTTGCCGCGGCGGATGACCCAGATGGCGACCCAGAGATGGAGAAGAGATGGGACTTTCTGTACAAGTTTGAAAAGAACTTCAACCATTGGTACGTTGCGCGCCGACATTCCCCACTTCCTCCCATGTTCCAACTAAGAACCTGGTCGCTGACGACGTCGACTGCATGTAGGTTCAGCAAACACCTCGACTGTGTGCAGTATTACGCTTCAAGCGATAACGGGTCTCTGTTGCCGCTGGTGATGCGACTAAGTAGTATCAAGGCTGGATGAAATCAGCCTTCTGGGGTGCTCTCTTGTATTTCTTCTTTCCGCATGATTATTGGGCGATTTGCTATCTGCTAGTAGACTACAACGACGCGTATGCCAGGGTGGGATATAACGCTCGCGAGAAAGGTACCGTTAAAAACACGGGCTTTAGCAAAGTATAGTCCTGACCCACTACAAACGACACATGAAGAACGTGGAAACCCAGAATCCGTGAACCGCTGGAACTGGGTGTGGATGGTTACGGGACCGAGACAACATGAAAATCGTATGCGACCTAATGATTCCGCTCATTAAAACATGTTCGCGAGTTTGCTCGCAGCCTCTCTAGGATCTAGTCTCGGCCTCTGCGGCACCCTCATCGACGCGGTCATGTTGGTTGGTTTAGCCATGCCGAGCGGATCAAGTCCGTCGTCCGGCCTTGGGGTAGGTTGGATGATGACCGACTGGGTCATCATTGGGCCGTTTCCGTGGATGTGCGTGGGCCCTCCAGGACCCAGTGGGCCGAGAGGGCCAACTGGTTCGGGCTGTTTGGGTGGCCCCATAATTGGGGTGGAATAAGCCCTAGCGACAGATCGAGTGGGGTTACTAAGAGGATCGAAGTTCTTCTGAACCTCCTGTTGAACGACCACAGAAGGTGGAAGAACCTTGGGTGCCGGTGGGGGAGGAGCGGGAGCTGAAGTCGTTAAGGTCGATGCGGAGGTGGAAGAGGTGACGGTGGACGGAGTGTGGAATTGGGGGGAGCGCGCCACAAACATCGATTTCGTTCCGTCGACGAACCTGTTCCCTAACAGAGGGTCGTTATTCGAGTTAATCGGGGGTGGAACTGGTGCCGCTCGTTGTGGGGATGTCGGCTGAGGGGATGTCATGGATCGTACAATTTCGGGGCCAGGCTGTTGGAGAGGAGGTCCTGGTCTAGATCCAGGAGTGGTGGGAGCTGCGTCAGGAATTCGTGAGGCGGAGAAGCTAGGTGTTGTGAGAGGTGGCGAATTGAGAGGATTCTTCATAGGTGACGGGGCAGGTTTGGGGATGGGTGTCTCTTCCAATGGCGGAATAAAGGTGGGTTTCGGGACCCCGTTGGGTTGAGGTACCACCTTATCAGCAGCACCACTGATATCCGGCCGAAGCGCCTCCAGTTCCTTGAGGACTTGTCGTTCGTACATGATGGATGAGCGAACATGTTCGACGAGAGCAGCAGTAATGTCATCGTTGGCGAGTCGGTTGTGTCGCTCTAGCGCCCGATGCAGATTCTGTGAGATTCCATCTGCCCTCCTCGCCAATATTTGTTCATACTTGTTAGCCTACAAGGTTCGTTAGACAAATACCTCAGCGCGCACGTGCATAAATTCCTACCTCGTCCAAGTCTTCAAGCGCTTCATCGACTTTCTCAGGTCTGATGTTAGAACTGGCCTTCAACCTCTCGATGCCTCGTCGTTTAGAAATCGCAGTCTTCACGGCTGACTGATATTCTTCAAGAACGGCGGTCCTCTGTTGCAAGGTCTCCTTGGCAGATCGGGCATTAAGCCCTTGATAGCCCAGCGAATCCCCAAGTATCACGCATTCACCGATAGACTCGGCCTGGTCAATGTCAGCCATAGTGTGCCAGACACGACCAATCTTCCTGAGTGCATTTCCGAGAGGGGGGTGGGAATCTGTAGTCGCCACGCTGATCAATTTGTTGCCCATATCAGCGTGAGAGGTGCCATAGGCTGTCGAGACATGTCAGAATACGTAAAAGCGTTGGCGGATAGCAAGCCACACCTTTTCTCGCACGTGAGAGCTTGTCTATGGCTCGGGCGGCGTCGAAAAATTGACCCTCGAGTTTTGTCAGCTCAAACCGAGCCCTTTGCAGGGTCTCATCCTCGTCAGGGACCCCTCGTTTGATGAGGCTGAAACCCGAAGAGGTTTTTCTCCGAATCACCGGAGTTGGCTGATAACCAAAGTCACTCTCCACAAACGAACGCACTTCTTCGTCATGAAGAAGGATCGGGTCCTCGCAGACTCGCGTCAGCCACCTCTGCAACATAACCTTGACCAGTCGGTCATCTTCCTCATCTGTAGCAGCGGAAGTCTGGGGCAATGGTAGCGCGGGGACTATCGTTTGTGGAGTACTGCGGATGATGGCTTCGTAGAACTGTTGGAACTCAAAGTAGGACCGTGAAATGTTTCTGTATGTCGTCCCGTTAAAATTCGGGAGATTCGTCTATCAAAGTATGGTTTGGACTCAGTGTGTGACTCCCACAGGATCGCGGCGAGCTACGTACCTGGGCGTCCAGTCTCACAAGGATATCTCTTCGGTTCCTGTCCATCCAGGTGATACGAATCCTCAGGTATGGCTCCGGTTTCTGTCCGTTAGAGGTGGGGTTGTCCTTTGGCGAGAGTAGACCTGGTTCCTGTTGACCGTAGATCTTGGGTTCCTTCCCGTACAGACCAGGTGCTGGCCCGCTATCCAAGGGCGGGGGTGCCGGTGAAGCCCTGCGTAGATTTGGAATGTGCTGGTTTGGGGTATGTGGCGTTGTCGGCCATGGTGGTGTAGGGTCCTCGAAGCCAGAAACGAGCGGGTCGAACGTGGTCATCGCGCAACAGGAGCCAGTGTCGTCGGGGTGTGACAGGCTTGGGAACTCGGCCGGGCCGCGTCACGCCTTGGTCACAACTCGATCCCCCGACATTGCCCCGAATATTTGCTTTTCCCAGGTATTTCCCACCCGTTCGTTTCCTGGTGCACAGACAAGTAGATCGGAGCAGAAATGCAGAGCAAAGCTATCGTAGTACCTCTCGAAGAGCCAGGACGAACGCTATGTTTAACTCACGTGACAAACCACGCCTCAAATGAGAGGCGTTGAAAAAACGCGTCGCTAGATCTTAGTTCTGTTCCAACCCCTCCCATATGAGTCAAGGAGAACAACAGCAAGCCCTGCCAGCCCAGCAACCTGAGGTGGTTACAGGAATTCCAACCACCCCGGTGTACGTGTAACCGGGTACCACCCGTCCGTCTACTTGCACTAATATTTAGGCAACCGCCGCAGGATCGGAGACGATCAATGGAATAAAGATATCACGGGTATCCTAATTTCCACCGCGAATAACGCCGTCGCGGACCTTGGTTTCACTCCGAGTGTACTCCGCGCCCTCAAGGATGCAGACAACGAGATCGCTAAGCTCAAGGCGGACAAGAGAACACTTGAACACAAAAGCCGGGATCTTTCCACACACCTCGCGCTAGCGAATGACCGGATCGACTTCGCGAAACTAGACACTCACTCCCAATGGAAAGAGATGGTTTACTACCGCGAGAGGTACCAGACCTTGCACAGACAGCATCAGGAACTCTTGCGCAGTCATTCAGCCTGCGCTTCTGGTCCGCCGGAGCAGCCGTATATCCACCTTCTGCACGAACTTGAGAAAATGCAAGACATGTATCGGCACATACTGGGCCAGAACGCAACGCTCAAGTTTGAAGTCCAAAGATTGATGCAACAGTGCGTAAACTCTGGGCTGATACCGCCGCCGCAGAATTACGCCGTCACACCAGTGCCTGCACTACAACCGGTTCGTGGGCTTTTGTGTTGCGCCACCGTGCTCGATTCACACTCGTCCCTCTTAGCCTGCCACTGCACGGCGGGTCTCTGAACCCGCGTCCACTGGTTACCTGCAACAGATCCAAATCCCAGCCCAGCAAAGCCAGGTATACTCCCACGTTCACCCTCACCCTCGTTCATTGTTCACTCTCTCGAAGGGAGGGGCACAACCGGGACCGGCTGTGCGACAATTCGCTTCGTCTCCCTCAAATACATACGCACTCAATCATCCAGCCGTCAGCAGTCCTATGATCGTCGCGGGGCCATCTCAGGCATATAACTACCACCGCGCCCAGTTTCCGCAGCCTCAACAAGTGCCAGCGCAACTAATGCCACCTCCCCCTCAACAACTACAGCAAGCACTTCCCCAGCATGGACAACCCTCAGTTTCCCAACAGACCCCAGCCGTCCGGCCACGACCAGTCGTCGATCTTACTACTGACGATGAGCGTGTCTCGAAGCGCCCGCGGATGGCCAGTGACCCCAACGTGTATGCACAACAGCGTTCTCCCGGACTGTCAGTCCACCCCCAGCATCAGGTGTACACACAGACGGCTTTCCAAACTCCTGCCAAACTCCAGCAAAGAACCTCACAGCCGAGGCCGCAAATGGTTCCTACGAATCATATGCAGAACCAATTCATACAACCGCATCCCCCACAACGATCGATGACGGCACCTAACTCGTACCAACACGTTCTGTCGCCAACATCTCCTCCGCCCAGAACAAATTCCTTCTCAAGTATCCCCCCCACCCCGCCCACATCTGCGCCTCCGGTTATGGATGCGTACAGGATCGTCGCGGGTGAAGTGAGCGCGACACCAACCCAAGGACCACTATCCAACGCCCGTGGTCAGATGCAGGGGTTCAGCCAGCCTCAACAAGTGGACACAGGTCCTGCGCACCCCGCGAGTGTCGCTTCTCAGCCTTCCGTCGCCGATGCTGGCACAAATGTGGTTACCACCGCGAATCCTGTCGGGGCCCAAGCCGAACGATCTACGGGGACTCCCCTCGCATCGACGCCTTCCGCACCTCCTCCGGATTCAATCCCAGCCTCACCACAGGTGTCAAGCAGCCAAGTGCAGGATGGGGAATCCTCCTTACCCCCTCTGACAGAAGAACAGGCAGAAGAGATGCGTTCAGAACTCGCCGATTCGATGTTTTCGGAACTCGAGGAGGGTGACGAGATACAAACGAGGGTGTGTTTGTTATGCGAGTAAGTCGTAGTGCCGCTGAAAATTCCGCGTGATTGACCATGACCTCTCCCTCCAGCCACAGGAAGGAATTGGGCATCCTCACTACACCACCAGTGCAGTTGCTCAAGCCGACCACGGAGGAAATGTACTCACACGTCCAGGCGGATCACCCAGAATCGCTGGAACTGGCGGAGCGGGATTGGAAGATGGAACTGTTCGGGGTGGGCCCACCTAGAAACCAGCAGTGACGTAGCCTTTATTTCTTCGTTTAGTTCGTCCAGCTTGTTTCATCTCCGTTTACTTTCATTCCATCCACGTACAATCTTCGTGAACCCACGCAAGCAATTCCCTCCCATGCATATAATTATTGATGTAAAAGATCATTATTTCCCGAGTAATCAAACTTCGTACTACACTGTTTACGTGAGGCCAAGATTCTTCTATAAGGAGATCCCACGACGGGAAAGGGAGGTGGGAGCGAGGGACGATAACACATTATGTGTGGGTACAAATAAAGAAGGGAAGAGCTTAAGGGACAAGGTGGTGAATAAATAACGTCTAGCGTGTCTGCCGTGGGACGCGGGAAGTCGGGCGGAGGGGAGAGATGGGGGAGAATTTTAGGAATCGCGGCTGACGTCACTGAGAAACGGGAGGGCAGATGTAAGCTTTAAATTCACGACACACGAAAACGGGTGAGAAATTTTTGTGACTTACCGACCAAACAATTTAACCTTTATCCAGTCGGTTGCGACAAGAGTACGGCTCCGAAGAGAGAAGAGGGAGCTGAGGTAAGCGCTCCTCCAGAAGTAGTAAGTCGTAAGACCGCCAGTGGCGAACTGCGTGCAAATTGTAAGTCGTGCCGTTCTACTGACCACAAGAGTAAATTTGGACTCACAGTCCCGTTCATAAACGGCAGATCCGCAATAGCCTTATCAGATCCGATGTAGGCCAATGAACCTTGGTGCGAATACTGGAACATGCGGGGGTTCTCAAGCCTGAGCAACTGCTTGCCGATCGTCTCCAATTTTGCCGTCGCCTCTGCTTTCCTGTCCTCAGGAACTTCAGTGATCTCCAGAAGCTGCTTCTCGATGAGGAGGTTATCCTTCTTAGCCATCTTGTTGAATAATTTGGCGAGGTAGGCTCCCTGTTGGGACGCAACCTGGGCTGTGGGAGCATAGGAAGTAGCAGTACAGTCACCAAGAGCAAAGACGCCGTCCGCGCCGGCGACGCGGAGGTGCCCGTCAACGGTCAAACCCCGGCGATTGGTTTGCACCGAGGGGAATTGAGCCATAATGTCCTTCGTTAATCCCCGGAGAGTGTTTCCCTGAGATTGACGAATCCATTGGCGTCATGGAAAATGAGAGAAGGACGGATGGAACGTACAGCGGCCCAAACAACCATCCCACAAGGAACCTCCTGGATGGTTCTATCGGGCATCTGGAGGGTCACGCTCTTCTCCTTGATTTCCTTAACCATCGTCTTGGTCAAGATATCGATCTTGGCTTCCTTGAAGGTCGACTCCGTGTACTCGATAAGGGCCTTGCTAAACATCGGCAACACAGATGGAAGAGCCTCCACAAGCGTAATCTTCATCCTGCTGGCGAGCTCTGGGTACCAAAACTTGAGATCCTCTTCCAAGAAATCGTGCAGTTCGCCACTGTAAGTAAGGGTGAGTTAGAAAGTGGGTTTGGAGAAATGGTGGGGTGAGAAAACGGACCTGAGCTCCACGCCGGTGGGACCACCACCGACCACAATCATGTGAAGAAGGCGATCGATTTCCTCGGGACTCTGGCCAGGGAAACCGGCAGACTCGACGCCTATCGCAGAGAATTAAGTATGTTATAACGCACGAAGTGAGTCCCACGCACAGTCGAGGAAACGGTCTTGCATCTTCAAGATTTGTCAACACGAGGTTCGCAAGCCAATTAAGAAATTCTTACCCTCTCCGCATCGTGCAACTCTTTCATGAAACAGGCGTGTTCCCTTACTCCGGGAATGCCGAAGGTCTGGGTCTCAGCGCCGACAGCGTAGACGAGGTAGTCGTAAGGTATGGTCGTTGTGCTGACGGCTCCTTTGATCTCGGAGGAGTCACTGAATGTGACAGTTTTGTTGGTGGCCTGCAACAGAATTGAGAAAGGGAGGGGGGAGCGACGCGTGGAACGAAACACGGACATCGACTGACTGGGCTTCAGCTTCGATGACTGTAACTTGACGCGCCTTATGGCGAGTGATGTAACGAGTTGCTGGTGAAGGCTCAGGGATTACATAGGGACGGAGGGTAAAAGGTGCTCACGCGAAATGATTGATTTCGGGGAGAGGGTGCCTGTGGACACACTAGGAAGCAGCGGGGTGAAGAGGAAATAATTATGGGGACTGATAACCACCTGGATTTGTGTAAGATTTGGTACGGATCGGAACAGTCAGGCGAATGTACTCACGACGTTGTACTCTGTCGTATCGAGTTTCTTGAGGAAACTGGTGGCGCCCCAACCACTCCCAAGGACGACCAGAGTCTTCTTTGTTGGGTCATGAGGAAGTTGGGTGCCCGGAGTGCGTTCTTGATGAGCGACATAATAGAAGCCAGCCCCGGCGACGATCACGGTACCGATAGTCAGTCGGCCGATTGCCTGGAGAGCTCTTCGCCACCCAGACATCCGAACCTAACGAGGGAAATACGTCAGAAAAGAATAAAAAAGCGACGGGTTTAGTTGGAGCACACATTGGGGGGTTCGGAAGGGGTGGAATACCTCGCCAGTTGAAATGTTCTGGGGGGCGCACGTCTTGTCAAGACCTGAGTCGCAGGATAGCGGAGGGACGGCACTTTGGGGGGCCATTGAGGATTTCAGGAAGCAAATCGGTGCGACGGCGTACCTCTGGCGCGTAACATCTCAAGACGTGGAGGGAGTAGACGAAGGATGGAAAGGGTTGTGGGTTTGATGGTTTCGGCCTACCAACGTCACCAAATGCCGGAGCGGCCCGGCGTTCGTAAATGCGGGTTCGTTATTCCTAGAGCCGTGTTCGACGGAAGCGTTATTTCTCTCCTTCGGACTCTCGGACCTTCGTGGTGCCAGTGACCAACCTCTACCCTCTCTCTGGAATTCCCTCCGACCCACCTAACCCGCCCCTCCTTCCCCCCCCCTCCTCGTCTTCCATTTTTCGTTTTATTTTTTTTGGAGGATGACCGCCTTTCGCGTTTACGAGTCGCATATCCGAGCGGAGATAAACTTGTTGCGGCCAAGAGAAATCTCCGCAATCCCCAACCGTGACACGTTCAAACATCAACGTTTCAATGAACCCTCAAAGTCCTCTGCGAAACTTGACCCCGGCCGGATAAATAGACCACCAGCCTCTCCCCCGTTCTCTCCCTCAACCCACCATGGTCGACATACAGAAGGTCTCCATCCTCGGCAAGGAGTCCATCCACTGCGGCTTCCACCTCGTCCCATACATCGTCCAGACCGTCCTTAAAACCCTACCATCCTCCGCTTACGTTCTCATCACCGACACCAATGTCGCCAGCCTCTACCTCGCTGCCTTTACCAGCGAATTCAACACCGCTCCCGCTAACTCTGGGTCAAGATTCCTCTCCCACGCAGTCTCTCCCGGAGAATCTGTAAAATCTAGAGAAGGCAAGGCCGAAATTGAAGATTTCCTCCTCGCCAATGCGTGCACAAGGGACACAGTTATCCTTGCCGTCGGAGGTGGTGTTATCGGAGATCTCGTCGGCTTTGTTGCCGCTACCTTGTTAGTATCGCGCATTTTTACCGATTATATGCGTCTCCTAACCAACGAACAGCATGCGAGGTGTTAAATTCGTTCAGATACCTACCACCTTGCTGGCGATGGTCGATTCCAGCGTCGGAGGCAAAACCGCGATCGATACCCCCCACGGCAAAAATTTGATCGGTGCGTTCTGGCAGCCCGAGTACATCTTTATAGATGCCGCTTTCCTCGAGACTCTCCCCGCCCGCGAATTCTCCAATGGAATGGCAGAAGTGGTCAAGGTGGGCTTGTCGATGCGTATCTGTTAGATTCGAAGCATTGACCAACCTTGTAGACCGCTGCGATCTGGAATGAGTCCGATTTCGCTTTGCTCGAGTCCCGATCGGAGGAAATCTTCACCGCCATTCAGACCCCATCCTCCAACTTCTCGGGCCGGATCAGGTCCACCAGATCCACTGCCCAGGAACTCCTGCTCAAGGTCATCATCGGCTCAATCTCCGTCAAAGCCCACATCGTCACCATTGATGAGCGAGAAACCGGTTTGCGCAATCTAGTCAACTTCGGCCATACCATTGGTCATGCCATCGAGGCCGTTTTGACCCCTACTATTCTTCATGGAGAATGTGTCAGTATCGGAATGATACTGGAGGCGGAGATCGCTCGCCAGATGGGCGTGTTGGGCCAAGTAGGCGTTGGTCGTCTCACCAGGTGTCTCAAGGCGTACAACCTTCCCGTGTCTATCAGTGACCCTAGAATCGCTCGTGTTCCAGCTGTCAAGCTCCTCACTGTCGATAGGCTTCTCGACATTATGAAGGTCGACAAGAAGAACAGTGGTCCTGTCAAGAAGGTTGTCATTCTTTCCAGGATCGGCGCCACATACGAGCAGAAAGCCACTGGAGTCGCTGACTCCGTCATCGCCAAGACGCTTTCCGAGGCTTGCAAGGTCATTCCTGGTGTCCCGACTCACGACCCTATTCGAATGGCCACCCCTGGGTCCAAGAGCGTCTCTAACCGCGCCCTCCTATTGGCTGCCCTGGGCACTGGAACATGCCGTCTCAAGAACCTCCTCCACTCTGACGATACTCAAGTTATGATGAATGCCCTCATCGAGCTGCAGGTGGGTTCTACGAGAGGACCCATTCCACACCTCACAACTGACTCGCCGTTTAGGGCGCAAGCTTCACCTGGGAGGACGGCGGGGAGACCATTGTTGTTACTGGCGGCGGGGGCTCTTTGTCCGTTCCCGCCAAGGGCAAGGAGGTCTACCTCGGGAACGCTGGCACCGCCGCCCGATTCATGGCCACCGTGTGTACGCTCGTTCAACCGGCACCCACCAGGACCGTTATTACCGGTAACGCGAGGATGAAGCAGCGTCCGATTGGCCCGTTGGTTGATGCTCTGAGAAACAATGGGAGTGAAATCGACTACCTTGAATCTCAGGGATGCCTCCCTCTCTCCATCGCTCCAGCAGGTCTCAAGGGTTCCAGGATCCAACTGGCTGCCAGCGTTTCCAGCCAATACGTATCATCCATCCTTCTCTGCGCTCCCTACGCTTCAGAACCCGTAATCTTGGAGCTCACTGGTGGACAAGTCATCTCTCAACCGTACATCGACATGACCATCGCAATGATGAAAACTTTTGGAGTTGACGTCGTCCGCAAGACTGATCCGGATACTGGGAAGTTACTCGACATCTACGAGATCCCACGTTCCGTCTACAAGAGCCCTCCCGAGTACAACATCGAATCCGACGCCAGCAGTGCGACCTACCCTCTGGCTATCGCCGCGATTACAGGCACCACCTGTACCATCCCGAATATCGGATCTGCATCCTTGCAAGGAGACGCTAGGTTTGCGAAAGACGTTTTGGAGCCCATGGGGTGCAAGGTTATACAGACGGAGACGGAAACCACCGTTACTGGTCCTCCAATTGGTCAGTTAAAGGCCCTCGGATATGTCGATATGGAGCCCATGACAGACGCCTTCTTAACTGCTTCTGTGTTGGCTGCCGTCGCCGTCGGAACGCCTCTCCCTGGAAGAGAGTTGAGTGATGCCCCGAAGAACACCACGAGGATTCTCGGGATTGCGAATCAGAGGGTAAAGGAATGTAATAGGATTCGGGCCATGATTGACCAGCTTGGTACGGCGAACCAAACCCTTCCACCAACGTAGCCATAATTAAACGTTTTCCCACAGCCAAGTTTGGTGTCGAGACCAAGGAGCTAGACGATGGCCTTGAAGTTTATGGGAAGCCCATCCCCGAACTCAAGGCCGGAGTCAGCGTTCACTGTTATGACGACCACCGAGTTGCTATGGCATTTAGCGTTTTGGGAACCGTGATCAAAGAGACGGTTCTTGAAGAGAAACGATGTGTCGAGAAGACTTGGCCGAACTGGTGGGACGACCTGGAGAATAAGGTATATCAATAACATGCGAACCTTAGAATACGATCTTACGCTTTCGTTTAGATCGGGCTCAAGGTTGAGGGCGTCGAACTCAGCGAGTCGCACTCTGCCGGGTCTCTCAGCTCGCCGGCTACTGCGGTGCCCCCATCAGTCGTGATCAGCGGAATGCGTGGTTCTGGGAAGACACACATCGGCGAGCTCGCCGCCTTATCCCTGGGATGGCCATTCTTGGACGCTGATCAACACTTCGAGAAGAAGTACCAGATCGGGGTCAAAGAGTTTGTCGCTAAGAACGATTGGCATGCCTTCCGCGAGGCGGAGACTGAGACCCTGAAGGAGCTCCTCAACGACCACCCTACTGAGCACGTGATCAGCTTGGGTGGTGGTATTGTTGAGACCCCCGCTGCTCGAGATATCCTCAAGGCTTATTCCAAGAAGGGCCCAGTTGTTCGCATTGTACGGGACATCGAAGAGATCGTCACATATCTTGGCGCTGAGACAGCTCGCCCCGCCTACGGAGAACCCATCGAGGATGTGTACAGTCGTCGCGCTCCGTGGTATGCCGAAGTTTGTAACTACGAGTACTCCAACAACGCCAACAGTGGACCAGATCCAAAAGCCGTCGCCCAGGAGGTCTCTCGTTTCTTCAAACACGTTACCGGTCAAAGCCCCAACCATGCACCGAACCTCGCTGACGGCAGAAGGTCATATTTCTTGTCCCTGACATTCCCCGATATCGGTTTGGCCTTGCCACATATTGACGAGATCACCGCCGGAGTTGACGCCCTTGAACTCCGTGTCGATCTCCTCCGCGACGAAGATTCGTTTGACACAATCGGACCGTACATCCCCTCCAATGCGTATGTCGCCAGCCAACTCGCCGCTCTTCGCCTTGCTACCTCCCTCCCTATTGTGTTCACCGTCCGAACTGTATCGCAGGGCGGTTCTTTCCCAGATGCCGCGGAGGCCGAGGCCTTCGAGCTTTTCGACCTCGCCGTGCGTGCTGGAGTCGAATATATCGACGTGGAGATTTCTTGGTCCGCAAAACGCATCTCGGGTTTGGTTTTAAAGAAGGGTCAGACCAAAGTTATCGCGTCGTGGCACGATTGGAGCGGGAAGCTCGCCTGGGATGGCTCCGAAGTGAAGCAGAAGTACCAGGATGCGGACAAGTTTGGTGACATCATCAAGATCGTCGGCAAAGCCAACACTCTCGAGGACAACTTCACCCTCCACTCTTTTGTCAAGAAGGTCACGACGGATCCTGGCTCAAAGCCGGTCCTCGCGATCAACATGGGTGTCGCGGGTCAGATGTCGAGGATCTTGAACTCGACGTTCAGTCCTGTCACTCACCCCCTCCTCCCAAACAAGGCCGCCCCTGGGCAGCTGTCGTTCAAGGAGATCCAGACGGCTTTGGGCCTCATCGGGAAACTCCCGCCTCAGAAGTATTACCTGTTCGGAACGCCCATATCCCATTCCATGTCTCCCACCATCCACAACACCGGTTTTGAGACCCTCGGGTTACCCCACAAGTACGAGCTGTTAGAGACAAAGGAGGTCGGTGAACAGATTAAGGCCACCATCACCGCACCCGAGTTTGGTGGTGCCTCGGTCACCATTCCCTTCAAGCTGGATGTCATCCCCCTCTTGGACTCCCTCTCCCCGGAGGCTAAAACGATTGGGGCCGTCAACACCATCATCCCCGTCACCAAGCCAGATGGGTCTAGGACGTTACATGGAGATAACACCGACTGGCGGGGTATCCACGAGGCGATACTGTCTCGGTTGCCCACGAGGGTTACTCAGCCCGACGCTGGTTTGATCATTGGTGCGGGAGGAACCTCCCGTGCTGCGATCCACGCTCTTCAAAGCCTCGAAACGAAGAAGATCTACCTGTTCAACAGGACAAGAAGCAGCGCGCAGGCGTTGGTCGATGCGTTCCCAGACGCCAAACTCGAGTTGGTTGAGAGCCTTGGAAGTTGGTCCGGATCACCACCAACGATCGTCGTTTCTACCGTGCCCGCTTCAGCAACGGCCACTGAACAGGATGTAATCGGAAGTGTGTACCTCCCCGAATCGATTTTCGAAGCACATTCAGGGATCGTTGTGGATATGGCGTATAAGCCGGCGGAGACACCACTTCTAAGTCTCGCAAAGGCGGTTGGCAAGGGGTGGCAGAGCGTGAGAGGCGTTGAGGTTTTGCTCGAGCAGGGCTACGTCCAGTTCGAGTTGTGGACTGGGAGGACAGCCCCCAAGAAGGTCGTAGCGGAGACGGTGTTGAGGAAGTACGAGTGCTCATAGACTTGAAAGGTGGAAGGCGAAGCTTGTTGTTGTACGATATCGAGTATCATCGAGTTGTCTTATGTGTTTTACTCGCCCGGAATACTAATCCGAGAGCTTATCATGATGGCCTCCCACTCTGCTTTCATCTTCGTCAGAGACCTCGTGTCGTAGCTGCTACTCCCTCTGCTGTGGTCGTAGGAACGCGCGGTACGAGACCGGCCCACCTCCGTCCGCTCTGGGGAACGCCCGGGCCGTTTGGTTTCTCCCGAACGGGGATCCTCGAAATAGCCCACTCCGAGCTCAGTTAGCATGTGGTGGCCAGATGGGCGACGAGCATGACCCCCTGAGCGTTGGACTCTCATCACAAACGTGCAGATCTAGCGGATGAGATTGTGGTCGTGACTGCATCTAGACTACAACGCGGGCGTTACTTGGGCGTCAGTCTCTTTGAGTTCCTAGGATCCCACCATGTCCACTCAAGTTCCTACCCCCCTTTACGCCAAGTTTCCCGTCCCTGGCATCTACCCCATCGATACAGAACCCGAAGAACCGACGCCCAAGAAGCCTGAGGGTGGGTTGATGAGCAAGCTTGATCGGTTGCTTGGCCCCTGGTCAACAACTCAGCGCCAGCCCTCTCCCACACCTACAAGCTCGGCCACAACCAACAATCCCGAAAGCGCCCCAGGTGCAGTCGAATCAGTACCCCAATCCGAAGAACCCTCGGATCCAACTCTACTTCGGATATTAAGTTGGAATATTTGGTTCGAGAGGCTCTTCAAAGAAGAACGGACCTCCGCTCTCATTGCGATAATCAAGTCACTTAGCCCGCTCCCTGACGTCTGTTGCTTCCAAGAATGCACCAGTGGCTTCGAGTCACAGCTCCTGGGGGACGATTGGTGGATGGAAACGTGGGCGATGACCAAATGCAAAGACCAGTTCGCCGTTACCCGCTCTCATTATGGAACGATGGTATTTGTGAGGAGGGGGCTGGTTGGGGAGATGGGATTCAAGGCTAGGGCTTGGTTCGAGCCGTTCGAGACCACACAGACCGGGAGAGGGCTACTGGTCTTGGAGCTGACACCACCGAGGTCAAAACATCCGGTAGGTGGTACTAATTCTCCCAGTTCACGTAATTCCCTGACGCTAGAGCCTTCGATATACCAGCTCTTGATCGGGACCTCACACTTGGACTACACTCCTGAGATCCGCGCGGCGCAGTTCGCCTCGTCCATATCCACCCTCTCTGCGGCTCCAGCAAGCGTGTTTTGCGGCGACACCAATATCGACACCTACCCCGAACTGGAACCCCTCCTTTCCGCGGGCTACGCCGATTCGTGGCTCGACACCCATCCTGATTTCGCGAATTCCCCCAACCTTCGTGAGGTTGGGGTAACATTTGGAATCGCTGGATTGCGTCAAGGGGGTTCGCCGATCGGCTCTGAAGGACCGCCGAGGAGGTTAGATTATGTTATGGCGAGAGGGATGAAGGTTAAGGGATGCGGATTGGTGGGGGGTGAACTGATCCCGAGGGAGAAGTGGGCGACGGCTCCCGAGGAGCAGAAATTGGACTTTGAGGTATACGTGAGCGACCATTTGGGTGTGCTCGCTGACGTTGAACTGGCGTAATTGCTGTTGTATATCATACGCCCTCGGGCACTGTACTGTCATCGCGAATATAGGTTTGGTTGGTACCCGTTTCTTCTTGATGTACAACTTTGTGCTCGAAGATTATCTCTGGGGCGTCGGGTGGACCTAGCAAGTCAAATACGGGTCATGGGGTATCTCGATCGGATCAGGTCCTGTAATTCCTACGGTGCGGCCGTTCGAATGGGTCGGTGGCCCACAGTCGCCAGTGGAACGCCCGTGACAGACGTGGAGCCGAACTGGGTGGACGCCGCGGGGATACCAAAGGTGTGCCCGGGAGGTTGGGTGAAGACTGCCACCGGTTGTGAACGCATCACCCTGGGGAAAGTACTTCCCAACACCCGAACATCCTGTGAAGTAATGCTGTGGAGCGTTGACATTGTGTTTCTGATTTTCGTTCAGAGACTTCGCCATGGGTCCCCGTTTCTCGCACATGTGTAACAGCCCTTCTCGCCGTGAGGAAAAACGAGTCACGTAAAGGATCCCCCTCCTAATCCGAGGGACCCACCGATCCCACCCTCCGTTGGTAAGGTTAAACTTGTCACTTGTAACTACTACTGACCTTTGTGCAGGATCCCTCCCCCTTGGTTACAAGTGTCGTCATCACAACCGATGGCTCCCTTCCCAGCAGCCATGCGACGTCTCCTTGTGACACTTGCGTTCCAGTGCTTTGGCCAAAGTTAGTCAGGCGCCCCCCGAAGTAGAAGACATGAGCCGTGCTTCGCAAACGGTAGATCGGAATGCCGCGCGATTGCACAGTTGTTGGAAGCTCGACTGTACAAATGACGAGCTATACGGACGGTGTCACACGCTATGACGCTGAGCTGTGGGTCGGGGAAGCGAGAGAGGCGCCTACTGTGGTCGCCAGAAATCTCTCTCGCATTGGGAACGGCGAGTGGGTCGGACAAACGAAGTGGAGCCTAAATATCGCGCGATCGGACTCGGCAGAGTTTATCAATTTGCAGCGGATGGATCTGAAGGACGGATCTGCAAGTGACGTCCATGATTCTTCCCGCTTCTCCGCCCTCTAGTAGAACCAGTTCACGTACGATTTAGCGTACCGGTTATACAATGAAGCGCACAAGGTAGAGCAGCTCATATAACAAGCGCAAATAGTCCAGCATCTTAGGGTAGCCAGCCTACTAACATCAAACCCCGTTTACGGAAAGCAATACCTGACCATACTCACCAATCGTACGAGGCTCGGTGTAAAGCTGGGCTGAGGCGGGATTACCGCGGATCGGGTGTGGAACGGCTCGAAGATGAGGAGACCGTATGGAAAGCAATTTGAAAGCGACACGAAAACAAGGTTTCCCTACTGTAATAAAGAATTAAAACCACAAGACCCCCCTCCTATACGAAGGCAGAGATAGCATTTAAGCCAACTCAGGATCGTTCTCAGCAAAGTATTCGTGATTATCGGCGTTGGTGGTGGCCTTGGTTGGATCGTCCTTAGCCAGCTGCATACAAGCTTTTTCACCGTAAGCATGGTCCTTAGTCCCACCGTTGACGATGAAGTGGGAAGACTCGTGGACAAGTGTTCCGGCCTTGGAATTGGAACCAGTGGGAGGTGCCTTCCAGAAGGCACCGCAGAGGTAGATCTTCCCGAACTCGTTGGGATCTGATCAAGAGATATATCAGAGACCAAACGACAATCTCACAATCGAGAGGGATACGCACAGACGTAGGCGTAGGTAGCGGCATCGGTGCAAGTACAGTTGTAGGTGAAGGATGAGAAATCATGGCCGTTGATATTCTGGAAATGGTCCTGGACGGTGCTCTTGCGACTGGCGTCGTAGGTACCGAACCAGGTGGTGTACCGCTTCGTCTCGCTCGAGATGTCCGCAAGGTAATTGGAGGCCTTACTGGCATAATCCTGGGCATTACTAGCAGCGAGCTCGAGGTCTGACTGCTGGCTGCCCGAGCAGTCGACAAAGTCTGCCCGCTTGTTGTGGGTGCGGGAGACAGGGAAGTTACCAGAGAGCTTGACCTTAGCGGTACCCTCGACAGTGGCGTAGAAGTTCTTGGGGATGCCGTCAGCACCGACGTGGGTGAAGAGGTTCGACGGTTTGATGGTATATTCCCCGGCACCAGGCTGAGTGAAGTCGTATGCAGTAAAGACTGATGGTAATCATTCAATGAGATCATCACAGGTCAAAAGTGATCGGTGAGAGGATCACACTTACGATCATGAATAACACTGACGGAATCGCCAGGAGCCAGAACGGTGAAAATGCTGGAATCATCGAGGCCAGCGGCGTACTCGGGGTTGTACTTGACCTACAAACGGGGACCGAAAACGTTAGCCCGTGGGATTGTCAAACAATCAACGCGTGATTCACCCTGGCACCGTTGAAGGACGGCTGAGAGCCATTGGGATCGGTGATGATGAAGGTGTTCTCGGGGAAGGAGTTCAAGGGTCCGCGGGGGTCGTTGAGTAGTTTGAGAGTCTCGTCACCAGTGTTGATGACGGTCGTGGTAACCTTCATGTTCTTCGATCCACCGGCGTTGTCACTGGGGGCCGAAGTCTTGACGGTGACACTGGGGTTACCGGAGATGGCGGGGGCGGTAGAGACGATGACCGCATATGCGACGAGTGCGATGAGAGAAGCGCGGAGGGAAGAGGAGAACATCGTGGCGAAGGTAGTGAAGGGAGGTTGAAGAGGGGACTCCAATGAAGCCTTAGGGAAGAACGAGCCTGGCTTAAATAGCTTTCCGGTCCTCATCCATCATGGGTGAGCCGACTGCCTGCGCCGGAGAAAGACAAACGTGGGGCCGAACTGGGTGGACGTCGCAGGGATGCCGAAGGTGTGTCCGAAAGGTCGGGCTTCCATCGGCTGCATCACCTTGGCGAGGAGTGCTTCCCAGCACCCGAAGGTCTCGCGAAACACCGCAGAACGTTATGTAATGCCCACTGGCCGTCCCACAA
>Ga0307511_10000090_pt1 | contig 76553 bp, 70 predicted proteins | sample 13_EM_MG_FD_200266 | JGI IMG/M metagenome (GOLD analysis project Ga0307511, IMG submission 200266) | Populus trichocarpa ectomycorrhiza microbial communities from riparian zone in the Pacific Northwest, United States - 13_EM | ecosystem: Host-associated > Plants > Roots > Unclassified | place...
GCGCCGACAATAACGGAGCCAACCCGCTGATTGCCAATCGAATTTCCGTCGGCCCATGGGAAACGTATACCGTGGGAAATTAGCCCGTAAAGAATCCCAATCCACACGAGGAAAGTTTTGAGAGTTGCCAAAAAAGAAATGAAAACACCCCGCAGCAAGCTGCGGGGTGTTTTTGTGTCATGTAAAATTTAGATAAACGCAGAAAAGTGGCTTCTCGGCTACAAACATGCGACTGCAACACCTGGATTATCCCCGGTCATGGCTACGACCCTTTCTGCTATGTCGGTGATTGGGATATCTGACCGGTTCTAGGTTGGAATCGAGCGCAGGAGCGTCCGGGCACGCTTAAACCAAACGGCCTCACGCTTGCGCTGGAACTTGGTCGAATAAGGCTCGTCCGCGATTACTTCATCCAAGTTTTTGCGGGCCTCGGCGCAATCCTTTTTCTGGATCAGGAGCTGGGCATACTGCACGCGCGCCCGGGGGTAGGCGTAAAGGCTGAGGACTTGCCGCCAGGTCGCCAACGCCGGGTCGACCTGCCCCAGCGTCGCCTGGGTTTCGGCCAGGGTCATCAGGGTATAGCCGTAGTCATGTTTGGGATTTTGCGCGCAGACGGCTTCTAGCAGGGGCAAGGCTTCCTTCGCTTTATCACGGCGAGCCAGGCAATTGCCCAAATGGGCGCGGATATCCTCGTCCTGCGGGTCACGTTCATACGCCGCCCGGTAGCTTGTCTCCGCTTTATCGAGCTTTCCCTGGCTAAAATAAATATCGGCTAGTTGCAGGTGATGATGCGGTTTATCGAGGTGATGGATATCCGCCTCGAGCGATTTGATTCGCCGTCGGTCCGCCGCGCCGGGCAACTCAAAACCGGCCATGGGATTGCCCCCGTCGGAGGCGCGATAGACCAGAAAGAAATAGAGTGCCGCACTAAAGCCGTAGCCGATGAAAATAATGACCGCCCAGACGTATTCTCTTCGTCGGATGGCATCGATAAACATCCAGATCTGAAAGAGGAAGATCAGCAGCGCAATCCCAATCTGGACCCAGCCATCCAAACCCATCCCATCATCTCCTGAAAAGATGAGCATTAACCGGTTTAACATAAGACGCGACTACTCCTCCCAGACTCTTTGTGCCACGTCAACTGGGATCGTGCTCCCACCAAAGCGCTCTTGACAATTGTGGCGGATTCTTTAGCGTTACCCGTTCAACTACTCAAAACTATGGTTCCTATTTCTCAAGCGTGGACTGTCGCCTCGTACGTCATCTCCCAAAAACTCAAGGGTCGCAAGCGTTATCCCTTGGTTTTGATGCTGGAACCCCTTTTCCGCTGTAACCTCGCGTGTGCGGGCTGCGGCAAGATCCAGTACCCGGATCATATTCTCAATAAACGACTTACACCTCAGCAGTGCTTTGACGCCGTGGAAGAATGCGGCGCTCCGATGGTCAGCATCCCTGGTGGTGAGCCGCTCATCCACCCGGAAATCGACCAAATCGTCGAAGGCCTGGTCAAACGCAAGAAGTATATCTATCTCTGCACCAACGCCTTGCTTCTGAAGCGCAAGCTCGATCTCTTCAAGCCCTCCAAGTATCTCACCTTCTCCGTGCACATGGACGGTCTGAAGGAAGACCATGATACGGCCGTTTGCCGCGATGGTACCTTCGATACCGCCGTGGAAGCGATCAAGGAAGCGGTGAAGCGCGGTTTCCGCGTGACGACCAACACGACCCTCTTCCATGGCGCCGAGCCGTCTCATGTCCGTGAGTTCTTCGACCAGATGATGGACCTCGGCGTGGAAGGCATGATGCTTTCGCCCGGCTACACCTACGAAAAAGCGCCCGATCAGGCCAACTTCCTCCATCGCGACCAGACCAAGGCGCTCTTTAAGCAGATCCTGCAAAACCCGAAGAAGAGCTGGAAGTTCAACCTCTCGCCGCTGTTCCTCAAGTTCCTCCAAGGCGATCTCGATTTCGAGTGCACACCCTGGGGCAGCCCCGCTTACAACATCTTCGGCTGGCAGAAGCCCTGCTATCTTCTGCAGGACGGTTACGTGAATACCTTCAAGGAATATCTCGAACTGACCGATTGGGACAATTACGGCAACAAGAGCGATAATCCCAAGTGCCAGGATTGCATGGTCCATTGCGGCTTCGAACCCTCTGCGGTCGATTCCACCTTTGGTTCGCTCTCCGGCTTCATCCAGACGGCCAAGGCGACCCTGGCCGCTTAATCCTTCGAGGATTATTCGAGTCTGTCCTTACCCTGAGCTTTATTATGCCCGCTGAGACCAAAACCCATCCCGCTACCCATCGTCCTGACTCCCTGCAGGGCGCGGTCTTCACTTTCAAATCCGATAAGGACCGTTTTGAGGCCATCGATAAGGCATTCGATTATCGTGGTGATGTCACCATGACCGTTCGTGGTGAGCAAGTCGAAGGCTACATCTTTAATCGCGATGCCAAAGCCAGCCCGCCTCGTATCGAAGTCTTCGTGAAGGGCAGCGAGGAACCAAAGATCATTCCTTATGCCGACGTCTCGGCCATCGCCTTCACCGGCAAGGACACCGCGGACGGCAAGTCATGGGACGCCTGGGTCAATAAGAAGGAATCGGAACGCAAAGCCGAGGCCGACCGGATCGAAGCTGAAGCGAAAGCCCAAGGGCACCTCTAATTCCTGTAGCGGCGGTCTATGACCATCGCTAATTTTTGAAGGATTGGGCTTAACGTGCGACGGTCATGGTCGCCGCCACGGGTAGAAGGAAGATATTCGGAAACAGGTTCTCTGCCCTTGCGCCGAAAAGGTGAGTCGGGCAAGTTCATTATCAATGTCTTCCGCTGTGCTTTCCTCTTCCGTCTTTGGCGCGCAGAGCCAGATGCAAGGGCAGGGGACGGATTCTCCTTCCGGGGCCGTGGCTTTGCAGTTGCAAAGGACCCTGGGCGGCATGTCGCAGGAGCAACTCGAACGTATTTTTTCCCAGGCGGAAGAATTGCGCGAAGAGGACGGTTCTTACCTCAGTTCCAAAGATATGGGACAGCAGGAACGTCGTACCGGCGGTGGATTCGATCTCATGCCGTTGGTCGTTGGCGGGGAGGAATGGGCCCGGATCGAGGCCGGGTTGATCCAGCGGCTTCGGGCCTGGAATCTTTTTCTGCGGGATATCTACAGCGGTCAGGAAATTTTGAAGGCGAACGTTGTTCCCTACGAAATCGTCTATGCCGACCCGAATTTTCACCGGGGTTGCGCGCGTCTGCCCGGTGTGACCGCACATTATTTGCAACTCACCGCCTTTGATCTGCAACAGGACATGCGCGGGCAATGGCTGGTGGTCGAGGATCACCTCGGCGTGGCGGAGGGTGGGACTTACGCGTTGAAGAAGCGCCAGATTTTACGCCAGATCGCACCCCGGCTTTTTGACGGGCTGGAAATCCTGCCGATCGAGGATTTTGCCGCCCAGGTTCTTGATGTCATGCAGGAGCTGGTCAAGATTCCAGAGGGAACCGCGCGCGGCGTGCTTTTGGCCCAGGGCAGCAGCGATTATCATTATCTCGACCACGCGGCCTTGGCGCGGCAGATGGGTGTTTCCATTGTCCAGGGGAGCGATCTGGTGGTGCTCGACAGCCGTCTTTATCTCAAGACCATTGCGGGCGTCGAACGGGTCGATGTCGTTTTGCGTCGGCTTTCGACCGCATTGCTCGATCCGGTCACCTTCGATCCGTCGAGTCGTTTTGGCGTGCCTGGCTTGCTTTCCTGCGTGCGCAAAGGTGAACTCGCGGTGACCAATGGACTCGGTTCCGATCTGGCCAATAATCGTGCCCTGGCCGCACATTTGCCCGCCATCATCGAATATTATACCGGGGAAAAACCACTGCTGCATTCGCCGCAAGTCTTCGAGATGCGCGATGTCGATGTCCGCGAAGAAGTGGCCGACAACCGGGACGCTTATGTTATTCGTCACGCATGGAAACGGGGTCCGGCTTATGAATGGGTGGCTCGCCACATGCCAGCGCATGACTGGAACCGCTTCTGGCAGCAGATCGAGGCCGCCCCGAGTGAATTCGTGGCTCACAAACTCCCGTCCCAGGCTTCGCATCCCTGCTGGACCTCGGGTGGATTGCGCGCCGCGCCCGTGACCCTGCGGGCTTTTGCCTTGGGGCAGGAACGAATTTCGCCCTGTGCGCTTGCCTGGACAGGCGCGACCTCTTCGCTTTCTAACTCGGCGGCGCAGATGAGCGACCGGATCAAGGACGTCTGGATTTTGCGCAGCCTGCCGGTGCCGTCGACCGTGGTACATGCCCAGGCTGAGGAAGCACCGAAACGTTTGCGCCTGACGAGCCGCGTGGCCGAATCGCTTTTTTGGATGGGACGTTACGCCGAACGAGCCGAGGCGACCGCGCGCATCTTGCGCATTGTTCAGGTCCAGCCCTGGCCGATGACCAACACCCTGATGGCGAGTCAACGTCAGCCCCTTTGGGCGGCCCTGGCGGCGATTAGCGGACATAAGCCCGATTTCTTTTTGTATCCGAATGCGGCGGTGGTTGGTGGGAACAACATTCCGTATTACTTGTTGCTTGATCGGCAGCATGCGGGCTCGGTTCTCTCCTGTCTGGCGTCCTGTCGCCAGAATGCCGAGAATATCCGCGAACATTTTCCTCCCGAAGTCTGGTCGGTGCTCAACCGGCTTTATCTTGAAGTGGCCCTGCATGCCGACCAGTCGACCACGGAGCAAGTCAGCCTGTTTTTGGAGGACCGCTTGCTGCATCAGGACGTGATCACCCAACTCGACGAGCTGACCGGCGCGCTGGAAAAGCACATGCTGCACAACGACGCCTGGCATTTCTGGCAACTCGGGGTCTACGCCGAACGAAGTCTGATGACGCTCGTGACTTTGGAGCAAGTGCTTGCGCCGGAAATCGGCGGCGTGTCGCGCATCGGGCCCGTTAGCAGCAGCAATCTTGATTTGCTCCTGCAAATGCTCGCCGGTCAATACGCCTATCGCAGTCTCTATCATGCGCGGCCGGTGGCGGCCCGGGTCTCGCGCCTGTTGCTTCAGGACCCGGAATTTCCCCGTTCCGCTTTCTTTTGCCTGCACGAAATGCGCCGTGCCTTGACCGCCACGCTGGGTGATCGTCCCGTCAAGGGCGCGGACACGCCACTCAAGCATTGCAGCCGGATCATCACCGAACTCAACTTCATCGACATGGCGACCTATTTCCCGCGCGCGGGAAATAACGGGTCGGCGATGCCGGGAGATGACGATCTTTCGGACATGCCCACGCCGGAACTTCCCCGGAAGCTGACGGAACTCATCAACCTCCTTCTCGATTTCAATGTGCTTATCTCGGACCATTACCTCGACCATCAGGTGGTCTTCCGCGAAGCGGAACTTTTTTGATCCATGACTTTTAATATCGTCCACACCACCGCATACGAGTACTCGGCACCGGCCATTGAGTCGTTTACCGAGTTGCGTGTCCGGCCCCGTCAAAGCAACCGTCAGACGGTGCATCATCACGTGACGGAAGTGACGCCTCGCGCCGCGTTGGAGGAATTCACCGATTATTACGAGAATACGGTGGAGTGCCTTTCCGTTCCCTTTCGACACAAATGTCTTTCCGTCACCTCGCGCAGCACAGTGGAAACATTCCAGCGCAAGGATGCCTTGAGCGGCCTCGATTTAACCGTGAGCGAGGCGGTGCGTCTTAATTGGGAACATCGCCGGGAATTGTTCGATTTCCTGATGCCTTCCGTTCACACGCCGATTTTGCCGGAGATCGAAGCCATGTCCCGGCAGCAACTCCCCAGCAGCGCTTCCTTTTCGGAATCGATTCTCGGGCTTTGCTCGTACATCTTCCAGAATTTCGCCTACGTGCCCGGCGTCACCGAGGTGCGCACGCCCTTGAGCGAGGTCCTCCAAAAACGACAGGGCGTGTGTCAGGACTTTGCGCATCTCATGATTGCGTTGATCCGCAGCGCCGGACTGCCCGCCCGTTATGTCAGCGGCTACATCGAAACCGAACCGGTCTACGGCAATTCAACCATGATCGGGGCGACGGCCAGCCATGCCTGGGTGGAGGTTTATCTGCCGAGCGGCCTTTGGCTGGGCATCGATCCGACCAACAATATTCTCGAAGGCGAGCGCCATGTGCAGATCGGGATCGGCCGGGATTATCACGACGTGCCGCCCTTGCGCGGAGTTTTCAAGGGTGCGGAACGGCAGGCGCTTTCCGTCATGGTCACCGTCTCGCGCACGACCGGCGAAATGGTGACGAATTAGGATTTAGCTTCAATGTCATCCTCGCCTAACCCTGACGAACGCAAGCCGTGGTATCGCTTGAGCCTGGGTAATCAAATGCTGGTTGCCTTGGTGGTGGGCTCGTTTTTTGGCTGGATGAAACCCGACTGGGCGCAGCAGACCACCTGGGTGCGCGACATCTTTCTTCATCTCATTCAGATGATGATTGCGCCGCTGATTTTCGCCAGCATCGTCCAGGGCGTTGCGGGTCACGAGGACATGAAGAAAATCGGGCGCATCGGCATCAAGGCGCTCATTTATTTTGAAATCGTGACCACCTTCGCGTTGGCCATCGGGCTGCTCGTGGTCAATGTGCTGAAGCCCGGTTCGGGCGTCGTTCTCACCGGCGATGTCAGCCGATTGGGGCCCATTGCGGAAAGCAAACCGCAGAGCTTCATCGAGACGGTCATTCACATTTTCCCCCGGAGCGTTTTTGATGCGATGGCCCGCGGCGATGTGCTCCAGATTGTCGCGTTTTCCGTCATCTTTGCCCTGGCGGTGGCGGCGGCGGGTGATGCCGGCAAGCCGGTGCTCGGCTGGTGCGAGAGTCTCCGTCAGGTCATGTTCAAATTTGCCGGAATCATCATGAAGATAGCCCCCTTTGGCGTCGGTGCGGCCATCGCGGCGACCGTCGGCCAGCAGGGACTGGGTGTGTTGTTGAGCTTGGGCAAGTTGGTGCTGACACTCTACCTGGCGCTGATTATTTTCATGGTCGTTGTATTCGGTTTCGTGATCTGGCTTGCGAAAGTACCGCTGCGACCTTTTGTCCGTGCGATCAGCGGGCCGTTCACGCTGGCGTTCGCCACCACCAACAGCGAGGCCGCTTTGCCGGACGCCTTCGCGAAAATGGAACGCTTTGGCGTGCCGCGTGGCATTGTCGGCTTTGTCTTGCCCATGGGCTATTCCTTCAATCTCGACGGCTCGACGCTTTATCTCGCGGTGGCTTCCATCTTCATCGCCCAGGCGGCGGAAAGCGCGGGCGGCCCTCATTTTGGCCTCGGGCAGCAAATCCTGATGATCCTGATGCTCATGCTTACCTCAAAAGGCGTGGCTGCCGTGCCGCGCGCGTCGCTCGTGGTTCTTATTGCCGCGCTCCAGTCGTTTAACCTCCCTCTCGCGGGTGCGGCCATGATCCTCGGTGTTGATGAATTCATGGACATGGCGCGCACCTCGGTCAACGTCCTCGGCAACTGTCTCGCCAGCGTTGTCGTCGCCCGTTGGGAAGGCGAGTTTGATGACAAGAAAGCCGAGATGGAGTTTGGCCATACGGCGTCGCGTTAACGCAACTCCAACTCTTCCTCAAACTTCGTCAGGTTGCGCACGCCGGTTTTGCCTACGATGACCACGTCTTCGAGGCGCACGCCGCCGATGCCCGGATAATAGAGGCCCGGTTCGACCGTGATGCTGAGTCCGCTGAAAAGTTTCCCGGCGGAGAAGCGGGGCGTTTCGTGCAGGTCGAGGCCCAGTCCGTGACCGACGCCGTGGAACATTCCGACCCAGCGGCCTTGACGTTGCTCGGTGGGATACCCGGCGGCTTTGAAGCGGCCGATCAATTCCTTTTGCAAGGCCGTGCCGTTTGCTCCATGACGCATTTGTTTCATCACCCAGCGTTTGCCCTCCTGCACGGTGGCATATTGTTTGCGCAACGCTTCCGACGCGCGACCACGCACCACGGTGCGCGTCAGATCGCCAAAATAATGGTTCTTCGCGTGACGTGGAAAAATATCGAGCACGATGGCTTCGTTGGCGCGAAGCGGGCCATATCCGCGTTCATGTGGGTCGCAGCCCTGCTCGCCGCCTGCGACGATGGTGTTGGCCGGCACCCCGGCAGCATGCAGTACGGCGGCATCCATCTCGGCGCGCAGTCGTTCGGAGGTGAGGGGGCTTTTGCCCCATTGGAGAAACCCGCGTTGGTTGGGTTTGCTGGCTTTGAGCACATCGATGCCGCGCCGCAGACCGGTCTCCGCCACGCGCAAGGCGGTGGTTAAGGCGGCCACTTCCTCTTTGGTTTTGCGCCAACGTTGTGGAAAAAAGGGTTGATCCGAAACCGTGATTTTCAATCCTTGTTGACGAAGTTTTTCCAACAAACCTGCCGGAAATTGTTCCGGCACGAGAAACGACTTAACCCGGTATTTGGTGGCGATTCCCGAAATAAGGGCGGTTGTGGAATGATCCTTGGCCAGCGCGGGAATGAATTCACCGAGCGCATGGACCTGCGACACGCGGGCGACGGGCCGTGCGCGATCAATTTCCAGCGGCGATAACGCGATGTGGGTTTTGCCGCGTGTTTCCCACCAGACGAAGGGATCGTCCGCGTAGAAGCCGGTGGCGTAGAGCATGTCGGCGTCATGGCCACTGGCGGCACACATCAGGCGGGCAGCACTCATCTTTTCTAAAAAAGCAGGTCGTTCCGAACTTGTCCATCTGTTGAGGACCGCCGTCGAGCCGACGGCGGCTACCTCAGAGATGAGCCTTAACTGCAGCCGAGGCTGGCGCCGCAATTCAGGCAGGTGGCGCAGGAGCCGGTGTGCTTGATTTTGGAGGAGCCGCATTCGGGGCAGGTGAGGCCGTCCTTGAACCGGATGACGAGCTCGGAGGAATCGGTTTCAATCGTCGTGGTGCCGCCCATGCGGTGATGGCTGGCGACGGTGGGGGAATCCTCGTTGACCGGAAGTTCGGTGACAGGCTTATTCAGATTTTTTTTTTCGATCTCCTGGATTTCCTTGATCGGCAATTCCTGCTGCCCGGCGTTCGGGTTGTTGGCTTCGCGGTAACCCTGGATGAACTGGTTGCCCATCCAGCGGAAGATGTAGTCGGGAATCGACTTGGCGATCTGGATGTCGGGGTTGCGGGTGAAGCCGCTCGGCTCGAAGCGGGAGTGGGCGAATTTCTTGACCATGGCTTCGATCGGCACGCCGTACTGGAGGGAGAGCGAGACGAGGGTGCCGATGGTGTCCATGAGACCGCCGATGGTGCTGCCTTCCTTGGCCATGGTGATGAAGAGTTCTCCGGGTTGCTTGTCATCGAAGAGGCCGACGGTGAGGTAGCCTTCGTGGCCCGCGATGTCAAACTTGTGGGTGATCGAGATGCGGGTGTCGCTCATGCGACGGCGAGTTGGCTTGGCCATCGGGGCGATGGCGGGAGCGATAACGGCTTTTTCCTCGATACCGCCCATGTCCTTGTTCTTTTTGACGTTGAGCGGGGCGGAGCGCTTGGAACCGTCACGGTAGATGGCGACAGCCTTAAGGCCGAGTTTCCACGCCTCGATGTAGGTCTTCATGATGTCCTCGACCGTGGCGGTGTTGGGCAGGTTGACCGTTTTCGAGATGGCGCCGGAGAGGAAGGGCTGGGCTGCGGCCATCATCTTGATGTGGGCGCGATAGTGGAGCGAGCGTTCGCCCTTGGCGGCCTTGAAGGCGCAGTCGAAGACGTGGACGTGTTCTTCCTTGAGGCCGGGTGCGCCTTCGATGGTGTCGTTCTCGCTGATGTAGTCGATGATGGCTTTGACTTGTTTTTCGTCATAGCCGAGTTCCTTGAGTGCGCCGGGAACGGTCTGGTTAACGATCTTGAGCATGCCGCCGCCGGCGAGGAGCTTATACTTCACGAGCGCGATGTCGGGTTCGATGCCGGTGGTGTCGCAATCCATGAGGAAGCCGATCGTGCCGGTGGGGGCGAGGACGGTGACCTGGGCATTGCGATAGCCGTGCTGGCGCCCCTTGGTGAGGGCGGCTTCCCAGGCTTTGACCGCGGCGGTGCGGATATTCGTGGGAGCGCTGGCGTCGATGTCGTCGCAAGCGTGGAGATGGCGTTCGATGACCTCGTCCATCGATTTGATGTTGTCGGGGGCGAGGGGCTTTTCGACTCCGGCGCAACGGGCGTCGCGATAGCCGGGGAAGGGGCCGGTGGCGGAGGAGATTTCGGCGCTGACTTCGTAGGCGTGACCGGTCATGAGCGAGGTGATCGCTCCGGCGAGGCCGCGGCCTTCATTGGAGTCGTAGCCTTTGCCGTAGCTCATGATGAGCGAGCCGAGGTTGGCGAAGCCGAGGCCGAGGGTGCGGAAGATGTGGGAATTTTCCGCGATCTCGGCGATGGGATAGCTGGCGTTATCGACCAGGATTTCCTGCGCGGTGATGTAGGTGCGCACGGCAGCCTTGAAGCGTTCGACGTCGAAAGCGCCGTCGGCCTTCTTGAACTTCATCAAGTTGAGCGAGGCGAGATTGCACGCCGTGTTATTGAGGAAGAGATACTCGGAGCAGGGATTGGTCGAGTGCTGCCTGTCGGTGCCCTTGCAGGTGTGCCAGCCGTGGATGGTGTCATCGAACTGCATGCCGGGATCGCCGCAGATCCAGGTGCCTTCGGAAATGCTGCGGAGGAGTTCCTTGGCGCGTTTCTTTTCGCAGGGCTTGCCTTCGCGGACGGTCTTGGTCCAGAACTCGCGATCGTGGATGGCGGCCTCCATGAATTCGTCGCTGGCGCGGACGGAGAGGTTCTCGTTCTGGTACATGATCGAGCCGTAAGCGTCGCCGTTGTAGGAACCGTCATAACCCTGTTCGATGAGGGCCCAGGCTTTCTTTTCTTCCTTCTGCTTGGCGAGGATGAATTCCTCAACGTCGGGATGCCAATCCTTGAGGGTGTTCATCTTGGCGGCGCGACGGGTCTTGCCGCCGCTTTTCACGACGTTGGCGATTTGGTCGTAGACTTTGAGGAAGGAGAGAGGGCCGCTGGGGCGTCCGCCGCCGCTCATTTTTTCGCGGGTGGAACGGATGGTGGAGAGATCGGAGCCGGTCCCCGAGCCGAACTTGAAGAGCATCGCTTCGGAGCGGGCGAGGTCCATGATCGATTCCATGTTGTCCTCGACCGATTGGATGAAGCAGGCGCTGCCTTGGGGGTATTCGTACTGGGTGGCAGCGCGCTCGGTCTTGCCGGTATTGCGGTTGAAGAAGTAATTGCCCTTGCCGCTTTCGCTGCCGATTCCGTATTGATGGTAGAGGCCGACGTTGAACCAGACGGGGGAGTTAAAGGCGCCATGTTGGTTGACGCAGAGCCAGGTGAGTTCGTTGTAGAAAACTTCGGCGTCCTGCTTGGATTTGAAGTAGCCGTCCTTCATGCCCCAGTCGGTGATGGTGCGGGTGACGCGATGGACGAGCTGGCGGATGGAAGTTTCGCGGCCACCCTTGTAGGGGTCGGTGCCGTGGGCGATGTCGCCGTAGAAGTATTTCGAGACGGCGATCTTGGTAGCGAGAACGCTCCAGCTTTTGGGCACTTCGACGTTCTCCTGTTTGAAGATGGCCTTGCCGGAATCGTCGGTGATTTCGGCGGTGCGCTTTTCCCATTCGATTTCGTCGTAGGGATGAACGCCGGGCTTGGAGAAAACGGGCTTGAAGGTGAGGCCGTTGTCCTTGAATTTGGGCTTGGAGGTCTCTCCGGCCACGACGGCAGCGGCATGAACGCCTGCGGTACTCGATCCGCTAGCGGGACTACTGGGAGTTTCGGAAGGGACGGCTTCGGTGCGGGTACGGGTGGTGGGGAGAGAGGTTGTTTTCATAGGGCGTGAGAGAGGCTAAAGAGGCTGTTTGCGAGGGCTATCCGGCGGCCGGTCTCCACCGTATAAGGTAGCACATCGCGAGGTACACTACTACTGATAGTGGTTGGGAAGGTCAATGAAAAATGAGGGAATAAGGCTCTTTTTTTGCAAAAAGATGGCGTTTCAGAGGCAAAATAAAGTGGGAAATGGAGCGCGATTTTTCATGCGACTAATTGACTCTTTGATTGAAAAAAGACATTCTAAGGTGCCGTGTTCCAGAAAATTATCATTCTTGCTCTCATTATTGTCGTGGCGGTAGGGCTTTACATCTCGCGTGGCACATTCGAGACGCTTGGGGCGATGTTGCTGACGGTTCGCGATCTCTTTTTTTCCAAGTAGGAAGTCAGTTGGTAGCCATCCGCTGGATGGCGATCCGTCGTCAAGTCGATGGAGGTTACCTTAAATACCCCGTTACTTGTGGTGGGGCTCTTTACTCCGACGGGCTGTCTTCAATCGCGGGGACGGCTTGCGGCAGCGATCTGAGTTGGATTTGCTCGATTTTGCGGTTGAGCATGGCCACGTGATTATGCTGTACCGCCACGGTGCCGAGGGTGGCGCTGCGGATGACGGTGAAGTTTTCCGTTTCGGCCAATACTTCGCCCAGGATGCGGTCGCCGTCCTTAAGCAGCGCCTCGACGACTCGCGTGCTGCGATGGGCCTGCGGTACGGTCAGGATGCCGAGGCTGGAGTGACGCATGACCAGCGATTCGGGCGTCTCGTTCAGAATATCGCCCACGACCCGGTCGCCGTTGATGAGGATGACTTCGACGAGACTCCGTGCAATTTGCGCGCGCGGAATAGTCAGAACTCCGAGGGTGTCGTGATTGAGATAAATGGTGTCGGGCGTTTCGGAAAGAATGCGCCCGAGAATGCGTTCGCCATTGTTCAGGAAAAATTCCCGGATTTCCTTGGGAAGGCCTGGCTCAGAAGGTTGATCGGGCGTTGATGGAGCAGCGGCTGGCTCTGGCTTTGGCCGCTCAGCCTCAAAGTCGATTAAGGGCAAGCGGCTCGTTTCCTTTTCCGCGGAACGAAGGGATTGGAAGGGAGGGCTGATCGAGGCGACGTCCGTTTTTTCCGGAAAGGAGGACTCCGCTTTTTCTTCCGGTTTGGGAACGGAGACGACGGGTTCGATCTGGGGGGCTTTTTCTACTGCCGGTCGAATGGGTAAAGGAACGAAGGGGATGTTGGAAGCAGTCGCAGCCTGGGGGGGCTCCGAAATTTTTGGAGGCAACATGCTGCCCGTTGGAACCGTGATCGGAAAAGAAGGCGGGATGATGGCGGCGGGCGGTTTGAATACAGGCGTGATGTCGGGAAGGGGAGCGGAAAGAAAATTGGCTTCAGGTTCGGGCGGTGGTTCTGGTTTGTGGCGGAGGGGGATGACAATTCGGGCAATCGGTGGAGGTGTCGTTGCAGGAGATGAAAATGGGTTGGGTTCGCGGCGCGGTGGCAGGACAATCCGGGCGGCAGGCAGGGATGCCGTTGCAAGAGATGGGGCGGGAGGCAATTTGATTTCAGGTTCCGGCGTTGGTGCGGGTTCTTGCGGAGGGGGCGGAATCATCCGGGCCACATCGACCAGTCTGGCTTTGCGACGGAAGGACGAGGTTGTGGGCGGTACCGGTGCTGTTGGGACTGGTTTTTCAGCGAGTGAAGAAGGAGCGGACGTTTTGGAAATATCGACCGAAGTTTGAATCGGTGCGAGGGAGGAAAGAGCTTCCGGCTGGCCGGGTTCGATCGTCGGAGAAACGGATACGGGTGGAATCGAAGTAACCGGTTCTGGCGGTTGTGGAGGATTGTCGGTTACCGGTTGGGAAGGCGTTTCAATTTTCGATGACGCTGGGAGATCGTGCCGTTTGATTAAACGAACACCGCCGGAGCGGGTGAGCACACGCAGCGTATCGGCTTCGTCCATGGCCTCTTTTACATCGGTGGCCGAGGGTGGCGGAGGAGTGATCGTTGCAGGAGCTGGCCGGATGGTGGTACGGATCGGAACGCGCATGACCGTGCCGCCTGTACTAGCGATGGGCGATGGCTTCGATTGAAGCGGCGGAGCATCAGGGGGAGGAGAAATCGTGGGAATGGCGGGTACCGGCACGGAGGCGTCCGCAGGAGCATTCGGCAATGGCGCGGCGATGGATGGGGGAGCTACCGCAGGCTCCGCGGGGCGCGAAGGAGTTTTGGCCTTGAAGAAAATATCAGGCCAACGCATAGCCGTTAAAGGGTGTGCTTGGTTTCAAAGCAGTGGACAAATGAAGACAACCTGCGCTTTTTCCCAGGCACAAGGTCTCCATGAGAGCAAAACCTTACCCTAGATATGCCTTAAAAACAAGGCGCACTTTTTTTAGCTTATTGCGTAAAAAAAGCCACGTCTCCTTGTTAAACTACTACTTGGGTGTTGGTAGTTCGGCCATCTTCCAGAAATCGATAAAGGGATCAGGTAGGGCGGGAGGAAGTGGAGGTGCTATTGGCGTTGGCTCAACCGGAACCGGAATTATTTCCATGGCATCAGCCTCATTGTTGGTATCGAGTTGACGGGCCGATTCGAGGAGAAGATGTTCCCACGCGGATTGGATGGTTTGGGCGACGGGATCATCCCAATCTTGCAGGGAGAGGTTGGCGTCGGTTTCTCTTAGCAGGACATGAAAGGCCTCTTCGCCTTTGAGTTCACCCAATTCCGCGTGTAATACGCGTCCGCGTTGAATGTAAAGATAGCCGGGAGGTTTTTCAGGACTGGCGTTGAGGGTAATGCGTACGTTGCGACCATTGAGACAAAAAAGCTGCACCAAGTCCTGGGCCTTGAAATGGGCCATGGTATTCATTTCCCCGCTATCCGTGGTTTTCTGAGGCTCGGCCTGGGCGGCGGCGATGCGATGTTGGAAAAAACGGTCGACAGCGGTGACCAGCGTGGCAACGGGGAAGGGCTTTTCGAGGAAAAATGAAACTCCGAGAGCGTCGGCCTGCTGCCGATAAGCGGGGGAGCGATAGGCAGTCATGAGCATGGTTCCGACACCGGGATGGCGTTGATTGACCTCCTGGAGGAGGGAGAATCCGGTTTGTTTGCCAAGCCGCACGTCGGAAATAATCAGTTCGACCGGCGAGCGTTCCATGACTTCCAGGGCATCGGCGGGGTTGTTCGCCGTGGTCACCGCATACTCCCCGCGCCTGCGGAATTCCCGTTCAAGAATGCGCAAAATGTCCGTTTGGTCGTCGACTATCAGGATGTTACGTTGCATACGCCGCAAGGTAGCTAGCATGCGCCATGCCTAGAGAGGCATGGAAATTTGGCCGTGGCATATAACGTGCTGTGTTGGGTACTCAACCGTTCCGTCTCCACCAGCGTTTCATTTAATTGCCACACATATGCCTGTTTTTTCGGGAACCTTTAGCACCGCGAGTCTTGCCGAAGTTTTGCGCATGCTCGTGAACACCAAACAAACCGGTTATTTGAAGATCCGATTTGGCGATCAGGAAGGATTCGTGGCCGTGGAAGATGGAGTCATCATTAACGCACGGACCGGTTCGCATTTGGCTTTGCATGCGCTGTTTCAATTCGTCGTGTGGCGCGAAGCCCATTTTGATTTTCAAGAGCAAGTTCTGGCGTCCGATTTATCGCGCGATCTTTCCGTCTACGATGCGCAGGTGCTGATTACAGGAGTGGTTACCAAGGTGGATGAATTGGCCGCATTGCAGCAGGCGATTCCGTCCATGGATTCGATTCTTTTTTATGTCGGTGGCGAAGCGCTCAATACGGTCGAGGCGACCCCCGCCGATCTGGGGCTGCTTATTTTGGCCGATGGCAACCGGTCGGTGCGCGAAATTGCCGATAAGGTGAAGTTAAGTCCGCTGGAAGTTGCGCGGAGTCTGGCCCGGTTCCGTACCGCGGGTGTACTGGAATTGGTGACCCAAAAAGTTTCACGCTCCGATGCCCGTATGGCCGCAGCAGGGTGAATTTAAGGTAGTTGGCGCAGGCTCTGCGACGGCTACCTTGGGATTAGTTAAAAGGTGATCGTTGTTCGCACGCCGAGCACGACAGCATTCGGAATGGGATTGGAAGCATCATCCGGATCGGGGACTTCTCCGCCGGGATGGATGATATATTGCGCGTCCGGTTGGATGGTCCACCAGGGGGCGATCTTGGCCAGATAAGTAAGTTCGATGGCCATTTCATTGCTTTCAATGGGAAGGGTTGTGCCGTTGAGCGCAACATCATCGCGATCAAGTTGCGCCAGGTCGGAGCTGATGCGGGCATAAGCGACGCCCAGTCCGAGAACATCCTCGTTGCGACCGGGAAAGAGGCCGGTGTAGTTCAGGCCGCCGTCGGTATAGAAATCAAAGGTGTTGCGATCGGACGGAGTGCCGCCGATGCGCCAGAAAAGTCCCAGACTTTGACCGCAGGATTGGTCCGGCGCGGCGACCTGTTTCATGTCCTTGGGATCGTGGGACATCTCGGGAGTTGATTCTCTCCAGATCATTTGGTTCGCCATAAAATAGATTCCCCAATTCCCTGAGTGATTTCTGGGTACTCCGGAACTGGCCGGATCGGCGAGGGAAAGTCCCGTATTGTCGATTCGCTCATCGGGATAACTTTGTGTCGCGTAGAAACCGCCCAGAGTATAAGTGCCGGGCAGTCCTTTCGCGTCTTTTTCCTGGTTGAGGAGATAGGCCGCCTCGAACATGCCCAAAGCGCCCTGGTTGAAATCGATGCGCGTGCCGGAAGCGTCCCGCTTTTGTGGATTATTGGTGCCCGGACTGTCACCGGGATCGCCGTCAAAGACCGCGGCCATCAGGCAGACTTGCTCGATGGGTTCAATCTTGAGACGGATGCCCGGTGTGGCGAGGGGATAACCGGGACCGCCGCTGGGAAGATTATTGGCGGTCAAGGGTGCCCAGGTGAAGGTGCCGTTAAGAAAGGTCTGTCCATAACTGCAGATGAGAAATTCATCATCGGCGGCCAATTGTCCGATGCGCAGGGAAACTTTGCCATCGAGGAATTCCTGCTGGTACCAGAGATCATAGAGACGCAGCGAATTGTAAGCTTCGATATTGCTCACAGTCATGGCATTGCCGATGGCCCCGGCGGAAAGGTTGTCCCCGTAAATGTAGTAGGAGTTGATGTGGAAGAAACTGCCTTCCAGCCCCGTCATTTTTTGAAAATCGAGATCGAGGGACAGATCAACGCAACCATCATTGGCGATGGCCCGCCGGATTCCTCCGGAGGGATTGCCCAAGAGATCATGAGTGATGTTTAACCCAAAGACGACGCCATGATCGGCCATCTTGGTGCGGGTTCCGTCCCAGTCACCGGTTAAACAATCTTGCTCCCAGATGCTGGGCATTTTCGTCATGGTTTGCGGCTGGTTCTCCGCCCAAAGACCGTGCGAGCTAAAGTGGAGAATGATAAGTGCCCCCAGGAGGGCGTGGCGGTTGGTCATATTTTCTTGGTGTTAGGGATTACCGTAAGGTTTAAGTAGATGCAAGTAAATTGCAATAAGGTTGGTGCCTGTCACATAGGAGTAAAGATCGGTTGCGCCATTCTTGCTAACGGACGCTTGCGATTTTTTGATTCAGCGTTGCGTTTGATCAACTGCCGGGACGTCGGCTAGGCGGTTGGCTCAGCTTTGATATCGAGGTTGGCGTATCGCTTGAGGCGATAACGGACTTGATATTGGCGAGAGGTGTCGCGACTTGCGTCCGGATCAGTCGAGGGGGCCCGGAGCAAATTTAAGTCTTTCTCAAACTGCGCTCGGTCCATGCGCCGAAACAGAGGCCGAGTGTCGTCCAGAGAATGAGCTGTGTGCCGATGGAAACCAGCCGGAAGCGCCACAGTAACACCGCGGAAAATGCATCGGGTACTTCGTTGATATCGGGGAGCAGAAGAATGACGGCGGAGGTGATCGTGATAAAAACGGCCCCGGCAAGGAGCGTCGCATTCCAGCCACCGAAGCGAGCCAGCAGGCGATTCCGCAGCCAGATCGTCAAGGCAAGGATGCTGAAGGAAACGAGGATCATCAGGAAGTAGGTCTCGGTCCGAAATCCAATCGTTTCCGGCTGTCCCACGGAGGGTGGATTCGGCGGATACTTCAATGCGGGCATCAGGTACAACGTGAGGAATCCGCCACCGGCCACCAGCAGGGCGGTTAACCGGGGGCGAAGGTTGCCCACGCGTCCGTAGGCGACCGAGAAGGCCAGGGCGAAGAGTCCGCCGATGGCGGTTCCATAAACCAATACCGCCGTGAGCAAGCCGAAGGTGCTTTGGGTCTCGCGGCTGACCAGATCGGGGCCGGGGTCTTCCCCCCTGGCTTTGTCCATGGCCTCTTCAAAAGCAATGGCCTTGTCGATTTGAGGTTCGGCAAATACCTTGGCAAAACCAAACGCGAGAAAACCGGCGAGAATGCCGACGAGCATTCCGCGCACGAGAAAATTTGTCATCATGGTGATCTCCGGTTAGTGGCAGGGAAAACCCAGAAGGTGACGGCCATCGTGGACCCATTCGTGGACGTACATTCCGCTGATGATCGAAGTGGCTCCTTCTTCGGCGCCGACGAAATAAATCATCAGCATCATGAGGAGTCCGCCAAAAATCAGCCAGGGGGCCAATTGACCGAGCGGAATGGGAACGGGGTGGGTGATGGAAACAGACGGTTCCAATCCAGAATGACTACTTGCCGACATGCTGACCTCCTTGGGATTTCGCGTCCCGGTTGAGTGTTACTTATTTGCGAAGGAAGGTCTGACTCCAGTTCGTCTACCCGATGTAGGCGAACCGATTACAGTGGCGCGACCGCGCCGGAATTTCACCGGCTTTCTTCCTTCCACAAATTTCGACCGCAACGTATGGGCCAGCCAGAATCCGGTCAAGGTAAAATTATTTTGCCGGGGAGGAACGGAGGACGTGATCGGTGGGGATGTGGTAGTGGGCCATGATTTCCTGGTTGGCGCGGTCGATTTGTCCGGCATCGAGCACGACTTCCTGTACGACGCCGCCCGCGGTAAACTTGAAGATATCGAAGCCGTTGACCGGTGATTTGAGCGCGGCGACGATGTCGGAAATTTGCCCGATCTTCGTGCCGTTGATCTCATCGATCACCAGGTTGCGCATATTTTCGTAACCGAGGTTGACGGGATCGGGCAGGACTTGGGAGAGCACCACGCGTTGGGGGCGGTCGGGCCGCACCTTGTCCATGTTATAATAGAAAAGACGGAAAGGTGAGCGCTGCCGCCAACTCGCGCCCCAACTCCGCAAATAGGGATTGGTCAGTGGAACAAAGATAAACCCCCCGGCGAGGACGTATTCTGGATCCTGGTCAAAGGTCTGGTTGGTGACGAGTTCATCGCTGTACTCCGCCTTGGGCAGTTTGTAGGTGAGGTTGAGTTCCTTGCCGTCGCGCCAGATTTTCATTTTGCATTCCATGCCGGCCCATTTCCCGCGCGAGGAGAGATTTTCGAGGCTGAGTTTTTTATATTCGGGATCGTGATAATTGCCCTGGGCATCGATGTCGAAGCCGTCGATCTGCAAAATGACATCGTGCGGTTGCATGACGGAAGTGACCCCGGGCTTGAGGCCGATTTCCTTGACGATGACGCCACGGGTTGCGCCGGGAAGTTTCAGGTAATCAAGGCAGAGCGGATTTTCCGTTGGGTCCCAGGTGAAATCGAAATAGCCGAGTCCGGTGTAAGTGTTGGCCTGACGTGCCTTGAGGATCGACGCGATGAAGGAGCTGGGGATGGTCGTCACCACGTCGCCTGCCTGCTGGCAGGCCAGACCGATGAGCTTGTCGTTGACGGTGACAGCTTCGCCGTAGCCCGCGTTGGAAATGGTGGAGTCGACTTTCAGTACAGGCACGGAAACAAAGCTCAGGTTTGAGCTGTCCACGCTCATGCGTTGGATCTCGCCCTGGCGGGTTTCGAGCTGATCGTTTTCCCAGCGGGAAATTCGGACCGGACCGGTGATGGGATCGGGGTCGGACAAGCGGGCGGGCTGGAGTCCTGTCCAAAAATCTTTTTCGTCGGTGGTCAACGCGGCGAGATTGGCCTGGTAGTCAATCCAGACGATGTGGCCGATACTGAAAAGACCACCACCTTGTTTTTTAAGACGGATCAGTGTTTGATCGGCCAGGCCTTCGGCGGAGGTAAGGATTTGGTGACCTTCGATGACCACGCCGGATTTGTAGATTTTGTGTTCCCCTCGCGCCCAGGGCTGGACGTAGTTGTACTCCTTGCTGGTGACTTCGAGATGAACAACGGCATTTTCCCAGGCAAAAGTGCCGGTGGAATTGGTCGATTTTTTTTCCGCCGATGCTGGCAGGGCCTGGAGATGGGGCAAGGGCGTGATGACCAGCAGGGTCAGGACGAGCACGAAATGACGGAGAGGAAGGAAAGCGGAATTCATAAGCGGCTTTGCGCGGGAACGCGGTAAGTGTCCAGAATCTCGGGAGTGGCTTTTTCCGCGTCGTCCTTGCGGATGGCTTCGAAATGATGGTCGGGCAGGAATTCGATAATGGAGTCGGCCCCCTTGGCGGCGGCAAAAGCCTTGGGTACGTCGCTGAGTCGTTCGATGGGCATGCCATTGATTTTATCGACCATGATTTGACCGCGAACGGTGAAGTTGGCGTTGACGGGGTGGTCGAGAATCGAGGCCAGCACGACGGCTTCGGGCCGCCAATGGGCCGGGTCTTCCATGTGGCGGTAGGCCAATTCGTAGATTAATTCGCGACCGGCGGAATCGGTCCAGTCGTGTCCGAACGTCTTCAGGTAGTCGAGCGAGAGGGGCGTGAAGACCAGCCCGCCGTAGATGTAGTAGCGGGGTAGCACGTCATATTGGTTACCTTGGGAATCGTCATCGGCATAAACTTTGACCGGCAACTTGATGTCGAGCATTTGCCCGTCACGCCAGATTTTCATCGGGACTTGGTCTTTGTTTTGGGCCAGGTCGAGCGCGGCGGAAACTCCCACCGTGTTGCCTTCGTAGGTGATGGTGCCGTCATCGTCCACGGGATAATCGCCCACTTGCATGATGACATCGTTGGGCTTGATCAGGGCTTTGGTGGTGGGGATGTCCAGGACCTTGTCTACGCGTACGCCGCGCTTGCTATCGTCCGGGAGTTTCAGCATGTGGCGGAAAGCCGGGTTTTGCAGCGAGGCAAGCCGGAGGCCCGCTTCCGGCACGCCGTCATACGTGCCATCGGCGATATCGTCGAGAAAGTGGTGGATGATGCTGGTGGGGATGAAGAAGCCGGTATTTTCGAGCGCGTGGGTTCCCTCAAAAGCAACCCCGACCACTTGATCATCCTGGATCACCGGTCCGCCGCTGTTGCCTGGATTGATCGCGGCATCGGTCTGTCCGGCGAGGAAGGTGCGGTTGCCGATATGGACGTACGTTTGCAGCTCAATGCGGGAGACCACGCCGCGGGTGTAGGAGATTTGCTGGCCACCGGCAGGAAAGCCGTACGTCACCACGGTGGAGCGGACTTTGGGCAGGCCACCGAACGAGAGGGGCTTCATGCCCTTGTAGAAATTAGGGTCGTCGACTTTAAGTACGGCCAGATCGACGTCGTGGCCGACGAATTCGACTTTGGCCAGATACTTTTGGGGATCATGGTAACGGCGGACGAGAAGCTGTTTCGTCCATGCGACTACATGCGCGTTCGTCATGATGCGATTGCCGTCGATCAAAAAGCCGGTTCCCGAGGCCGCATGGACCAGGTCGAAAATCCAGGGCGTGGCCCAATTTGGTTCCACATAGCCGTTGATGATTTGAACGACCGATTTCTCCGGTTCCGAACCTTCCGGTAGCGGGGTGCCCAGTGGAATGGCCGCGCTGTTGGCGTGTGGAGCCGGTGCTGCGGGGGCGGATTGGCCGGGGGCAATGGGAGCAGGAACGGGGAGAGGGTTGGCGGGATTGGCCGGGGGAGGGGAAGTCGGAGGCGAGACCGTTCCACCTCCGTTTCCACTGGGAGGGACGACAGTATCGGTGTGCGCGGCCCAAAGGGGAAGTGAGACAATGACAAGGCCGATCACGCCGGCAGCAAGTGAGCGAAGGGACAACATGCGTGGTAAGTTTTAGCCAACCCGCAGTTGGGCTGGTTGTAAAGCGGCTATGTCTTAAAGTTATGTAGGGTTTGAGGAAAACCCTTGGTCCGAGTGATTATTTTAAGGCGGCGATCCGATCCATCATCTCCTGTGCGATGGCGGCGTATGATTTTTTTTCGGCATTTTCGGGGAGCGTAGGCAGGTAGGGTTTACCGATGACGACACGGATGGGATGAAAGCGAAGAAACTTGGTATGCCGCGACAGGCTTTCGTACGTGCCGAAAACGCGCGCCGGTAAAATCGGTACTCCGGCTTTGATCGCAATCAGTCCTGCGCCCGGTTCAGCAGGTTGGAGCGTGCCATCGGGGGAGCGTGTTCCTTCTGGGAAAAGCATGACGTCATGGCCTTCCTTCAACATCCGGATGATGCGGCGCAGGCCCGAAATATCGCGGCCATCGCGGTCAATGGGTAGGACATTGCAGATGGGCAGAAACCAGCTCCAGAAGGGTGGTTTGAAAAGGCTCTTGCGCGCGAGGTAATAGATTTCACGGCCAATGCCCCAGGCGACGGTCGTCGGGTCCATGAAACTGACATGGTTCGAGACGATCAGGCAGCCGCCTTCCGGTACATTTTCCCGGCCCTCGATGCGGATACGATGAAAGAACAATTCGATGCCGACGAGATTATAGGCCAGACGATAGAAGGGACGCATTTGATCTATTAAATCGGTCATCCCGAACTTGTCGAGGGATGATCGGCTTTTAGGAATTATTTTGTTGGGAAAATTCCTGCCAGCGTATGAGTTGATTAAACGCCCTGCCGGAATCAAGTGCTTCCGTGCTTTGAGCCAGCCCCTCTTCGAGTGAAGTTGCCGTGCCTTGAGTCCAGCTTGCCATCGCGGCATTGATCAGAAGCATTTCGCGACCAAAGCCCTGCGATTCTTCGCCGGAAAGAATGGCCACGATGCGCTGGGCGCTATCGGCGGCACTCTCGACCAGGAGGGAATCGATTTTATGAGATGTGTCGGGATGAGATTTTTGGATGAACTCGGTCAGGGGTTCGCCATTCGCTGATTTCAGCGTGCTGCCCAAAATGGTTTTTCCCTGGGAGCTTACTTCGCCGAGTCTCCGGCCACTTTCCGCGTCTTGCCCGCAGGCCACGGTGAATCGTGGACAACCCATTTGCGCCAAGGCGTTGCGGTAGAGTGTGACATGTTCCCAGGTGAAAACACCGATCAGTCGCGCTTCGGGTCGGGCCGGATTGAGAAGCGGGCCGAGCAGATTAAAAACAGTGCGCTGACCCTGTGTCGCCAGTTTACGTCGCACAGGGGAGACAACGGCAAAGCTGGGATGGTAGGCGGGGGCGAAAAGAAAGGCGCAACCCACTTTTTCGAGGCAATGGGAAACGAGTTCCGGGGCGAGATCGATTTTGACGCCGAGCGCTTCGAGGACATCGGCGCTGCCCGATTTTTTGGTGATGCCACGATTACCATGTTTCACGACCGGAATGCCAAGCGCGCCGAGGATGAACATCAGGCCGGTTGAAATATTGAGTAGATTTAAGCCACCGCCGCCAGTCCCGCAACAATCGAATAGAGGACGGCCCTGCCAGTTGCCGTACACACCGGGATCACGAGCCTGCGGAAGGAGTGCTTCGGCGCACTTGGCCAGTTCTTCCGCTGATTCGCCCCTCCGGGCCCAGGCGCCGAGAAAGCCCACCTTAAGTTCTTCAGGTACAGAAGGGTCCAGCAATTCAGCCGCTACCTGGTCGATTTCTTCCGTGGTCAGGCAGCGATCAAAGATGATGGTGGTTAGGTCGCGCAACATGTAGATATCATGACTTGATTTGTTTTTCCTGCCGAGTGGAAATCGTAAGCAAAGTTGCCGAAGCGGCAGTTTTCATTTCCCGACATTTCAATCTACTTTTGCTTGGGAAGCAGAGGACTCGATGCGTTCCCAGCGGTAATCCATGTAGACATTTCCCACCAGGTGAGGCGGTGGTGCGGACTGATCGTCAGCCGAGAAACTTGCGACGTCGAAGCCGATTAACTCGTCGATCTGATCGTAAGTCATGTAGCCACCGGAAGCGACGAAGATAATGGCCCGAATATAATAGCGGCCTGGACAGAGAATCATCGGTTTAATTTCGCAGGAGAAGGTATTTATTCCCGCGGCCACCCAACCGGTGGGAGTGCCATCCAGGGTGCTTGTCCCCATGACCTCTGTGCCATCGGAGGACACAAAGCTGAATCGGATTCTGAGGGGGTTGACCGCTTCCTTCGCCCAAACTTGCAGGCGGACAACCAGCGTTTCGTTGAAGAGAATTTGCTGGGCGGGACGGCCATCGAGGGTGCTGATCTCAATGCGGGTGAATCGGACGGCTCCATTTCCCCGGCGACGACCTTGATCGATGGTGGTCAGGTCTTCCGCGCCGCTCAGGTTGGTCTCGTTCGATAAATAAGCCGGAATGATGTCCTGCGGTTTGCCTATGGTCTTGATCTGGCCTTTGTCCAATAGGATCACGCGGTTGCACAGTTTTTGGATGGAAGTCATGTTATGACTGACAAACAGCACGGTGCGGCCTTCCTGTTCGGCGACGTCCTGCATTTTCCCGAGGCATTTTTTCTGGAACTGGACGTCGCCCACGGCCAGAACTTCATCCACGACGAGGATTTCCGGTTCCAGGTGGGCCGCGACGGCAAAGGCCAACCGGACATACATGCCGCTGGAATAATGTTTGACCGGGGTATCGAGGAATTTTTCGATCTCGGCAAAAGCGACGATCTCGTCGAATTTTTTCCTGATCTCTTTTCGCGTCATGCCGAGAATGGTGCCGTTGAGGTAGATATTTTCCCGACCGGTCAATTCGGGATGAAAACCGGTTCCCACTTCGAGCAGGCACGCGACGCGGCCATTGATTTGGATGCGGCCTGCGGTTGGTTCGGTGATCCGGCTGAGGACTTTTAGCAGGGTGGATTTGCCGGCGCCGTTGCGTCCGATGATGCCGACAACCTCGCCTTGTTTGATTTCGAATGAGACATTCTGGAGCGCCCAAAAATCTTCGTTGCTCGACTGTGTTTCTTCCGATGTTTTTTTTGCTTTTCCGTTAAATACTTTCCCAAGTGAGAAAAGAGCGTTCTGCAAGACATGTCGCAAGCCGTCGTTACGATTGACCTGATGTCTTAGGTTGTATTTCTTTCCGAGATTCTCGGCTTTGAAGGCTAGATCGGTCATGATGAGAGTGAATCGAACAAGGTCGGAAGCTTGCCCTTGAACCGGTCAAAAGGCGAGTTTGTTGCTGGTCCAATAGATGGCTCTAAGGAGTGAACGTCTTTTTATCGTAAGGATCGATGGACAGCAGGGCTTGTTCGATGGGAGGGTTCGGGGGAGAAGCTTTACGGTACAGTTTTTCTGCGACGTGGATGTAGTCGTTGAGATAGTGGTCGTTAATGATGGCTTCGCCGGAGGGTTGGGAAGAATGGTTCGCCTTGAGCAAGATGGTTTGGACGTAGAATCGGGTTCTCCAGGTATCAGGGAAATAGCCCAGCGGGAGTTGATCAATTTCATCATAACGGATCTGACCGGTGAGGGGGTCGTGTACCTTGACGCCGATTTTAAAACGAATGCCCGATAGGTTGCCGCCATCGGCAAACATGATCCAGTGGGCCTGGGTCGCAAGTTTGATATTCCAATAAGGTTGGTTGGTACTTTCGATGGCATTGATCGCCGGTTCGATCAGAAGCAGGGCCGCCATTCCGATCGCGAATATTTTTTGGGCCATTCCGGGATGAGTCATCGCAATGGACTTGAGATATTTTTTTAAAGACCGGTTTTGCTTGAACGATGGCTTGGAGAAGAGGGGAAGCGCCTGTTCTCGCGGCGGGATGATAAGCAGCAGGCCGGAAATGCCGATCAACGGGAAAATGGCGACCTGCATGAGCAGGTCATAGCCCACGTGCATCGCGCCAAGGATGAGAACCGCCCAGCCGCGATAGCGCATGATAAAAAAGCCAAAGGGAACGAGCAGTCGCTGAAATAGCGTGAGGTAACACAGGACAAGAGAGATAAAAAAGGGGACATGAATTCCACGAACAAAATCGTGCACGGAGAGATCGGAAGATAAATTTTGGATGGCGAGGCCCGAGGTCCACGCCGTCCAACCGTTCACCAGCTTGTTGACGCCCGCGTAGAAGTAGACGGTGAATTGCAGGAGGACCAACCATCCGGCGTATTCACTATAAAGAAGGGGATTCTTGCGCCAAAGATGAAGGCTGAATCCCGGCTGGGATATTTCCCATTGTTGCCGGGGAACGGTCAGGCCCGCCACGATGTAGAGGAGAAAGCACCAGCTTAGCCAGAAATCCGCCGTGGACATAAGGACTGTCGCGTGGGCGGTCAGGGCCACGAGGGATATCCATACCCATGTCCCGACAGCGACCTGCAACCAGCGGAATCTTCCCCAGACATAAAGGGCCACGACCAGGGGCGATAAAATAAAGTAGCTCCAAATGAGCGCGGGTTGGCTGAGAAAGACCAGCGTCTCAATGATGATGGAATTAAGCGTGGGGTTGCTGCAGATGACCTCGCTTTCCAGGGCGGGAAGCAACTCGTGGAGATGATCCCAGACGGCTTGGTTAATGCGGAGGAAGTCCCAGCAAACCCACAAATAGGCCAGTCCCAATCCCATCTTGCTGAGAATAAAGAAGCGATAGGAAGTCAGATACCTCATCATGGGGACTGGAGCCTTCTCGGTTTATTGAGGCAGGGGATGCGAAGCCGCACAATAACTTTTACGCGGGTCGCCGGGTTTTCGAAAGGCCACGAAATATCTCCGTTTTCGTGGCTTAGGCAAGGAGCCGTCGGTTGGGGCGTGATGCCGTCGTGGTTGTTAACGTCCCGACGAGGGATCATCCTTGATTGGCAGGAGGAGATTGGCGCCGCCGGCACGACCACCGACATAGAGAGGTGCGCGACCGTCCCACTTCTCGACAATTTTAAGCGAGACCAGTTCCGGCGTTTTGGCGAGGGCTTCTCCCTGGATGCTGATCGATTCGGCCTGGCCTTTGGCGCTGATGATGGCGGTCTCGGCTTCCACCCGGGCTTTGTCCTGGATGAAATGGGCTTTGGCTGCTTCCTGTTCCTGGACCATTTTTGCTTCGATGGCCTGTTCGAGTTCAGGAGAGAGGTCGATGTTCTGGATCACGAGGTCGTCGATTTCGACAATGCCCTTGGTTTTGGTGCGGAGACCTTCCAGCGCGACATTCTTGATTTGCTCGCGCTGTTTGACGATTTCTTCCGCGGTGTGGAGTGCGGTGATTTCCTTGAGGGCTTCCTCGGTGCGCGGCTGGACGATGCCTTCCAGGATATTCTGGTTATACTGGGTGCAGATGGTGACGGCCTTGTCTTCCGTGATGTGGTAGTTGACGGTGATTTTGGCGCTGACGTTTTGAAGATCGGAACTAAAGCAGGTCGCGGTAAAGGAGGCACTTTGCACCCTGACGCTGATCGGCACGACTCGCGTGATGAAGGGATATTTGAAACCGAAGCCAGGCGGGCGAAATTGGGAATCGGCTTTTCCGAGTGTGATGGCAACGCCCCGGTCGCCGGGTTGGATCGTGTAAACCATGTCGCCGATCAGGATGAGAAGGAAGACGACCAAGGCAACCGCGACGACGAGGAGCGGGACAACATAGGCTTGGCAGGACTTGAGTTGGGCTTTCATGATTTGATTCGGTGGAATTTGTTTCTTGGTGGGGTAAGACTATGGTGTAAATGGATAGGGGGGCGAACCGTACAACGGTTCACTTCCCTAGCTTGTAAATTATTCTGATTAATATGCCTAAAGTCACGCTTCTCCCGGGCGGTCAATCCGCCGAAGTTCCCGCTGGTACCCTGTTGCTCGATGCCGGTGAGGAGGCGGGAGTGGAAATGGAGGCGGGTTGCTTCAACTGTTCCTGCGGCACCTGCGCCGTGGCGGTCGATTCAGGCATGGAAAATCTTGAGCCGCCGACCGACGAGGAATTGAACGTGTTGGATCAATGGAATAAAGACCCGGAAAAATATCGCCTGACTTGTTGCGTGAAAATTCTCAAGGGTGAAGTCGTGCTGCGGATGGAGCATTAAGAAAAGACTTATGGCCAAGGCTACTTCCACCAAGGCAAAAACCGGATCGAAGGTCGCGTCTACGACCAAGGCCAAACCCAAGGCTTCGCGTCCAAAAATTTCCCCGGAGAAAATCCCGGCCCTGCATCTGCCCGCCGGAGTACTTCTTGGGGCACATACGTCGATCAGTGGCGGGGTTTCACAGTCGGTTGGACGTGCTCAGGCCTGTGGCTTCACGGCGGCGCAGATTTTCGTGAAGAATAACAAGCAATGGTTTGCGCCCGCTTTGGCCCGGGAGGAGATCGAACAATTTCACGCAGGGCGAAAGGCGTCGGGAATTTATTTCTTTGCGCATAACTCCTATCTCATCAATTTGGCCAGTCAGGATTCGGAAATGTTTTCCACTTCGGTGCGCGCGATGATCGGGGAGTTGGAACGGGCGGAGGCGCTGGGCCTGCCGTTTATCGTGATGCATCCGGGGAGTCATGGCGGGGCAGGTGAAGAAGCGGGTCTGAAGCGCATTGCGCAGGGGCTCGATGAGATCGTTCAAGGTACTCCAGGCTATCGCTGCCGGATGGCGCTGGAGGTCACAGCTGGCCAAGGGAAGTCATTGGGTTACAAGCTAGAACACTTGAGTTGGCTAATGGAAAATGTGGCAAATGAAATGAGATTTGGAACGTGTCTGGATACCGCACACTTATACGCAGCCGGTTACAATTTGCGGAGCCGTGAGGGTTACGAAGAGACTGTGACAGAGGTAGAAAAGCTGTTCGGAACCAAGCGCGTTCTGGGTTTGCATTTGAATGATTCGAAGGTGCCTCTGGGTAAGCGGGTGGATCGGCACGAGCATCTCGGTCGAGGAGAAATTGGTTTGGATTGTTTCAAGTGGATTGTACAGGACTCGCGATGGGCTTCGACGCCGAAGGTGTTGGAGACTCCGAAGAGCGAGGATATGCACGAGGACGTTGAAAACTTGTCCAAGCTGGCACCCTATTTGCGATAATCGGTTGGTTGCGGTGGCGACGAAGCCGCTGTAATCTACGCAAATGGAAAAACCAAAAATTATTGCTTATTTGAAACCGTTTTGCGGTTGGAGTCAGGGCGTTCGTGCCGTGCTGGGAAAATATGAACTCCCCTTTGAAGATCGGGATATCTGGAACGATCCGAAGCAACGGCTGGAAATGATCCAAAAAAGCGGCCAGGAACTTTCCCCCTGCGTCGAGATTAACGGTAAGATGTTGCCCGATATTAGCGGAGAAGAATTGGAAGCATGGCTCATTCAGAACCAGGTGATTTCCAAGAATCACGCGCCAATCGATGTGCCGATTAACGCTCCCTGCGCCGATCACGGTGAAGTGGTCTCGACGCCGATTACACTGAAAAGATAAGAGTCATTATGAAAGCCTCCCAGCAACAAGCTCTCATCTCTCTTTTACAGACCGGGGATATCGAGACGCTTGGGCTGGTGAAGGGAAGGCTGATCGAAGGAGGCCAAGAGCACCTGCCTGAGTATCATGAGTTGCTGCATCTGCTGACCGGCCCGGCGCAGGAGAATCTGCTGGAAGTCATCCACGAGATCGAGGCTTCCAAGACGCTGGGGGATATTTCCCGCGGCTTGGCAAAGCTTCGCTCGTTGAGCCAGTTGGAGGAGCTCTGCTGGGATTTTGCCCGGACCGAGCAACCCGGTTTTGATGGCGGCCCGTATGCGCGTCAACTGGATCAATGGGCCGAAGAGGCAGGGCGGTTGATTCTTCCCGGCGCCACAGACCAGGAAAAGGTGCGTTGCCTGGCCCGCTATCTGGGCGAGGAACAGGGGATTATAGGCAATAGCTACGACTACTACCATCCGCGCAACGGGTATCTGCCCTGGGTCATGGAATTTCGCAGCGGCCTGCCGATCACCGTAACCTTGATTTACATGCTGGTGGGCATGCGTCTCGGCCTCCAGGTGGAGGGTATCGGTGCGCCGGGCCATTTCCTGGCTCGTTTGGGCAAGGTTATTTTCGATCCCTACCATAAGGGACGCATTCTCACGGACGGAGAGTGGGAGCTGATCGCCTCGGAAATCCCGGAGCGGCAACGGCCCTATCTTTCAAAGGCGTGCAGTCCGGTGCAGACCATGCATCGGCTTTTGATCAATCTACGCAATTGTTATGTGAGGAATAATGATGCGGACCACCGCCTGATGATCGATCATTACCTAGCAGTTTTGCAGAGGTAGGCCAGCTTCTCGCTTCAAAGAGAAGAGTATAGTTTTCCGCCATCGCTTCACGGCCCCAGTGGGCTGAGGCTAGAACGAGCCGCTAATGCCAATGGCGCCGTAGGGCGCGCCATCGCCGATGTTATTGTGGAAAGTCGTGCTGTTGGTGTTGAAGCCGATGCGGTCGGCATGGACGTCGAATTGGCGATAAGGCATATAACCGCCGGAAACATCAAGGCTGAGGTCGGGGGTGAATTTCCAGGTGAATCCGGCTCCGACGCGGATTTCGGTAAAGTCGACAATGTTGCCGTTATAATTCTTGTTGGTGAAAGAGGGGCCGTGGTTGGTGCCGAAGCCGTTGTTGAGGTGGTAGGTGCCGTCAATGATTTCAGCCCCGGTGTAGAGGGTCAGGCTGTTATTGACCTGATACTGAAGTTGCGGCTTGGGCGGGATGACCGAGAGAACCCACTTGTCGGCAAACTGCCAGCGAAAGCCGGGCGCGCCGATAATGGGGGTATTCGATTTGAGATCGATTTGGACTCCAAAGATGATCTGGAAATCCTTGCTCCAAAGATAAGTGCCGCCGATTTGCACGGGCATGTCGAAGTCGCTGCCGGTAATCTGGACGAAATCGCTGTAGATACCGGGATGCAGTTCGCCGCGTAGGAGGATCTGGTCGCTGAGGGCGACGTCGGCACCAATGATGGCGTTGACCGATTGAAGCGTGTTGGGCAGGGGCGCAGCCGGGAAAAGGCCGAAGGAATTGCGTTCGGCATCGACTCCGAAACGGAGAAGGAACCCGTCGCGGATTTGAGGGGAGACGACGTAATTGACGTGAGAACTAAGATTATCAACGCCGCCGAGCTTGTTGCTGCCTTGTTTGGTGTCGACTTTACCGGAGTAACTGCTTTCGACGGTAAATTCCTGCGCAATGGGGGTATCCGGCGTCTCGGCCACAACCGGAGTAATTTCCTTGGTATCCCCACCGGCCCAAAGTCCAGGAGTAGCCAAGGTGGATAAAGCAGTGACCAATAGAACAGGGGCAAGATTCAGTTTCATAATTCTCCAGCGTTAATAAAGCCAAAATAAGGAAGAAAGACAAACAAAAGTTCAGGCCAAGCTCCAAGTCTTATTCTGAAGCAACACCCGAACTACGAAAGACATCCGTTATTTAAACTCAGCCCGGAACGCATCAATGCCTTGCTTGACGTCCTGCAGCATAATCATGCCGGAAGCGAGACGTTCGGTACCGTGGAGATAGGCGACATTGACCGTGGAGACGAGATCGCAGCGCCAGACGAGGGTTTCCGGTTTGCCATTGATCGTGACGGGCCAAAGCTGCTCCAGCTCGATGGAGACGTAGAGGCCGGTGCAGACATAGTATTCCAAATCAACGCATTGGATGGCATCGCCCTGGTTGAATCGGTAGACGGCGCCCGCGCCAAGTACGGCGCCGCCTTGCACATCGAAACTGTCGTAGTAAAGACTGGACGGAGCGAGCTTGGGGGCTCCTTCCACAGGAATCTGGCTGAGAAGGGGGGCATATTCCTGATGAACCTTGGGATAGACCTGGAAGAGGCTTTTGATTTCGCCGAGGGGGTTGATGTCGCCGCCGCTGAGGGAGTAGGAGTCCGAGGCCGCTTTACCGGTGATGAAATGGTTGACCCGGTCGGATAAAACCTGGCTCCAGAAATTAACGAAGAGGGCTTTCTTATCCCCGCCTTGCGAACGCATCGGGCCGATAAGCTGGGCTTCGCTTTTGTCGAGTTGGAGGGCGGGATTGGCCGGGTCGAGTTTGGACGTGGCATCAATGAGCCAGTTGACGGAGCTATTGTCCGGCATGCTGCTCAAGCCGGAGAAATCGGCCGGGGTGGGTTTGGCCGGCAGGTCCTTCTGAATCCAGACCTTGAGTTCGGGGTGGCTGGCTGGGTTCCAGTGCAGCAATTTGTCCTGAACCTGATTGGGGGTGGCATCGAGGACGTAGAGCGCCTGGGCGGTGATGGCGCGTTGAAAGCTGACGAGGCCGCCGCGGGCCTGGAGGACTTTGCCGCCGGCCAGGGAGTTGAGATCGACGTTGCTGAAGGCCGTGAAGGCGAGATCGCTGTTGACGTCGGCCCGGAGCGGAGCGGCGGCAATCAAGCCAAGGATGAGGAAAAGGGACGCGCGGAGGATGAGGTTGAGTGAGTTCATGGGTATTGGGAAAAAGTTAGGATTTCAGGCGGTTGCGCAGTTCGGAGCTGCAGGCGAGGAGGTCGCTTTCATCGAGTTCATTGATTTTTTGGGCGAGGTCGAAATCCTTGGCCGTGATTTTGTGTCCGGCATCGTGCGTGGAGAGGCTAAGATGGACGGTGCGGTAGCGGATGTCGATGTCCGGGTGATGGTTGGCTGCTTCGGCCAGCTGGGCGGTTTTCAGGACCAGGGCGAGGGCCTCGATAAAATCGACGCGTTGGATCGTGCGCGTCAGGGCATCGCCGGTCTGGGTCCAGCCAGAAGGGAGGGCTTGGCTCATCGCGACATGCTAAGAATCGACATGGAGTTGGGAAGACTTTTTTGTGCCGCAAATGCCGGGGAGTCGAAGAGAAGCCTTGCGACTCTTCCCAAGACCTGATTTTCTGATAAGAGGCGGCTCAGCTTTTTTATTTTATGCAGGACGAAATCATTTCACTCAAAGAACAGATATTGGCGGCCATTGCCGGAGCGGCCAGTGCCGAAGCGCTGGAAGCGGTCCGTATCCAATATCTGGGACGGAGCGGGGCGCTGCCCTTGCTTTTGGAAAAGATGGGTTCAGTGCCGAAGGAGCAACGTCCCGTGGTGGGCAAAGCAGCCAACGAAGCCAAGAATGCGATACAGACCGCGTTTGACTCGCGGAAGGCGGAGTTGACGGCGGCAGCCGAAGCGATCGATTTCGATCCGACGTTGCCGGGACGGTACGAAGCACCCGGTTCGCTGCATCCGGTATTGCAGGTGCGGGACCGCGCCATCGAGATTTTTCAGCGGTTGGGATTTGCCCTGGCGGATGGGCCGGACATCGAAAATGAAGTTTTCAATTTCGACGCGCTCAACACTCCGGCGGATCATCCGGCGCGCAATGAGCAGGATACATTTTATCTCAAGGAGGAAGGGCTGGCCCCAAGTCCCGGAGTGGATGGCAAAAGTGCGGGCGGACGGCGCCTGATGCGGACGCAAACTTCCACCGTGCAAATCCGCACGATGCTGGAGCGCAAGCCTCCGGTGCGGATCATTGCGCCGGGCCGGTGCTATCGCCGGGATGAAATCGACGCGACGCACGGGATGTCGTTTTTCCAGATGGAAGGACTCGTAGTCGATCAAGGAGTGACGCTGGCCGATCTCAAAGGGACGCTGGAATACTTTTTTCGCGAGCTGTTGGGCGAAGATTTGAAGTTCCGCTTTCGTCCCCACTTCTTTCCCTTCACGGAGCCGAGCTTCGAGGTCGATTGTTCGCGTGCCGGCAGCCAGGTGAAGGGCCGGGAGTGGCTGGAGATTTGCGGATGTGGAATGGTCGACCCGGAAGTGTTCCGGCAAGTGGGCTACGATTCCGAGAAGTATACGGGCTACGCCTTCGGCTTCGGGATTGAACGGATCGCCATCATGCGGCACGGAATACCCGACCTGCGGTTCTTCACCGATAACGATGTCCGTTTCCTGCGCCAGTTCAGCACCCGGATTGATGGGTGAGAAATATTAACGTCCCAAGCTCGAGAGGGGGGCTTCCTTGGGAAGCGACGTTTTGACGAAAAGCGTTGTTTCCGATTTCACGTTTTCGCTCCGGTGAATCATCCGAAAATGGTCGGGTATGCCCCATTTCTCGAAGGGCAGCCAGTTGGAGTTGTCCAGGATCAGGATTCCGCCCGGTTTGATTTTTGGAGCGGAAGCACCGATGCACGCCTGTCGATAGTGGCCGTCGACAATCACAAAATCGAACGACTCGTTTTCATATCGATTGATGAAATCGACATAGCGGGGAAGCGGATCATAAAATCTCCGGTTGGGTTCCTCCGGCGGATGGTCCAACGGGATGTGATGATAGTCCACGTTGGTCAGCCCCATCTTTTCGATTTTTTGCCTGACGATTTGAAACCATTCCTCCTGGTGCTCAATGCTGATGAGTTTGTTGGTGCGCTGCGCAAACCAGGCGGTGCTTCTTCCGCTGCCAAATTCCACGCCATTGTCGCTTTTTCTCAGGAACTGTTCGAGAAAACGAACCGCGTCCTGGCTCATCCAGGGCGTGTCGGGATTTCTTTTTTCCCAATGGGCCAGCTTGATCCGTCCGAGAATATAGAAAGGATTGGTGATCTGCTTGAGGAGCATAAGTCAGATGCGTCGATAGCATAAGAACGGTTCTCATGCCACGGAAACATCTCGGCCGGATTATCCGATCAGGGGCAAGGTATCGAACTGTTTGCCGAGAATGGGGACGGAGGGCGTCTTGAGCCAATTCTGAAGGACGCTCGCATAGACGCTACGGAAGTCGGTGTTGTACTGGATGTCGCCGTCCTTGAGATCGGCGGGAGCGAGGCTGGGTTCGGCGCCGAGCAGCCCGGCTTTCATCTTCGAGCCAACGAGGAACATGGGGGCGGCGGCGCCATGGTCGGTGCCCTGGCTGCCGTTTTCGTTTACACGACGGCCAAATTCGCTAAAGGTCATAATCATGACGCGGTCGAACATGCCCATGGCGGTAAGATCATCGGTGAAGGCTTTGACCGCATCGCCCAGTTCTTTCAGGCGTCTGTCCTGACCACCCCGTTGTCCGGTGTGGGTGTCGTAACCACCTTGGGAAACATAAAAGACGCGAGTGGGCAGGCCGCCGGCAATGAGGCGGGCGACAAGCTTAAGATTATTGGCCAGTCCACTGCCGGGATAGAAGGCCGTGTTCTTGGTCTTGCCCGCGACGGCGCGGATTTTGTCGGAACTGACCTGGGCATCCATGGAGGTGCGCTCGAGGAAGTCAACGGCGCTTTGGCCGTTTTGCAGCGTGATGGTTCCGGAGACCATGCTGATGCTTCCACCGGAATTGGAATCGGCGACGGAACTGGCCATGCTGCGGTACGCCAGTTCTTCATCGTCATTCTGGCCTGCGCCCATGAAGCGATAGCTGTCGGGATTTTCCAGGCTGATCCCCATGGGCGTATGGGCGGAGAAAGCCTGCGGCAGGCGCGGTCCGATGTTAATGGCGACGGTGGGATCGCAACCCTGGCAGGTATTGTCGAAGTAACGTCCGAGCCAGCCATCGGTGAGATACTTGTTCTCGTCGCTGGCGGTCTGCCAGATTTCGGTGGAGCGAAAATGACTGCGGTTGGGGTTGGGATAACCGACGCCGTTGACGATGGAGAGATGGCCCGCGTCGTAGAGACTCTTGAACCCGGTCATGACGGGATTCAGGCCGAGGGTGTCGTTGAGCGTGAGCACCTGTTGCTTGGGAATCGCGATGGTGGGGCGGCCCTTGTAATAATAGTCGTTGGTGTAAGGGACGACAGCGTTGAGGCCGTCGTTACCGCCCGCCAGTTGAATCAAAACGAGGATGGGGCTGTTCTGGCCAGTGGCGATTTGAGTCAGCGAGCCGTCCGCGGCGGCGTGGAGCGCGCTGAAAGTCTGGGCGACGAAACTGGGCACAGTCCAGGTCAGGGCCCCGCCCAGAAGGGTGGTGCGGAGGAAGTCGCGACGCGTGGTCAGGAGGGGCGGTTTCATGGACGTGATGTGGGTTTAGGTGAGCTGATACTCGGGGGTGCTCATGAGAAGTCGGATGGCCTTACGGATGTCGCTTTCCTGAAGAGGTGAGCGGGTTTTGAGGAAGTCGCGGAAGGAAGCCACGCGCTGCGGTTTGAGGGTGCCGTTGAGGAAACGCTCCTGCATGGCGTTAAGAAAGTTGTCCGGGGTACTCAGTTGCTCTGCGGTGAAGAGCCCACTGACATTGGCGGGGGCGATCTGCATCAGGCCTTCTTGCGTTAAGGTATTCATGATGCCTTTCATTTTTCCGATTAAGGCCGGCAGGGGCACGCGTTGGCCTTCGACCAGCGCGGCGGCGAAGTTGTAGCGGTCGAGGAGACTGTTGGTCGTAATCCACGCGATGCCGCCGTCCCAGCCTTTGACATTGGGTGGTTGAAAAAGCTCCTGACCGAGTTGGACCAGCATGACCAGGGTCATCGGACGGGTGGGCAGGGCGGCCTGAAGTTGATGGGTGCTGGAGATGAGCCACTGCACGGGACTTTTGATTTGGGCGCGAATGACATCGGGGGCGTAAAATTCCCTGGAACGGAAGATGACGCCCATGAGTTGTCGGACATCCATGTTATGGGCGCGGAATTCGGCGGCGAGGGCATTGACGATTGGTTCCGGCGGCTGGTCCTGGACAAAGAAGCGCCAGATTCTTTCCGAGATAAATTTGGTGCACTGCGGCTGGCTGCAGATGAGGTTGAGCGCGTCATCGCCGGTAAAGTTACCCGTTTGGCCGAAGACGGTTTTCGGCCCGTCGTCATGATTTCTGGGATGGTATTCGTAATGGAGCCGATCGGGGCCGAGACCCCAGCCGGTGTAAGCCTTGGCGGCCTGCTGGATGTCCTGCTCGGTGTAGTGGCCTTCACCCAGCGTGAAAAGTTCCATCACTTCGCGGGCGAAATTTTCGTTCGGCTTGTTTTTGTTGCTGCGGGCGCCGTCGAGATAAATCAGCATGGCCGGGTCCTTGGCCACGGCGGTGAGTAACTGATTGAAATTGGCCACGGCGTTTTGCCGGAAGGTCTCATTCTGGAGCCAGAGAAAATAGGGCATCTTCACCTTTTCAAAACTGGTGGCGAAATGGCCATGCCAGAAATGGGTCATCTTTTCCTGGAAGGGGCGCGGACCGAGCGCCATGCGACGAATCCACCAATAGCGAAGGTCTGCCATTTGCGTGTACTCGGAGGTAGCTTGCTCACGTTGGAGCATCTTTTTGGTTTCGACGTCGGCGGCGTTGCGGATGGCCTCGCGTCGGGCAATGAAACCGGGATCGGGGTGCGCCCAGTCGGGGGCAGGGGTGGGATCAGGAATTTTATCGTAATCGATGAACCACGATACGGCCCGATCCAGCCCCATCTTATGGATCGTTTCAATTTCCTGCGGGCTGCCGCCGAAACCGGCACGGTTCAGGAGATGGGCCGCCGTTCCCTTATTCCATTGGGCCGCAGGCAGGGCTTCCAACATAATTGATTAAACCATAGCTCAAAATGAGAGTTGCGGGAAATTTTCTTATGAGATTAAGAATTCGAAAAATCCTTCTCCAAGCTCCAGACAACATGGCCGTTGACGATGGTATGCGTGGCGCGGGCGGGGAGGTCCCAGTCGTGGAAAGGGGTGTTGCGGCTGAGGGAGTGGAACTTTGCGGCGTCGACTTTCCAAGGGAGCTTGGGATTGATGAGCGTGACGTCGGCAGTGGCGCCGGGGGCGAGGGTGCCGCGATCCAGTTTCAGCAAGCGCGCGGGATTGATGGTGAGCTTTCCCAGCATGTGCGGCCAGTCGAGGACTTTTTCCTCGATGAGGACTTTGGCAAAGATACCGAGTTCCGTTTCCAGCCCGACGATGCCGAAGGGGGCTTCGGCGAATTCGACTTCCTTTTCGTAGGAAGCGTGCGGGGCATGGTCGCTGGCGAGGATTTCGATGGTATCGTCGGCAAGTCCGGCGAGAAGCGCTTCCTGGTCGATGCGTTCGCGCAAGGGCGGATTCATCTTGAAGTTGGTGTCATATTTCTCGATGGAGACGTCGGTGAGGGCGAGGTGATGCGGCATGGCTTCGGCGGAAATTTTCACGCCCCGCTTTTTGGCTTCGCAGACAAGGCGGACCGAGTCGCCGCTGGAAAGATGCTGGACGTGGACGCGCGCGCCGGTGAGTTCGGAGAGAAGGATGTTGCGGGCGACGATCATGTCTTCCGCGATGCGGGGCCAGCCGGGTAGTCCCAGGACGGTGCTCCAGTGGCCTTCGTGCATGACGCCGCCGGCAGAGAGATTATAATCCTGACAGTGGTCGAGGGTGAGGAGATCGAACATGCGGGCATAGTCGAGGGCGCGGCGCATGACTTCGTTGTTCTGGACGCAGTGGCCGTCATCGGTGATGGCGACAACCCCGGCTTTATAGAGCGAACCAATGGGAGCGAGTTGCTCGCCCTTCATGCCCACGGTGATGCAACCCGTGGTGAAGACATTGACGCAGGCGGTTTCAAATGCGCGCTGGCGCATGAGCGCGATGGTGTTGGGGCCGTCGGCGGGGGGATTCGTATTCGGCATGGCCAGGATGCTGGTGAATCCGCCTGCCGCCGCCGCCCGTGTGCCGGTCGCGATGGTTTCCTTTTGACCGCCGCCCGGTTCGCGCAGGTGGACGTGCATGTCGATGAGGCCGGGCGCGACGATGAGGCCTTTGGCGTCGATGACGGCAACGGAGGAGTCCTTGGGGTTGGCGGTGCTTTCGGCAATGCGTCCATCCAGGACGAGGAGATCGCCGATTTCGTCGCGGCCCGAAGCGGGATCGATGATTCGGCCTCCGCGAATGAAAAGGGAATGGGGAGTGCGCGTGGGAAGGGAACTGGACGACGGATGCGGAGTCACTGACGTGAGCTTAAACCGAACCGGTTCTTCGACAAGCTCATCGTTAGGTTTGATCGGGTGCTCGACAAATTCAAATCACCGTCCATAAAGACGGGGCATGAATGGCAAGCGTGGCGCAATTTTCGATTGGGACGGCGTGATTATCAATTCCGCGCGGCACCACGAGGTAAGTTGGGAACGGCTGGCGCAAGAGATCGACAAGATATTGCCGGAGGGACATTTCAAGCGGGGCTTCGGCATGAAGAATGAGGTGATTATTCCCGAGCAACTTCAATGGACGGCCGATCCCGAAGAAGTCCGAAAACTTTCTCTACGCAAGGAAGCGATTTATCGCGAGGTGGTGCGGGAGCTTGGGATTACGGCGTTGCCCGGCGTGGAGATGTGGCTGCGAACTTTGCGGGACGAGGGGATTCCGTGTGTGATCGGGTCTTCCACCCATCGGGAAAATATCACGACGACGCTCGAAGTCTTGGGATTGGGCGACCTTTTTCTCGCGATTGTTACCGCCGAGGATGTGAAGCGGGGCAAGCCTGATCCCGAGGTTTTTCTGACTGCGGCAAAGAAGATCGGAGTCGAACCCGCGCATGGAGTTGTTTTTGAGGACGCTTTGGTGGGGATTGCAGCGGCCAAGGCAGCCGGAATGCGCGTGGTGGCGGTGGCGACGACCGAGCCGAAAGAGAAACTGGCGCACGCCGATGTGGTGGTGGATCGTCTGGATGAGTTGAGTGTGGCCAAATTGTGGGCAAACTGAAGTCATGCGCCGGGACATTAATTGGACAACAAAACGGGATGACGGTTCGCGCTACGATGTGCGCGTGACCTGGTTTTCGGGACGGTTCAAACTGCAGTTCAAGGAGCGAGGCGAGGAACGGTGGGACTACGACCGGAAGCCGTCACAGGAAGACCTGGAAACATTCCTCGATGCCATCGAGCGCCGTTACACACGCAAACAGGCGACCTACAAGGAACTGGAGGAAGCGCGCCGCATGGTGGCGGAAGCGCCGCCCGCGATGGAAGACACTCCCTAAGCTGCGGCAGCGTAGGTGCGCAGGATACTCACGACGACGCCCTGGGTTTCAAGCCGGTCCACCGGTTCAAGGTTGGGATAGAGCACGTTTTCTGCCTTGAGATAGAGGCGTCCGTTTTCCTTGATGAGACGCTTGAGCGTATTTTCACCGTCAATGAGGGCGGCGACGATGTCCCCGCTTCGGGCTTCCTTTTGTTCGAGCACGACGATGTCGCCGGAGAAGATGCCGGCATCGATCATACTGTCACCACGGACACGCACGGCAAAGGCGCGGCTGGGGTTCGAGATGCCGAGGGTGGTGGGGATAAAACGAAGCGTTTCGGGGGCTTCGCTGCCGTCGAACTCATCCGGTACACCGGCGGGGATGGAGGCAAAGAGGGGCAATTGGACGCCATCGGCGGTGACGCGCGGTTTGGTGAGCTGAACGCCGCGAGAATGAGATTGGCGAGTGATAAGCCGGGCTTCTTCGAGCTTTTCCAGGATATAGGAAACGGCGCGTGGACTTTTGAAGCCGCAATGATCCTGAATTTCGCGAATGGTGGGCGGACGCTGGTGCTGGCCTTGATACTGCTCAATAAAATCGAGGACCTTTTGCTGGCTGTTGCTTTGGCGCATAATATGTACGTATAATAAAAGCGCGTCCGTGTCAAAGAAAAACGCTATACAAATGAATTACTGGGCGAGCTGATGAACAGCCTTTAGGCCTTCCAACCGTAATTACGGTAATCGAATGTAACCGTGCCATCTGCACCCAAGTCGACAACGCCGAAACCTTCCAGGCAACCCGATGCGGGGCCCTTCCAATAGTTACCGCAGACTGCGCCGGAGTTAATGAAGTGGACTCCATTCATTTCGAGTTTTTCAAATCGGTGCAGATGTCCAGCGAGCACGGCCCGGATATTGTGACGGGGAATATCCTGGAAGAGTTTATCGGCGTTCGTGCAAACCAGACTTTTGGGAAGGTGATATTGAGGTTCCGAGGAATGGGCGAGAAGAAGCCCGGAGGGCAGTAGGGAGAGAGCCGGAATATGGGCGCAGACGATGGTCGGTATGTTCTGGTGGGCGTCGAGATCGGCTTTCAGAAAAGCGAGTTCGTCATCAAAGAATTTGCCGATGTAACTTCGATCCGGTTGCAGGGCGATATCGTCCAAGACGATGAAATGCCAGCCGTTGGCATCAAAGCTGTAAAAGAGCCGCGGCATTTTAAAACGATCCTCGAAAAGAGCCTTACCATAAAATTTCTCCTGGGGTGAGACGCCGGGATTGCTCGTGCCGGCGAGGTCGTGATTTCCGAAGGTCCAATGCGTTGGCAAAGCGGTGTGGTCGTTCCAGATTTTGAGGAAGAGGTTGTATTGTTGTTCCGCTTCGGGAATGGTGAGGTCGCGTGCGGTATGAACCAGGTCGCCGCCGACCAGGATGAACTCGGGGCGGGGATCGAGTTTTTCCACGGCGGACAGGCATGCGGCGATTCCATCGGCAGAGCGTAGATCGCCGTCCTTCATCAGATGCAGATCAGTCAGAAAAGCGAAGCGGAAGGGTTTTACGCCGATGAGGGGCGCCGTCGGAACTTGGGCGAAAAGCGAATCGAGCCCCGTGACAGTGAGCGCCCCGACTCCGAGGAGTTGGTGCAAGAACTTCCGACGCGAATAAAGCGGGGAGGGTGGAAGCAGAGCCATGGGAGTCGGTGGGTTAACCCTTGGTGGTAAAGCGCAGGAGCGTAACATCGTCATCGATGACATGTTCTTCCTGGGCGCGATGAAACCAGCTGAGGATCGCATCCCAGATGGATTTGCTGCCGAGGGTTTGCGATTCGAGATAGGTCAGGAATTCATCGTAGGAGCCGCGTCCTGCCGCCGTTCCGGTCAGTTCATAAAGTCCGTCGGTGAAAAGATAGAGTTCCGAAGTCGAAGGAAAATCGATGGTGATTTCCGGGGCGTAAATTTCAGGCAGAATACCCAGGACAGGGCCCCCGGGTTGGGTCTTGATCAATTTGGGTGAGGTGTTTTTGTCCGTAAGAAGAAGGGGCGGCGGATGGCCTGCATTGGAGTAGGTGATTTGGCGCTTCGAGCGGGAATAGACCCCGTACCAGACGGAAAAGAATTTACCGGCATGGTCCTTCATCTGGAAGGTGCGGTTGAGGCGGTCGATCACTTCGGCGGGCTTGGAAAAATCGATTTGGGCAACGCGGTTGCGGAGCAGTTCGAGCGCGGTGACGGCCAGCAGGGCGGAGCCGAGCCCATGACCGGTAACATCCAGGACATAGAGAGCGAGCAAATCGTCGTTGATGCGGCGGTAGCCGAGACCATCGCCGCCCAGATGCGTGGACGGGTGAAATTGCCAATCGACGATTTCCTCATCATCAAGGGCCGGTGGCAACATGAGCCGCACATACTTGGCGGCGTCGGTAAATTCATGCGTCAGCTTTTGCTGGCTTTCGACGAGCTGCTGGCGGGCATCGAGGAGTTCATTTTGAGTCTGGATGATTTGGCCCAGATTGATTTCACGTTCAATGATGGCGGCGAAGGCCGTCAGGTGCGCGATATTCTCCTTGGTAAATTCGCGGGGCTGGGTGTCGAGAAGGCAAAAAGTCCCGATTTTTTGTCCACGTGGACCGGAAAGGGGAATTCCGGCGTAAAACCGCACATAGGGATCGCCGGTGACGAGAGGATGGTGACGTCCAATGGGATGGAGATGGGTATCGGGTATGACGAAGGGCTCGCTGTGAGTAATGGTGTATTGGCAAAAGGAAATGCTGCGGCTGGTTTCGGTGCGGCAGAGGCCGTGACTGGACTTGAACCACTGGCGGTCCTTGTCGACGAGCGCGACATAGGAAATGGGAATCATGAAAAAATCGGCCGCCAGGCGAGTGACCCGGTCAAAGCGATCTTCGGGTGGAGTATCCAGAAGATTCAGGGAACGCAGAGCGTCGAGACGGTCGGCTTCCTGGACGGGATCCAGCACAGGTGGTTCGAGGAGTTCCAGCAGGGCGCTCATGTTTTTAATTTACCGCATCCCGGGCAGGCGACAAGGCGGGAGGATTATCTCTTCACTACTTGCCAGAGGGTGTAAAAAGCGGTGCCCGCCAGCAGGATATAACAGAAGGCGACGCTGGGATAGTAGATGGCAATGATCGTGCGGCGGGGCGGGGCTTGAATGTCACCGACATGGGCGCGGAGATACTGGGCCAATCCACGCGCCAATTCGCGTCCGGGAAGATGCTTGCGCCGGAAGCCCAGGTAGGCGTGATATTTTTGCTCAAAGTAACGGACGCGGACACCGAAAGCCTCTGTGACAAACATCTTCTGGGCCTCGATCCATTGGGGTTCCAGATGGGCCTTGGCAAAGAAATCACGGATGAGGTGGTGGAGATCGTCGCGTCCGATATTCAATACGCGCATGGTGAAGCGCAGGCGGACGAGTCGATAAAGGAAGAAGAGGATGAAAATCGTTTCAAGGACATAAACACCATATCCCATATGTCCGTTCTGGTAGCCGACCCAGGCCCAATAGATGGTCATGAAAAATCGGAGCGTGCCTTCAAGAATGGCGAAGACGGAGAACCAGCCCAGAAAGCGTTCCAATGGCGTGGGTATGTAGACCCTGCGTCGCTTGGTGTGGGAGGACTTGCGCAAAGCCAGAAAAGCGGCGAGCAGTGAGCCGAGTCCAACCACGCCCGCACCGCAGCGCGCGCTGAGTTGCATGATATTGTTGGTGTGGAGCGCGTGGAGGTGGGGATTGATGACGGAGACGCGGGGAAAGTAGTAGAGCTTGCGTCCGTGGCGGTCGAAATATTGATTGGTGGGCGAGAGCTGTTTGTCCGTCGCGGTCTTGTAACTGAAGATGGCATAGCCCCCGACGGGATTTTCCACCAGTTGGTCGTTCGCGTTGCGCAGGCTGATGGTGGTGGTGTCGCCCTCGACCTTGATGCGGATGGCGGCCGCCCCATAGAGAAGGTTGGAGCAGGGATTTCCCTGGCCATCGAAAAATTGGCGGCGCACGAGATTGCCCTGGTCGTCGTATTCCTGGCGGATGTCCGCAGCGCCAAGGTCGAGCAGAACCTGCGGGGTGCCATCGTCTCCGAAATAGGCTTTTTCGCTGACGCGATTTTTATCGTCGTACTTGTAGACGACCCGGGCGTAGCCGGCGGGCTTTTGATTCTTCATCTTTTCATCCGAATCGTAGAATGATTCGGAGAGAAGATTGCCTCGGTCATCGTATACCCGGCGGAACTCGTGGATTTCACGGTCGCTTTCCATCGTGGGAGCGCCGGTGGCATCGAAGTAGGCTTCGCTGAGCAGCAGGCCGCGATTGTCGAAATTGCGTTGTTGCTCATGAACGCCGCTGCTTTTTTCTTCCGTGGCCAATCCCGAGGCATCGAAATAACTTTCGCTGCTTAGGATCGAATCGGGATAGATGGTGTAAGCGGTGCGGATCAAGGCAACGCCGTCATTGTCGTTGAGTAAATTGCCGGAAGAATCGTAATTGCCGTATTCGATCCGTCGTCCCTGCTCATCGTAAATCGTGCGCGTTTCAAAAAGGCCGTTGGTGTCGGTGATGGCGGTGCCGAGCAGTCCGATGCGTCGGCCCAGAATGAGTCTGCCCTGTCCGTCGAGCTGGCGAACGTAATGAAGGACGTTACAGGTGTCGCGCATGCGTCCACCCGACTCGTCCAGGTTGGTGACGTCAGTGGGGTAACCGGCCGGATTGAGCGTCAGTTCCTCACCGAAAATGCCGGACACGTTGCGGACCGGGCGGCCCTGTTCATCACGGTACCAGCGGCGTTCCACCGCGGCCTGGTATTCAAAGTCGATGCGCGTGGCCTGAAAGAAGGGGTCTGGCCGTGGCATACCCGCGCGCCGATATTCGATACGCTGGAGTTTCCCATCGGGGTTGTAAGTAAAGCAGTAGCAATTGGCCAAAGCTGCCGTCGCCTCGGTCAGAGCCCCGCTTCCGACGATCTGGTAACGGGGATCGAGATCGATGGCGAAGTAATAGCGGGGTTGGGTGGAGAGAATCGGCGCGGGGGGGGCGGGGTTTTTGGGGGAGCAGGTTCCCTGACCGATACTGGCCAGGAAAAGAACGGCGCAGCAGATCGCCTGCAGACCAAGCCGGGAAGAAGAGAGAGAGGAAAAATTCTTGGTCATGATGAAAAGCTAGTTTGAGGAGGGGACAAGAATCAATGTGTCGGCCAGATCGCGGATACGTTTCTCATCCAGGTGAGGTCCGATGAAGACCAGTCCGGTGGCCATTTCGGTTTCGTTTTCCAGGGGAAGAAGAAGAAGTTCGGTTTGGTCGCGAACCTGTTGGAAGGTGTGAATTTGTCCGGGAGAATCGGTGAAGCGCAGGAATCCCTTGGCGCGAAAGACCGAGGTGGGCAAAGCTCCCAGGAAGCGTTGAAAAGTCGAACGCTCCACGGGCGCGTTCAAAGGCAGGAAAAGGGTCGAGGCCGCATGAGGCAACTCATCGTGATGATGTTCATGAGGGTGGTCTTTGCTCTGGCACGATTCATCACGGCAGATTTCTGCGTGCGAATGAGCATGGGCGGCCACGGTGTTCGCATCTCCGCCGCTGAGCAGTCCGGGCTCAACCTGTCCATTGCGGGTGGAAATGATCTGGGCCGAAGGGTTGATCTGGCGCACCGTTATTTCGACGCGTAGACGGGCTTTCTCGTCGATCCGGTCGGTTTTGTTCAGGAGGACGAGATCGGCGTAGCGAATTTGTTCTTCCTGCACGGCACGGCCCCGCCAGGAGCAGGGGAAATCGGAGCCGTCGACGACCAGGATCATGCGGCGGATGATCGTGGTGTCCTGCAAGGTAGGGGAACTGAGGTGATCGAGAACCTCTTCGGGATCGGCCAGGCCGGAGGTTTCGATCCAGACGAGATCGAGATCGGGATTCTCCGCCAGCGTGCGCACCTGCTCGACCAGATCCTCAAAGCTCTGGCAGCAGACGCAGCCGCCGGTGATGCTGCGCAATTCGAGTTGGCGGCGGTTGAGCAGGGCCGCATCGACATTGACCGCGCCAAAATCATTGATGATGACCGCCGTGCGTTTGAGCGGCACATCGGTATGCGCCAGCCAGTGCTGAAGCGTGGAAGTTTTGCCGCTGCCAAGAAAGCCGGTCAGAAGGATAAGCGGAAGGGGCTGGGGGCGCATGGTCCGGTTCGGTTGCCTTTTTGGGGTATTCCTCTTACCGTAGCGCAGATGTACCGGTTGAGGGCACTCTTTTTTTGTTCCTGGATGTTGGGCGGTGGCCTGGCTGTTTCAGCCTGGGCGGATGAATCGAAGCTGGGGCTCGATGCGAAGCAGATGGTCGTTTGCATCGCGCCGGAAGCCTCCTCCTTTGAGGGGACGCTGCAACTTTTTCACCGGGATGATTCAGGCCAATGGCAGGCGGAAGGCAAGCCCTGGCCGGTGATGTTTGGGCGCGGTGGACTGGCCTGGGGACGTGGACTCAATCCTCCACAGGCCGGATTGCAAAAGACGATGGGTGATCATCGAAATCCCGCGGGCTTGTTCAAGCTTGGTTTTGTTCTCGGCTATGCGCCCAAGTTGCCGAACGGGGCCAAAGGCTGGCCTTATCATCAGGTGACCGATCTCGATGCCTGGATTGACGATCCCAAGATACCGGGCGTTGAGTACAATCATCTCTACACGCTTCCGGCGGGGGCTCCGCTGCCCGTCTGGTGGGAAAAGGAGCGACTGCATCTGGGCGATCTGGCTTACCAATGGATGGTGCTGATCGAACATAACTACGATCATCCTACGCCCGAGGCGGGCAATCTGATTTTCTTTCACGTCCGGCGCGGGGACCATTATCGTACCGCCGGTTGCACGACGATGAAGGTGGATGACCTTGAGCGGGTGGTTAAATGGCTGCAACCCGGCTCCAACGCCATGCTGGCCGAGCTGACCAAAGCCGACTATCTCCGCGTCTGGAACGACTGGCACCTCCCACCGCCGGAAAAGGCGCTGCCCAAATAAGGTAGCCGCCGTCGGCCCGACGGCGGGACTTCCCCTTCCGTCATCCTGAGTGAAGACGTGTTCTCCGTGCGAACACTTGGAAACCGAGGGGGATTTCTGTAGCGGCGGTCTATGACCGCCGAGAAAAAAGAAAGCATGTCGTCCATGCTTTGACGGTCATAGACCGCCGCTACAACAAATTGACTACATACTAAACCTATGCCCGAGATAAATCTCGCGGGCGACGGGATCGTTCAGGAGAAATTCGCGGGTGCCTTCGGAGAGGACGCGGCCTTCATCGATGATGTAGGCGCGGTCAACCACGGAGAGCGTTTCCCGGACGTTGTGGTCGGTGATGAGCACGCCGAGGCCCCGTTCCTTGAGGTGGAGAATGATTTCCTGAATGTCGTGCACGGCCATCGGATCGACGCCGCTGAACGGTTCGTCGAGGAGCAGGAGCGTGGGTGAGGTGACCAGCGCGCGGGCGATGGTGACGCGTCGTTTTTCTCCGCCGGAAAGCGTGATGGCCACGTTTTCGCGGACATGTTCCAGGCCGAAGTCCTTGAGCAGTTCGTCGCAACGGGTCTCCCGTTCCTCTTCGGAAATGGGCAGCGTTTCAAGGATGGCGAGCAGGTTGTCTTCGACGGTGAGCTTGCGGAAAATCGATTCTTCCTGGGGCAGATAGCCGATGCCCCAGCGGGCGCGGCGATACATCGGCATGTGGGTGACATCCTCGTTGCCCATGAAAACATGGCCCTGGGTGGGCGGCACGAGGCCGACAATCATGTAAAAGGTGGTGGTTTTGCCCGCACCATTCTTGCCCAACAGTCCAACCACTTCGCCCGGGCGGACGTGGATATCGACGCCATTGACCACGCGGCGGCCACCGTATTGTTTCACGAGGCCTTGCGTTTGAATAAGGAAGGAAGCGCGGTCAGCGGGGTTTGAGGGCACCGGTTCAGCCGATTTTTGCCGCGATTTGAAAGGCAGCGGCGGCGGAGTCGCGCGGGCGGGTTGGCTTTCGGCGGTCGATGAAGGTACGGTCGCGTTTGGGATGGGTTCCGATGGAATACCGAGCGGTCCGTGGGCCTTGGCTTCGATCGATTCCGGGCCTTCCAAGGGATCGATCACGTCCATTCCTGATGAAGTTTCGTTCACGTTGGATGGGGATGCGGAAGAAGACTGCTTTTCGCCAATGAGTAAATCAGGCTGCTCCGGCCCGGGCTCAGGTCTGGCCCCGGAGGATAACGTTTTGGCTTTGGGTTCGGGTAGGCGGTGCTTCATGCCTTATTTAACGGTAGTGCCCGAGGGGGGCGAGGTGCCGATATCCTGGATAAGAGTTGTCTTCGTGCGTCCTTCGGTTAAGAGCGATTGCTTCGTGCGGAAGATGATGATCTTGGGCGCGGAAATCTGGTTTTTATTATCGAGAATCGTCGGTTGATCGGTCAGCACAAACTTGTCCTCATCGTGAAAGTATTGCGCCTGTCCGGAGTGGCTGATGCGGCCGGGTTGTTCGATCACGACATCGCCCTTGGAGAGGATGTTGTCCACCTTGCTGTCCTTGGTGAAAAAGACCGTCATCTCCTGGCACTTCATATTGAAGTTGGTGCCCACGACGAGCACATTGCCGGTGAAAACCGCCGTGTGATTTTCCTGGTCCATGCGCAGTTCATCCGAGGTGATGACCGTGCTGTTAGGAGGAGGGGTATCGGCGGCATTGCTATCCACGCCCTGGGCAGGCAGGCGGCTGGCCGAAAGGGCCAGGGTCAAGACGGCAAAAAGAGAAAGGCGAAGTGGAAAGTTCATGGGTTATTGGCTGGACGATGGAGTGGGGGCGACATTGGTGTTGGCATAGGCCCCGGGTGAATCGAGGAGTGAATTGTTGTTGCGAGGCGAAGCGCCCGGGGTGAGCGAGAGATTGGAAGGAATATCAAGGAGAGGAGCAGGCGTTGAGGAAGGAGTATTGCTGGCCCGGGAGTTATCCGGTGATTTTGGTTTAGGCGTGTGCAGTCCGGAATCAAAATTCTTGAGGATGACTTTCACGTTGTCGCGCAAAAGATATTTTTTGGTCTGGAGATTAAAATCGCAGGTTTGTGCGGTGGCCTCCATATCGGCCCGCTCGATCAGCACGGTGTTCTTGGTGCGCATGATGCGTTCGGACAGGTAAAGGTCGGCTTTGGGTGAGGTGACTGTGGTGATCACTTTTCCATTCGAGTAGAACTGGATCTTTAAGTCCGTGGTTTCCGCGCGGTTGAGGGTGATGCCTTTGGCCGATGCGGCGGAGAGCATGGAGTTCAACTGGCCATTCTGGTAGTTGGGAAATTGGAAATCCTTGAAGGTCTGCCCATACGGAATCTGGGGGCCGCCGCCCGTGCCCGTCTGCGCCCAGGCAGCGCTGAGCAAGCAGGTGCAAATTCCAAGACCAGCACCTATCCCCAACCTGGCCAAGCGCGCACGAAATGAATTTTTGCCTTTTAACAAGGAGCCGAGCGACGCCGTTAAAAGGCAAAAGGACTTTCGCCCGGGTGGGTTGCGTCGAATTTGGCCCGACTCATCGTTGCTCATTCGGTCAAGATGCGCTGCGACATCATTCCCTCCTTCGCGCCTCGATTGGGGCCAAATTCGACTCGCAACGCGCCCTTGGCTAGGTTGGGGATAGGTTCTAGGAATGAACGGCCTCATGAATGATCTTTAACGTTCGCAGCAGGCCCTCCATCTGCGCAAGTGGAATCATGTTCGGGCCGTCCGATGGGGATTGGTCGGGCCGGGGGTGTGTTTCGAGAAAGAGGCCGTCAATTCCGGTTGCGATGGCTGCTCGGGCCAGCACGGGAGCCATGCGACGATCACCGCCGGTGCTCGTGCCTTGGCCACCGGGTTGTTGTACAGCGTGCGTCGCGTCGAAAATAACGCGGTGTCCGGCCAGTCGCATCAGGGCGAGACTGCGCATGTCCACGACCAGGTTGTGATAACCGAAAGTCGTTCCCCGTTCCGTCATATAATAATCCCGGCAACCACCCGAACGTAATTTGGCCGCAATCTGATCGACGTCATCGGGGGCAAGGAACTGGCCCTTCTTGACGTTGACGGCGCGTCCGCTTTTGGCCGCGGCCAGGAGGAGATCGGTCTGGCGGCAGAGAAAGGCGGGAATTTGCAGGACATCGATGACCCGGGCGGCGGCTTTCACCTGCGTGGCATCATGGATGTCGGTGAGAACGGGACAGCCGAAGCGCTTCTTGACCGCAGCAAGAATCTTGAGGCCTTGCGTGAGACCGGGACCGCGAAACGACTTGCCGCTGGTCCGGTTGGCTTTATCGAAGGAGGCCTTGAAGATGAGCGGAATGCCAAGCTCGGCGGTCAATTCAACGAGATGCTTTGCGATGGAGAACGTCAGCGCCTGCGATTCCATGACGCAGGGGCCCGCGATGAGGAAGAAGGGGTTCGATGAGGTAGAACGGGAGATTTTTTTCACAGCAGAAGAGTTGAGGCTACACAATGTCTTGCTCGGATGCGAACCCTTCTCGCGATTTTCGATTACCATCACGTCTTGGATAGATTTGCTGATGAGCAGCCTTAATGGGATGATTCAACCAGGGCCTATGGCCACGCTAGATAAGCCCTAACTTGATCGGGATGATAAGTTGAAGTCCCGAAGGGACGTCCGAGAGTAGCCCGGCGATTTATCGCCGGGTTGTGTGAAATTGGAGTTGCCCGTCCCGTAGGGACGAATGAAACTCTCATGTTCATGGCAAATACGTACGCGTCGATAAATATCCATTACGTTTTCAGCACCAAGAACCGCGTTCCTATCATTGTCGGGGACTTGCGGGAGAGGCTGTGGGCATTCATGGGCGGCATCGCGCGTGAGAATCGGATGAAGGCCCTTTGCATCGGCGGGATTGAGGATCATGTTCATCTCCTGGTCTCCATGCCCACGACACTTTCAATTGCCAAGGGTATTCAGTTGATCAAGGGAGGGGCGTCGGCTTGGGTTCACGAGACATTCGCCGAGATGCGGAATTTCGCCTGGCAGGAGGGGTATGGGGCTTTCAGTGTCGGTATTTCCCACCTTGCCGATACGATTGCCTATATTAAAAATCAGGAAGAGCATCATCGGTGCAAAAGCTTTCAGGAAGAATATCTCTCCTTTTTGAAAAGGCATGAGATTGACTATGACGAGAAATATCTCTGGGACTGAACTGGGAGGATTGGGGGAGTCGATCAAGCGTCCTTACAGGACGCTGTCTTTCTTCATCTTTAACCCGGCGATAAATCGCCGGGCTACTCTCGGGGTGTCCCTCTGGGACTTGCTGCCTATTTTTCCTCGTTCCAAGGTGCAACTTGGAAACGAGGGGACTTTACTTGATCGGAGTTCAGTTGTGTGGGCTGAAATAAAAGAGGATAAATATGAGGCCGACACCAAACGGAGTCAGGCATTGCTGAACTTGTTTTCGCGTCCAAGCCGTCCCAGTTTTGCGATGCTGAAGATAAAAATCCAACCATAATAAACCGCTTGCGAGAAAGCAGATCGTCGCAATACCAATCTCAAATACAGGATCCTATTTGAGAAGATCATCTGAAGCGGCGTTAGCAAAAAACATTTACTTCCCCTGCGTGGCCACGGCAGCCAGAATGAAACCGCTGAAGAGGGGATGGGGATGATTGGGCTTGGAGTGGAATTCCGGGTGGAATTGGCAGGCGGCAAACCAGGGATGATCGGCGAGCTCGATCAGTTCGACCAGCTTCCCGTCGGGAGTAACGCCCGAGACAATCAGGCCGTGGGCTTCCATTTTTTCCCGGTACTCATTATTGAATTCGTAGCGATGACGGTGCCGCTCCGTCACGCGATCCGTACCGTAGGCCTGCTGGGCTTTCGTGCCGGGCACGAGATGGCAGACCGAAGCGCCCAGGCGCATGGTGCCGCCCATCTTCACGACCTGCTTTTGCTCGTCGAGCATGGAGATGACCGGATCGGACGTTTCGGTGTTGAATTCGGTGCTGTGCGCCTTGGTTAGGCCAAGGACATCGCGGGCAAAGTCGACCACTGCAATCTGGAGACCCAGGCAAAGACCGAGATAGGGGATTTTTTGCGTGCGTGCGAAACGGGCGGCGAGAATTTTGCCTTCCACGCCGCGGACGCCAAAACCACCGGGGACAAGAATGCCGTCAAGTCCGGCCAGATATTTCGAGGGACCGTGCTCTTCGATTTCCTCTGCATCGACGGGTACGACGGTAATGCCCGCGTCGGCTGAGGCTCCGGCATGGGTCAGGGCCTCATAGATGCTTTTGTAAGCGTCCTGGTTTTCCATATACTTGCCGACCACGCCGATTCTTACGCGATGCTTGGGCGTGATGATCCGGTCGACGAAGGAGCGCCACGCGGTCATGTCCGCCGGGGGAAGATCGAGCTTGAGGTGTTTGACTGCCAGTTCATCGAGCTTTTCCCGTTGCAGCATCAGCGGCACTTCGTAAATCGTGTTGGCCACGTCCTTTTCCTCGATGACGGCCTCGGGCGTGACGTTGCAGAACATGGAGAGCTTGGAGCGCAGTTCGCGGTCGATGGAATGCTCCGTGCGACAGATGAGAACGTGGGGCTGGATACCGATCTCGCGCAACTTGGCGACGCTTTGTTGCGTCGGCTTCGATTTCAATTCTCCCGCCGCCTTAATATAAGGGACGAGGGTGACGTGAATGAAGAGCGTGTTGTCCTGGCCGACTTCGAGTGCGAATTGACGGATCGCTTCGAGGAAGGGCAGTCCCTCGATGTCGCCGGTCGTGCCGCCGATTTCGGTGATGACCACGTCGCAGTCCTGGAATTGACCAACCTGGCGGATGCGCTGCTTGATTTCATCGGTGACGTGAGGAATAACCTGAACCGTTTTACCGAGGTAATCGCCACGCCGTTCCTTGGCCAGCACGGCTTCATAGATCTGGCCGGTGGTGAGATTGTTTTTGCGCGTGAGCTTGGCCGAGGTGAAGCGTTCGTAATGGCCAAGATCGAGATCGGTCTCGGCGCCGTCTTCGAGCACGTAGACTTCGCCGTGCTGGTAGGGGCTCATCGTGCCCGGATCGACATTAAGGTAGGGATCGAATTTCTGGAGGACGACCTTCAGGCCGCGATGCTCCAGTAGAGTACCCAGCGCGGCGGCAGTAAGCCCCTTGCCCAATGAGCTGACCACGCCACCTGTGACAAAAATATATTTCATGATTTCTTTCTGCTTCGCGTTTTTCGAGTGGCACGGGCCCTGGCCTGCCGTCGCAGGGCCGTTTCCACTCGCGCCAAATCTGCGGGCGTATCGACGCCGAGGCAACGATATTTGGTTTCGATGATCTGAATAGTCATGCCGTTCTCCAGGGCGCGGAGTTGTTCCAGGCTTTCCGCGATTTCCAGCGGGCTTGGTTTGAGCGCCACAAAGTCGGCCAGCGCGCGGGCCCTGAACGCATAAATACCGATGTGCCGCAGAAGCCGGGCCTGGGAATTAAAGGTGCGTTGAAAGGGAAGGGGGGAGCGGGAAAAGTAGAGTGCCTCATGGTGGCGGTTGCTGACGACCTTGACCACCTCGGGGCTGCGCCATTCCGCTTCCGATTCGATGCGATGGGCCAGCGTGCCGATGGGAACGCGCGGGCTTTCCATCATGGCGCGGATGAGATCGTCCACGGCCGGGGCGGAGAGCAGCGGTTCGTCGCCCTGGACATTGATATAAAGTTGGGCGGAAATCTTGTCGGCCACCTCGGCCATGCGATCAGTGCCGGAACGGTGCGATTTTTTCGTCATGACGACATCGGCCCCGAATTTTGCCGCCGTGTCCGCGATCCGGTCGTCGTCCGTGGCGATGACGACCTGTTCGGTGAAGCGGCTGCGGCTGGCCGCTTCCCAAACCCACTGAATCATGGGGCGGCCCTGGATGCGGGCGAGGCTTTTGCCGGGAAAGCGAGTGGCGCCGTAACGCGCAGGGATGACAATGACCGATTTCATTCCAATTCGTGGGTTTTTGGGATCGGGATATTGGACGAGACCTGCAAAATCCACTGGGTTGCTTCCATCAGGTTTGAGGCAATGTAATGGGCTTTTTCACGGGCCTGCGCGTCATCTTCATCGAGGTTGTCGCGACGGCTGGACTTCTCGTGAGTGAGCAGCACCGTCCGGCAACCGGCATTGATCCCGCATTCGATGTCGGAGAGCCGGTCGCCGACAAAAAAAGAATTGGGCAGATCAAGATTATGAATTTGAGATGCCTTATGGATTAACTCAGGCGAAGGCTTGCGGTCGGTGGCGTAGGGATCGTCGGGTGTCGCGAAGGAATGAAAGAAAGCCTGGATGTAGTCGCCGCCGAGTTGTCGCTCCATCTCCACATTGACGGCAAAAACCTGGTTGCGCGTGATGAGGCCGCGTCCCACGCCCGATTGGTTACTGACGACGAAGAGCCAGAAATCGGCACTCTTCAAGGCATGCATCGCCAGGGCCGCCTCGGGAAAAATCTCCACCTTGGTTGGATCGCCAAGGTAGGGAATGTTGACGATCAAGGTATCGTCGCGGTCGAAGAAAACAGCGCGATGTTTCATGCCACTCCTTCGGTTTTGGTGAACATCTCGCGCAATTCGTCCACGTCAAGCGTGGCGGTGCCCAGCTTGCCGACGACCACCCCTGCCGCATGATTGGCGATTTCCGCCGCCTCGATGCCGTTGGCTCCGACCGCCAGGGCGAGCGTGAACGCGGCGATGGCGGTGTCGCCCGCGCCGGAAACGTCGAAGACATCCTGTGCGCGCGTCGGCGTGTGATAAGGCTTTTGGCCTTGTTCGAGCAGCAGCATCCCCGCTTCCCCAAGCGTGATGAGCAAATGGCGGATGGCGTGCTTTTTTTGCAGGATGGCCGCGGCTTTGAGCACGGATTCTTCATCCTGGGCATAGGGCAGGCCTGCCGTAAGGAAAGCCTCGCGACGATTGGGTTTGAGCACCGTACCACCCGACCAGTCGAAAGGATTGTTCGGGTTTGGATCGATCGCAACGATTTTTCCATGGGCCTTGGCCTCGTCGATGACTAGCGTGACCAGTTCCTGGTCGATCAGGCCCTTGGCGTAATCCTCGATAATCACGGCGTCGTGACGGCGGATTTCCTCGCGCAGCCGGTCGAAGAGCCAGCGCTTGCTTTCGGGATCGAGTGGCGCGCGCGACTCATCGTCCACGCGCACGATTTGTTGCTGGTCCTCGATTTCAAGGTGGTCGTGAAGCTGGCGCGTAATCGCGCAGATGCGCGTCTTGTGCGTGGTGGGACGCAGAGGAGTGGAGCGGATGCAGTTGGTGCCGATATTTTTGTCCTTAAGCAATTGCTTGAGGCGTTGGCCCGGTTCGTCCTCGCCCACAATTCCCGCAAGTCCGGCCTGGGCCCCGAGGCTGGCCAGGTTGCGCGCCACGTTGGCGGCCCCGCCCGGATAGGCGGCCCGGCGTTGGATATCGAGGACGGGCACGGGCGCTTCGGGCGAAATGCGGGTGACTTTTCCCCAGAGAAACTCGTCGAGCATGAGGTCGCCGATGACGAGAATCTTGCTGCGCGAGAAGGCTCCAAGGATTTCCGCCAGGCGCGCCGAAGTAAAATGCATGGATCAGTAAATAAAAACGGCAGCCAAAGTCAAAGCCAATTCCTGTGGCGATGAACGGCGTTTGTTTCGAGGCCGTCTTTTAAGGGTTTGTCCCGGGTGGCGGAGTGGGGCCAATGACGGGAGCGGCATTGGTGGTTGGTGGGGCATCATTACCCGAGTAATCCTCGGTCTTGGCGACGGGAGCCACGGGAACATTCGGCTCGCTGTTAGTTTCGTTTGAAGCTGCGGACGGAGCTGGCGACGGAGCTGGACTGGGGTTCGAGTCGTCATCCGCTTCCGTTACGGGCAGGGCGCGGGGCGGCGCATTGGTTTGATTGGTAACGATCGGCGGCGCGGCAGGAGCATCCGCCTGATTCGTTGAAGGAGGAGGATTGACCACAAGGGTATCGGTGGGAACAGGCGGGGGTGGAGTTGGCGTAGGGGTTTTTGAGAGTTGCTCTGTCTGACCGGAGTTTGCCGGAAGTTTGTCCGTGGTCGTGGCGACAGGGCCGGGAGTCTTCTTTTCACCCTCTTGAGATGTCTTGTTGCTGGATTCGGGAGTAGTGGAGTTGGCGATATTAGCTGGCTGGGCTTTGAGGCCGTGGGCCAACTGCCAGCACATATTGCCGAGCAGCGCACAGCGCCAGTAGTTGCGCAGTGATTCCAGCGCGGAGGAGTCGTCCCCCTGGATGCGCAGGTACCCGGCTCTTTCGTAGATCATATCCAGGACGGAGATATCGATCTGCGTTTTTTCCGCAAAAGAGATCCCGCGACGGGCGCCGATTTCCGCCAATTGGAGCAGGGCATCGAGTTTGGCCCGGTCCTTCACGTGCCATTCATGGGTGGCGGAATCGACGGTCCCATTCAGGTGCAAATATTTTTCGTCCAGCGTGGCAATTTCACAATCATGGTTGGCCCAGACGAGGCATGCCGCCACATCGCTTAATTTTTTTCCGCTTCCGCTCGAAACCAAAACCGTATGCGGTGGCATGAAGGTATTACCGGGGTCAAAGGCGACCACGGTGCTCTTGTGGGAAGTATCGGTTTTGGCGCCTGGGCTGGCTGGGGAACCCTTGGCCGAAGGAGCCGCCGCCCCGGCTTCGAGTTCCTTTTTATGCTGCAGCGCGTCCCAGTCGGACTTGGCTTCGCGCATGACATTCACATAGGCGACAAGTCTTGGATCGAAGAGCAGCCCGTCGCGCAGATCGTTGGCCCTGGGTCGAATGCCGTCGGTGAAAATTTGGGCCGTGGCCAATTGTGCCGGGATAAGCTGGGGCAGAAGACGCGCCGCATTTTCGCTGGCCGAGGCCAGTTGGTGATTGCCGAGGCGGGCCGCCAGCCGGTTGTAAAAATCGACCTTATCGAGAAGGTACTTGCTTTGCTCGTTGGCGAAGAGCAGGGCTTCCCGCGCGCGATCTCTCTCCGTGTCGGTTGCGTCGGTGCGTTGGGAGAAAGCCTGCTTGGTGACGAGTTGTGCGCCTTCGAGGGTCGCATCGATGTCGTAGGCCCAATCGGCCATTTCCGCCACGAGCAGGTCGCCTTCCAGTTCCCCCTTGTCGATGGCCGGCGGGGTCATAAGGCCGTGCAAACGCAGGCGCAGGTCGTCCGATTCGGCCAGGGCATTCTTGACATCGAAAGTCGTTCGGCTTTGTCCCACCAGGGAGTTGATGCCATGCATCTGGCTATTGGCGTGGGTAAACAATAGGAAGGCCACGTAGACTTGCCCGGCGCGATAAGCCTGCTGGCCTGCGGTATAATCGGAATAAATTCGTTTCCAGATCGCGGCGGTACGCGGCGGATATTTCGAGAGCTCGGCTTCCTTCGGCGCGAATTCAAGGCCGTTCGTGGCTTCGCTTTGTTCGCGGCGGGCGAAATCGTCGATGAAAGTGGTGATATCGTTGCCGTACTTCGGCGTCGATGAACCGAGCGTCGAGTCGGGCAGCGGATCATTCATCGCTTTTTCGGTCGCTTCGACCAGGTTATCCACCGGGATGCATTCGAGGTGCAGGTCGCTGGCATGGCGCACGATGTTAAGCACCTGACCGGAATTATCCGTATCGAAGCGTTGCACGCTGGGGATGATGACGCGTGAAATTGTTCCACTGGCGGCGGCCGCATCCATCCGGTCGGCCAGACGGGAGACCGGGCCGAGCGATCCGTCCGGATTAAGATTTCCGATGACCACGGTATCCTTCGGGTAGGGACGACGTGCCGAGGTGGAAATCATGCCCACGGCCAGTCCTGCCGAAAGACCGGAACCATCCGTGGCGGGTGTTTGCAAGACCTTCCACTGCGCGCCTTCCCAGGGGGCCTGCCAGGCCATTGCGCTGGCCAGCGAAGCGTTCCAAAGTTGCGCCATGAAAATAGAGGCGCCCGGTGCGTCCGCGCCAATGTCGAGTTGGAAACTGGTGGGATCATCGTCCGGTGTTGGATCGGCCTTGGGACTCCAGTGCAGCTTGATCGAAATACACCGGGCGGTTTTCCCGTCGGGATCGATAATGACCAGCGGAACGGTCTGTTCCGTTTCCGTTGTGGAAAGCACCAACGGAGCACCCGTCGGCTTGTTATCATCCTGAGCACGACCCGGTTGGGCAGTAAGGCCCATGCTCAGGAGTGCACCCAAGATAACCCATTTTTCCTGATGCATCCAAAAGGCACGCATTTCACTCAGACTAGCCTCTTTTTATTTTCTGCGCACGTCTAATGCGAGCGGTAAAATCTTGGCTAACGGTTTGGAATGGGCAAACAAGCAAAATCATTTCAACCTTGGACATGAACATTGTGAAGGCAGCCGAGCGCTTCGGTCCGTTTCTCTTCTTTCGCGCCGCCTTGATTCTACTTTCTCTCCTGACGATTCCCGTGCGGGCCAACCTGGGGGAAACGGTGCAACAATGCGTGGCGCGTTACGGCAAGCCTGTTCATTACACGGAAGCCGATCCAGCCAAATCTCCCTTCGGCACGATCACCTTCACCGATGGCGGTTATGCGCTCACGGTTTTTGTCTTAAATAATACGGAAGTGGGGGCCCGGATATTTAAAATCGATAAGAGCGCCTTCACCAATGATGAAATGCAAGCCATCATGGGGGCTGATACGACGGGGGCTCAATGGACATCCGTGACCAGCACCGATCCCGCGTGCCTGCAATGGTCAAGAAGCGACAAGGCCACCGTTCTCTACGATAAAGACAAAAAAATGCTCATTTTTACCTCGGAAGCAATGGCCCAGGCGCTTCATTCCATGCCGGACAATCCAAGTCCGGTAAATACAAATAAAGATAATCCCAGCACGGTAAAGTAAGGGACCTTGCTTCTAGCTTGGAAGGCTGGAACAGGGGAGGCATCTTGACAGCAAGGCAAATGCTGTCAAGATGACATGATGCGCACCACGGTGACCCTCGACCCCGATGTGGAACGTTTGTTGAAAAATGAAGCACACCGGCGTGGCCAAAGCTTTAAGATCGCGCTGAATGAAGCTGTGCGTCAGGCATTTCGCACCAAGAGGGCTTTGGCTCATCAGAGCAAGCCCTTTGTCGTCAAGGCACGCCCGATGGGGCTTCGACCTGGCATTGATCCCCTTCGTCTGAGTGAACTGGCAGATGAAATGGAAACGGATGCCTTTTTGAATACAACCAGGCGGTTGCAGGAAAAAAAGCGATGATTCTACCGGACGCCAATCTCCTGCTCTACGCCTATAATACGAGCAGTCCATTCCATGCTAAAAGTGCGGCTTGGTGGTCGAAGTGCCTTTCCGGTTCGGAACCGGTACTGCTGTGCCCGATCGTACTGTTTGGTTTTGTCCGAATTGCAACCAGCATTCGTGCCTTCTCTAACCCACTGACCATTGAAGAAGCATCAACACATGTTCAGGAATGGCTCGAACAGCCCGTTGCGCAACTGGTGGAAATGGAGCTTCAGGATATTCAACAAGCTCTCGCGTTGTTGGTTGAGGCAGGAACCGGAGGAAATCTGACCACCGATGCGCAAATCGCCGCTGTTTCCATGAGATTTGGGGCTGTGGTTCACACGGTTGATGCTGACTATGCTCGTTTCCCGCAAGTGCGTTGGTTCAATCCTTTAACTGGAAAACATCCAAGGTAAGCCGGTGCGATCAGGATGGTTTTGGCTATAAGTTCTTGGTCTTTGACAATCCCCCCAATTTCCTGTCCCTTTGCAGGAGATGGAATACGCCTGCGAAATCATCGGACTGGTCAAACGCTTTGGCCCCAAGACGGCAGTCGATCAGCTCAGCTTCCAGGTTCCTTCCGGCATGCTCTATGGCTTCCTCGGCGTGAATGGCGCGGGTAAGACAACGACTTTGCGGATGATCTCCGGATTGATCCGCCCTGACGCTGGGCAGATTAAGGTCACGGGTATCGACGCGGTGGCCGAGCCGCAGCGCGCCAAACAGCCGCTGGCCTATATCCCCGATGATCCGGTGCTCTACGGCAAACTCAATCCGATGGAACATCTCGAATTTGTTTCCGCACTTTGGGGAGTCGATCCGGTCACGGCCCGCAAGCGTGCCCAGGAACTACTCGAGCAACTTAGCCTGTGGGATCGTCGCCACGAGTGGATCGAATCTTATTCGCGTGGAATGAAACAAAAGATCGCCCTGGCCAGCGCGCTGATCCATGAGCCGAAATTGATCCTGCTCGATGAACCGCTGACGGGCCTCGATGCCTCGGCGGCGCGTTTGGTTAAAGATATCCTGCTCGGCTTTCTCAAGCAGGGCGGATCGGTCATTCTCACCACTCACATTCTCGAAGTCGCTGAGCGACTCGCCGAACGCATCGGCATTATGAGCGGCGGGCGCCTGATCGCGGAAGGGACGATGGAGCAGTTGCGTTCGCATTCGGGGCAGGCCGCCGGATCGCTTGAAGATATTTTCCTTCAACTCATCCAGGAAGGCAAAAGCACCTCCTGATTGAGAGGCGCTTTGCTTATTGCGTACTCAGCTTCTTCACTAAAATCTCGCCGACGAGTTGCGGGTTGGCTGTCCCTTTGCTGAGTTTCATCACCTGGCCCTTGAGGGCGTTGACGGCGTTCTGTTTGCCTGCCTTGAAGTCGGCGACGCTCTTGGGATTCGCGGCGATGGCCTGGTCGCAAAACGCTTCGAGTGCGCCCACGTCGCTGACCTGCGCCAGCCCAAGTTCCTTGACGAGCAGGACGGGCGATTTGCCGGTGGCGATCATCTGCGCGAAAACTTCCTTGGCCTGCTTGCTGTTGATCTGGCCTGAGCTGGAGAGTTCGGCTAATTCGGCGAAAAATTCGGGTGCGACTTTGGGCAACACCTCGTCACCCGTGGCGGTGGCGAGGAAATCGTTGAGTAGAAAATTCGCGACGGCAGCGCCGTTGGCCGGTTTCGGCTTGGCGGCCTTCTCGAAATAATCGGCCAGGGCGGCGTCCGCGGCGAGTACGCCCGCCTGGTAGGAGCTGACGCCGTAGGTTTGCACGAGGCGCACCTTTTTCGCCTTGGGCAATTCCGGCATGCGGGCCGCTGCCTTTTCGTAGAGGCCGTGGTCGGTGCGGACGGGCTGGATGTCGGGATCGGGGAAGTAGCGGTAATCGTGCGCTTTTTCCTTGATGCGCATGAGAGTGGTCTCGCCCTTGTCGTCATCCCAGCGGCGGGTCTGCTGCTCGATCGTTCCGCCTGAGGTGACCACGTCGATCTGCCGCGCGATCTCGTATTTAAGCGCGCGCCGCACGCCGCTGATGCTATTGAGATTTTTCAATTCGCACTTGGTGCCGAATTCTTTTTGTCCGCGCGGGCGGATGGAGATGTTCACGTCGCAACGCATCTGGCCCTTTTCCATGTCGGCATCGCTGACGCCGCCGTAGACCAGGATTTGTTTGAGCGCGGAGAGATAGGCGAAGGCTTCCTCGGGGGTCGAGAGGTCGGCTTCGCTGACGATTTCCATCAGCGGTGTGCCGGCGCGGTTGAAGTCGATGCCGCTGGTGCCGTCCTCGAAGTGGAACGACTTGGCCACGTCCTCTTCCAGGTGAATGCGGACGAGGCGGATCGGCTTGTCTTCCACTGTGGCTGGGTCTTTTTGCGCGTCCTTCGGATAGGCGAGCAGGTCGAGCGTGACCGCGCCGCCGAGGCAAAGCGGCTCGTCGTATTGCGAAATTTGATAATTTTTCGGCATGTCCGGGTAGAAATAATTCTTCCGGTCGAACTTGCAGCGCGTGGCGATCTGGCAGCCGAGCATTTCGCCGGTGAGAATGGTCTTCACGAGGGCTTCCTCGTTTGGCACCGGCAGCACGCCGGGCAGGCCGAGGCAGACGGGGCAGACGTGCGAATTGCTCGGACCGCCGAACTCGTTTTTGCACGAGCAGAACATCTTCGTGTTCGTCTTAAGCTGGCAGTGGACTTCAAGGCCAATGACGACTTCGTAATCGGCGGCGGTGAGGGGGGCGGTGGCTGGCATGAGGAATTTTTGACGGAATTACGGAATTAACGGAAGAGGAATTTTTCCGAAATATCCGCGCGGTTAGGTTTCGTTCAAGCTGTCCGCATAGCGGCGCCTGCTTTCGTCGAGTTGCTTGATTAGTTGCGGCAGCCGAATCTCAACAAATTTCAGGAGACGTTCATCCTGCGAGGAAGAGATTGCCTCAAGAGGCAGCGCCTTTTCAATCTCCACGCCGTGGCGATTCCAGACGCGGAGGCCGAGTTCGTTGTTCGCGTGATCAAAAATGCTTTCTATCGTGTTTAATAGCGGTCGAACTTCATTGAGTCTTTCCATGAGAAAAGCATTAACGATTAAAACACAGAGCTTGAGATGCTTTAAATCCCTCCGCCACGAGACGCTCTAATGCGCGCTCGATTGTTTTAAGCTCAAATTTCTCCATCTTCCGGGTCGAGTATAACGGCTGGCCAGCCTGGCTGCCCCGGTACGAGTTTCCACTGACCCACGCCTGAAAGGGAGTCCATTCGGGCTTGTTCGAGCAGAACTACTTCGGAAATATTCTGACCCGCAAAGAACTCCTTGAGTTCCGAGACTCGAACTTGCTCGTAAGTAGAAAGTGGTTTCATGGCGAAATAAGTCTAACCGAAACGGGAGCAAAGGGCAATTCCGGCGCACAGACAAGGAGCCTGACCTTCAAGGCCGATGACGATTTCGTAATCGGCGGCGGTGAGGGGGCGGAGGCGCTCATGGTGGATTTTGACGGAATTACAGAATGAACGGAAGGGAGAATTTTTTCTCGTTCCCAAACTCCATTTGGGAACGGGATTGTCTGCGCAACTTTGTTGCTGTCTTTATCGTTTGTATTCAGGGGGCGCGGCAATGGAATTGCCTCAGCAAGTGCGTTCCCAAATGGAGTTTGGGAACGAGAGGAACATCTTCGTGTTCGTCTTGAGCTGGCAGTGGACTTCAAGGCCGATCACGACTTCGTAATTAGCGGTGGTTTGTGGAATGGACATAAGATACGAGTGAGAGAAATTAAAGTTCTACCGCCGAACGCGTTTCAACAGGACAGCCTTGTTGGTTTGGGGATCAACCCGGTCGATTTCATCATAGGTTACTTCCTGCAAGCTGCCATCCTTGACCTTTAGATGATACCATCTGTCATCTTCCTGTTGGAAACTCGCGATTCAATTTCCATCCGGAGAGGGAAAAACACTCTTATCCAAATCAATTGGCTTTCGGTCGATGGAGTAGTTTATCCAACTGGAAAGGAGCGAAACCGAAACTCCTAAAAGCACGGATATATTCACAGCGGCGGCTTCTCCTTGTGCCACGGCGTGGCTTGCTCGTAGGCGTGGGCGACGCGGAGCATGGTTTCCTCGCCCCATTTTGGGCCGATGATTTGCAGGCCGATGGGCAGTTTATTTGAGGTGAAACCACAGGGAATGGAGACACCGCAAATCCCGGCGAGGTTGACCGCGATGGTGAAGATATCAGCAAGGTACATTTGGAGTGGATCGGCGGTGCGTTCGCCGATCTTGAAGGCGGCGGTGGGTGAGGTCGGGGTCAGGAGCGCATCGCATTTCTCGAAGGCGAGTCGGAAATCCTCGGCGATCATGTGCCGCACTTTTTGTGCGCGGTTGTAGTACGCATCGTAATAGCCGGAACTCAGCACGTAAGTGCCGAGGATGATGCGGCGTTTCACTTCCGCGCCGAAGCCTTCCTCGCGGGTGCGTCCGTACATATCGAGAATGTCCTTCGCCTTGTCCGCACGCTTGCCGTACCGGACGCCGTCGAAGCGGGCGAGATTGGCCGAGGCCTCGGCGGTGGCGATGATGTAGTAAACTGCGACGGCGTACTGCGTGTGGGGTAGTGAAATCTCCACGATTTCCGCGCCCTGTTTCTTGTATTCCTCGATGGCGGTACGTACCGCTTTTTCGACTTCGGGATCGATGCCCTCGATGAAATATTCCTTGGGCACGCCGAGGCGAAGGCCCTTCACGCCCTGGCCGAGCGACTGAGTGTACTTCGGCACGGGACAGTCGATGCTCGTGTTGTCGCGCGGATCGTGGCCTGCGATGATTTCGAGCAGCAGCGCCGCTTCCTCGACCGTCTTGGTGAAGGTGCCGATCTGGTCGAGACTCGAAGCAAAGGCGACGAGGCCGTAGCGCGAGACGCGGCCATAGGTCGGCTTGAGTCCCACGCAACTGCACAGCGCCGCCGGTTGGCGGATCGAGCCGCCGGTGTCGGTGCCGAGCGCCGCGAAGGCCTCGTGCCCGCCGACCGCCGCTGCCGAGCCGCCGCTGCTGCCGCCCGGAATGCGGTCGAGGTCCCACGGATTGCGGGTCGCGCCCCAGGAGGAATTCTCGGTCGAGGAACCCATGGCGAATTCGTCCATGTTGGTCCGACCAAAGAGGACCGCCCCGGCTTCGCGCAGCTTCGTGATGACAGTGGCGTCGTAAGGCGCAACGTAGCTTTTGAGAATCTTGGAAGCGCAGGTGCAGGGATCGCCCTTCACATTGATCACGTCTTTAATGGCGATGGGCACGCCGCCCAAAGGCAGGGAGGCATCCGCCGCATCTGCTTCGGCGCGGGATTTTTCCACATCGAGGTGAAGATAAGCTTTCAGCTTCGGATCGACCGCTTTGACGCGACTGGCAAGTTGATCGACGACGTCACGCGAGCGCAGGGCGCCGCTTTTCAGTTTTTGCCGGAGTTCGGGAATGGTAAGGCTGGTGGTGTCCATGGGGAAATAGTTGGAGATCCTGCCACATGTGTGTGCGACAAGTTCAGGATGATAGGCTTTATAATTACTCGACCATTTTCGGGACGACAAAAAGATTATTGTCCTGCTTCGGGGCATTGGCCAGCGCCTCGGTCACGGGCAGGCTGGGCTTGAGTTCGTCGGTGCGCAGACGGTTTTTCAGGTCCGCATCGCCCAGGAGCGAGACGTGGTCGACGTCGACTTCCTTGAGTTGGCTGACGTAGCCGAGTACATCGCCGAGTTGTTTTTGGAATGTGGCGATTTCTTCGGGGGAAAGCTTGAGTCGCGCCAAGTCGGCGACATAGGTGACGTCAATGCTTTCGGAATGAGGTGCAGGGCTGGCCATAGACCGTAAATGGTCTTCCGTCCGACGGAAACGGACAAGCGTTTTTTATCGTGTTCCGGCAAAAGATAGCCGTCCCGCATTTGCGGGACGGCTCAGCGCAGGGCCTGTACCAGCTACCTGCTAAGGTTTTTTGTCCTTATCCTTATTGTCGCCCTTGCCGCTATCGTGCTTACCCGTATCACCGGAGGGCTTACCTCCAGCATCGGCAGGTTTGTTGCCACCGCCCTGGCCGCCGGAAGCGTGGTTCTCACCACCTTGACCACCGGAAGAATGGTTCCCGCCCGGATTTCCACCACCACCACCACCACCGCCTTGATTTTGGGGAGCAAACGTATGAGCGGGTTTGTCCTCGGGTTTAAATCCTCCGCCATTGTTTTGCGTCTGGTTGTCGTGATGGACCGCTCCGCCGTCATTCTGATTTTGGGAATTAAAGGAACGATGATCGTTCCCGTTGCCTTGACCGCCGCCATTGTTTTGCGTCTGGTTATCGTGATGGACCGCTCCGCCGTCATTCTGGTTTTGGGAATTAAAGGAACGATGGTCGTTCCCATTGCCTTGGCCGCCGCCGTTGTTTTGCGTCTGGTTATCGTGATGGACCGCTCCGCCGTCATTCTGATTTTGGGAATTAAAGAAATGATGGTCGTCCCCATTACCTTGGCTGCCGCCATTGTTTTGCGTCTGGTTATCGTGATGGACCGCTCCGCCGTCATTCTGATTTTGGGAGTTAATGGAACGATGGTCGTTCCCATTGCCTTGGCCGCCGTTGCCCGGATTTGATGGGGCTGGGGCGCCTCCATTATTTTCGACCGGTGGTGCGAACGTATGGGTTTGCGTTTCCGGATTATTCCCCGGGCCCCCTGTATTATTAAAAGTGTGGTGATCCGAATGATGCTCCCCATTGCCATTGGATGGGTTGTGGGTCACCGGCGTCAGGGACGACAGGGGTTTGGAGAAGGTCGAAGTGATGGGAGTTTGCGAGGTGGCGATCTTGCCTGTCGCCGGGGCATGGAGCTCGGCATCGTGCGCCGCCTGGATTTCCGCGGGGGTTAACGGCGCAGGTTTCAGGTTGGCCGTGACCTCAAGCGGTTGCGTGACCGAATTCCCATGATTAAACGTGGGGTGGTTGATGGTTCGCTCAACCCTTGACGGCCTGGCTTGATGGAGGCTGCCGGGATCTACCGTCGGAGCGAAGACCGCCAGTGAATTACCCGCCAGTCCGCCTTGGCCCGGTTGATGGGCCGCCGTGAAATTCACGGTTTGAATATGTTGCCGGGAACGGGCATTCACCTCGTTGAGAGGAGGGCCTCCCGCCGCAATGTCGTCGAAACGATGACCTCTACCTCCATGATGGACATTCAGGTTGGTGATGTTGGTGGTGTGATTGATGATCTCGAAATTGCGATCGCGATGGAACATCGACCGGCGATAGTCACGTCCACCCAAATCTTCTACACGGATAAAATTGTAGCATTCCGGGCCGATGCCAAAGCTGACATCGACATCGCCTCCGAAATGAAAACCGATGCCGATATCGACTCCGGAATCACCATATTCCGCGCCATAGAGGGTCTCGGGAGGCAAGGGAGCCCATCCGCAATAATCGCCACCGTAACGCCAACTCACCCATGCCGGTGCCCAGCGATAGCCGGGTACCCAGACCCAACCAAGGCCATTGATATTGGCCCAGCGGCCATAGTGATACGTGGCCCAGCCCCACGGTTCATCGGATACCCACGTAAATCCAGCGGGAGAATCGACCCAGGAACCATCCGTGTAGGGTGCCCAATCGTCATCGCCGACGTTCGGTTGGAAGACATAACCGTAATCATCGGTCTGGATCCAATTGCCCTGGCTGGACAACTGATCGTAAAAAGTCTGGAAGGAAACATCTTGATCGTCGCCGTCGTCCTGCGCCCGTACGAGGGCTGGAGCGAAGGAAAAGGCCAGGATGGTTAAAAGCAGGAGGGATTTAAAAAGTGTTTTCATAGGAAATAACCAATAGTTAAAAATAACCGCTACTCTTTCTTGGACGTTGCCCGTGGAGAAGGCTTCAATTAATTTAACCTTTTTTGCCCAAGGGGACAGCCGGTCCACTCCGAAGGGCTTGGGGCAAAAATTATTTTATGGACGAGTAGTTTGTGTCGTCGAATTTGACGAAATAAGCTTCCGCGGCGTCGTCCAGCATTTCTGCGGTGACGGTCGGCTCAATCTGCCGGTAACGGCAGACGTCGAGGATGTTGTCGAGAATGTCGCGGGGCTGGCATCCCCGCAGCGGGCGGCCATGGGTGCGCATGTGCTTTTCCACAAAGTAATCGACGATTTCATCCGCATAGGGCACGCCCTTGATTTCGCTGACGATGCGCCAGATTGCGCGGAAATTTTCGTGGGTGGGATCGTTGATCGGGATTTTATAACGAATCCGGCGCAGGAAGGCGTCATCGACCAGATCGCGCGGATTAAGATTGGTGGAGAAGACGATGAGTTCGTCGAAAGGAACTTCGATTTTCGTTCCGGTATGCAGGGTCAGGTAATCGGCCTGCTTTTCCAGCGGGACGATCCAGCGGTTGAGGAGCGTCTTCGGGTCGATGCGCTGGCGGCCAAAGTCGTCCACCATGAGGGCGCCACCGTTGGCCTTGAGCTGAAAGGGGGCTTCGTACATGCGGGATTCCTCGCTCCAGATGAGATCGAGCGATTCCATTGTGAGTTCACCGCCGACGATGATAACGGGGCGTTCGATCAACCGGAAACGCCGATCGTATTTGCCCTGCATGCGCATGTCGGAGTTGGGGGGGATCATCTTGTGATTGTATTCGTCGAAGACCTTGATGATGGAGCCTTTGACCTCAATGGCGTAGGGAATGAAGATCGATCCACCGAACGATTTGACGATGCGCTCGCAAATGGAGGTCTTGCCGTTGCCGGGCGGACCGTAGAGGAAGATCGACCGGCCGGAATTGACCGCCGGCCCCACTTGCTCGAGGATTTTTTCCTCGAAGATCAGGCCGCGGAAAGCTTCACGCAGCCGTTCGGCGTGGACGGTGATGTGCCGGAGACTTTGCTCGGCAATGATCTGGACGTAGGTCTCCACTGAAATAGGGGCGGGCCCAACGTAGGTCGTCTGCTCGAAATATTGCAGCGCGCGCGCGCGGCCCGCATCGGTGATGCTGTAAACGTAGGAAACTGCGGCCATGTCGCCACGGGTGATTTCAATCAGGCGGCTATCTTTCAGCGTATTCAGGATCGGCTCGACAACATTGAAGAAAGGCAGGCAAATTTCCGTCGCGATCTCATGGGCGACCATCACACTGTTGACGTGCATCATGCGCAGGATCAGGCCCGCGATGATGTGCTCATTGATGTCGAGCTTGTCCAGAGACTCCGGTTCCGGCGGAGTATAAAGCGATGCATTCGCGAAGAGATCGGATGCCATATCCCTGAGCCTGTCCAAAAAAACGGCGCGGGTCACGCCGAAAGAGTTTGTGCAATAGGTAGCCGCCATCGGCTCAATGGCGGCGCCTTCCTTCCATTGGTGGCCGTCGCCGGCCGCCTCAAAGTTCGGCCAGCACTTCGCCGGGATGTTCGGCGGGTTTCACCTTGCGGTAAATGGCGGTGAGTTTGCCCTGGCCATCGATGACAAACGTGCTTCGCTCCATGCCCATGTATTTCCGGCCATACATGCTTTTCTCCACCCAGACGTTGTAGGTCTCGGCGATTTTATGGTCGGTGTCGGACAAAAGGGTGAAGGGCAAATTGAACTTATCGATGAACTTGACGTGGGCTTTACCGGGATCGGGACTGACCCCGATGATCACGGCCCCTTTTTTCTTGAAAGCGGGGTGCAGGTCCCGGAAGGAACACGATTCGGTGGTGCAGCCGGGCGTATCGTCCTTCGGATAAAAATAGAGGACCACCGTCTTGCCCTTGAAATCGGAAAGGGAAACGGTCTGGCCCGATTGATCGGGCGCGGAGAAAGCGGGCGCCTTGGCCCCAACAACGAGTTCGCTCATGGTATTGAAACAAGCAGCCGGAAACAGAGTGTCAAGGATCGGCATTAGGTTGCACGCTCCCCAATCCGTATCCAGTTCGATTGAGCTACGTGCCCGCCAACGGCTCGGGCCGAATCACGCCGCGCTGGGTCGACTTGAGAAAAGCGAGGAGCGTTTTGACGTGCGTGTTGGCGACATCCTCGGACGCTTCGATCTTTTCCACGGCTTGGGAAAAGTTGAGCGTCTTGTCGGCCAGGATGCGGTAGGCGCGGCGAAGGGCTTTGATGTCGCTTTCCGAAAAGCCGCGCCGTTCCAACCCGACATGATTGACGCCGCGCAACTGGGCCGGATTGCCGTCGGCGATGAGATAGGGCGGCACGTCCTGCACGATCTTGGCGCAACCGCCGATGATCGCGTGCTCGCCAACCCGACAGAACTGATGCACGGCGCTCAGGCCGCTGATGACCGCATGATCGCCCACGGTGACATGTCCTGCCAGCGTGGCGTTGTTGGAAAAGATGGTCTTGTTTCCCACGATGCAATTGTGGGCGATATGGGAATAGGCGAGGAAAAGGTTCCCGTCGCCAATGACGGTTTTCTCACCGGGGGCGGTGCCACGATGAACGGTGGAAAATTCCCGAAAAGTATTATCCGCGCCGATTTCGAGGTGGGTCGGTTCGCCTTTATACTTTAAGTCCTGGGTCTTGAAGCCGATGGCCGCATAGGGGAAGAATTCGTTGCGCGGGCCGATCTTGCTCGGGCCTTCGAGGGTCGCGTGATGCCCGACCCGGCAGCCTTCGCCCAATTCGACGTCGGCGCCGATCACGGCGTAAGGGCCCACCTGCACGCCGGAGCTAAGCCGTGCCTTCGGATCAATAAGAGCGGTGGGATGAATCTGCGTTTCCGTCATGGCCTTCATTCTTCACGTATCGATGACGCCAAACATGAGTTCGCCTTCCGAGACAATTTCGTTTTTCACTCGGCAAACGCCGACCGCGCGGGCCACTTTACCGCGCGCCTTGGTCAACTCGACTTCGATGATGAGCGTATCACCTGGGAGCACCGGCTTGCGGAACTTCACTTTGTCCGCGCTCATGAAATAACCGATTTTTCCGCTTCCGGCACCGCCACCGAGATTGCGACAGACCAGGACGCTGGCGACCTGCGCCATGGCCTCGACCTGGAGCACGCCGGGCATGACCGGATGACCGGGAAAATGTCCGGGGAAGAAAGGCTCGTTCATCGTGACCGCTTTTTGGCCGACTGCCTTGTTGTCTCCTTCAAAGGCGAGAATCCGGTCAACGAGCAGGAAGGGATAGCGATGGGGCAGGATCTTCATGATGTCCTGCGTGTCCATGCCGCCTTCGCCCGTGGGCACATATTCGAAGGGCATTCGCTGCGCCTGTCGGTGTTTGTACTGCTTGTAAATTTCGCGGGCCAGTTCGACGTTGAGCGCGTGGCTCGGTTTGACGGCGTAGATGTGCGCCTTCAACCGGACCGGAAAGAGGCTCAGGTCACCGATGATATCGAGGATTTTGTGCCGCACGAATTCGTCTTCGTAACGCAGCGGTTCGCGGGACAAGATCGCGTCGCCGCGGATGACGACCGCATTTTCGAGACTGCCGCCCTTGATGAGCCCCTTTTCCATCAGTGGCTGGACTTCCTCGTAAAAGACAAAGGTGCGGGCCAACGCGATGTCCTTCACGTAGTTGCCGGTTTCGGGATTCCAGGTGCGGTATTGCGTATGTTTGCCGAGATGATTGGCGTTGGTGCAGCTCACCTCGAAGCGATCGGACGGCCACGCGATGATGTAGCCGCCGTCGCGGCCGGTCACGCGCACCGGTTCATGCAACTCGTAGGAGGCCACGTCGGCGTCGAGTTCCTGCCGTCCGGCTTTTTCCAGGATTTCAATGAAGTGCTTGCCGCTGCCATCGCCAATGGGTGGTTCGTTGGCGTCAATTTCGATCAGGGCGTTGTCGATGCCGCACCCGCGCAGGGCCGAGAGCAGATGCTCAACGGTGTGAATTTTCACGCTTCCTTCGCCGAGGGTCGTGGCGCGTTCGACCTGCTTCACGTGGTCGATGTGGGCGGCGACGGTTGGCTCATCGGACAAGTCGATGCGCTTGAAAATGTAGCCGGTATTTGCCGCTGCCGGTTTGACGGTGAGCGTGACATCGGTGCCGGTATGCAGGGCAAACCCTTTGACCGACTGGGGTTCGCGCACGGTAGTTTGCTTGAGACTGGCCATAAGAGGCGTCAACCGTAGCCGTTTTTACCGGGGATTGGCAAGGGCTGCCGTCATTCTTCCCACTGTAGAGGGGGTCTGCGACCGGCGCTGGAGGTAGCCGTCGCACTCCGTGCGACGGCTACCAACTGCACACGGCAAATTTTGCGACGATCATAGACCACCGCTACATTAAGAAAGTCGGTAGGCTCTCGCCAGCAGTGTCACTGGGTGCACAACCTCAACGGGAGTGCCTCTTGCGGCTAGTCCATTTTGAATCTGAAGCAAACACCCCGGATTGCCGGTGGCCACGACGGTTGCGCCGGTGGAGGCGATGTGATCGAGCTTGCGCTGCAAAAGCTTGTCGGCCATTTCGGGTTGGATGAGGTTGTAGATGCCCGCGCTGCCGCAGCACCACATCGATTCCGTCAGCGGCGCCAGGTCGAGTCCCGGAATTTTCGTGAGCAGTTCGCGCGGTTGGGCCGTGATTTTTTGCCCATGGCAAAGATGGCAGGCGTCGTGATAAGTCACACGCGCCTGGGTGTGCAATTGATCAGGCGCACGAAAGTTGATCTCAACCAGCCATTCGCTGATATCCTTTACTTTTTCCGACCATTGCCGCGCTTTGGCTGCATAAAGGGGATCGTCGTGCAGGAGCCGGTCGAAATGCTTGAGATGCGAGCCGCAACCGGCGGCATTGGTGATGATGGCATCGAGCGAATCGAGATCGAAGTGATCGAGGAGCCGACGCGCGAACCCTTTCGCCTGTTCGTATTCGCCGTTATGGGCATGGAGCGAACCGCAGCAGCCTTGTTGCGGTGGTGTGACCACGGTGCAACCATTGGCGCGCAGGACATCGGCGGTGTCTCGGTTCACGTCGCTGTAGATCAGATCCTGCATGCAGCCAGTGAGCAGCCCTACACGATAGGCGGGATTGCTTGGGGGCGTTTCTTCCGGCGCGATCAGGTCGGGCGAAAAATGACGGCGGATCGTCGGCGTTTTGGCTTCGAGATGACGTAGCGATTTCGGCAGAAGCCGCAGGAGACCGGAACGGCGCACCAACGTCTGCAAGCCGGTCGCCTGATAAAACCAGAGCAGTCGTCCCACCAATCGCAGCCGTCCTTGCTTATAAAAGAGCACATCGAGCAGCAGCCAGCGCAGGAAACGGCGGGCAGGCGAGGGGAGCGCCCGGGTTCGTTCCGCCTCGGCCCGCGCCATCTCGAAAAGCCCGGTGTAATCGACCCCGGCGGGGCAGGCCGTTTCGCAGGCCAGACAGCCGAGGCAGAAATACATCTCATCGGCAAAAGCCTTTTGCGCTTCGAGCTGGCCGTCGGCAATCGCCCGCATGAGCGCGATGCGTCCGCGAGGACTGTTGCGCTCGATCTTGGTCTCCATGTAAGTCGGGCAAGTGGGCAGGCACATGCCGCAGTGAATGCATTGCTGCAACACGGAGTAATCGAGGTCTTTGAGATAATTCACTGCGAAATAAAAGGGGCTAGGAGGCGGCCTGGGCCTTTTGGATCGCGGCCAGCGTCGCGGTTTTATAGAGCATGCCCAGCGTCGGGACGTTGAAACAGGCCTCGACGAATAGCTGAGCTGTACTGTCCGTCAGCATGGCCATCAAGCCGATATGAACGACTTCGGTTGCCTGTTCTCCCAGGACATGAACGCCAACGAGCCTCATGTCCTCACGCCGGAAGAGAAGTTTGAGAAAACCGTCGGTATCGCCGATGATCCGGCCTCGGGCATTGTTCTCGTACCTGGCCTGCCCGACGACATAGGCCATGCCCTGTTTTTTCAGAGACTCCTCCGTTTCACCGATCATGCTGATTTCCGGGATGGTGTAGATTCCGTTTGGCAGGAGAGGCGAGAGGGCAGTGGCCTCCAGGCCCAACGCATGACGCACGGCCCGACGGCCCTGTTCCATGCTGGTTGAGGCGAGCGCGGGAAAGCCGATCACGTCGCCAGCGGCGTAAATGTGAGGCACATTCGTGGCATAGTTTTTATCGACCGGGATGATGCCCCGGTCACCTGTGGCCACCCCAGCGGCGGATAGTTGCAGGGTCTCCGTATTGCTCTTTCTCCCGGCGGCGACGAGGATCGCATCGACGGTCAGCGTTGCGCCCGAGGAAAGGGCAAGAACCACTCCGCCTGATTCGGGGGCCGTGCACTTTTCGACTTTTTCATTCCAGTGGAAGATGACCCCGTTGCGGTTCATCGCTGCGGCCAGCGCTTGGGAAACCTCGCCGTCAAGAAAGGGCAGGAGAACATTGCGACCATCGATGATGTGGACCTGGGCTCCCAGGGCCGCGAAGGTGCAGCCATACTCGCTTCCGATCACCCCGGCGCCAATGATTCCGATCGATTTGGGAATGCGATCCAGTTTCAGGATTGTATCGGAATCGTAAATTTCCTCGCGATCGAATGGAAAAAGATCCGGTCGAATGGGAGACGAGCCGGTTGCGATCAGGATTTTTTCACCCCGGAGCAGGATCGATTCGTCGACCCCTTGCTCGTTGGGTTTGACGCTGACGGTATGTGGATCGACGAAGGTTCCCGTTCCAAAGTAGACATCCGTATGCTCGGCCTGAAGTCGATTTGAGAGAGAGGTGTTAAAAGCCGACTTGATATGCTGCTCGTGTCCAAGAAAATCGGCGACGGTCACTTCCCTCCTTAACGAGAGATCGACGCCGTAAAGATTACGGGATTTCAGTCCCGACAAGGCCAGGGCTGTTTCACGAAGGGTTTTACTGGGAACGGTGCCCGTGTTGATACCTGCGCCTCCGAGTTCGTGGTGAAAATCCACCAGGGCGACGCTCTTCTTCAAATCGGAAGCAGTGATGGCGGCGGTAATACCCGCCGGACCACCACCGATGACCACTAAATCATAACTCTTTGTTTCGTTTGGCATGATTGGTTACTCCAGAATTTTCGTAGCATAAAGGTAGCCGAATAAAGAACTCTGCGGCAAGCAGCAGGGTATTTTGAGGTAGCCGCCGTCGGTTCGACGGCGGGCCGCCATCCAGCGGATAGAGTGGCGAGAAATAACTTAAAGTCGCGGCTGGCGCAGTCCTTGACTCCCATGCTTATCTATCCGGCCATGTCGGATCACAAAGTACAGAATGGGGGCGTTGCCCTCAATCCCAGCCAGCAGGAAGTTGCGCTCTCGACCGAAAAGCACGTCGTAGTCCTTGCCGGTGCGGGTACTGGGAAAACTGCTGCCATCGTGCACAAGGTCGCGCATTTGATCCGGGGCGGGGTCCGGCGCGGCGACGTCATGATGATTACTTTTACCCGACGCGCCGCAAGCGAGATGCAGAAGCGAATCGGTGCATTGATCAAGGACATCCCGAAACATGGCCGGGATGACGCCATGCTGGTCGGCACCTACCACGCCATCGCCAGCCTGCTCATGCGACGCGATGCCGCTGGCTTTGGACTGTCCGGCTCCAACTTCACCACGCTCGACGAAGACGATGCGAACAGCCTGATGAAATCGGCCTTCCGCGAATGCGACATCAAGCCCGGCGACAAGGTCACTCCGGCGCGAATTCGCTCGGCCCTTTCTTTTGCCGTGAATAAGCGCATTTCACTGGAAGAACATTTCCAGGACGAATTCATGGAGAATGCCGATCGTGCGCTCACGCTGGTGAAGTGGTACCAGAAGCTCAAGCGCTCCGCCAACGGCCTCGATTACGACGACCTTCTCGTCATTTGGGGACGCCGTTTGGCCGAGGATGCCGAGTATGCGGCGCGCCTGCGTTCGGTTTATCGCTATGCGATTTGCGATGAATTCCAGGACAATAACGCGCTCAATTACGAAATTCTTTCCAAGCTCGACCCGGAACACCTCACCGTTGTCGGTGATGTGAACCAATCGATCTTCGGCTTTCGCGGCGCTTCCTGCGATCTGGTCGATGTCTTTCTGCGCGAACACCCGGATGCCCGCGTCATCCGCCTCGAAAACAATTATCGCTCCGGTCAAAAAATCCTCGATCTGGCCAATGGCGTGGTCGCGACTTGTCCCCGTGCGCTCGTCCTCACCAGCGCCAAGGGCCACGAAAGCAGGACCGAACAGGCCGCGTTGCCCAATGCGGTCAGCGAATCGGCGTTTATCATCGATTGGATTCGTCGGCGGATTGAACGTGGCGTCAAGCCCTCCGAGATCGCCGTGCTCGCCCGCTCGTCCCGTTCGCTGGAAACGGTCGAGCTTGCCCTTAAATTTCAAAAAATTCCCTACCGAAAATATGGGGGACTTACCTTGGGTGATTCGGCTGAGGTCAAAGATTTCGTTGCCTTCCTTCGGCTCGCCTTTAATCCCAACGACCGGGTCGCGCTCGTGCGCTGCCTGACGCTCTTCCCCGGAGTTGGGGAAACCTCGGCGGAAAAATACGCTTCCACCGAAGAGGCTCCCGATGAACTTTTCGCCGTCGAGCGGTCCCTTCCGCGCGGCGCGGGCAGCCTGAAGCAATGGCTTGCCCAGTTGCGCGCCACACCGGGCTTGGGTGCTCGGGGAGAAGTTCTACTCCACGTCATTTACCCGCTGATCGAGCGGAATTATCCGCAAAACCATGCCGAGCGCATGGCGACGTTGCAAAGCCTGGTCGATTCGATGAAGGGGCTGACCGCTACCATGGCCGAGTTCCTCGACGCCTTCTCGCTGGAAAAATCGACCGAGAACGAACATCTCGATTCGGAGTTAACCGTGGCGACCATCCATGCCAGCAAAGGGCTCGAATACGATTGCGTGATTCTCTGCGGGGCGGGAAGCGGCCAGATGCCACATCCCCGGTCGATTGAACCCGAGAGCTTCGAAGAAGAACGGCGGCTCATGTACGTGGCGGTCACCCGCGCGCGTAGTCGGCTCTTGATTACTTATCCTGTGGACGGCTTGCCCACCTCGCCCCAAGGCCCCAGTCCCTTTCTTCAGCCGAAGTTTCCCTGGGACGAGTTGAATTCATAAGGAGTTCTTCGCTCCGGTTGCTTGCGGACGAGATGAGCGATTTTGGAACGGACGGTCGGACTAGCAGTTTCGATCGATCGCAAGAACAGTTACATCCACAACGACTGCCAGTGGCGCGCGGCCACCAGGTCCAGATAAGGTAGCCGAGTGCAATCAGGACGATCAAGGCGACGAGAATTTGTTGCATAAGAATTATCCCAGGTTGAAAAAGTGTCCCATTTGGTAGACCAGCAGCGATGTGACATAGGCCAATCCTGTCATGTACGCGACGAGAAAGGCGGGCCATTTCCAGCTATTGGTTTCACGTCGCACAATGGCGATGGTGCTCATGCATTGCATCGCCAGGGCGTAATAAATCATCAGGCTGATACAGACCAAAGGAGTGAAGACGGGCGTGCCATCGACTTTTTTTTGGCTGCGCAAGGCTTCTCGAAGGGAAGAGGAATGGGCACTGTCATCCCCCACGTTGTAGACCACAGCCATCGTTCCCACAAAAACATCGCTGTC
>Ga0307511_10000091_pt1 | contig 76296 bp, 75 predicted proteins | sample 13_EM_MG_FD_200266 | JGI IMG/M metagenome (GOLD analysis project Ga0307511, IMG submission 200266) | Populus trichocarpa ectomycorrhiza microbial communities from riparian zone in the Pacific Northwest, United States - 13_EM | ecosystem: Host-associated > Plants > Roots > Unclassified | place...
CAGCTCGTGGAAGGGCTGATCCACAACGAGGTCCTGATCACCAGCCTGCACGCACCGAGCACCGAGACCGACGCCCTGGACTACCTGGTGGCGCAACTCGACGCCGTGGAGGCCGACACCGTCACCCAGGTCGCCGATACGATCTGCGAACTCCGGGCCGTCCAGGCGGACTTGCGTGACTGCCGCTCTCGCAGCGGCAGGGGCCGCGCCACCGCGCGGATGCGGGCTCTGGTCCCGGGCCTGCGCCGTCACCCCCTCGCCCTGGACCTGCGTCTGGACGCCGAGGTGGAGCTGTTCCAAGAGGTTGCGCGCGAGGTCGAGCGTGCAGCGGGCGTCCTGGCCCGGGTCAGTGCCCTCCCGTACGGGAGGGCGGCGTGGAAGGCGTATCAGCGACGCTTCTACGAGTGGTACGGCATCGGCACGATGGTGCCGCTGACCGAAGTCGTCGCCGACAGCGGCACGGGTTTCCCCGACGGGTATCCCGGTGCCCCCTCCGACGGACGCCGCTCCCGCCTTTCGGCACGCGACGACACCCTGGTGCGGCTGGCGCAGGCCGCCGTCCTCGACGGCCGCCACGAAGTGGTTCTCACCGATGAACTGATCGCGGCGATGGATCTGGGACCCGAGAACCCCAGGGTGCCGCCGCACCTGGAGGTCGGGGTCCGGGTCCACGCGGCCAGCACCGAGGAACTGCAGCGCGGGCACTTCCGGCTGGAGGTCGCGAGCGTGTCCCGCGGCATCGGGGTCACCACCGGCCGGTTCCTCGCCGTGCTGGCACCCGAGGACCGCGGGCGCCTGTCAGCGGAACTGGCCGACCTCCCGACCGCGGACGAGGGCACCGTCCCCGCCCAGCTGTCGTTCCCGCCGCTGCTGCCCACGAGCGCCCACGTCACCCGCGCTCCGCAGGTCCTGTCCACCGTGATCAGCGTCCAGGAGCACCGTTCCACCAGCAGCGACGTCCTCACACCCGACGACCTGGCGGTGGCCTGTGACGGGCGGCGCATGTATCTGGCCGCGCCCGAGCGCGGGCAGCGGATCGAGCCCGTGGGGATGCACGCCCTGAATCTCAAGGACCACACCCCGCCGCTGGTCCGCTTCCTCACCGAACTCCCGCGCGCCCAGTGCGCCCAGGTCACCCTGTTCAACTGGGGCGCCGCGACCGCGATGCCGTTCCTGCCCCGGCTGCGCTACGGCCGTACGGTCCTCGCGCCCGCACGGTGGCGCCTGGAAGCGTCCGAACTCCCCGGCCGCGACCGTCCCCAGGCCCTGTGGGACGCCGCTCTTGAGGAGTGGCGGACCCGGCGGCGGATGCCTCAGCGGGTCGCCCTGGCCGAGGAGGACCGTCGTCTGCTCCTCGACCTCGACCAGGCCGCCCACCGCACCCTGCTGCGCCAGCACCTCGACCGCACCCGCCTCGCCGTCCTCGTCGAGGGCCCGGATGCCGATGCCTACGGCTGGTGCGAGGGCCGCGCGCACGAGGTCGTCGTCCCCCTCAGGGCCACACGGCCCCCGGCATGGCCGCTCCTGCCGACCCCCACACCGGCCCGCACCCTCTCCCCAGCGCAGATCCAGACGCCCGGCGTCTCGTCCCTGCTGCTGGCCACCCTGTACGGCGACCGGCGCCGTCAAGACACCGTCCTCGCCCAGCACATCCCCGACCTGCTGGACCAACTCGGCAGCCCACCATGGTGGTTCATCCGATTCCGCGACCCCGACCATCACCTCCGGGTACGCATCGCCCTGCCCGATCCAGCAGCCTTCGCCGCAACCGCCCACAACATCGGCACCTGGGCCAACGAGCTACGCAGCGCCGGACTGCTGTCGGACGTCCGCTTCCCCACCTCCTACCGCGAGATGGGCCGTTGGGGCTCCGGCACCGCCTGGGACGCAGCTGAGAATGTGTTCCGCGCTGACTCGCGAGCCGTCGTCACCCAGCTCTCCCAACCCCGGCGACCGCATCCGCGTGCGCTGGTCGCCGCGCACACGATCGCCATCGCCACCGCGTTCCTCGGCAGCCATGAGGCCGGGATGCGCTGGCTGATCGACCACATTCCGCCCAACGCGCCCGCACCGGTGGCGCGCCCGCAGTTCACCGAGACCGTACGGCTGGCCGACCCGTCCGGCGACTGGGCGGCACTGCGCGACGTTCCCGGCGGCGAGGCCATCGTGGAGGCGTGGGCCGACCGGGACGCGGCGCTTGCCGCCTACCGCCCCCACCTCCCTGGCCCGGATACCCAGGGCATCCGCCGGGACGACGTTCTCTCCTCGCTCCTGCACGTCCACTTCGTGCGGCACCTGGCGGTCGACTTCCCCGAGGAAGCGATCTGCCTGTATCTCGCCCGCGCCGCTGCCCTGGCCTGGATGTCCCGGAGGACACGGTGACCCACCCTCCCGCGCTGAAGATGGCGGACGCCATCGCCGACCTCCTGGCCGACCCCGCCGCAGCCCCGTTGAGTCCCCGCACGACCACTACCGAACGGCAGCAACTCGCCTATGGGCCGCTGGGGATCGCGCTGCTGCACATCGAGCGGGCCGCGCTGGGCATCGGACCGTGGCAACGCGCCCACGACTGGCTCACGGCCGCTACCCGGCAGCCGTTCACCAGCGGCCCGGACAGCCACCCGTTCTACGGCGCCCCCGCCCTCGCCCACACCGTGGCCTGCGCGGCCGACCACCTCCCCGGTACCTACCAGCGGGCACTGGACACCCTCGACGCGCAGATCGCCACAGACATCCGCACCCGCCTTGACGCCGCGCACCGCCGCATCGACGCCGGCCGCCTGCCGCACCTGGCGGAGTTCGACGCGATCCGTGGACTCACCGGCTACGGGGCCTACCTGTTGCGCCGGGACCCGTCCAGCTCCGACCTGCACGCGGTCCTCGGCTACTGCGTACGCCTCACCGAACCGCTCAGGTCCGGCGGCGAGTCTCTGCCGGGCTGGTGGACGGCCAGCGGGCCATCCGGCCGACTGGACGAGCGGTTTCGCGGCGGGCACGCCAACAGCGGTCTCGCGCACGGAATCGGCGGTGTGCTCGCGCTGCTGGCGCTCGCCGTCCGATACGGTGCCGCGCCCGCCGGACACCGCGATGCCATGCGCACCATCCTGGCGTGGCTGGACCGCTGGCAGGAGAAGACGGACCTCGGCGTCGCTTGGCCGTACTGGGTCACGCGCGCCGAACTCGCGGACGGGCACCTCATCCCGTCTGTACCGCGCCGCCCGTCATGGTGCTACGGCACCGCCGGCCTCGCCCGCGCCCAGCAGCTCGCTGCCCTGGTCCTCGGTGACTCCACTCGCCAAGTCGAGGCGGAGCGCGCGCTCGTGGCCGCCCTCACCGAGCGCACACAGCTCGCGGCCACCACGGACAACGGCCTGTGCCACGGCTTCGCCGGTCTCGCCCACATCGCCGCCCGCACCAGCACGGACACGCACCCCACGACCGCCGGCCAGCTCCGCGCGACGATCCCGGCGCTCCTGGCCGCGGTGTGCCCACCGGGCACCGACCCGGCAACGGCAGCCGCGGCCCTGGTGCGCGACGACGAAGTAGGGCCCGGGTTCCTCAACGGCGCCGCCGGCATAGCCCTCGCGCTCCTCGCCCCCGCCACCACCACACCGCCCCTATCCGCCTGGGATTCCTGCCTCCTCATCGCCTGACCCCCTGATCGAAGGACCACCGCCATGCCCCCGGACCGCTGGCACCAGCACAACATCACCTTCGCCGACCGCGCGATCGCCCAGCGCGCCATCGCCGAACGCTTCGGCCCCACCCTGCTCGCAGCCCAGGACGAGGGCCAGCTCACCGGCTGGTGGTTCATGAACAAGCAGCCCTGGCCTCTTCGCTACCGTGCCGCAACACCAACCCCGCTGGTCGAGTCGCTACTGAGCGAGCTGGCTGTCGACGGCACAGTCCGGTCGTGGACGTACGGCATCTACGAGCCGGAGACCACGGCCTTCGGCGGCGCGGCGGCCATGGAAGCTGCCCATGGCCTCTTCCACGAGGACAGTCGGCACCTGCTCACCTATCGGCCCGGCCCCGGGCGGCTGGGGCGCCGGGAGACCGCCGTCCTCCTCTTCAGCTCCCTGATGCGGGCCGCCCGTCTGGACTGGTTCGAGCAAGGCGACGTGTGGGCGAAAGCGGCCCTGCTGCGACCGGCGACCGAAGCTCTCACCCCGGAGCGGACCGCCGCCCTGATACCGGCCATGCGCACGCTGATGACCGTCGACGCGCGCAGTCTCAGCCGAACGGACGGCCCACTCGACGGGCACGCCGAGTGGGTGGCCGCCTGCGAGCAAGCCGGTGCCACGCTCGCCCACCTCGCCGCCGAGGGCGGTCTGGTGCGCGGACTGCGCGCCGTCATCGCCCACCACGTGATCTTCCACACCAACCGCGCCAGTCTCCGCCCGGACGACCAAAGCGCCCTGTTCAACACCGCACGAGAGGCAGTCATGGGATCGAGTGACAACACCGCGTCGCCTGCCGAGGGCACGACGGACACCACTAGCGTCAGGACGGTGAACACCGACACGATCGCCACCCCCGGGGCCGAGGCCGAACGACTCCGCAACGCCCTGGTCGACCAGATCCGCGAAGCCGGAGACGCCCGCACGCCCGCCGTCGAGACCGCTCTGCGCACCGTGCCCCGCCACCTGTTCGTACCCGGCGCCCCGCTCGAAGACGCGTACGCCAACGCGCCGGTCAACATCAAGTACGACACTGACGGCACGTCGATCTCCTGCGCCTCCCAGCCCGCAATCGTCGCCCTCATGCTCGACCAACTGGAGGCCCAGCCCGGCGAACGCATCCTCGAACTCGGCGCCGGCACCGGCTACAACGCCGCCCTCCTCGCCCACCTGGTCGGCGAGAGCGGTCTCGTGACCACGATCGACGTCGACGACGACCTCGTGGAAGGAGCCCGCGCCCACCTCGACGCGGCAGGGTTCACCAACGTCGAGGCGCTGACCCGGGATGGCGCCGTCGGCCACGCGGAGGGCGCCCCGTACGACCGGATCATCGCCACCGTGGGCGCGCACGGCGTCCCGCACGCCTGGCTCGACCAACTCGCCCCCGGCGGACGGCTCGTCGTTCCCCAGCGACTCAAAGGCAGTGTGTCTCGCTCCATCGCCTACGAGCAGCGCGACGGCCGCTGGACGAGCATCGGCAGCAGGATGAACACCTTCATGCCACTGCGACGCGGCATCGCCGACGACGACCGCCGCGCCATCCCGCTCAGCAGGGACGGAGCCGTACGGCTCCAGGCCCCTACTGGTCAGGCCATCGACGCCGACGCCCTGGCCGGAGTGTTGGAGCAGCCGCGCACCGAGGAGTGGACCGGCATGACGGTCCGCGTCATGGAATCCCCGGAGTGGATGGAGCTGTTCGTCTCCTGCTCGCTGCCCAGCGGCCTGATCCGGATGCTGTTCCCGCAGGACGCCAAGGGCACGCTGCTCACCGAGGACCCCTACCCTTCCTCCACCGCGGCCGTCGACAAGGGCGCCGTCACCTACCTCGCCCGCCGCCTCTCGGAGCAGAAGACCCCAGAGGGCGGCAAGCTCTGGGAGTTCGGCGTCATCGGCCACGGTCCCGGCAGCGACGAGCTGGCCGCGAAGGTCGCCGAGGCGATCCGCACCTGGGACCGCGACTACCGGGGACGCGAAGCCTCCTTCGCCATCCAGCCTCTCGACGCACCTGCGATCGAGGAGCAGCCGGGCCTTTTCTCTCTTGACACTCCGCTTAACCGCATCGTCGTCGACTGGCGCTGAGGCCAGCTCGGACGTGAAGGGGGTGGAGCCCGTGGGCGTTGCCGACGGGCTCCACCAGTCCCTACCCGTACCGTCACTCCCAGGGGGCCCCATGGACCCGCACGGCCCGATAGCAAGGCGCTTCCCACTCGTTGCCCGATTCCGGCCCGCCTGCCTCCCGCTGCCCGACCGGGTACAGGCACTGGTTGACCTCGCCGACCGTGCGGTACAGCAGGGCGAACAAGGACTTGCCTCCACGGTCTTCAACCAGTCCGCGCTCCTGGCCTCCGACCTCGGCCTTCCCGACCTCGCCCGGTCGATGTGCCACCGCCACGCCAACGCCTACCTGCGGGCATGCCCGCTGTCCGCGACCAGCACCATCCGGGGCCTGGAACCCCTGGTCAACCTCGCCCGTTTGCAGATCCGCGCCGGCAACACCGACGACGGTCGCCGTCGGCTCCTGGACCTGTACGAAGCTGTCGGCACCGGAGACGAGGTCACCTTCGAAGGCATCACCGTGCCTGCCGACCTCACCCGCACCAACCAGGACCGGCACGACGTCCGAGCTTGGCTGTGGCGCGTCCTGCTCGCCGACGGCACGCGCACCCTCACGACCACGGGCCGCTGGCGTGAGGCCCTGGCTCACATTGAGGAGCATCGGGGCGTCGGCGCACGCATGCTGGACGGACGCCAAGTCGCCGTCGTCGCGGCCCTTACCGTCGGTGACACAAGACGGGCTATGGGCCTACTCACCACGACATCGCCGGGTGACCCGTGGGAGCAGGCCGTCACCGACTGCCTGACCGCGATGTGCTGCCGGGCCGCAGGGCAGGATGCCTGCCTCGCTGGTCTCGTGAACATGTACCTAGGGCACGATGCCAAGCCGGGGCTGACCGTCTTCGACATCCGTCTCGGCCTCACCGTCCTTGACGTGATCGACTCTGCCGATCAACCTGCGGCTGGCCTTGTCGTCGAGGATCTGGTCCGACGAATTATCGAAGCCCGCAACGGATATGCGGCCCGCGAGGCTCTGGCACACCCTCTGTTCCTCGCGCTCGCCACCGACAGCAGGGCACGAGACTGCCAGAACTTGGTTCGGGCCTGTGCGCTCGGCGAGAGGACGTTGCCAGAGGAAGCGTATCGAGACCTCTCCGCCGCGCTGGACCGCAGTGAGGCGGTGCTCAACTCCCCAGTAACTAGCACGACTTCAACGGGTCTGTTCCAACCCCGGGAGGTGGGTTGATGTCGCAGCTCCCCAGCTCAGGCGATCCGGGATCACGCATCGGATGCAATTCCCCGGAGATGATCAACGCTGACGCCTGGAACGCCTACGGCCGCCACCACATCCAGCGCGACACCCAGCTCACGGACGTGGAGAAGATCCGCTGGGGCCCTTCCGGTACCGGTCCGGGCGACGAGATCCTCAGTGACCTGCGGGGCCGGCGGGTGCTGGATCTCGGCTGCGGTCCCGCCCGGCACGCCGCCCATCTCGCCCGCGACCTCGGCGCGGTGGTGGACGCAGTCGACTCCTCGCCCACGCAGATCCAACGCGCCCGCGACCACTACGGCGATCTGCCCGGACTGCGGCTGATCGTGGCGGATGCCGCCGACTACCTGAGCAGCGCTGTGCCCTATGACCTGATCTACGCCATCAACGCCGTCCCCTTTTATCGACCCGCACCGGCTGCTGCCCGCCCTGGCCCTGGCGCTCAGGCCCGGCGGAGCTCTGTTCTTCACCGTCCTGCACACCAACTCCAACGGCCACGGCCCCACCACCGCTCTGGCCCCGCGACCGGAAACGCTCCGGCTCGCCGGCGGCGGCGACCTGACAGTCCACATGTGGGTGCTCACCCCCCCAGCTGTGGGAGGACCTCCTGAACCAGTCCGGCCTGCGGGTGGAGAGGATCACCGTCCTCGACGCCCCCGAAGAGGGCAATCGCGCCTCCTACCGGCTCATCGAGGTCCACCGACCCACGTCCCCGTGATCCCGCTCGATCACAACCGGCACGCCACCGCCGCCCCCGAAGACGGCCGCCCCCCTCCAGACCATCACCCACGATCCGGGAGACTCCCAGTGAGCGGTGTGCATCGTGAAGTCGCAGGTCGCGGGTCTGGTGTGAATGGCGATTTGAGGACTCGTGCCGGTCGGCGGCCGATGACCATGGCGTAGATCATCGGGCAGGCCCGGCTCCGGCGGGATGCCGGGTTCGGCTGCGCCCACGACCGGCCCCCGCCTACGATCCGTCAGCAGGTCGACACGCCGTGAGAACGCGGGAGGGCGCCGGGGATGCAGGAGCGGCAGTGGATCACCGCCCGCCGGAGCGAACTGGATGTCCTCGCGGAGGAGTTGGCCAAGCAGCTTCAGGAGGTCCAGACCGAGCGGGATGAACTGGCGATCGCGGAGCGGGTGTTGAACCGCCTTGCCGAGCAGGCCCGGGCCGACGCCGGGGCTGTCGCTCCGGTATCGGCGAAGGTGGCCGGGCGGGCAGTCCTGCTCATCCCGCACCGCAGCGACGCGGCCGACGAGGGCGCGCTGCCCGGCGACTACCGCAAGATCCTGGCGGTCGTGCGGGAGGCCGACGGCCCGGTGCAGGTCCGGGCGGTCGGCGAGCGGCTGGGGCTGGACGCCTCGGTGCGCGGCAAGCTGGAACCTTTGCGGGCGAAGATGACCAAGCTCGCCGACCGTGGCTGGCTGCACAAACGCCCTGACGGGCAGTTCACCGCACGTCCGTAACAGCGCGGGACGGGAGCGTAACTGACGGACCCCCGACGGCAGTTGAGTTTGGTGTGAAGAAAAACAACAGTTCCGTCGAGGGCCCTGACGGCCTTGTCTACACCGCCCGCCTGCCACTGTCGAGTGCCACCCTGAACTGGCTCGCCGACCTGATACGCGGCCACCTCAAGAAGATCGGCTCCAGGTGGCGCGCCCTGCCCGCAGGGAAGATCGCCACCATCGTGCTGGCGGTACTGCGTTGTGACCAGCGCCCGGGCGACCTGGCCGGCGGCAACGGCATCCACCGCACCACCGTCACCCGGTGGGTCCGCGAGGTCGTCGGCCTGCTCGCCGCCCGCGCCCCACGCCTGGACCGGGCCCTGAAGAAGATCGCCCGAAAGGGTGGTGGGATCGTACTGCTGGACGGCTCCCTGATTCGCACCCGACGCCGCACCGGCGCGGCGAACCGGAAGAACTACTCCGGCAAGAACAAATGCCACGGCCTGCTCGTGATCGCGCTCACCGACGACAAGGGACGGCTGATCTGGATCTCTGCCGCCCGTCCGGGACGCACCTCGGAGATCACCGCCTGCCGGCACGACAAGTTCACCCGGAAACCGCGGGAAGTCGGTCTCGGCGCCATCGCCGACCTGGGATTCGTCGGCCTCGACGACAGCGGCCCGGACTCCGACCCGGCAGTGATCACCGGCTACAAGGCCGCCCGGAACCGGCCCCTGACCAGGGGGCAGAAGCTGTCCAACACGGCGCTGGCCGCGGTCCGGGCCCCGGTCGAGCACGGCTTCGCCCACCTCAAGAACTGGCGCGTGCTCAGCAAGGTCCGCACCGACCCGAAGTGGGCAACCGCGCTCGCGAGGGCTCTGCTCGTCCTGACGAACCACGAAGTTTCCCGATGACCGATGATCTACACCGAAGTCATCCGCCCGTGACCAGCCCGAGCACACCGCAACCCGCGCACACCAGATCCGTGAACTGCAACTTCACGATGCACCCCCCCTCAATGGGTCGAACGTGGCGGCCGGCACAAGGATCCCGACCGGGAGCCCCGGCCCCGCCGACGGGCGATCTACACCCGACCGCACGGGGTCCGGCATCTGTTCGCCGTCTACGACCTTGTCAAGGACCAGCTCTACGGGCACGTCAAGAAGCCCAAGACCCGGTCGAAGTTCCTGGAGTTTTCCCGCTGCCTGCACTCACGGCACCCGATCGACGTGCGCATTGCGATCGCCTGTGACAACTACTCACCGCACCTGACGACGAAGCGATGTCAGCGGGGCGCGACGCGAGCAGCGGCGAACCACGTCCAGATCGCCTAAACCCGACCAGAGGATCAGAAGGACGGGCAGTTGTACTGCGTGGCCAGGGGTACCGTGACGCAGTAGGTACTGCCCGCCGCCGATTGCGGGACGGCGAAGACGGCGGTGCGCGAGCGGGGCATCACGACGCTGCCGAGCTGGCGGACGAGGGTCGCCTGGTCACTCGCCCCGGCAGCCAGGCGGTAGAGCCCGATGGGAATCGTGTCGCCCTCGTTGAAACCGTCGACGACCAGTCGGCGCTTGCTCTCACCTCGCAGCCGTGACCGGTCCGGGTTCGTGGGCACGGCGACCGGCTGCCGGTACGAGGCGGTGGTGCTGCCCTGGGTGGCGCTGATGGTGAAGTGGCCCGCTGCCGCGAGGCTTTCACGGGCGGCGGACTGCGGGACGAAGTCCCAGGTGTCACTTTGCATCACGCCGCTGCCGATGTCGTACACCCGCAGCCGCGCACCGTTGAAAAGCGACTCCGGAGGCTCGTAACGGTCGAAGGTGAGATTGCCGGCGGTGGGCTGCGCGGTGGTGGTGTAGCCGTGGCGGCCGTCAGAGACGGTGACGGTGACCGCTTGCTCGGCCGTGAAGCCGTGCAGGCACAGCGCGTTCTCGCGATTGAACACGAGGTTACTGGGGCCCTGGATTGTGCTCATCCATACGGCGGGCGAGGTGGCGAACTCCGCAGGTAGAGAGGACAGATCCCGCTTACATTCGGGGGCGTCGCCGTCGCCTGCCGCGAGGTTTCTGAACTTCCCCGGCAGTTTCGGGCGCTTGTGCGGCTTGGGTGTGCGTGCGCCTGCGGCTTGTCGGCTCTCCGCTGCGCTTCGTGTTGTCGTGTTCGTTCGACGTGTGGCGTCCTGGGACGCCGAGCCGCATCCAGCGGCGGCGATGGATAGCAGCACCAGCCATCCGGCTAGTTGTCGACGCTTCATCAGGGTTTCCTTTCAGATGCTTGCCGTGGGCTCCCAGACCCGCACTGCGCGCGGGCCTGGTTCCTTTGCTGGTCGAGGTACTTGCGGTCCGCCTCGTAGTCCTGCCGGCTCGCGGCACCGGTGCGGAAGGCGTTACGTAGTTGGTCGAGAGAATCCCGCGCGGCCTGGTCTCCAGTGACCAGGTCGCACCGTTTGAAGGCCCAGGTGGCCAGCCATCCCAGCCACTGGGCGCGCCGGACGAAGTGGCTCTCCAGCGCGAGTGCCTGCCGGATGTCAGAGATTGCGGCCTCCCAGTGCTTTCGGTCCGCCTCGCGCTGGGCGGCGATGGAGGCGGCTAGCGCCTTCAGGTCGCGAACGCCTGCGCCGGGCCCTGCGGCGCGGACCCGCCGCAGGGCGGCATCGATGGTGCCGTCGTCGCGGGTGAGGCGCGCATTGATCCGGCAGTACTCCACCTGGGCCAGGTTGACCGTGGCTTTGAGGCGGCCCAGCGTGGTGAAGTTCGCGTCGGACATCAGCCGCCGGAGGGTGGAGGTGACGCCGGCGATGTCCGAGTCATGCAGGGCTCCGGGATCGCATTCCGTCGCTGTCGCTGCGCGCAGATAAGTGTTGTCGGCCAGGCTGAGCTGTGCCCGGAGCCGGATGGGAGAGTTTGCCGGGATGGCCCGGTAGTCGGCGCCGGCGGCCTCCAGCGCGGAACGCGAGGCCGCCTGCCCGTTGACAGCGGTCTGTTCCAGGGCATGGCCCCGGAACAGATGGACGAGGTCCGCGGTGACGAATCCGGAGCCGGTGTCCAGGTCCGACGTCCCTTTGGAGGGCAGCAGCCGGGCGAAGCCGGCTACGGCTTCGGTGGTACGGCCTGAGTGCCAGGCGTCCAGGGCGGAGGTGAACTGGGCAAGACCGCTGGCTTGCCGGACCAGCTCGGCCACCAGGGCGTCCCGGCTGTGGGCAAGGCCGAGGCTCTGGTCCGCGGGGACCAGTGCGCTGGTGTACCAGCCGGCGAGTTCGGGGGCGTCGGGCACCTGGTCGGCGCGGACATACACCGCCGGGCGCACGTTGATCTGCCCGCCGGAACCGGGGGTGACGATGCCGCCGAGGAGGATGGCGGCGTTGGACTGGCCGACAAACTTCCGGGTGCGGCTGTCGAGGCGGCCGTGATCGCCGTGGAGCAGTTCGGTCAGCGGAAGCTCGTACTGCGTTGCATAGTCGTGTACGGCTGTGCCCTTGGGAAGGGCCTTGCTCAGGGCCTGGGCAAAGGTCGAGGAGACATCGTCCAAAAGCTGCTGGTCCTGCCCGGAGCCACGGTCCTTGAAGCCGACCACGGCCACGTCCTGAGGACCGGTCAGCCGGTGCAGCGGGGGCGGTGGGGCCTGGAAGCGCAGGAGTACCACGACCCCGCCGACAAAGACACAAACGATCACGACTGCGTACGTGGCGCGCTGCCACCGAGGCACCTCGGCCAGTTTGTCCCGCAGGAGCTGGGTGACAGACCCGAGAAAACCGGTCAGGCCGACCAGGACGCCGATGAGGGTCGCTGCCCGGCCGGGTTTTGCGCCCAAGGCGTTGGCCAGAGTGAGGGATGCCGCCAGAGCCAAGCTGATGCCGGCCGCCACCACCCAGATCTTTGTGCCGCCCTGGGTATTATTTGTGCTTCTTGGTGTATTTTCTTCCATCCCTTCGCATATTAAGGGCGCTGACTTGTGATGGCCCGTAGGCGCTACAGGCCATCACAAGGAGAGTTCTCTGAGGGTGCTCCGGAATCAGAGATGCTTGAATGCGCGCCTTTAGCGCGCTTCCGGCGGACCTGGGCTGATCTGAGGTTTTCCCGAGATGTAGGGAGAGGTGACAGCAGGTCAGATGGGCCTGATGGGAGGAACCCTGACTTGCCTGCCCCGAGGAAGTACCCGCGCCGTTGCGAGTCCGTCGGCTGCGTCGCTGGAGAACGCTGGATGAACCAATCTCCCCGTTGATTGAGGTTCTGGATCTGCTCACCGAGTTGGTCGACTCGGCTGTGGGCTGGCTGTTGCCGGGCCCGGACCTTGAGAAGTCTGGCGGCAGGTTGTCGAGTTGCTCGGTCGTGAGGCTCCCACGGCTAACTCCATGTACGTGACGACGACGTTGATCATGCAGGGGATGACCGCGAAGAAGGCGGCCAGTCCACCCTGCTGCCGGTGGTACGCCGGAGGCTGCGACAGCTGAGTGGGGCGATGTGTGAGTCTTCGTGCGGGTTCACCCTGCCGGTCGGGGCATGGTGAACAGGCCGGGTTCGGGTTCGGTAAGACGCCATCCGCTTTCCGAACGTGCTCCACGGCGGCGAGTTGATCGCTGAGCTGGGTGACTGCTCCCGCAGGCGGGCTGTTTCCTCGCGGCGGGCGGCCTGTCGTTCGTCGTCTACGCCGCCTACCCCGAACGCTACGGGCCCGCCCCGATCCGCCGGTGACGGTCACCGGTAGGTCCAGACATCGTCGGTGCTGATCGCGTCGGTCTCCAGGCGGAAGACCAGCCCGCAGTGGTCGGAGGCGCCGTCCGGGCTGTCAAGGAGCCGGTAGCCGGACACTGCCGGAGCGAGGGGAGTGCTCACCCACGCCTGGTCGATCCGGTCATCGGTGCCCGTGGGCTGCAGCAGCCCGGCGTCCCCGGTCTGCTGGTAAAGGTGCCAGGCCACGTCCACATAGCCGTTGTGGACCATCTTCCGCGTCACCCGTCGATCGGGCTCCGTGCCCACAACGGGCGGCAGGTCCCCGTCGGGCAGCAGGGTGCGCGAGGCGATGTTGTAGGGGCGCATCGCCGCGTAGTCCGGTGCGGGGTGCTGCGACGAGGCCGGCGGGTAGTTGTAATCGCCGCACACCACGGCGAAGGGGCCGTACTTGTAGCCACGGGTGGCGACCAGGTTCGCCTCGCTGAGCGCGGCGTCGGCGTCGAACGGGGTCAGGTGCACCGAGGCGAACGCGAGCGGGGCCGGCAAGCCCAGGTCGAAGGCGGCAATGCCGAAGCCGTGCAGCGTCTCGCTGGAGAAGTCCGTGTTCCAGCGGGCTCACCGGCCAAGCACTTCGCGGCGGTACAGGATCGCTGTTCCCAGTCCACTGCGGGACGGGGCGAGTGGAAGGGCCTCCAGGTCCAGGTCGCGCATCGCGCGGGCGAGCTGCTTGTGGCCGTACTTCTCCCAGTCCACGACCTCCTGCAGCAGAACGACGTCCACCTGCTCGGCCGCGCCGTCGATCCGCTCGGCCAGCGCCGGCCATCGGTCCTCCGGATCGCCGTCGCCATTCTTGATCCTACCGGTACCCAGGTTCTGCACCACCACGGTCAGCTGCACGCTACTGCCCCCTCCATCCCAGATGCCTATGCGTCGTCCGCGTCAGGACGCCGTGATGCAGTCCGCGTCGGCCACAGGCCGACGAATAGCCGGTCAGGGCCGCAGCCCACCGCTGAGGAGGGGATGAGGCTCAGCTATTTCGACCGACATTGATCCTCGCCTCAGTTCACTGATCGATCAATGGGTGACCAGAGCGACGCGCCAGCGCAAATTCCGGGGACTGGCTGCTCGGCCGAGGACGCCTTCGGCGTCTCTGCGCGATGGGCCGCGAAACGGCCGACGAGCCGTGGCGCGGCAACCCGGTCGTCGGCCGTGCGTGAGTAGGGGAGACGTTTGTTGTCCAGCCCGGGAGGCACCTTCGTACCGGGAAGGGTGATGTCGCCCAGTTTTGAAGGCACTTGAGGGCTTGTGGTGGGACGATCTGTGTGCTTCTCCTGGTGGAGGCCCGGATGCGCATACCGAAGTCCAAGGTCGAGCTGTACGCGGCAGGCTGAGCTACTGGACCAGAAAGAGCAGGCACAACGAACGGCCGGCTGATGCGGCTGACCACACGGTGACAGAAATCGGACGGGCGCCACTGCTGGCAGCTGCCCGACCGTTCCCGCCACATCCTGTCAGCGCGCGACCGTGGAGTCCGCTGAGACGGCCCAGAAGCGCAGGAGCAGGGCGACCATCCCGGAGAGGACCAGTATCGCCACCCAGGAAGCCGTGTTTTCCCGAGTTGTTTTGTCGAACACGATGGACAGGACTGTGAAGTTCATGAGGCTCAGCACCGCGTAGAAGCTGATCCGGATGGCTTTCGCTGACCGGCGGCGGAACCGGTAGAGCAGCAGGAGTCTGCTGACCGAGACATGCGGATCCTCACCGAGATTGGGCTGTTCGGCTGCGGTCACTCGTGCGGATGCCTCGTCCAGCCAGCCGTTGGCCACCGCGGTCGGGTCCTGGAGTGCTTCCGGGTTGGCGGCGGTCAGTTGCTTTGCCTTCCACCACTCGGCTGCGAAAGCCACCTGCCGAGTCGCGTCCTCGAAGACGAGCTGGCGACGGCCGTCGCGTGACCGGCGCACCCGCCGGTCCTGTATCAGCAGGCTCACCACGCCGGCAGCTGCGGTCACGACAGGGACCACCACCGCGACGGCGATCGTCACTACGTCTTGCGTGGTCATCAACAGCCCCCAACTGTTTTCCCAGTGCGCCAGCATCCCATCCCGGTCCGCTGACGGCCAGAGAACCTCGCCCACCTCACCCGAGCCATTCGCACCTACGGGCGACTTCATCTCTCGGCGACATTCACCCGCGCTCAGGACGGCCAGTGACTCCCGAAGTCAGCAACAAACGCCTCCCGTTGTGGCCTACACAGCCAGCCAAGTTTGCCGGGACGGGGATATGACCGATCAGCCCCTCTAGCCGACCTGCGCCCAGATCACCGACTCCGGCTGCCGACCGGCAAGGCGGGACGGCTGAGAGCCGACCAGATACACGTCACCCTGGCACTCGTCCCCGCGATCACCGACTACCAGCGGGTGGATTCCGGCACGTAGGCCGCCCTCTGCTGCTACAAGCGCCTCGTCCGTCTCACCACGTTGGACACGGTCTCATGTACGGCAGCCCATGCTTTCGCCGCGGGCGTGGTGTGCTTCGCAGCCACTCCCGCCCCGCATGCACGGGGTGGGGTTCGTATCCGAGCGCCGACGGCGCCAGTGGTCTGGCATTTGTGCGCCTGCGCGCCGTACCCCGCGCGGTAGTGCGGCGGCCGGGTAGGGCAGCATCTGCTCAGCTTCCGCCTGACCGTGAGGGGTCGTCATGCGCTCCACCCGCTTTGCCGCGTCGTCCGTGCTGTTCACTTGTCTGGTACTGGCGGGCTGCTCGCCTACTTCACTCGGCGGCTCGAATTCAACCTCGGGCGTGTCAGGGAGCGGGAGCCCGGCCGCCGGTCCTTCAGGTACAGCAGCCCAGGGCAGCAGTTCGGGGCGGGTGATCGCGGTCGGGGCGGGTCCGCAGAGGACGTACACGGTGCAGGAGCAGCCGGCCACCGGCACCTGCCACTACAGGTATCTCAAGGGCGAGCCGATCGAGGACCCGAAGTGCACGCCCGGTGCGATCTCCCCGGCGGTCACCCAGTCGAATCTGAAGTCGACGATCTGCCGCAAGGGCGGCTACACCTCCGGCATCCGCCCCTCCACCACGGTCACCGGCAAGGAGAAGAAGCTGAACGCCGCCTCCTACGGCTTTACCGGCCGCACGTCGGATGCCGAGTACGACCACCTGATCAGCCTGCAGTTGGGCGGGGATCCCAACGACTCCCGCAACCTGTGGGTGGAGCCCGCCGACCCCGGCCACAAGAAGGGGTCCGGGGTCAACAACGCCAAGGACCCGGTGGAGACGAAGCTGCACACCGCGGTCTGTAAGGGCACGGTCACTCTCGCCGCCGCTCAGAAGGCCATCGTCACCGACTGGACCACCGCCCTCAGCCGACTCGGCATCCATTGAGACATCGCGTGAGGAGGTCGGGCAAGCAATCGCCCCAGCACATGGGTGGATTCAGCTGGAGACAGTACGCCCAGGCAGCGGGTATGGCAGGATGCCAATCTCTGGCCCGCCGCTTCCCCCCGTAGCGACGGGCCGGCCCCGTAGCCCGTGCTGCCGCCGACGCGCACGAGGACTGATACGCGTTAACCGCTGTCGCGTTCTCCTCCGACGGCCACGGGCGTGCTGCCTGAGGTATCCACCCAGCTGCCGGGTCCGGTTGTGTCCGAGCGGCGGGTGGGAATGCGGCGGCTGCGCGGGGCGGCTGGGTGCAGACGGATGTCGGCGTCCAGGCCGCCGCCCGGGGCGGCGTGCAGGGTGATCTCGCCGCCGGAGGCGCTGACCAGGTGGCGCACGATGGACAGGCCCAGGCCGGTGCCGTCGTGGTGGGAGGTGGAGGCGCGCCAGAACCGGTCGAAGGCGCGATCGCGCTCCGCCTGTGACATGCCCGGGCCCTGGTCGATGATGTGCAGTTCGGCGCCGGGGGTGCGGGCGAGGGTGATGGTGGTGCCGGGCGGGGAGACGCGCAGTGCGTTGGCGAGCAGATTGTCGATGATCTGCTCCAACGCCCCTGGGATCGCCCGTACTTGGCCGACGGCCGGTCCGGTGACGGCGAGGGTGACCTGTTGTTCGGCGGCGAACGGTTCCCACGTGGCGGCGCGGTCGGCCACCACCGCGTCGAGGTCGACGGGTTCGGGGGAGGTGGCGGTGTTCTCCAGGCGGGCCAGGGCGAGCAGTCCGTGGACCATGCGGGCCAGGCGCTCGACCTCCTCGATGGTCTCGTCCAGGCTGTCGTGGGCGCGGGGGTCGAGGTAGGGCTCGAAGTTCTCCAGCCGCAGCCGCAGCCGCAGCCGCAGCCGCAGCCGCAGCCGTAGCGCGGTCAGCGGGGTCTTGAGCTGGTGGGAGGCTTCGGCGGCGAACGCGTGCTGGGCGTCCAGCAGGTGCTGCAGGCGGGTGGCAGTGCGGGTGAACGAGGCGGCCAGCGAGCGCAGTTCGGGCGGTCCGGTGTTCGTGTCGGGCGGGTTGGCCAGATGGCCGTCGGCGAGCTGGCGGGTGGCGCGTTCCAGCGTACGCACGGGGCGGGTGATCCAGCGGGCCAGGGCGAGGGCGGCCAGCGCGATGGCGGCCACGATGCACGCTCCGGCCAGGGCGAGGGCGAGCCAGATGCGGTGCACCCGGTCGGCCATCATCGTGGTCGGGTAGGTCAGCCGCAGAGCGCCGCGGATCGTGGTGCCGGAGGCGCCGGGCTGGGTCGCGTACAGGACCGTGTCGCCGTCGGTGTCGGTGGAGGTGCCGGTGGTCGGCTGGTTGCGCAAAGCGGCGGCGATGTCCGGCTGGGCGGACAGGTCCGTGCCGGTGGGTACGGCGGACCCGGAGGCGGCCAGGACGAGCCCGTCGCGGTCGGTCACGACGACCCGGCCGCCGGTGCGAGCCGTGTAGTCGCCGATCAGCCTGGGCAGTTCCGCGAGGTTGCCCTTCTCGATGTTCTCCTCGGTGACCTCGGCGAGCATCGCCGCGTCGCGCTCGACGGTCTGTGCGACACGGGACTCCTCACCGCGGGCGTAGAGGTAGCCGAGCGGGATCTCCAGCCCGGCCAGGACCAGCAGGGCCACGCCGACGTAGCTGAACAGCAGACGACCTCCGCACTGCTGCGGAGTGTGCCCGTCACCGGCGCGTGACGGGGCGGCCCGGCGACCGCCCCGCGACCGAAACGAGGACCGCATGGCAATCGAGCACAACGGCATTGCAGGCCCCTACTTCGAGTACCACGGACTGCCCGCCCTGCAGGCGGTGGACAAGGATCTGCCGCTGATCCATCCGTACGCCCCGGTGACGCCCGACCGCTACGTCACGCCCGGCGGCGGACGGCTCAACATCCGCCCGGCCGAGATGCGCGCCCACATCCGGATCACGCTGGACCACATGGGCTGTCCTGCCCAGCTCACCGACGAGAAGAACGCCGCCTTCAAGCGGCTCGCCCTGGCCGCCGAGGGGTACTGCGTGCAGGCCGGGTGCCGACACCGCGCCGCGTACGCGGACGGGGTACTGCGCATCTTCGAGGTGCGCAACGGGAGCGTCGCGCTCGCCGCGTTCGTACGCGCCGCGCTCGCGGTCGAGCTGGGGGACTTCACCCCCACGGACCGGCTCCTGCAGGAGACCGAAGCGCTGGCCGGGCCTGTCCGCCAGGCGGGCTCGTCGCTGCTCGCCGACGAGCGCTTCGCCCGGTCAACTCCCGCCAGTAGATCTCACAAGTGAGTGAATTTCACGCATGAATGCGTGACTCTTTCCAAAATTCTGACTGGCTTTTGTTATCATGGTGGTTAGTCTGGTTTCCTGGGAGGGTGAGTGAGTCAGAGTCGGACGCCGCCAGCCGAGACAGCGATGACCGCGACCGAGGCCCGTACGGAGCTCTTCGCCCTGGTGAAGCGCGCCGAGGAGGACGGGGTCTCGACGCTGATCCACAAGCGGGATGACCGGGCCCTGCTGGTACCGCTGGCCCGGTTTCCGGCAGCCCGACAGCCCGGCGCGTTCCCGTCCCACGTGCTGAGTGCGGCGCAGAAGGACTTCGGTGATCTCATCACGCGGGCAGCCCAGGGCCAGCCGCAGGTGCTCCGGCGCAACACCACACCCGTCGCGGTACTGCTCCCCGTCACCGACTCAAGTGCTCCCTCGTCCGACACGGCCGCGCACCCGGGCGCGGAGTCCGCAGGAGGTGCGGTGAACAGCCCACACACTCAGGACCGCGGCAGCACGCCGCGCAGGCTCACCAGGCTGGGTGACGCCATGGGGGCCGTCCTCACCTCCGGCCCCGCCGGAGGCCCCACGTTCGGACTGTCTGGCTTGGACGCCGCGACGGGCGGTCTGCAGCCGGGCAAGCTGACGCTCGTCGCAGCTCGTCCGAGCGTCGGCGGAAGCCTGCTCGGTCTGGCGGCCGCACGGCAGACGGCGCTCGTCGACCACGACATGGTCTTGTACGCGGCGTCGGGCCCCAACCGGGACGACATCTTCCGCCGGATCGTCTCCGCGGAGACCGGAGGCGACTACCCGCGCCTGAAGCAGGGCCGCCTCACCGAGCACGAGCAGCAGGTCGCCCACCAGCTGGTTCAGGCGGGCGACCTGCTGATGATCGATGACGGCAGCGATTTGACCGCCGCGGACATCGCGGAGACCGCCCCGCACATGGAGGGCCTGGCCCTCGTGGTCGTGGACCGCCTCCAGGCCGCCCGCAGCGCCCGCCTGCCGCTGTCCGGGGACCGTCTCCCGGACGCGTCCCAGGTCCTGGCCACGCTCGCGCGCACCCTGCACGTGCCGGTCCTCGCCATCGTCGACAGTGACGACCCCGCGCTCCTGGGATTTCTCGACGCCGACGTCACGCTGACGCTCACGCCGACCGAGGACCCGGCCAGGGTCCGGGTGACGGTCGCCGAGCGCGACCTCGGCACGATCGGCTCGACGTACCTCAGCCCCGACCTGCTGCACGCCCGCTTCCTCGACGTCGGCAACACCCCCGCCGTTCCTACGGCCGGCGACCAACCCGCGCCGCCTCTGGGCAGCGCCGTGGAACGGGAGTTGGCCGAAGCCGCGCTTCCCTACACCTCCGGCGCCCGGCAGGGACTGCCCGCCGCCGTCACCCACGTCCTGGCCGCACTGCGCACGGCACTCGCCAAGGGTGACCGGGATTCCCTGGACGGCATCGGGACATCGCTCGCCGAGATCGCCACGGCACCACCCCAACTGCCGGACACCGACGAGGGACGCCGCCTCACCGCCGCGCTGAATACCTACGCCTCTGTGCTTGCCGCCGGGCTGAACACCTACGATTCCGTGCCTGCCGCCGCCGAGCATCCCGTCGCGGGCAACGGCCACGTCCCCGCGGACTATGACGACGCAGAAGGGGAGGTGGAACTTCAGCCGGGGGATGAGGAGGACGAGCCCGAGACGGCGGTCTTCCCCGCGTTGAAGATCCTCAAGGAGGCGGTCGGACGTTCGAAGATGCACCCGATCCCGGTCATCGGCATCGAGGCGCGGGAGAGCGGTCCGTGGCCGCTGATCAGTGAGCACATGGACGGCGAGCCCCGCTGGGTCCACCCCGAGGTCACCGGCACGCGCGTGCCCTTCCTCCGGGAGAACGGGAAGCGGATCCGGCGTGACCAGCTCGATGTGCCCGACTCCTTCGGCGCGGGGGCGATGTGCCTGATCGACCGCAACGGCTCCTACCCGTCAGCCTGTTCCGCCGTTCCCCTGGCCCCTAACAAGCTGCTGCACACCGGGCCCCTGGAGGCGTTCGACAAGGCCAGCGCCGGTATCTACCTCATCGACATCCCGCAGTGGCCCCGTACGGACATGCCGCACCCGCTGGGGCGGATCATCGACCGGCCCGACGAGCAGGACCGTGTGTGGGTGACCACCCCGCACATCAAGCAACTCGCGAGGCTCGTCCGCGAAGACCATCTCGCTTCGATGCCGACCATCCACGACTCGTGGACGGGGAAGGCCAATGAGTCGCTGTTCAAGCCGTTCTACGAGGCCACCCGGAAGGCGCGTACCGAGCTCGTGGAGGCCGGCGGGGAGCCGTACAAGGCGTACAAGACGCGGCTGTCGATCGCGTTGCGTCTGCTGTGGCCCAAGCGGCAGGAACAGCAGTCCCCGTTCTGGAGGCCAGACTGGCGTATGAGCATGGTTGCAGAGGCGTCCGTGCGGCACTGGATGGCGGCCTTCAAGGCGGTGCAGGCCGGGCACACGCTCATCGCGCTACGCAACGTCGACGCGGCCGTCTTCTGGGCACCCCAGGACACGCCGCCCGCTACGTACCGGATCGGGACCGGCTTCGGCGAGGTCAAGGCGAAGTTCATCCAGGCGGGCGAGATGATCCCTGAGGGCGGCGACTGATGGCCGGGCCCACCGGCCGCGGAGGGTCGCTGGGCGCCGCCCTGGGCGACCTCCTGCGCGCCCAGGTCACGCCCCGCCACCGGCTGTCGTCCTACAGTGCCAAGCACTGGCACGCGCAGCTCTCACAGCTCACCGCAACCCACCGCGGCTACCAGGCCCTGGACGAGGCTGGCCTCGACGTCACTGCCAAAACGCTCCTCAACTGGCTGTCCGATCCCGAGTACAACGTCCGCCGCAGCTACCGAGACCTCATCCACACCGTTTACGAGAACGTCGCGATCGCCCCCGCCGACCCGATCCCTGACCACGTCAAAGACGGTCAGTGGGAGATCAGCGGCTACGTCACCACCGGAACCGACCGCCGCGAGCGCGGAACACGCGCCGCCGCGCCCCTGCGGATCGACGGGAGCCGGGGCGACTGGGACGCGATCGAGGAACTCTGGATCGTCGGCGAGCTCACCGGCACCGAGTTCGAGGACCACTTCATCGACGACGTCATCGTGCAGGACATCGGCGAAGGCACCGACGGATGGACCTTCGACGGCAGCTCGTACTCCGTTGAACTCAGGTAGCACCACCAGCGGGGCAGGCCACTGACTGCTACAGCAGCCAGGGAACCCGCGTATGACCACCGGCCCTGAACGCCCGGCGTTACCGCTGATCATTGTCTACAGAGGGGCAGCCGCGAGCGCCCGGCTTCGAGTAGCTGCTCTCCTCGAAGCCGCGGGCGCAAGCCGGGGGAGGCGTAGTCACCCACTGTGCCCTGGATCGGCAACATGTGGCTTCGAGGCTGAGACAAAGCCGTAAAGCAGACTCCGGGAAGCAGTCCGTTCTTGGTCCAGCTGGTCCCTTGTATCAGACCTGTTCATCCGGTCGATGGCGTTGAGGGCTTGGCTACCTGCTTCTACGAGCCTTGGGTCGGTGGTGATCAACTCGACCTGGAACATTGCCTCAAGAGCAGCGGTTCGCAATCGCTGCTCCTCACGGCGGAGTTCGGCGAGGTTGGCTTCCTCATGGCGCTCATGACCTGCAAACCAGAGGTCCATCTGCCCGCGGCGGTAGTTTGCGAGCGCGCCGGCGAAGGCGCTGTAACAGCGGCGAACACAATGTGGTGCATCGCCGTTGATGGCCGTGTCCGGGGCGGGAGTTGAGCGTTCGGTCGGGTGTGGGGACATTGCCATGGATCGTGTCGGATCGCGCGCATCATCGTGTTCGGGCTGCCACGCGAGATTCCTCCGGGCGAATTCCGCCCGGGGCGATGAGTCGGGGCGGTGCCGCCGGTACGTACCGGTGAGCACCGAACCGAAGGGAAACCCCAGCATGAGCGTCATCGTCGTCGAATTGATCACCCTGGACGGGATCGTGTCCGACCCGGACGGGTCGCAAGGCACGCCGCTGGGTGGCTGGATGTTCTGGTACGGCGGGAAGGCGGTCGGCACGGAGGACAGATTCCGGCTCGGCCCCGCGCTGGACGAGGGCGTGCTGCTGCTCGGGCGCGTCACCTGGCAGCTGTTCGCGCGGATATGGCCCGGCCGCCAGGATCCTTACGCCGCGCGCATGAACGCCGGGGCGAAGCTGGTCGCCTCCCGCACTCTGGCCCACGCGGACATCTCGGCCTGGGCCAACTCGAAGGTCCTGGACGGTGACCTGGTCGACGCTGTCGGGCGCGAGCGGCGGGACGTGCTCGTCCTCGGGATGGTGGACCGGCTGAGGACCGCGGACCTGGAGCTGCTGGATGTCGCGCACGTCGGTCCCGCCGTCCTCACCCGGTACCGGAGGGCTGCCCGATGACGGCGCGCTTCGTCGCTCTGTACGAGACGCCCACGAACCCGGAGAGGTTCGAGCAGCACTACCGCGAGGTCCACATCCCGCTCGCGCGACGCCTGCCGGGGCTGCGCCGATATACGGTCGGCCGGGACCTGGCCGCCACTGGCGGCGACTGCCCGTACTACATGGTCGCCGAGCTGGACTGGGACACGATGGACGAGTTGCGCGCCGCGTTCGCCTCACCCGAGGGGCGCGCCTGCGGCGCCGACGCCGCGCACCTGCGAGAACTCGCTCCCCTGCACACCATGATTTTCACCGTGCACGACAGCGTGCTGTAGGCGATCCCGGCAGGAGAACCCGCCGGACGAGCGAGGCCGGCGCACCGAATACGGCTACTCACAGTGAACAGGCAACTGGCCGTACGCGGGGAATTCCAACTGGCCGCTGTCACATGAGTCAGCCCAGATCCCAGGAGAGTGCCCATAACGGCTATCACGCTCGCTGCTACGACGTCCATTGCCTCAGAGAACCATGAGGGCCTTTTGCCGGTGGGGACTTGTATTCAACGATCTCCCGGACACGCTGCAGACGAGCCCGGTCTGGCGGAGGAAATTCTCGACGAAGCTCGGAACGTGCGTGGCAGCCTGGAGCCTTCCGGCCATGTGGTGGTGCCCGGGGGAGAACATCGCTGCCGGGGACGCTGGTGATGATGGCGAAGGAGGGGCTACAGCCATGAGCTCGCTACTGGCCGTGGTGTGTGTGAGGCGGGTGTTGAGTTCGGTGAGGTCTTGTGCGGCTTCGGTCAGGGAGGTGGGTATGCCGGTGGGGTGGGTGTCGTATTGGTCGGCTTGGTCGATGAGTTCGTTCTTCTTGCGCCGCACTTGATCCCGCGCCTTCTCAGCGGGCACCAAGGTGAGGTCGATGGTGTAGTCGACGGGAAAGTCCAGGCTTTCCAGCTGGGCGAAGAGATCGGCGGCGTCCTGCGCGACTGCGGGCGGGCATTCGGCCAGCGCCAGCTGCGCCTGGTAGCCGATCCCTGTGTCGGTTTCGACCTGAAGCCAGCGCCGTCGTAGCGGGGAGGCCGCCTTCAGCCGCCACCAGGACTTCCGGCCCGACCGCGTTATCTGCCCGGCACTCTTGAGGTCGTCGACGTCGTCGAGCTCGGGATCGACACCGCCTTCCTGGAGGCGTACTTGGCCGAGATCGGCGTAGCTGGGGGAGTGCAGCACGCCCTCACGGACCTGCCCGCCGTAGAGCTCGCTGGCTTCGGCCTCGGCCAGTAGTGGTTCTGTCTGGCCGCGGTGGAGGGCGTGTTGGATGATCCACACGATCTCGGCGGGGCGGGCGGGGTGGAAGGTGATGCCGCCGGTGAGCGCGGCCTGAACCCGGGAGGCCTGCTCGCGGTAGGCGGTCACCTCGCGCTGTGCCACCGGAGCGGGCCGCATGCCCAGCGCGGGGGACAGTTCCGCCCACATGGCGCCGAGCGACGCCGATATCTGCAGGCCGGCGCTTTCGGTCTGCAGGGGGACGGCCAGCCACAGGGTGCGGCGGTGCATTTCCTGGCCGTCCAGCAGCTCCAGCGTGGCGTCGACGTTTTCCACCCACGGATGCCCGTCATCGACCGGCATGTTCTCGGCCGGCTCGATGCCCTCGATCATGCGGAGGGCGATTTCTCCCGGGTCGACCTGTGCGCACAGGCCGAACAGTCGGGGTGCTCCGGACAGGGAGCGGATGAGGTGGGTGATCTTGGCGAGTTGTTCGTCGCGGACGGCGGCGGGTACGTAGGTGCCCTGGACGGTTTCTTCGCTGCGGCCGTGGGTGTCGGGGCCGGGGTGGAGGCGGTAGATCGCCCACACGCTGCCGTGTGTCGACCAGAGGAGGTGTCCGGCGATGTGGCGGATCGGCACTCTCATCGCACACTCCCGTTCTGCGCGGTGAGGGCGAGCAGTTGCTGCACACCCGATACCGGACCCGCAGGCGCCACAGGCGCAGTTGGCGCCGTGCGGTGGCGTGTGGACGAGTGAGGAGTGGCCGCGCTCGCGTGCGGTGGCCGGGTGGCGCGCTGTCCAGCCGCACGAGACGGTGCGCCTGTCGCTGTCGCTGTCGCTGTCGCTGCGGGTGCGGGTGCGGGTGGGTCTTCGATGGTGAAGCCGCCGAGCAGGGGGTGGGGGGTGTGGTCGCGGGCGGCGCGTCCGCCGATCCGTCCTCCGCGTGGGTGTCGGCTGAGCAGCAGCCAGCCCAGGGCGGCCTGCATCGGCGCGCGGCCTGCGATCTTCGGCCGGCGCACGGCCCATACCGTCAGCAGCCAGGCCGCGATCGGGACGGGTCCCATCCATGACCACCAGCTGATGGTTTTGACGAGGAGGAAGCCGCCGGTGACGGCGATGGTGATCTGTGCGGGTGTGTAGGGGCCGAGGGGGATTTTCCAGTCGGCGACCTTGCCCAGTACCCAGGGGTGGCGGCGGGCGGTGGTGTAGAAGCGTCCCACCCGCGCGGGAGCGGCCGCGTTCACAGCCGGCCCTCTGCGCCGGGCGAGTGGGTGTGGCGGGCCGGGAGTTCGGGCCGGACGATGCCCGGGGCGGCGGGTGCGCCCTTGGCCGGGTTTTTCACCTCGTCCTCGAACATGTTCGCCAGGTCGTTGCGGGAGTTGTAGAGGCCCAGCGCGATGACCATCAGCAGCAGGGCGCCGATCCCCGCCTTCAACGAGAACTTCTGGATCATGATGGCGGCCACGAGCACGACCAGGCCGGCCTGGAGTCCCTTGGTCGCCCAGTTCTTGAACATGTCGATCCAGCTGTTGCCGAGGTCGTTGAGCTGCCCGGCGAGCATCAGGCTGTGCACCGTGTTCACCGCGTACCGCCCGCCTGGGCGGTCCCGGGCTCCCCGGACTCCAGCGCGGCGACTTCCCACCGGCTGGAGCGGGCCCGGAGTGTGAGCTCGTAGGCCAGTGGCCACTGGCCGCTGGTGTCCTGGGCGTCCACCTGCGTGAGGATGTGGACTGTGGTGCCGTCGCCCGGGACCTGTGCGGTGGCCGCGGTCTGTTCGACGGCGGAGACCTGCTGGACGGTGGCTGCCGTGTAGGGGGCGGGGGAGACGGCCGGCAGGTTCACGCCGGGGGCGAGGTAGCGGCTCACCTCCCCTGTGCCGGTCAGGTAGGCGGCGAAGAATTCGCCGACCGCGGACGTCAGGTTGCCGCCTGTGACGCTCACCCGGTACGGCGACGCGGGCACCGTGGCCCGGGCCGGGCCGGCCACCACCCCGGGGGCACCGGTCACCGTGAACGAGCCGCCCGTGCTGTCCGAGACCAGCGGGACGGCGTAGTAGCGCACCGCGCCGTCGGCGTACTGCGCAGCCACCGTCACCGACCACGCACCGCCGCTGTGCTGCGCACTGCGCACCGCGACGACGGACTGGGGCTTGGCCTGCGCACCCGCGGCCGGGTCGGGCAGGTCGACGTCGGGCGCGAGCGACTGCGCAAGACGGGCCTGCGCACTGGTCTCCTCGTCGGTGCTGCTGCGCAGCCACGCGCCGACGAACACCTGCGCATAGCCGCCCGGATCGGCGGCGGCCCGCGTGGTGCGCACGGCGGTGGACGTGGTCGCGGTGGCGGCCTCGGCGGTGGCCGGGCTGGAAGTGATGGCGAGGCCCAGGGCGATGGGACCGGCCGCGATCGCGGTCCAGGCCGCCAGGCGCGAGAGGCGCACGCGGCGCCGCATCGCCTCCAGCCGGGCGCCTGCGGCCATCGGCGCGGCAGCCCCGCTCGCCGGGGCCTGCTTGCCAGGAGACATGGTCAAACTCCCAGGTCAGAAGGTGTACTTGCTGACCTTGAGGAAACCTGCCGGCCCCGACCCGACCACCGACCACGAGACCCCGACCACGGTCACGATGGGGACACGAAACCCGTGGTCGGGCCCGTGGTCGGCCCGACCAGAGGCCCCACCACGCGAGGGCCGGGAAGGGACATCGCGTCCGCCTGCGCCCTCCGGGCTGGAGCCGGGTGACCACACGCCCTCCCGGCGATGGACCGGCACGCCCCTGCGCAGACGGATGCCGCCCGGATCGTGTGAGGCACCTGCGCAGTGCGCGGGTCGACCCTGCGCAGCAGAAGATCAGGAGCTCTCGCCCCGGTTGCGCAGCCGCCCCGCACAAAGCGACTGCGCACGATCCCCGGCCGGTTGCGCAGCCCGGTTGCGCACCGCCCGCCCAAGGCTGCGCAGTCGGATGCGCAGCCGCTGCGCCCCGGGTGTGAAGACGGGATGGTCGGCCCGACCGTGAGTCCGACCACGGCAGCTGGGCGGCCGTGTTGCCGGATCGTGACCGGTGGTCGGGGCTGGTGGCCGCCGGTCTGGTGGGGGCCGGCGGATGAGCTGACGGCATGGAACACGTGCCCACGCCCGGGCCCACCGCCCGCCCCGCCCCGGTGGGCCAGGGCGCGCTGCCCTGGCCGCCGCACGCGGCCCGCGCCCGGGCGGCGCGGTGAGCCGTTTCGGGGCGGGGATCCGCCGCGGGGTGATGGCGGGTGATCAGTTCACCCAGATCGCCAACGGGCTGTTCCGCGACACCCGTCTGTCGTACAGGGCGAAGGGCGCCTTCGGGTTCGTCAGCACGCATCGGGACGGCTGGCAGGTGACGATCGCCGACCTGGTCCGCCTGGGCCCCGACGGCCGGGAAGCGGTGCGCGCCGCGTTGGGTGAACTGGAGCGGCACGGCTATCTGGTCCGGGAACGGCTGCGCCGCCCGGACGGCACCCTCGGCGAGATCGTCTACTGCATCACCGACCGCCCGGCCACCCTCGACACCGCGCCGGTGGAAGGCGGCCCGGTGAGCCCCCGGTCCGGCACCGGAACCGGCCCTACGTCCCCGGCGGGGATCCGCCGCGGGGTGATGGCGGCCGATCGGTTCACCCAGATCGCCAACGCGTTCTTCCGTGACACCCGGTTGTCGTTCAAGGCCAAGGGACTGTTCGGACTGCTCTCCACGCACCGCAACGGCTGGCGGATGACCGTCGCCGACATCGCCCGCCGCGGCCGCGACGGCGAGGTGGCCGTGAAGAGCGGACTGAGGGAACTGGAGCGGCAGGGCTTCCTCTACCGGACCCGCGAGCGGAACCCCGACGGCACGCTCGGTCAGGCGCTGTACGTCATCACCGACCTGCCCGCCCTGCAAAACCCCAGCTCACCACCAGAGTCGGGTTTTCCAGGATTGGTTGAGCCTACGTTGGCTGATCCCGGCACTAAGAACACCATCGTTAAGAAGACCAACAAGCAGAACACCAGACCCCTCCGTCCACGCCTCAGCGACGCGCCCCGGACAGCGGGACGGGCGGACCGGCCACACCTGCCGACATCCCCTCCGGCAGCGCCCGCGGCGGATGAGATGCACCCCGGGATCCAACTGCTGCTCGAACTCGGTGCGGTCCGCCCCGAGTTGCTGCTGACCGGGAAGGCCCTGACCGGCCAAGGCCGCGTCGCGACCGTGATGTTGGAGGCCGGCTGGAGCCGCGAGCAGCTGCGGCACGTCATCGCCGCCCGGCCGCTTCCCCACCCGGTGCGCACCACAGTCGGCGCGATCATCGCCGCACGCCTCCGTGCCGCCCAGGCCTACCCCCCACCCGCAGCCGCGGCCGGCCACCACGACGAACCCGCCTGGGACGCCCGGCCGTTGGCGGCCATCCCCACCGCCGCGAGCACCGTGTCCGAGGCCCTGGCCTACCGCGCCCTCGTGGAATGCGCCGGCTGCGGCGTACCCGCAACCGCTCCGGGTGAGGACTGCTGCCCGGCCTGCCTGGGCTGGCCGCCGTGCCGCACCTGCCCCGGCCCCACCCCCCGGCGCGCCCGCCTCGACGGCGACGGCCGCTGCACCACGTGCACCTCCGCCTTGACCGACCCGATGGAAGGAAGCACCTCATGACGGAACCGCTGCGCACACCGCCCCCGGCCACGGCACGCCTGCGGCCCTTCGCCGACAACCCGGCCCGCTGGGACGCGGAACGCTCCTGCGCCCTGCAGACGGGGCGGATCGCGTACGACACCGGATCCTCCAGCGTGGCTGGCGAGCCCTACCTGGTGCACGAGCGCACCGGCTGGGGCTGGCTGGCCTGGACGGTTCCCGCCGACGGCAGCATGCCCCAACGGCCCCACCACATCGGTGTTCTCCCGCCCTCCGCGACCTGGACGGACCGCCTGGCGGCCCGCTGGCTCGCCCGGCGCCAGGCCGGCCGCATGGCCCTGCACGCCACGAGCCGCGGGTCGCTGCGCTACTTTGCCGTCGCGGTGGGCGTCATCGGATGCTTCACCGCCATCGACGCGATCGCCCGCGGCATACCCCTCGGCATCGCCGTGCCCGCGGCGCTGCTGGCCCCGCTGCTCGCCGACCATCTGCCCGACCGGCTCGACCTGCGCGCCCGCCGGCGTGTGCGGGTCGTACAAGGAGCAGCCGCCACCGGGTACCTGCAGCGCCTCGCCGCCTGGCACACCGGTCTCCTGCGGGCGGCGGCCGACAGCGACCGCCACGAGCCGCGCCGCGCCGCCGAAATCGGCCGGCACCTGCTGTGGGACGCCGCCGGCCTGCTCCAGAGGCAGGACACCCGCCAGGCCTCCCCTCAGCTGATCGCCTGCGAGCGGCTGATGCTCCAACTCGCCGACCAGGTCACCCAGAACACCGAGCACACCACCTCCGAGCACACCACCTCCGAGGACGCCGCGGCCGACACCGCCCGGGCCCACACGCCCGGGCGGACCCGTGGCCCGAATCCTCCCTGGGGTCCGGCCGACGGCGCCTGAGACACCCCGGTACGCGCACAGCACGTCGTCATCTCTGAAGGGAACCCTCCTCATGGCGCAGCCCGAACCCGGCCCGGCCGCCCGCACGGCGGACGTCTACCTGCTCTTCGCGCACGAGCCGTACTACCCCGGTCCCGGAACCCGCGAGATCAACACCGCCGTCGTGGCCGCCGGCTCCCTGCTCCACCCGCAGGTGCTCCAGCCCGACGGAGCCCGCATCCACCACCTCCTCACCCACGGACGGCAGCCGGGCGAGATCATCCCGCTGTCCACCCTCACCCACGAACTACGCGCAGGTGCCGACTGGCCGGCCGTCGGCGACTGGGAGCGCGTCACCACCGACCTGGTCCAGCTCGTCCACTCGGGACACTGCGACGCCCTCAGCCTCGGCCTGCCCGACATCACGCGCGCTCTCCTGTGTTCCGGTCCGCACAGCCATGTGCGCGCCTACGACGCCGCGGCCGGCGAGTTCATCGACTACGGACCCGCCGAGCGGGCCGCGGCGCTGGCCGACGTCGGCGTGTTCCTCGCCGCCCTCGTGGCCGAACAGGATCTGTGGCCCGGCAACGGCCTGCTCGCCCCGCTCACGGCACGTCCGTGAGCGGGGCGAGCACGGCGATCAGAACGTACGGCGCCCCCACGTCATCGGTCGAACCAGCTTCCTGAGCAGGCCCGTAACAGCGCGTGGGCTGAGCGGGGAGGTGCGGCCTATCCCAGGGTGCCTGCGAATTCGCCGTTCTCGGCTTCCTTCGCGGTGAGTCGCAACGTGCCGCGGTGACTCACCTCGACCTTGTAGAACTTCTCGCCTTTGGGGACGTCGGGCACCGAGACGGCGAAGGTGCAGGTCCCGTAGCCGGGGGAGTCGCTGTCGCCGAGGTGGCCGGTGGCGATGACGTCTGCGTCTGCTCCGTACACGGTGACGGAGGTTCCCTCCGCGATGTCGTCGTAGCCGCCGGTCCCCTGGCAGCCGCTGCCGTTGTCGGAGGCGTCCTCGGTGAGAGCGAAGGCTCCCTCGAGGGTGAAGGTGCCGGGTCCTGCGCCGGTGGTGGCGGTGATGCCCCAGACGGCGCCCATCAGGCCGGCCCCGGCTGCCAGCCCGAGGAGGCCGGCGGCCGGGGCACCGAGGCTTCTGCGGGGCGGCGCGGGTGGTTGGACCGGGGTGCCGTGATGTCCCTCATCGCCTCCGTGGGGTCGTGGCCGTGATCGGTGCGGGGGCCGCCGCGTATGCCGCTGATCAGGAGCGGAAGGCGGCTTCCTGCCGGTTATGGAGCGTGCCTGCATGTCCGACAGGTTCGTCGCCGTCTTTCGCATGGCCATCTGACGAGGCCCCGGGCGCTCGGCCCGGCACAGCAGGACATCATCCCCCTGAGGTCTGGGTATGGCACCTGCGCGTGCCGTCAATTCGCCCTGGAAACCGGCCACTTCGCATCCATCCGACTGCTTCGCCCGGCAGAGAAAGGCGTACGGTCCCGGCGCCCGAAGCAGTCCGCGTTCACCGAACGTGCGGGCTCACGCCCGCCGGTTCGCCGGATTCCGGGCACCTGCGCTGAAGGCGGGCGGGTTGCCGGTTTTGGCAGTGTCCCGGAATTGCTCGCTCTGAGTGTCTGGCGCAGGTGTGCTGCTGCTTTATGTCCGGCCCGGGCGGACCACGTCGAACACCTGGTGCTTTTCGCCATTGCCGGCCGTGACGGCAGAGACGCGGGCGTACCACTGGGCAGCACGGGCTCGGGCACCTGAACCCGTACGGTTTCAGCGTCCGGGTCCCTGACCCGTGTGGGGCGTGGAGGTGTGCAGCCCGGAATGCCGGCGTCGGTCGCGTGCGAACGCGGAAGGGCGTACACGTGGCCTCATGGTGTGTTCGTGCAGGAGCACCCTGGTGACGGCTGATCGTCCAGGCATCAATGTCAGTGCCTGCTGCTACACCAATTCCCAGGGCCGGGGCCGCAGTTGGCGGACCGGTGGACAGGGGGAGGAAACAGTGGCGAAGCCATCCGAGGGATACCACGTTGTCCGCAGTCACCTCCGGCGCAGCCCGCGTACGGGCGCGGGGAAGCTGGACGGCTGGACGATCCCCGCGCTGATCGCCGGGGTGTGGTTAGGGAACCGGCACATCGGCTTCGGCGAGGCCGCCCCCGCCACGCCGGATGCCCCGCAACCGTCGGTGCCGGTGCCGGTGCGCGTGTCTGCGGGTGCGGGCCGCTGATGGCCCGCCGCCCCCTGCGCCTGCCCGGAGGCCGCGGTGAGCGGGTCGCGGCCGCGGTCGTCGCCTGCGCTACGGGGTGGCTGCTGGCCCGGCTGGCCGCAGTTGCCTGGCATGCGGCCCTCCGGGTGTGGCCGTGGCTTGCCGTCGGTGCCGCTGTCGCCGGTGTCATCGGAGCATGGCGGATTCTCCGCACGGTGCGCGGCCGGCGGATGCGCGTGCGGGCACTGGCCCGCCTGCGGCTGACCCTCGCCGAACTCGACGCGATGGATGACCAGGCTTTCGAGTGCGCGTTGCGTGACCTGCTCGTCCGGGACGGCTGGACGGCCCGGCGGGTGGGCCGGCGGGGCGACCAGGCCGCCGATGTCATTGGGCAGGACCGCAAGCGGGGCAGGATCGTTCTGCAGGCCAAACACACCAGGGTTGCCGGAAAAGTCGGTTCGGCCGTGATGTACCAGGTCAAAGGGACAGCCGGCCCGGTCCACGGCGCGCAGATCGCGGTCGTGGTCACCAATGGCTCCTTCACCCGCGATGCCAGAATGTGGGGCGAGCGCCACCACGTGTACTGGGTCGACCGGGACCGGCTGCGCAGCTGGGCCGAGCACGGAACGTCCCTGCAGGACCTGCTCCGCCTGCCTCATCGGCCCGCCCGCCGCACGGTGTTGCGCCGGGCGGCCTGAGAAAAGCCCGTCTGCTGGACGGGCAGGCGCCGGACGTTTTGGGGCGGCGCGCTCGCCGGGGCGGCGCCGGTGGGGGAGCGGCCCGCTCGGGCCGGCCACCATCGCCACGGATCGGATCAGCCGGCATCAACGGCTCGGTCCGATCTCGCACCGCGTCAGTGATCACCAGCGGGACAGGCCGCCCGGTCAGCCGGCCGGCCTCTCGAAGAGGCACGCCCCGGGCGTTGCCATGGCAACCCGGCTTTGCCCGTGGGCAGTTGGACCGCGGCAGGCCTCGCCTGCTGAGCACCGCTGCCCGGCGGATCGGTCCGGGATGGGTGGAGGGTGCCGGTGTGGGTCGGGTGGGTTGCGTGGCTGCCTACGCTGGGTAAATGCCAACGGGGCAGGACGAGTTGGGGCCCGGAACTCGCACAGCACCGAATGATCGAAGCCGGGATCGTCCAGCTCCAGGCCCAACGCGTACTTCCAGTCGACCCTGGTGCGGACCGCGTTCGCGGCCGCACGGTCGGACAGGTTCTCCGTGAACTGCGGCACCGGCACCAGCGCCAACTGCCCCGGCGACAAGCCCGGCCGCCCGTCCTTGGGGAACAGGTCCGCGAACTCCTGGTCCTTGAACACCGCATCCGGCCGGTCCCGCACCAGCATCGCCGGCGAGTCCTTCGGGCAGGCTGCCGGCGCCGTCAACACTGTTCGCGTCGGGATCCGTTGGTACCTCCTGGCCGGCAAGGACATCTCCGGCCCTTTCCCCGGAACCCCCTGCCTCGCTCCAGAAAACTGCCGCACAGACGACCTGTCAGCACCCCCGGCGAGATCGCCAACAGAGTCACGGTATTGGCCCTAGGTTGACGATGGGCCAGTCCTGCCGGTCCGGGACGGCTTGAATCCCCGCTCGTAACTCGCTTTGTTCTTGACGTGCCCCTGCTGGCTGTCCGTCCTACGCTGGGAAGGGGAGCGTTGGAGGTCGCGATGGCCGACGGGAAATCTTTCAATGGTGCGGAAAGGCCGAAGAGAGCCAGAGGAAACGTCACTGTCTTCATCCTCCTGTGGGTCGCTTCGCTCTTGTTCGGGCGCACGCTGACACTAGATGGGTCGAGGCGCGGTCACTCCTACGAACCGACCAGACGAAAGAACGTGGTCCAGCTCCCCGAAATGCCAAAAGATATATTCAGGGCTCATGGAACAGCCTGGCGCGAGCGAGCTGCTGCCCGCATTCTCTACCTGGAGCAGCAAGCGGATCGCGAGAGGTGCCGAGCGGTAGAGAACCGGGCTGAGCAATCTCAGCGGGAAAAAACGTTGGAGGGCATCGAACGGCAACTGGAAGAAGCAGGAAATGCCATCTCCGCGAAGCGCCGCCCCCTCTCCGGAGCCGCGGCCCTCGAGAGGACCTGGGCGAATCTGCGCGCGACCGACGTGATGCTGCTCAGGCTGTACTCGGACGAAGACCTGATCAGCCGGAGCGCTGACGTGCTGAGCCACGTTGAACAGCATCTTCACCTGCACGACCCGCTTCGGGTGAGGGTGGAGGCGGTCGCGGAGCGCATGGAAGTGAAAGGGCCGCAGCCGGGGGACCACGAGCTCTTTGTTCTCGCTCTGGGCGCCTCCTGCGATGCGCTGGACGCCGAATACAGCAGGGTTCGCAGCCTCAGCATCATTCTGCGGATTGCGACCTTCTTCGTTCTCCTCGGCGCCGCTGGGCTGGCAGCCTGGGGCTGGTACAGCCCCCATTCGTTGAACATGTGTTTCATCCCCAAGGGGAAGAACTTCGCCGCATGCCATTCCGGAGAGGTTCCGCTGAACAAGCAATCTGTTCCGAGCCACTACGCCCGGCACGTCGACGTTCTCGTCATCGAGGCGGCAGGGCTCGCCGGTGCGGCGCTCACGGTCATTGCATCGCTGCGGCGGATTCAAGGGACGAGCGCTCCTTACATGCTGCCGCTGTCGGCAGCCTTGCTGAAATTCCCCACCGGGGCTCTGATGGCGTCCACAGGAGTGCTGCTCATCAGAGGTGCGTTCATTCCCGGCCTGAGCGATCTGGATTCCAGTTCGCAAATCATGGCCTGGGCTGTCATTTTCGGCGCTGCGCAGCATCTTGTAACCCGCTTTGTCGATGCGCGGGCCCGCGAAACACTGTCGGATGTGGGACGGGCGCCCCCTGACCCGGAACCAGAGAGCCACGGGACTGCATCGGGTTCTGCGAAAACAGGAGAAAGGGCCCGCTCATGATGCACGAGCCCGAGGGGACATTCCGGTCCCCCATCGTGGGTGACCTCAATCTGCCGCCGGAGGGGACCGCCGACCAGGGGTCCACTCCCGTCGACCCGCGGCAGCGGGTCCCGATGCTGATCGAGCTGAACCTGCTCTATCCCGGAGGACTGTTGGCGGTCCGCGAGGCCTTCTACTCCCTCTGGATGCCTTACGCGAAGAGGGCCGGCGGTTGGTGGCCGGAGGAATTTACGTCGGCGAGCCCTGTCCGGCCTCCTGTTCCGCGCGGTCTCGCGCTCATCGCGCCGAAGCTGTACCAGTGCGTGCTCTCCCGTGCCGTGCTGCGTGACCTGGTGAAGGCAGACCGTCGGCTCGCCGAGCGAAGCCACCGGCCGTCGATCATATTCCGGGTGTGGCCGGACTATCCGCTCCATCCGCAGATCGACCGTTCCGCATCCACCGTGAAGGCCAACGCTGCCTGGAACTCTTACGACGCACGCGGCCACGGAATCGTGTGGGCGGTCATCGACAGCGGGATCGACGCCGACCACCCGCATTTCTCCCGGCTGGAACTCGCCTCAGCCGGCCGGGGGGAGGATCTGCCGCAGGGACTGACCAGCCAATTGCACCGCGACTTCAGCTTCCTCGTGAACCCCGACGACCCGGTGCAGCCCCCCGCCGGGGGAACCTTCGACGGGCCTGGTGACCCGCACCGGACAGGGCCTCTGGTGGACGACAGCGGGCACGGTACGCACGTGGCCGGCATCATCTCGGGCTGCACGCCGGACGGCATGACGCCGCGCGTGGCGGAATCCAAGGACCCCGGAGACGGCGGGTACGTCGAGCGGGCCCACGTGGACAAGCTGTCCGGAATGGCGCCCGCGTGCGAGCTGGTGAGTATCAAGGTCATGCGGCTCAGCCGTCAGGGGACGTGGGTCACCTCGGCCAGCGCGGTCATCCGTGCCCTGACGTACCTGCGAACCGAGGTCAATGTGGACCCGGGTGTTCTGCGCGTTCACGGAGTCAACATGAGCCTTGGCTCCGAGTGGAGACCCGATCAGTACGCCGCAGGTCAGTCACCGCTCTGCCAGGCCGTGAACCAGCTTGTTGCCTCCGGCGTGGTCGTGGTCGTCTCCGTCGGCAATTTCGGTGCCCGCACCGCCACCGGAGACTCGCTCAACACTTCCGCCGTCATGGGCTCGATCACCGAGCCCGCGCATGCCGAGGACTGCATCGCGGTCGGATCCACACACCGGGACGCGCCGCACGCCTTCGGAGTCACCTGGACCTCGGGCAAGGGGCCCACGCTCGACGGGCGGATGAAACCGGATCTCGTGGCGCCTGGTGAGTGGATCGCCTCGGCCGCCAGCGGCACGATCCGGGCCAGGGCCGGACTTGACCCAGCCGCCGGGGACCCTCTTCCCGCCAGCTTGCTGACGTACGCCGAACAGTCCGGCACATCCATGGCGGCGCCACACGTCTCCGGCGTCATCGCGGCCTTTCTTTCCGCCCGCCCGGAGTTCATCGGCCGGCCGCGGCAGGTCAAGCACCTGCTCACCGACAGCGCTACGGACCTTGGCCGGGAACGGTACGCCCAAGGGGCGGGCCTGGTGGACCTGATGCGAATGCTTGCGAACGTCTGACAAAGGAGCAACGGCCATGATGCGACTGGTGACCAACGAACCGGTATGGGACCTCGAATTCGACGAGAAGGGCCGGCTGACGGCACCGGCCGAGGCCGATTTCCTCGACCAGGTGATCGCCGAAGGCGTGGAGGACCTCTTCATCTTCAGCCACGGGTGGGGCACGTCGCAGGACAGGGCTCGCGCGCTGTACGACGAGATGTTCCCGATGATCCGGGACGCTGCGGCCGGCACGGCGGGCATCGGCAGGGTGGGGTTCGCCGGCATCTACTGGCCGTCCCTCTGGTTCCCGCCCACACAGGCGACGCCTCCACCGGCGGTTGCCGCGACGCAGGCCGGCAACGGCGCTGTGGTGGACCTCAGTGCCGGGACAGCAGCACTCTCCGGGACTGAAATCGCCGATTCCCTCCAGCCGGGGTTCGCCGACCCGGCACAGCAGCAGACGGTGATGGAGATCGGCCGGCTCATCGACCAGGGAGAGGAAGCGGTCGGCTCCAACGAGTCCGATGCACAGAAGGAGGAGCGGCTACGGGAGATCCACCAGCTGCTGACGTCACTGGTACCGCCAACGCCCCAAGACCAGTTTGAGGACTCAGGCGAGACCGCCCTGCTGCTGACCGCAGACCCGAAGACGGGATACCAAGCGGCTGCCGAGGCCTTCGGCAGTGCCCCGCCGGGCTCCGCGACGCAGGGCATCGGCGACTGGTTCCACCACGCCATCAACGGCGCGAAGGACGCCATGCGAGTGCTCTCCTATACGATCATGAAGACCCGCGCCGGCGACATCGGCCGCGACGGACTGGGGCCGCTGCTTGAGACCCTGCAAGGCCGCTCCTCCGTGCGGGTGCACCTGATTGGCCACAGTTTCGGCGCCCGGCTGGTTTCCTTCGCTTTGTCCGGCATCAGCGGGCCGGCAAACAGTCCCGTCGCGTCACTGCTGCTCCTGCAGGGTGCTTTCTCGCACTGGTCCTTCGCACGCGCGCAGGACAACCCCTTCGGCAGTGCGGGCGCTCTGAACACCTTTGCCGATCGGGTGCACGGCCCCCTGGTCGCCACATTCAGCGTTTTCGACTGGGCCGTCGGCGTGTGGTACCCGAAGGCTTCCTTCCTGGCACAAGAAGACGCCCAGGCTGAGACCTCAGGGCGCTGGAAAGGCATGGGCGCCGACGGGTACCAGGCAGTGAACCCGTCGAAGGACCGGGTCATGCCGGCCGATGGCGACACGGACTACATGTTCACTTCCGGCACCTTCTACCGGGTCAATGCGGCCGGCGTCATCAACAACGTGCAGGGAGAGCCTTTTTCCGGCGCGCACTCCGACATCCGCAAGCGCCCGGTGGTGGCGCTCGCTGCGGCCGCCGCCGCAGCGCACGCATAGTCGGGCACGTAGTAGCTTGCGGCGAAGCTGTCGGGCGGTCAGGACGTTGTGGAAGGCGCTGCGCGCCGGCTGGGGAGTGAATTCCTCTCGCGCCGGATCGGGGCGCGGGTCTGTATCCAGGCGGCATCAGAGATCTCTGGAGCCGGTTCGCGGGGGAGGTTACCGGCCCCGGTGCCTCTCCCGCGGCCCGGTGGAGCGGTGACGGGCCAGGCCCCGGCCGCCCGTGGGGAGGTGCGGCCGGTTTCCGTGCGGCCCTCAGGGTCGACCGTGTTCGGGAGCGCGTCGTGTCCGGCTGGTGAGGTGGTACGGCGGTGCCGTCGCGCGCCGGTCAAGAGTCGGCGGTGGCGACCGCCGGCCGTCCTGGCGAAACGGCCACAACTGGGCCCGGACGGTTGCCGGTTCAATGACGGAGCGAAGTGGGCTGCGGCGGTGTCAGCCGGGTTCTGGCACAGATCTTGGGTGCGCCGTGAGGCGCTGTTGGTTCGAGTGGAGGCGGAAGACCTGCACCAACCCGCTGTCGCAGCAGTGAGGTTGAAGCTGAGGGCAGCCTGACCCGGGGCCGGTTCACACTCCGCCGTGGCCAAAGAGCCGGTGCCGCCTGTTGTTCTATGTGGCGGTCAGACTTCTTACGAGTTCGGTCATTTGCGTGGAGGGTCTGACTTTGAGTTCGCGGTAGAGGTAGGTGCGGTATTCGTGGTAGCGCTTGAGAGCGTTGGCCACGTTGCCTTCGGCTATGTGGACGTCGATGACGATGCGGTGGGCGGTTTCTCTGAGGGGGTCGATGGCGATGGCTGCCCAGGCTGCCTGGAGGGCGGGGAGGTAGCGGTCTTTGGCCTGGAATTGCTGGGCGAGGCTTTCCAGGGCGTAGACGCGCATTTGGTCCCAGCGGTCACGTTCCATGAGGAGCCAGTCGTCTGACCAGCCTGGCAAGAGTTCGCGGCCGAGGTCGTCGATGAGGGTGCGCCAGTTGTCCGGCAACGGGCTTATGCCGTCGATGACCTGACGGGCTGAGTCCCATACGGCGTTCAGGTCGACGTGGATCGAGTCGGCCAGGCGGAGCCGCTGGCCGGCGCTGTCGATCAGTGTCACGTCGGTGGCGCGGCGGGCGTAGCACAGCGCGGATCGGAGGTTGGCTGCTGCCCGGGAGGGCGGGCAGTCGGGCCACAGCTGTTCGGCGGCGGCGAGCCGTTGGGCGCCGTCGTCGTGCAGCGCGAGGTATGCGAGGAGGCGTTGCGCTCCCAGGGGGAGCGGGGCTCTTGATCCGGCGTGTGTGAATTCGAAGGGTCCCAGCAGCTCGAGGCGCGCACCATTTCCATTTCCCGACACATCCCCCACTGTGCAACCGGCCGGTGTCTGGCGCACCTGTTGAGCGTCTGTTCTGTGGCCGCCCGGATACCCCTTCTGACCAGGCAAAACGTTCCTGCAACTCGTGGTCAACGTTTGCGGAACGCTTCTGGGACGGTGCGCGGAACACGGCCCCGACAAGTGGCGGAACACGGCTTCGACAGGGGTGGGGAAAGCTCGTTCTGATCGCAAAGATCCGCCGCTGTGTCAGGCAGAGGGAGGACGTGCTCGATGGAGATTCGGTCGATCCTGCAGGGCGTTGCCGGGCATGAGGACCTTCTCGGCCACCGTGATGTGTGCGTTGCGGTGCTTGACGGCCCGGTGGATGTGTCCCATCCCTGCTTCGCGGGAGCCGATCTGACAAGGATTGACACGCTGGTCAAGGAGCCCGCCGGCCAGGGGCCGATGTCGCTGCACGGCACGCACGTGGCCAGCTTGTTGTTCGGGCAGCCGGGCAGCGCCGTCATCGGTGTGGCACCCCGCTGCCGTGGTCTGATCCTGCCGGTGTTCACTGACGACGGCTCAGGGCGCGTGTCCCAGCTGGATCTGGCGCGGGCGATCGAGCGGGCCGTGGAGGAGGGGGCCCATGTCATCAACATCAGCGGCGGCGAGCGTACCCCTGAGGGGCAGGCCGACAGCATTCTGGCGCGCGCTCTTGGCCGGTGCGAGGAGAACGGGGTGCTCGTCGTGGCGGCCGTCGGCAATGACGGATGCGACTGTCTGCAGGTACCCGCAGCGGTGGCGTCGGTTCTTGCCGTGGGGGGCGAAGACAGCCGTGGTGAGCCCCTGCAGAGCAACAACTGGGGCGTCAGGCACCGCACCAATGGGGTGCTGGCCCCAGGCCAGGACATCGACGGTGCCGCGCCCGGCAGCGGCCGCAGGGCACTGACCGGGAGCAGCTTCGCCTCTCCTGCCGTGGCGGGTCTTGCCGCGCTGTTGGTCGCCGCTCAACTCCAGCAGGGCCACCAGGCCGATCCGCGTGCGGCTGGCCGGGCCATCCTCACCACCGCGACGGCCCCTTCGTGTTCCCCCGACGACGCTCCGCGGTGCCGCCGGTATCTGGCCGGCCGCCTGAATGCCCCCCGCGCCTATGACCTTGTCGCCCCCCGCACCCAGACAACCGCGTCCGGCATCACACCGGTGCTGGCTGCGCCCGGCGGCGAGCCGGCACCGGCTGCGGCGGGGCGGGCGCCGCAACCGGCCCGGCAACTGACCACGCCGTCTTGCGAGTCGGGGGTGAGGGCTGCGAGCAAGCCGCTGCCCGCCACAAGAACCTCTTTGCCTACGGACGAAGGAGAGCGCGCCATGGAAACACAGCCCAACACCGCTGGCGAGGAAGCCGTCGCCACGATCGCGGCGGCAATCGAGGCGGATGCGGCGGTGGACCCGCCCTACGGCCAGCCGCCGGCCGACGCGGCCGTGCCGGAAGTCGGCGCCCACGGTGAAGTGCCGTCGTGGGGGACAGCGTCACCCGAGCCCGGCAGCGAGGCGCCGCGGGCCGGTGCCGCCGCATCGGGGGGCAGTGCCAACGCCGAGGCCCCGCCGGAGGGGGTCGCTTCATCCGAACCGAACGAGGGAGCCCCTGCCATGGAAGCACAGTCCACCACAACTGCCGTACACGCCGGCAGCACGAGCCTGCAGGCGGCAGGTGCCCCGTCCCTGCCCGTATCGGGTGGTGAAGCGGTGGCCGGCCCTGAGGGAGGCGGTATCCGTGCCGCGTGCGGGTGCGGAGGAGATGCCGCCACGGGCTGTGCCTGCCAGGGAAACGGCGCGCGCCGCCAGTTGGTCTACGCGATCGGTGCGATCGGGTTCGACTTCCAGACCGAGGCCCGCAGGGACAGTTTCCGCCAGCAGATGCCAGGGCTCACGGTGCCGGGCGGGCCCGGCCACGAGAGCGAGCTTCCCCCCAATCCCTACGACCCGAACCAGCTGGCCGACTATCTGGCCCGCAATCCGTGGGTGTCCGACAAGGTGACCTGGACGCTGAACATGGACAGCACGCCCATCTATGCGCTGGAGGCGGAGACGCCGGTCGGCATGGACTGGAGCCAGCCGATCGCCCGCCCGTCCTCTGCGGTGGACCAGAGTGATCTTGCACAGCTGATCGAGACCCTGTCGCACCCTCCGGTGTCCACGGTGTACCGGATATTCAGGGAAGCGATCAAGGGGCAGATCCTCGAGCAGACGGACGAGGGGTATGTCTCGCGGGTGTCGATTCCCGGCGTCCTGACGGACCGGACCGTGCGGCTGTACTCGGGGCAGGTCGTTCCCGTGGTGGAGGTCAAGAGCCGCGGCGTCTACACGTGGAATGAGAGGGCGCTGGTGAAGGCCGTGATTGCCGAAGTCAAGCAGAACGCCGGGGACGGTGAGCTGCAGCCCGACGAGGCGATCCAGGACCTGGTCCGCACGTTCCTCGACAAGATCTACTACCAGTTCCGCAATCTCGGGCAGAGTTCCGCCGACCGGGCTTTGAACTATGCCGGAACCAACGGGGTCCTCTTCGGAAGCCAGGTGACGCAAGGACTCTCCGGCAGCGTCCTCAGGAGCAGCACGTCGACGTTGTGGTCGCTGGACACCATCACGGTGTCGAAGAGCCCGTACTGCCGTCCCGGCTCGGACTGCCAGGACGTCGTGGTGACCTTCTTCGACCCGGAAAACGACCGGCGGGCGAAGAAGTCGTATCTGTTCACGATCGACGTCAGCGACGAACTGCCGGTCAGCCTCGCACCGGTTCACCACTTCCTCGAGCGGTGAGGCCACCCACACAAGGGAGATCAACGATGAGTACTGCAACAACGCCGAAGCTCACGCTGCCGCTGCAAGCGCGTCCGGTGCGCAGGGACGACTGGTGCCAGCCGGCCGGCCGGCATGAGGTGGGCGGTGCAGCAGCCGCCCGTTCGAGCTGCGCCGATCTGCCGGGAGCGGCCCGGCAGCTGTGCTATGCCGCGCGTCACGGCGTATCGACGTGACACAGACCGGCGCCGCCCGGGCGCAATGACCAGGCGCCCGGCCGGCCCGTCCCCGCGAACGACGCCGGCGCAGCGCCCGGCCGTTGCCACGGCCGGGCCCGCGCATCAGCTGTGAGCTTCACTGCGAAGGGAGAGACCCATGGCACTGAACCTGCCCGTTCAAGGAGCGATCGACCGTCTACACCAGTCCTACGAGCCGTTTTGGGTGGAGGTGGGGGAATTCGTGGACGACGACGGGACGCTGATCGTGGTCAAAGCCGAAGCCAGCGGCGCACAATCCGGCCCGCTGCCCGGTGACCCCAGCGTGCTGCAGGGCCACGATGATCGCGGATGGCAATGCCAGCCCGTCACCGGCTGCGTATGGAGAGGCCTCGTCTGACACAGAAGGGGCGATGCGACCGGCCGGCCATCGGACCAGGGGGCGGCGCCAGGGCAGCAGCCCCGCGGTGAACTGCCCTGCCCTGGTGGCAGGCTGCCGCCCGGGCAGGGCAGGGTCCGGCAGTCGGGCGCCCGCCCCGCGCCGGCCCGGGGCGGATCAGGGCCGGGCAAGCTGACGATGCGTCACCGAGCGGTTTGACCAAAGGAGCCAACGATGCACGACAGTGTCAAGGACGCCTTCCTCCCCTTCAGCGCGCCCCTGGAAGGCCGTGTCCGGTTCATGTACCTGGACGTCAAGAGTCTGGTCTCCACCGGAGTGGGCAACCTGCTCGACGCCGACAACCCCAACAGCTTCGGCAACAACCCCCAGCCGCTGCCCGATGCCTTCACCCTGGGCTGGTTCGACAAGACGTCGATGGCCGCGGCCGACAGCGCGGAGATCCTGGCGGAGTACAAACACGTCAAGTTCAGCGACACGGCCTTCGCATTGCTGCAGGACAAGGAAGCGATCACACGGCTGCGGATCACCGACGCCGCGATCGATGCCCTGGTCTTCCGCAAGCTGGAGAGTTTCGAGGAGATCCTGCGCGGACGCGAGGCGTTCGCCGCCCTGGAGCAGTGGCCGGCCGATGGCCAGCTCGGCCTGTTCAGCATGGCATGGGCCCTGGGTCCGCTCTTTAAGTTCCCGAAGTTCCAGGCCGCCGCAGCCGAACAGGACTGGCTGACGATGGCTCAGGAGTGCCGGATGACCGAAACCGGCAACCCGGGCGTCATCCCGCGCAACGTACGTAACCAACTGCTGTTCACGCTGGCCGGCTGGATGGCAGCACCAGAGCCGGGCGACTTCACACAGCTCCTGTTCGACCCTGCACGAAAACTCGACGCCCTCATGCGATCGGGCACCTTTCCCGTCCCGGTCGAATTGACGATCGGCCTGCAAACGGCACTGGAGACGCTGGGATTCGACCCGCACGGCCTCGACGGTGTCGTCGGCAACGGCACGCGCACCGCCCTGCATGCATTCCAGACCGCCCACGGCCTCACCCCAACCTCGCCCGTCAACAGCATCGGCGATGTTCCCCGCCCCACCCTCGACGCCCTGCTGACACAGCTCGACGCCGCCCAAGTCGCCCACTTCCCGTAGCCGCCGACACCCCCCGGGGCGGAGTCGACGGACGTTCCTGCGCGAACTCCAACAGGGCAGACGATGGCCATCGTGGAGACAGTGCGCAGCGCACAGCACCGGCAAAGCCAGGCCGCTGTGCGGCGCTAAAGGGACATGCACCCACAGCGGACAGCCATCCAACAGCAGTTCGAGCAGGGGTGACGTTCCCGGACTCGCCGGAGGCGATCAACGCCCGCGCCATGCGGCAGCTGGAAGGCGGCGGGGCAGTAGCGCGCCCACAGCGGATGCCCTGCGCACCACGCGGCAGTGTCCATGAGCGGGTCCTTGGCGACCACGGCCGCGAACTGCCCCTGGACACCGGCTTTTTGCTCTGCCCCTCCCTGACTGATGGCCAACCACCACGTAGCCGACGAACACCTCGAATCCGCCCTGGTGCAGGCGGCAGCTCGCACCGACGGCAGTCGGCCCGGCGAGAGATACGCAGGCAACAAGCCCGGCATCCAGCCGGGCACCCCCCTGATCAGCGAACCGCCACACCATTTGGCCACCTCCTGGGGCACCTGAAGGCACTCGCCATCCGCAGCAACGCCTTCCCACTGCGCCTTGACGACTTCATGCACGACCCGACCGACACCCAGCCAGCCGGGAAACTCAGGATCCCTCGTCTTCAACAACCAGTGGGAAGCAGCGGCACTGCACCGCTGCGGTGTACCCAAGACCGACAGCGAAGGACGCACCCTACGCAAAGATGGCCACCCATCCGCATCTTGACGCGGGCTCAGGCCTATCCCGTCTGTCCTGCCTGGGCAGGAGCCGGTTGGCCCGGTGGCATGCTGATCGCTGCGCCGGCGACGCGGCTCGGCCGCTGCCGCCGGCGCAGCACCTGATGTTCAGACCGGGATCATCGACAGCACCTGGCCCAGCGTGTCGAAGATTCCGTTGGCCTGGACGCCGGCAGGATCGCCGACTGCGCCGGCGCTGGCGTAGGCGGCCCGGTTGACGGGCGGTGCCTGCAGAGGCAGTTGCAGCGCCACTGCCGCACGCTCAGGCCCGAATGCGGTCTCGTCCTTCTTCGTCCGGTCGATCATTGCCATGCTCCTTTTCTGCGGTGTGAGCGGTGCCCGGCGACTGGAGCTCGGTCCGACCAGGCCACCACCATCGGTGACCAGCGGCCCGCAGCTCCTGCCAGACACACAGCTGGCGGAACTCAGACCGGGATCATCGACAGCACCCGGCCCAGCGTGCCGAAGATTCCGTTGGCCTGGACGCCGGCAGGATCGCCGACTGCGCCGGCGCTGGCGTAGGCGGCCCGGTTGACGGGCGGTGCCTGCAGAGGCAGTTGCAGCGCCACTGCCGCACGCTCAGGCCCGAATGCGGTCTCGTCCTTCTTCGTCCGGTCGATCATTGCCATGCTCCTTTTCTGCGGTGTGAGCGGTGCCCGGTGACAGGAGCGCGGCCCCGGCCACCACCATCGGCGAGCAGGCCGACAGCGGACGCCGAGACGTGCGAGCCGTTCCCCAACGGGGCACGGACTAGCCGATGGCTCGGTGCCGGCCGACCACACAACACCTCGGCCGGCCGACGACTCAAACCACCTGACGTGTAGCCACGTCGGCCATCGGTCGACAAACGCGTCGACCGCAGTGCCGAGACCGGCACGGCCGGCAACCGCACAGGCGGGGACGGGACACACCCGCCAGCCCATCGAGCAACGCGATGCATCCCATGGGGGAAGCCCAGGTACTCCGCGCACCCGTCGGGAAGATCCCGCAGGACTGATCTGGCGTGCATCCCATCCCCTTTCACCCCGACACCATCACCAACTCGGACACTCCCAAGCCTCCACCTGCCGCGTCCCGCAGGCGTTCCTCAAGCCGTGCATCACACGCCCTGCCACCGTCGCTGTCCCGTCTCCAGCCCGTTTTGGCGGCCAGACCCCCTACGAACGCCTCAAGCAGAAGACAACGACCCAGGCGTAACCGGTGATCGTCAGTCACACCGACACGGGTGGTGTAGGCCGTGAGAATCTACGCAGCGGGTCTGGGTCTGGCATTGGCGAGGACCGCACGGCTCGATATAAGCGATCGCCCACCCGGATCCTGATCGCGTTAGCTGTGGGGCATGTCTGAACTGCGTACCGATCGTCTCCTGCTCCGCGGGTGGCGGGAGTCCGACCTTGAGCCGTGGGCGGCGATGAACGCCGATCCCGAAGTCCGAGAACACCTGGGGGGAACTGCTGACGCGGGAGCGAAGCGATGCCGCGGTGACAGTCATGCAGGCCGAGTTCGACGACCGGGGATTTGGGTGGTGGGCGCTGGAAGCAAGGGAGACCGGTGAGTTCATCGGCCGCGTCGGCTTGGACGAGGACATGCCCTTCGCGGGGGTGGATATCGGATGGCGGTTGATGCGTTCGGCGTGGGGTCACGGTTGTGCCACCGAGGCCGCCCTGGCCTGCCTTGCCTTCGGCTTCGAGGTCCTCGGACTGCCGGAGGTGGTTGCGTCGACGACCGTCAACAACCTTCGTTCCCAGGCGGTGATGCGTCGGATCGGCATGACCCGAGACCCGGCCGACGACTTCGAGGATCCGAGCGTGCCCGAAGGGCCGCTACGCCAGTGTGTGCTGTACCGGAGCCCCGCAGAGATGCTCATGGCCTACACCACGCGGCGGGACACCATCAAGAAGAAAGACCCGCGAGCGCCGAGAGCAGCGCCTTTGCCGAGAAGGTGAAGCGAGCGCCTCGATCCGGGAGCGCGCCGATCACCCGCTCCTGCACGCTGCCGTCGTCCTGCTCGGCGCATTCGTCATCGGCATCGTCATGGGCATCCTCACCGGTGTCCCCGTGGCCGGGGCCGTCGCTGCCGGACTGACCGGCGCCGGCCCCAGCGTCCCGTCCTGCGCATCCTCATCCGATGACCCCGCCGCGCACGGTGGACGGCAGCCCCCTCACTGCAACTTGCTGCGACGGCCGCAGGAGGGCCCGCTTCGTATACCGGCGCATCAGATGTGACGGGGTGTTAAGCCGCCGGGTCGGTGCCGGGTTCCGCTTCCGCCACCATGCCCTGACCACGGCCGCATTCGACCGGGCCTTCTCCAGCCTGGACGCCGCCCTCGAAGCCGCCCGCCCGTTCTACCTGCACACCTGCGGCGCACGCCGCCTGCTTGACCCGGAGCGGCAGCCCGCCTGCTTGACCGGGAGCGGCAGCCGTCAGCGGCCTGAGCGGACCAGGTCCCGCCCCTGAACCCGCGGCAGCACCAGAGCCCGCACTCGGCGGCGGGCCAGCGGGAGCCCGGCCGCCAGCAGCGTGGCCGCCGCGCAGACGGCGAGGGTACGCCGCAGCCCGCCCGCCGTGGCCGCGTGCCCGGCGACCAGCGCCACCACCGGGACGGGCGCCAGCTGGGCCAGCGTGCAGATCGAGTTGACCCGCCCGTAGACGGCGTTGGGGACACGCGCCTGCACCAGCCCCGCCCACACCGTCGACGCCAGCGACTGACCCGCTCCGGCCAGACACGTTGCGGCCGCCACCCCCGGCACTCCGCCGCCCGCCGCCATGCTCACCATCGGGACGGCCATCGCCGCGGCCGCCCCGCACACCAGCCAGCCCACCCGCCTGGGCCGCCACAGCAGCGCGAGCCAGGCTCCCGCGAGCAGCCCGGCGGTGAACCCGGACATGACCAGGCCCCACCCGGCCGCACCGCCGAGGTAGCGCTGCCCGTACACCGGCCCCAGGGCCTGGTACGCGACCAGCCAGGCGGGCACCATCAGCATGCTCTGCGCCACCATCAGCCACAGCCAGGATCGGGTCCGGAACTCCCGCCACCCCTCGGCGAGCTGGGCCGCCATCCCCGCCGGGCCGAGTCTCACCGTCCCCTGCGGCAGCCGCAGCCCCACATACAGGAAGGCCGCGACGAAGTACGTCACCGCATCCCATGCGATGGCCCAGGACGCACCGGCCACGGCCACGACCAGGCCGCCGACCGCCGGACCGCCCACCTTCACCACGTTCTGGGCCAGCCGCAGCAGCGCATTGGCCTGCTGGAGATCGGGACCGGGCACCACCTCCCGGACGAGGCCGGAGGACGCCGGGCCGCTGAACGCCGACGCAATCCCGCCGACCACGGCCAACGCGGCCAGGCTCCACACCTGCGCCCGCCCGGTGACCAGCAGGAACACCGCGACGCTCTGTCCCGTCCCGGCCACCGCGTTCGCCGCCGCCAGCACCCGCGTCCGGGATACGCGGTCGGCCACCACCCCGCCGACCAGCAGCATGACGAGCACAGCACCCATCTCCGCTGCCACGATCACGCCCATACCGGCCGGGCCGCCCCCGATCGCGAGGACCGCGAAGGCAAGAGCGACCGGGGAAAGAGCCGTTCCCGTCCAGGACAGCACGCGGGCGGTGAAATGCCGGCGGAACAAAGGACTGCGCAGCGGACGACAGGCTGCGGCGACACGGGCAGACAGCGCAGACGCCTCTCCTCGGCGCACCTGAGCTCTCGCACAGAGACCTCAGCCACGCTCGTTTCGCGGACCCCCTGAACCCTAGGAGCCCCAGCCGTAGATCACGTCCCCTTCCGCGAAACAGCACTCCATCGAGCCTCTGCCCCGCAAACGTTCCCCCTTCACCCCGTCCTGACCGGCCGGCCCGCCTACGGAGCCGGAGCCCTCGGGGAGCGGCGCGGTGAACTCCTGCGGACGGGAGGGCGGGTGTGCGACGGTGGGTGCCGGCCGGGTCCGCCGCTTTCCCCCGTAGCGGCGGACCAGGCCGTCCGTTCAGCGGGCGAGGGTGACGGTGATCGGCTCGTCGGGGCAGCCGGCGAGCTGCCGGTCGAGCGCGTCGCGTTCGAGGGCGTCGATGCTCAGACCCCACCGGGTCTTGTTGGCGATCCAGTCGGTGTCGTACTGGCACTGGTAGCCCGTGTACGGGGGCAGCCACTCGCTGGGGTCCTTGTCGGCCTTGGACCGGTTGCTCGCCGCGGACACCGCGATCAGGTCTCGGGCGTCACCGAGGTCGTTCGCGTACAACTCGCGCTCCTTCGCCGTCCAGGCAGAGGCACCGGAGTCCCAGGCCTCGGCGAGCGGCACGAGGTGGTCGACGTCCAGCTTGCTCGCGCTGTCGAGGTAGCGGTCGTCGTACGGTGAGTACCAACTGCCTCCGGTCAAGACACAGTTGGGGCCCTGCACCGGGGCGGTGACCGCCTCCGCCTTGAGGACCTCCATGCGGGTGTTGCAGCCGTCGCGATCCGCGTCCGTCCAGTGGCGGAACTTCGAGCGCTCGTAGCCGGTGCGGCTCTCGCTCCGGAGGGGGAGCGCGGCCAGGGCGTCACGGACGGGCAGCGTCACGGTGTCGCCGGGGGCGGCGGCGCGCTCGGTTGCGTGGGCGGTGGTGGGGGCGAGCAGGACAGCGAGCGCGGAGAGTGCGGCGGCGGCTGTACGGGCGGTGGGACTGAAGCGCACGACGGCATTCCCTCTCGAAGATTACAAATGGTCGTGATCTTCGTAGCGGGGCAGCGTAGAGATGGTCCGGTGATCTGCTGTTGGCTCACCCGTGCAGGCGGTAAGTCACACAAGGTGTGGCGCAGGAGGCGGGCCCAGGCGCACGCCGCATCCTGGCACCGCCGGGTGGGTGGTGTGCGGTCAGCCTTCACGGACGGTGACAGACATCAGGGCGACCGAGGGCTCGGAGCAGCAGTCGGTCTGCGTCGGATGATGCAGTCCCGGCGGCCGTGGTCTTGGCATGGGTCAGCACAGGGGCGGACCACGGTGACCACCGCGTGCCGGGTGGTGCCCGCCGCGACCCCTACTGCTCCAGGACGCCCAACAACTGGAGACCTGGCTCGGCATGCCCACGGCGGATGAGGCGCAGAGCGCTCAGCACTGGCTCGACGAGGCTCAGGAGGCCCTTGACGCCGGCCGCGGTCGGACGTCCGTGCGGTACCTCCGCCACGCCCTTCGCCGCGCCGAGGACACTGCCCGCCATGATGCTGAGCGGAGCGGGGACGCGGCCGTCGTCCTGTTCGACAGCCTCTGCCATCGCGTGGACCAAGCCGATGAGTCGGCCGGACCGTTCAGCGGTTTGCCGCTCAAGGCGTAGTGGTAGGCGGGTCCAGCCCCGCCGTTCGCGCACATCCCCAGGACTCGCTGGGTTGAGGCGGCTACAAGGCGGTCCACGGGCGGGACTCACCCCCTGCCAACGGCACCCACACCACTCCGGACGGACCGTGCTCCTCGATGTCCTCCAGGACGCCGGCTCCGAGCTGAACCTCTCGGGCGAGGGCGGCAACGAGCGGGTGCTGAGCGACCATCGCCTGCAGATCGCTGATTCGGTCACTCAGCCTGCCCCGGGAGGCGCCCGTGAGGATGAAGAGCACGCGGGGGAAGACCGGATACCAGCGGAGCCACGTCGGTCCGGCGGAGACCGGCTTGCGGCGGCTGAGGGGCTGCGCCTCGTACTGGAAGAGCCGCGCGTATTCGATCAATTTTACGGCCAGGCGCTCGGCGCTCATGGTGCTGCGGTCGACTTCCACGAACGCGCGCAGCTTCCGCCGGTGTTCGCCGTCAATGACGGTGTAGTGCATGACGGCGTCGGCCGAGAGCCGCTCGCCCTCGCCGATGGGGTGGGATACCTCAGGGGTCCAGTCCCACGGGCCGTGTTCGTGCCCCAGCCGGCGGGCGTCTGCCGCAAAGGTCAGGTGCGTGCGTACGACGGTGAGCGTGTGGGGCGTCTTCAGCGAGGCGGCCGTTGCCGAGCTGATCGGATACGGAGGGCGGCCCCGCAGCGCGGGGAAGTCCCGCGTGAGGCGGGCGCCTTCGCCCGTGAGGTACCAGGCGCGGGTGTGATTGGACTGGGGCAGCACGGTGTAGTTGACGAGGCCCTTCCGCCGCAGCTTGTTCAGTGGGGTGGAGATGGTCTGGCGGGCGACGTTCGGCCGAAGCAGGTCGTGGAGCTGGCTGGTGGTGGCCATCCGGTGTTGGGCGAGCGCGGACAGAAGCTGATGAGGCAGCGGCTCGGTGGGCGTGGGAGTGAACGATGCGGCGGTCTCGGTAGAGGTCACTGGTATCCCTTCTCGGAGGGAGACACGCTGCTGACCTTGAGGAAACTCGCCGCCCCCGACCCGGCCACCGACCACAAGGCCCCCACCATGGTCACGATGGGGAAACACAGTCCGTGGTCGGGCCCGTGGTTGGCCCGACCACGGACTGGACGCCGCTGCTGCGTGGTGCGCCCGTGACGACACTGGCCAGTTGACCCGTGAGGGGTGGAGGGACTGCGCGATACAGGACGGCCACGAGACCGCGGTACTGAGCCGGTCCTGCCGGATTGGTTGGTCGGTCGTGGTCGGCTTCGTGTACGCCGCGTACGACGAAGCGCCCTCACTTTTGATCCCGCCGTGGTTCCGGTCGACGCCGGCGGTGGGAGACGATCCCCGTACGGTCGCGTCAGTGCGTCGAGTAGTGGAAGGGGGCGAAGCCTCGAACCTGCCGGGCAACGGCTGACGTTCGAAGAGAGCGGTGGCCGGTCCGGGATCCGAGGATCCCGGGCGGGAGGTTGACAGCCTCCCCCGACCACCGGCCGACACACCCGGCCCGCCAGGGTCACACGAAGAGAACCCACAGCCGAGTGCCGTACATCGTCAGGGTAGTGGCCGTACGGCGTGCTCCCTGCGTTCTTGTGTGTCAGCCCGCCTGCATGGTGCCGCGGGCCTCGTCGATCGTCTTCTTCCAGGCGAGGGTGCTGCCGTGGCCGGGGTGGGACTCGGCGAGGGCCTCGACGGTCACCGCGTCCGGGTCGGCGGCGGTGCGCAGTGCCTGGACGGCGGCCTCCATACGGCGCTGGGCGAGTTCGGAACTGGTGGGGAGCTGGTGGCGGGCACGGGCGAGAGCGACGACCCGCCGGCGCTTGTAGCGGTTGCTGGTCAGACCCCTGTCGCTGCGGAGGACGTCGTCCGGCCTGGCGAGCTCGGGCAGGACGCCGCGGGCGATGGCCCGGTTGAGTTCCAGGTGGCTGCTGTAGCCGAGCATCGGCGCGGCCTGCTTGGTGTCGAGTAGCTCCTCCGGGTCCCCGTCGTCGACCGGAGCGGCCGCCGGCGGGCGGGACTTGCTCTGGGTGTTGCCCGGGCCGGGACGCTGGGCGATCCAGTCGGCGACGGTTCCCCGGTACCAGAAGCGGCGAAGGCGGCCGCCTTCGGTGGTCTCCACGACATCGGGCTCGGGGAAATAATCGGGCCGGGTCTGCAGCCAGCCGAGCAGGGTCACGGTCCGCTTGTGGCCGAGTGCCTTGGCCACCTCCGAAGTCGGCATCAACTGGTCGCGGGGGCCGGTGAGGAGGCTGTGGCGGACGGGGGACTGTGACGTCTTTGCCGCGCGGTGGGCGGACAGGAAGGGGCCGATGGTGCCGCGCTTCCACCGGCGCCGGCGTCCCTCGATCGTGTCCGGCTCCGGGCATCCGGTGGTGGCACGGTCCCGGTACAGCTCGCTCAGGCGGGAAGGGCTGAGGCCGAACTCGTCGTGGATCTGCTTGGCGTCCAGGAGTTCGTTCTCGTCGGTGCCGGTCATCGTCTTCCTCCAGGAAGGCGTGGTGAGGGGCGATAGGCCGCGCGAGCTGGCTGCACGGAGGGAGGGGAGGAGGTCGCCGTAGCCGGCAGCGGTGGGTGTGTGCATCGGGTGGGTGCCGTCGGCCTGCATGATGGTGGCCTCCTTTCGGTGTGCGGTCTCGGTGGCCGGCTGCGAAGTGCGCCGGCGAACAGATAGTTCGATACTAGATATAGATTGCCGGGGTTGGCAAGCCGCAGGATCCGAGAAATTCTCCCCGCGGGCGTGCGGGACGCGAGTGTGTGCGCGGCCGACACCTCCGGACGCCTGTGACCCGAGCAGATCGTACGAGGTCAGGACAGGTGAACGGGGCGGGTGGCCGGTAGAACAAGCCGACACGTTTCTCCGGGAAGTAGGCGGCGGGTCTGGGTGCCCCGCACGGCGAGCAGGGCTGCGCCGTGCGGCGGTCCGATTCTCAGATGGACGTCGGCTCGGGGTCGGGACGTTTGGGATACGGCCGGCGGGCAGGGAGGCCGAGTTTGATCTCTTCTCGCTCTCGGAGGGTACGGCCGAGGCGGAACACATAGCGGTGTTCTGTGGACATACGCTGTGTTGCCTCACGTCGTGTTGCGGCTGAGGGAGCGAAGTGGCTTACGAGTGGCGGCTGTTCTGGGTCGGTGAAGGCGGAGCGCCCGCTGCTGACTGGCCGGTGGCAGGGTGGGGAGACCTGGAGGCGCGCGAGCGCGCGCTCGGGCTGCGCGAGCAGCAGCCGATCCTCGTCTCGCCGGAGGGCCGTGTCGACCCACGGCTGAGCGAGTGCTTCCGGCGCTCCGCGTTCTCCGCGAAGGCGCAGGGCACACAGTTCACCTACGCGCCGATCTACCGGTTGTTCTTCACCTTCCTGTGGCAGCGCGGGCTGAACTGGGACGGGGCGTCGGTGGAGGACGTCGAGGACTGGGAGGCGTGGCGCCGGCGGGGAGCGGAGAACCCGGCGCCGGTCGGCGGCGGGACCTGGGCGAAGGAACTGGCCGCGCTGAAGCTGCTGTACGACATCGCGGCCGGGCACGGCTTCGTGCCGGCGAACCCGGTGACGCTGCCGGCGCCGTCGGATGTGAAGACCTCGGACGTGAAGTGGCTGTCGCCCCGGGCCTTTCGGTTGTGGCGCAACGTCGGGCTCGGCGGGATGCTGCCGAGCGGTGACCGGCGAGGGTGCCCACGGCCCGCACAAGCTCATCCTCCTGATCGAAGACCTCCTGGCCCGCGGCGCCCGGAACATTGTGCTGCCGGCCTGCCCGTTCTGCGGCACCGAGCGCAAGCTCCGCCACGCCCTGGACGGCCAACGCGCCTGCCGGCCCTGCTACGAGAAATTCCGCCTCCTGCCCTGCTCGCGCTGCGGGCGAGCCAAGCAGGTCGCTACCAGGACGGTCGACGACCAGCCGCTGTGTCACCCCTGCACCCGAGCCGACCCGGTCAACCACGAGCCCTGCACCAGCTGCGGACGTACCGTCAACATCGTTCGCCGCGACGCTGACCAGCGGCTCTGCGGACGATGCTTCCGGCCACCGACAGCCGTCTGCGCGGGCTGCGGTCGGACCCGGCCTTGTTACTTCGCCCAGAGCGAGGCGCCCCGCTGCGAGGCGTGTTCCAACCGGCTGCGGCCACCCGAGACGTGCTCCCGCTGCAGCAACGAACGGTCGGTGAAGGCCCGGCTGCCCGATGGCGGGCCTCTCTGCCACAGCTGCATTCGGGTTCCGGTGCCCTGCCATATCTGCGGCAGGTCCAAGCCGCTCACCGGACGCGGCCCGAACGGGGAAGCGCTCTGCCGGGTCTGCTACGACAAGCACCCCCTCGCCAGACGCAACTGCGTCCAGTGCGGTGCCCTCGAACGGCTCTATCACCACGGGCTTTGCAACTCGTGCGCTCTCGACCGGCAGTTGACCGGCCTGCTCGGCGGGCCGGACGGCATCGTCCGGCCGAACCTGGAACCGGTGTTCCAGTGCTTGCACCGGGGCGATCCCCTCTCTCTTCTCTACTGGCTTCGCGAACCCGTTCCGCGGCGCCTGGTGGCCGCTCTCGCCGCCGAGAAGGAGCCGGTGACGCACGGCCTCCTCGACGGCCTTCAGCACCCGGCCAAAGCGGTCCGGCACCTGCGGGCGGCCCTGACTGCCGACGGTGTCCTTCCAGCTCGCGACGAGCGCCTCGCCGAACTTGAGCGCTGGCTGCCCCGGGCCGTCGCCCGAATCGAGGACCCCAGCGAGCGCCAGGTCGTCCGCGGCTTCGCCACCTGGCACCACTTGCGACGGCTCCGGCGAGACGCCGAGAAACGGCCCGTCACGCTGCACCAGGCGGTGGTCGTCCGCCGTGAGGTCAAGGCCGCAATCCAGCTGATCGCATGGCTCCGGGCCCGCAGCACGAGCCTGGCCACATGCACCCAGCACGACATCGACGACTGGCTGGCCACCGACATCTGGGTCCGCTACCTCGCCCGGACCTTCCTGGTCTGGTCTGTACGCAACCGCCACGCTCACCGCGTCCTGATCCCGATCCCGCCCAAGGACGCGTCGATGGCCCTCATCGAGCAAGATCAACGATGGGCCCACATCCGCCGACTCGTGAAGGGAGACGGAGTCGACACCACCACTCGCGTCGCGGGCCTTCTTCTCTTGCTTTTCGCCCAGCCACTGAGCCGGACCTCCCGGATCCGGCTCGACCAGGTCACCCGCACGGAGGACGGGGTTGCGCTCACACTCGGGTCCCACCCGACCGACCTGCCACCCCCGCTGGACTCCCTCGTGTTGGAGCTTGTCCAGCAGCGGCACGGCTACTCCACCCTCGGACGCAGTGACGATCACCCCTGGCTCTTCCCGGGCACGGCCGGCGGACAGCCGATCAGCAGTCGACAGCTCATGCGCAAGCTCACCGCCCTGGGCATCAAGGCACGGCCCGCCCGCAACACCACGCTGATGGAGCTCTCCGCCGAGCTCCCCGCCGTTGTCCTCAGTCACCTCCTCGGACTGCACATCAACCGGGCCGAGAAGTGGACCAAGGAGGCTGGCTCCACACGAGCTGACTATGCCGCTGAGCTCTCCCGCCGCAAGGCGGCCCGCAAGTCCCAATAGTCGCTGTCCCGCGCTGTGGGGCAACCCCTTCCGCGTGTCGACCGATCGTGGTATGTCGAGAAGGAAGCGGTTCCGCAACTCGCAGCGGTGGCATAGGAACTGCATGCCAGGATCCGCTGAAGCGTGGCAGGAGTCGGCGCTGGGCAGAATTGCCGCGCTGAAGAATCTGGCTGCGGCAATCGATGCGGAACCAGCAGAAGGCAAGGACGCGCGCGAGCTGCTCTCACGGGCGGAAATTCACCTTGCCGAGGCCGAGGACGCCATCGCAGGAAGACCGCGACTAGCGCAGCACCGGGTACTGGCCTATACGTCGGAGCGTACCGACGTCGCCGAGATCGTGCTCCTTCGGGCGGCCACCCATGACCAATTCATGTCCTACCTCCCTGAGATTACTCACCGGGTGCGCACACAACTTCCGCCCTCCGATCCACTCCGTGAACGGTTCAACGAGATACTGCACAGAAGCCGCCTTGAAAAGGGACCCCTCGACCGAGAGGTCGCCATAGAGGCACTGCACGCAGCGAGTGAACAAGGAATGCGGCGTTGGGCACATGTCCGCAGCCTTGGCCGAGTTCTGCTGCTCATGCTCATGGTCATGACGGTGAGCGCCTGCGCCGTCGCAGCACTGGGAGCATGGCGCCCGGACGTACTGAATCTCTGCTTCGAATCCGGGAACCGCACGACCTGCCCCATCGGCGACGCACCACGCGCCGGTGATGTCGCGTTGGTGGAGCTCTTCGGCATGGTCGGCGCCACGGTCTTCGGCGTGACTCCCTGGCTCCGCCGTTATCACGCGACCTCGGTCGTTTCCACGCTGCCCTTCGTATGTGCTGTGCTGAAAGTGCCGACCGGTGCCCTTACCGCATTCCTGGGCCTGACGCTCATGGCGGCGGATTTCCTGCCCGGTCTGGGGGGACTGGACAGCCAGAGTCAAATCCTGAGTTGGGCGGTGATCTTCGGGTGCGCCCAGGAACTCCTGACCCGTCGGGTGGACAGCCGGGCTCACCAGGTACTTGAGGCGACGATGGAGCCGCCAGTCTCCGTTCAGGTCATGGACCAGTGGTCCGACCTCCTGGACCAGCGGCTGAGGGAGGCGGAGGCGAATGTCTCCGAGACGGTCGGCGATCTCGTGCAGGACAGGTTTCGCCGGGGTCTTCGCGGGCCGGCCGTCGGGGCTCTCGTGGGCACCATCGCCACTGCTGTCGGCGTCAGTGTGCAGCGCTCTCTGCGGGGGCCGGAAATCATCGCGTTCAGCGGCTTCGTCACCGTGACCCTGCACCACCCGGACGGGGCGAGCGTGGAGGCCGGGCCCGCCGGGCCGACGCTCGCACCCGATAGTGACTACACCCTGCGCGTGCGAGTGAGCACCGAGGAGCTGGCGAATGGCGCCGCTCCTGCCACTCCATCGGAAGCCATGGCGATCGCGGGAAAGACGGGCGAGGCCGCCCGCTTCGCCTTGGTCCCGGAGATCGAGGGTGTGACTGCCCGGCCGGGCCGTCGCGAGGTTGACGTGCAGACGTCTCAGGGGGCCGAGGTGTGCGACTTCGAACTCCACACGCCTGCCCGAGGGGGTGAGTGTCCGGCGTGGGTGGCCATCTACCAGTACGCGCGACTGGTCCACGTCGTTCGATTTCGTCTCCTCGTCGGCGCCGAGGCATGAGCGTGCCTAGGCCCACCGGGCCCTCTGCGTCCCTGGAAGTCCGCTCCAGGGGAGAACCGATGCTCTTCCTGCGCCGCAGCATCGGTGGTGAAGATCTTGAGATCGGCGAGTTCCTGCTGAGGCCCGGCTCGCTCCCGGAGACACGCAAGCGGCTTCAAGTGGCCGTGAACCGGTTGCGCAGAAGTCTGCGATTCAAGCTGGAGCCCGGATGGGACGACGTCGAAGCCGGTCTGGCCACGTTGTACGAGGCAGGTCTGGGGGCCATCCATACCTTGTTCGGGGGGCAGGTGGTGGAGTTCGTGACGGCTATGCAGCAACTATTGCCGACTGTCGGCACACACGAGGACGATGTCCCCAGCATTCAATTGCTCTGTGACAAAGACGCCGTGTTCCCGATCGAACTCATTCCGATCTTCCGGATCGCGGAACCACGGCCGCACATTGAGGATGATGCGTCACTCAATGAAACGGTCGGGAGATTCCTGGGATTCGCCACGAACGTACGCCGTCACATCAGGGGCGCACCCGTTGCTCCCCTGCCTCTGTGTCCGATAGGCGGCTCCCGGGTCAGCTGTCTGCCCAACCAGTCAGGATTGAAGGTGGCGCTCTTCCAGGAGGCTTCACTCACCGAAACGGTGGCGGAGAAACTGGATCTGCAAAGCCACGGTCCACGGCTGACTCTGCTCGGGCCCTGGCCGTCCAGCGATGTCGGCAGTCTGGAGAAGATCATTGCCGAGATCCTGCGGGAGAGCTGCCCGCCGGGTCAGTTGGATGCCCATGTACTGCACTTCGCCTGCCACTGCATGAGCGACGTGGAATCCCCTGCGGACGTTACCATCCGGCTGAGAGGCGCACAGACGGACCGCATCGAGGTGACCCTCGGAAATCTTGAGGCGAGATCCACAGTCCTGAGTCTGATTCGAGGCACAGGAGCGACATCGGCTGCACCGATCCTTCCCCTGGTGTTCCTCAACGCCTGCTCCAGCGCCGTCGTGGAGACCCTCACGGGAGCTTCGCTCCCCGATTTCTTCCAGAACCATGGGTACGTCGGATTCATCGGGACGGAGGCACCTGTGCCCGACGCGGTGGCGGCGGCCTTCTCCAAGGAGTTCTACAAGTGCTTCCTGTCGGGGCAGTCACTCGGTGAGTCCCTGCGCAACAGCAGGAAAGCCTTGCTGTATCAATACAAGAACCCTCTCGGGCTCATCTATGTGGCGTATGCCGACGGTGACATCCGCGTCGCGCAACCGGTGTCGAAGGAGATTCCAGGGTGACAGACGAAGAAAGCATCTCAGTCCTCGGGGCCGCTGGAGAAGAGCGGTCCTTCAGGTGGCGCGGTGACGTGGAACTGGTGCGGGAGAAGATCCCTGTCAGTGTCCTGAGGGACCAGATCAATGCGTTTGTAAAAGCCCTGGGGGAGACGCTCTCAAGGGCCGAGGAAAAGATCGGGAAATACAGCCTGGAGCAGGTCGAGGTGGCGGTGGAGATCAACGCCAAGGGGACCGTGAGCATCCTGGGAAGCGGAGGAGAAGTCGGAGGCAGTGGTGGAATGACGTTCACCTTCGTCCGTCAGGACGAAGCCGGACAGTAACTACTGTAAGCCCGGTGAACGGGGCTACCCAGGCGGCACCGACGCCATGATCACAAGGCCGCGGCTAGACCATCTCACTCGTGACCAGCAGTTTGGGACAACGCTTAGCTCGGAGCGCGCTTGGAGCCGGTGGACTTTCTTCCAGGTCGTGGTGCACAGGAAGGCGCCACGTCGAAGGTGTGCGCAGCGCCCGCTCGCTGGCTGGGCATTGCCCAGGTTCTGATAGCCGGACTTACCGATAAACCCCGACCACGCACTCGACTTTGTCTGATGCTCGTGGCGGGTGCGAGGCGGCTTCTCAACAAACAACAGCTGGCACAATGAATGCCAGAGCTACCGCTGCAGCAACAGCCACGACGAAACCACTAAACGTCCACCAAAAGGTTCGCCAATATGTAGAGTTTGCGTCCCGGTCTCGGCCACCGACGACGTTTCTTACTCTGGGTTCGCCGAGCAAATCAACGAAGCGCGCTTTGTCTTTTTCAAAGCTCTTCTTAAGTCCTTTGTATTGGCTGACCTGCGACATCAGTCCATAGAATCCAGGGAAGAGAAGAATATATCCCGCGTAGGACAGGACCAGGACCTTAAAAAGATCCTCGTCGAAGGTGGCCCTGAATGCCGCTGCTATGGCAGCTCCGATTACTGCGGCGACGGCAGCGAGCATCGTGTCACTTAGACTCTTGGCGAGAGCAACGGACTTCTCACCTGCATTACGCACTGCATCGGCGGCAATTGACTCAAGCTTGTGCTCTTCATCGATATACTTACTCAAACGATCTTCAATAAATGCTCGCCAATGAGATTCCATCGAGTCCCATATTTGCCGAATGGCGCCGAGGAGGAGACGCATGCGATCGCCCTCGGGATATCTCTCCAGTTCGATTGTCATTCGCACTCGCACAAGCTTCAGGCGATCCGCTGCCCAAGTGTAGCCTGAATCAGCATCTCTCAATTCATAGCACCAGTTGACCAATTTCGCAAATCCTTGATTAGCTTCCACGCTTATTGTCGGTGCTATCGGGTTTCTCTCCGGAATGAGAATCTTCAGGTCGCCGAACTCTGCTTGAATCTCTGGATGCCCTGACTTGATAAGTCTGCGGCGGGCCCTGTCGCACAGATAGAGCATGCACAGTTGAACATGGAGCGCTGAAAAGAATGCTTCTAGATTGGTTCCCTGGGATTTTCCACCGAGTTCAATTTGAACGGGAGTTAGATGTTGCACCCATGAATGTTCCCAGGCGACGTTTATGGAGCGTCCTTCCCTCATTTTACTCATATTTTCGACAATGCTCGGCGAAAGATGGGGGACAGGGTCCAGCGCACCAGGTAGCGACTCCGTTCCTATGAGCTCGAAAGCCTCGCCGGTGCGCCGCACGTCAAGATCTCCTATGATCATTCGACGGTACTCGGTGGCCTCGCCCCAGACTGCTTCCTCGAATTCAATAAACTCATTAGAGATGTACCTCTCCGCCAAGGATGCGAAGAAAAAGAAAACGTTACCCTGTGCGTCGTGACCGAGCACCTCTTGGACAAGCCGTTCCTTGTTGATGGATATCTTCAGCCTGCATTGTTGGCCGGCCCCTAGTTCCGATTTTCCCCGCTCGATGTACTCCTCTGAAAGGTCGTCGCTCAGGATGTCTATCACCGGCAAGGCGCCGAAGCTGATCTCCGCCACTTCCGTCGCTTCGCCGTAAGCATCCTTGAATCTATTGGCAATGGTGAAAGTGAATGCCTCAACCGATGCGGGCTCGACATCTGGATCAATTGTGAACATTTTTGCATTCTCATGGCGGACGTGCGCAACCTGCACCCCTAGGGCTTCCAGGAGCTCCGCGAGCGGTCCGCTCTGCAAACAAGCCATTTAAGGTGCACTCCTCCGACTCCACTTATCCGTATCGATCACAATGCGATATCCCTCCTTGTCGCGACTTTGGACCTTTACAGTGGTGCCAACCGCTTGCCTATCGAATTGGATGACAACTCCATTATCTGCTTCATATCGCTCCTTCCTGTGAAGTCTCTCCAGCACCTCCGGATCGAACGTTATATAGGGGTCAATTTGTCGGTCCTCTAGCTGGCTTCTGATTTCTGTGCGTTGTTCGCGTGGTAGATTCTTGAGCCACTCGTTTACGTCTACACTCTCCCCAGAGGTAACCCCAGTGATTGCGTCGTCCAGCCTTGTCACTTGTTCAGGGCTGAGTGTTTCTGCAAGCTTATTGCGTGCAGTTTGGACTGCTATGTAGAAAGCTCTGGTGAGCGTGGCAGGGTCGTACATTGGTTCAGCTTGAAGAAAACCTTCCGTGAAAAAGTTTGCGGGCATTCCATGAGCTTGCCGGTCGAGTATGAGGAGACGCTCTCTGTCGCCGGGCGAAGGCTTCGGATTCACAAACGCGCATTTTTGCAGCCTTTGATTCACTGTGGGAAGCGCATTGCGCATTTCTCTGGGCGAGAGGTAGCGCTTAGAAGTTTGAGGGTCTGTTCGCCATTCCGGCCTGAACACCTCACCGGGATCCAGCTTCATGAGAGCGAGGAATGGCGTAGTCGTGAGGCCCTTGCATACGGCGACGACGAGCGCTCCTGGCGCAATCCGCTCATCGTTCCCCATGGCGCCTTGAAGAGCCTTCGCAATACGCTGAGAGGCTGTCACCAGCCTAGTTGGCTGCAGGACAAGATCCTCGCAGAGCTTGGCGACGCCAATGTGGGTTTGCATAAGAAAGTGGGCAGTGCGGGTTTGGGAGTCGTTCAACCCGTTGATTACGTGACCGGCCAAGAAAACGCTGAATTGGCGAGTTTGATCGAGAGGAATGTCACGACTCGACAACTCCAAGCCTGGTTCGTGGGGGGAAACCTTGTGGAGAATGGCGCTCTCGATGGAGACCTCTGACACGTCTGTTAGTTCGCGCATTGTTGTGACCTCTTATTGATGGCGCGTACGAGCTGAACTTCCAGAAGTCAGAACAAAGGGAGGGGTGACGTCGAAAATGAATGACAGAAACAATCGGCCTATGTGCCGGTACTTTAGTCATTGGGCTAAAGCCCGGGCGCCCAGAAATCCCAAGAGAGCATTAATCTGATCGTACCTGGCCGGAGCCCTCTCGCAACCTGGCGGCCTGAGGGCAATCAGATAGCGACCGCATGAAGCTCAGTAGAGAGACATAACCGGAAGGAGCGTCGGAAGTTCCGTGACGCTGTCCACCTGGTGCTCGCATGTCAGCCGCATCGAAGCTTCCGCAGGGATGCTCCGGCCGTTCCGCTCACGGCCGGACGGTTGGTCCGGGACGAGGGTGAGTACACGGTCCTTGGCAAGGCTGCGGTTCGGTGTCTTGGCCGTTCGGGTGCGGGACCTCCTCGCTTCCCCGGGGGCGCCGCAGCATGGCAGTGACATACCGCTCACTCGACTATTCCGCAGGTTCTGATAGCCGGACTTACCGATATCGACCAGGAGCCGGGTTTCGGGCCACTCGCTGCCCGTGGCCATGTAGAGGACGACCGTACGGTCAAGGTCGATCCCGTGGGCGGCAGGGTCGGTGAGCATCCGCGCGAGGTAGGCGGTGGAGTCCGCTCCCAGGCCCCAGTTGATGACGGTGTCCAGGTCGTCGTCAGCGGTGAAGCCGAGCAGCGGCGGCGTGTACGCGGTGGCAGTGGCCATGGCGGGCCTCACTCCTCGCCCGGGCGGGCCGCGGCCGCGACGAGCACCCTGACGGGAGCGGGAGACGGCGTTCAGGATCGGGTGCGGGTGGCGGACGGGCCGGGGACGCAGGCGCCGTCGTCGCGCGCAGCGGCCGGTTGCCGGATTTCTCAGCAGTTCGGCGCGACCGGGGTGGCCGGGGCTGACGGGGATGGCCGACGTGGGGAAGCCGGCAGGGTGATTCATGGGGATCATCTCCAAGAGCCGCGTCCGCGCGTGGTCACGGGAAGGCGGCGTGCAGCGGTGGGACCTTTGCGTGGTGGGGGCGGATGCGCGGGCCGCAGGCAACGGAGGGACCGCGCTGTGAGTCAGATGGCGATGAGGCGCACGGTGTGGGCCATGAGCGCGGTCGCGGTGGTCTCGTCGAGGGGGACGTCCCAGCTGAGCTCGACGGTGGAAGAGCCGTAGTCGCGGGAGCGGTCGCGGTGGATCAGGCTGCTGGTGCCGGTCTGCGTGAATCTGGTGAGGGGCACACCGGGCAGTTGCTCGGGGATTTCGGCGACCGGTCCGACGCGGTCGGACCGGTCGCCGAGGTCGGCGGCCAGGTGCTGGAGGTGGTACGCCTCATGGGCGCAGGACCCGCGGCGCGTCAGTACGGCCAGACGCGGTCTGCCGGGCTCGCCGTGCAGTTCGTGCCGCATACCGGCGTCGAACTTCTTGCTGAGCACCACCGCGGCGTCCGCGGCGGGGTGGTTGCGCACGAGCCAGAACGCTTCGCCCTGCTCGTCCTGCCAGCACCAACTCATCGTGTGGTCCGGGGTGTTCAGGATCTCCACCCACTCGGCCTTGAGCACCGGCAGCCAGCCTCGCCAGGGGGACAACTCCAGCGAGCTGCGCCCGGCCGCCGGGTCGGCGAAAAGAGCTCCGGGTGTCGGCGGCGACGGCCGCACGCGGGCCAGGAGCAGCGGCATTTTGTCGGGCCAGGCGATTCCGCCCTCGCGCGCGAGGCGACGGAGCTGTACAGGGCATGTCCCGCATGAGCCGGGATGGCCGACGAAGCAGCGCCCGAACCCGCCCCACTGCTGACGGCCGGTCAACGCCTCGAACAGGGCTGCGAAACGGCCCGGCTGCCACCCGCACTGGTGAAGCCGGTCGAAGTGGGCATTGAGGCTGAGCCGGTTCCAGCCCTGACCGTCCGGGCCCTGTGGACCGTAACTGGGCTGCTCAAGAAAGGTGGGCATGGAGGCCTCCGAAAGCGTGCAGAAGGAAGAGGGCCGGGCGCGAAGCGGCGGCAGCGGGCGCCGTCGGGGGCGGCGTCAGGGCAGGTGGTGATGCCGCGTGCGGTCAATCCGGCGGGAACTGTTGGTACGAGAACCCGGCGGCCTCGGCGGCCAGGTCGTCGGAGAGGTAGGCGACGGGCAAGTGGCCGGACAACGAGGTCATCGCGCGCTGGACGCAGTCCTGTTCGGCGTCGGAGGAGGCGCCGGCGGGCACCCGGTGCACCCCGAGGTCCTCGTCGTAGACGAATCCGGCCCGTTCCAGCCAGAGGGCGGTGATGTCGTCGACGTGGCCGTCGGCGAGGACGCCGTGGACGGGATGCCTGCCGATGATCAGGTCTGGGTCGAACACGGCGTGGCCGTCGAGGGCTTCCGGCGCGGCAGCCCGGTTGCTGGGGCGGTTGATCATGATGGTGCTCCGTGAGGCGGAGTGGGGAGAAGCGACCGCGCAGGGTCGATCCGAGATGAAGAGACGGGGATGGGGAGCCGCGATGTCCGGCGCTCCGCCGGTGGACGGGCAGGTCACGTCAGGGGCTGTCCTGGGAGTCTGGTTCGCCGAATGCCGGTTGTTCGAGGGGACGGGGCGTGGGCGGCGTCTGAGGTGCTACTCCTCGGCCTCGGGGGGTGGTGGCAGTACGAGGGCGTCTCCGACCGTGTAGGGCGAGGTGTCGTCTGTGGCGAAGGACGCGGCGGCCAACTGGAGTTCGGCCGGAGCGATGGGGTGAAGCCACCCGTCCTGCACGTCCCAGCCGCGCACGCGTGTGCCGGCGTCGGCGGTCATGGCGACCAGGGAGGCGTCACGCACGGTGGTGCCCTCCAGGGAGAACGTGAGCAGCACGAAGAACCGCAGGTACTCCTCAGCGGATTGATCCACGCGCCACGCGCCCGGCTCGGCGGACACGTCCAGGTCGGCGCTCAGTTCTGTGCCGTCCGTACGCTCGACCGAGATGCTGAGCTGGTGGCTCCCCTCACCGAGAGCGGGGAGCAACGTGGTCAGTGCGTGCAGGGCGCGGCCCGTAGCGGACGCGGTGGCGGCGGTGTCGGGCTGTGGAAGGTTCGACTCAGACATGCGGGGCCTCCTCGCGGCTCGTTGCCGGGATCCGTGGGGCGTCCTGCTCGGGGTGGACACCGAGACGCTGCCGAACACGCCCGTAGCTCTCGTCGAGGACATCCCAGGCCAGCGCGAGCGGGGGGCGGTTGAACGTGAGCACCTCGGTGCCGCCGGTCTCCGCCACGGCCAGCTGCGGATGCCGCGTCGCGGCGGCCTGCAGCGCGTGCCGGAGGCTGCGCGGCTGGAGCCGCAGCACGCGCCCCGGCCCGGCGTCGTCGTGCAGGAGACGGCCCAGCGAGATACTGCCCGGGCCGGGTGTGGCCCGCGAGGCGTACTCCAGGCAGGCATGCGCCACCACTGCGGCCGGTACCCGGGCGCCGGCCGAGGAGCTCAGGTGGACCATGCCGTCGGGTGCGACGCTCATCAAGCCCAGGGCACTGAACGGCCGGTCGACGAGATTCTCCAGCGTGGTGCGCGGCTGTTCATGGGGGCTGCCCGTGGTGTACATGCGGATCAGGCAGCCGATGTCGCGGTGGAGCGCGCCGGCAGTGGGAAGCCGCCGCCAGTGCGCCGCGGTGGCCGCGCGCAGCAACCCCTCCCGTAGCGGGCCCGGCTCAAGCCGGGCGTACGGCAACAGGCAGAAGGTGTGGAACCAGGCGGGCACCAGGCAGGGAGGAGCGAGCAGCCACCAGTGCAGCAGGAACAGGCTGCCGTCCTGCTCCAGGTACGGGTCGGCGCCGTCCTCGTGGAGCAGCCACCGGCTTCTGGCGGTAGGCGTCACGTCGCTGACTACGCCGGGGCCTCGGCGGATCTCGTCGGTGAGTTTGAAAGCCGATGACCAGAACCGTATGGAGGCCACCGCGCTCTTGCCGGCCCCGAGTTCGACGATCGCGCGGGACGTTGCGAACACGCGCGGGTTGTCCTGCACGGCCAGATGCGTCTTGAGGAGCCAGCCGAAGCGGGGGGAGTAGGAGCCGTGCCGGGCGTGGACCGGTGCGACATAGGACGGGAAGACGGGCGTCGGCATCGAAGTCTCCTGGGGGGTAGGGGGGACCGGCAGTCAGGGGGTGCTGCGCGGCTTCGGCGGACGGCGGCGGCCGCCCCTGGGGGCCTTGCCGGTGAGGGCGAGTTCGAGGAGGCGCCAGTTGTGGGCGCGGCGCTCGGGGGTGAGCGGTTCACGCCACGGCTCGTAGGGCTGCGGCCGGGAGGGGATGAGTTCCAGCTCCAGACGGGCGAGCTTCTGCTCCCGGAGTGTGGGCGGCACGGTGCGTGCCGTCTGCTGCTGCTCGCGTCGGCGGTCCTGGTCGGCCACGACACTGATCCAGTCGTCGCCGAGGCGGCGCACGAGCCGGGTGCGCAGCTCGCCGCCCACACGCCTCTGCGGGTCAGCGACGGGTTGGCCAGCGCCCATTTCAGACAGTCCCGGACGACGGGACAGCCGGAGCAGGCTCGTTTGGCAGCGGTGATGGTCTTGTTCCGCTGAAGCGGGTCGGCGACCTCTTCGAAGGCGAACAGCGCCGGGTCGGCCTGGCAGGGAGTGGGGCGGGCGGTGTGGGGGAAGGGGATGCGTTCGTCCGGGGCTGCCGAGACGGCATCCGGTGTGCGGGCGCGGCTTCTCATGAGATGTCTTCCAACAGGGCCGTGAGGGTGGTCGGTGGTGGTGCGGCGGGTCCGGGAATCGGGGGAGTGGGGGAGCGGTGCACGAGGGGTCAGCTCCACCACTCGTCTCGGGCTTGACGCCGTATCAGGTCGGCGTAGGTGTCGCCCTCGTAGCCCAGGGGAAGGCCTCGCCTGCGCCGTTCGCCGCCCGGACGCAGAAGTGGCAGGCCGGTTCTCGGACCGCGTGATGCCGTCGGCCGGGTTCGGGGTACCAGCCGGTCTCGGTGTCGACCAGGACCGACACCACACGCTCCGGGTCGTACAGGAACGGCCGCCCGCAGCTGATGCAGGGGGGTTTATTGCGACGGGGTGTTCGTGGGCCACGGCGTCAGGTCCCTTCGAGGCCGGGGTACCAGCGGAAGGCGTCGGCCGAGAGCGCCTCGGGGTCGTGGGGGTCCCAGTAGTGGTTGTCTGTGGGCTCGTTGTCGGCGACGGAGTGGGCGTCGATCCATTCGTCGGCGGCCTGTTCGGCGCCGAGCGTGCGCAGCAGGCTGGCGAGCACGTCCACCTCCTCGCAGTTCAGGAGGGGGGCGATGTCGGCGGTGAGGGTGCCGCACCAGGTGTCGGCGAAGTCGTGGCCGAGGCTGCTGGGGATGGTGGTCTGCTGCTGGGCGGTGGTGGGGGTGTCGTTCATGTCGTCTTCCGGGGCGTTCAGGCGGGTGGGGCCGGCTGATCCGGCTGGGGTGCGGGGCTGAGGGCGCGCAGTTGCCTGCCGCGGTTGGAGACGAGCTCGGCGAGCGTGATGGGCTGGTCGTGGAGGTCGAGTGCTGCCATGCCCGCGGCGCGGGTGGTGACGATCTCCGACCAGAGTTCGCGCAGGCTGTCGACCGTGGCGTCCGGGTCGCGGGCGCGTTCGATGAAGGACCGCTGGGGCCAGTTGGGGACACCGTCGTCGGCCCAGGCGAGGATAGTGCGGCCGAGGTCCTCGCCCGGCTGCTCGATGATCTCTCCGGCCAGTGCATGGTGGCGACCGGGCCGAGGGTGCCCACCGCGTCGAAGTCGTACTCGATGTCGGCTCGTTGCTCGGGCCGGACGCTGATCCGGCGGGCGTACTGGCGACCGTGGGTGTCGGTCTCGATGACGGTGTCGGTCCGGGCCTTGAGGGTGACGATGACGTGCCCGGGGTAGGCGGCCAGGGCCTCGGTGACGGCTCGCTCCATCGGCCGGTGTTTCGACCATCCGGCGTGGGTGCCGCCGTATCCGGCCCGGGCCTCGCCGTCGACCTTGTCGAGCATGCCGCCCGCACCGCTCCAGAAGGCGCTGTACGTGTCGACGACGAGTACCGGGTAGCCGCCCATGGCGGCGTGGGCGAGAGCCGCGAACAGTGACGTGGGGTCGTAGTGGGTGAACTCCTGGGTGCCGAAGGGCACGCGGTCGGCGTACTTGGCCGCCATCCCGCGTTCGGTGTCGATGAGCGCGATCGGCGCGCCGAGCTGGGCGGCGACCAGCAGGGAGGTCAGGGTGCGGCCGGACCCGGAGGGTCCTTCGAAGGCCAGGCGGACCGGTCGGGATTCCTTGACCGCGGGCCGGGATTCCGGCATCGGGGACGGGGAGCTGCCACTGGACACGGGGATCTCCGGGGATGTCAGCGGACGCGGGCCCAGCCGCCGTGCCGCTGCGGGCGGGGCTGCCGCTCGTGTCCCGGCGCGCCCTGTACTGCTGGGGGCGGTGCGGGCGCGGGTGGTCGGGCCAGCGCGGACGGGAGGGCGCTGTCGGTGTAGGCGATGCGGTGACGCAGGCTCAGCCCGACGTCGTCGGCGTCGAGATCGAACACGGTGCGCCTGATGCCCTCGTGGTCGGCGTAGGTGCGCTGGCGCAGGCGGCCCTGGACGATGACGTGCATGCCGCGCTGAAGGGACTCGCAGACGTGCTCGGCGACGTGCCGCCACACCGTGCAGGTGATGAACAGTGGTTCGCCGTCGGTCCACTGGCCGTTGCGGCGGTCGTAGACGCGGGGCGTTGACGCGACCCGGAAGCGGGCGACGGGCGTGCCCTGCTCGGTGAACCGGATTTCGGGGTCGGCGACCAGGTTTCCGGTGACGGTGACGATGGTCTCGCCGGTCATGCCGGTGCTCAGTTCCGGGAGCGGCGGCGGGCGCCGTCCGGCGTGGACCGGGTGGCGGAGGACGTGGGGAGGGGCGTGGGCACGGGGTCGCTCCTGTCTCGTGTGGTTCGGCGCAGGGAGGGCGTCAAACCTTCCCGATAATTCGATACTAGATACTAAATGGGTGGAGTGCAAACGGGATCACGCCCCGCCTGGTGGGGCCGTCGGCAGGCCGGAGCGAGGCAAGTCCGCTCTTCTCCGCCACGTCCAGGGCGAGAGACGTCGGAGACAGGCCGCGCGTCCGGGGGTGCTTGCGGCGGGCCGCAGAGAGCGCCGGTGTGGCTGCCGGGCGCTCCGGGCGCGGGGGAGGGGTGTCGGCTGAGTTCAGGTGGATCCGTGGCCGGCTGGGATCGGGCTCGGGCGGGTCATCGGCGGCGAACAGGTCGAGTTGCATGGGTCGTTCCTCGGGCGTGGGGACAGGGAGTTGGGGCGGTGCGGCGGCGGGGCGGGCTCACCCGTCGCCCTCCAGGTCGAGCGCGCTGCGCAGCAGCTCAACCAGATGTGCGGTGTTCTCGGGCAGGGCGGCCTCACGCAGCAGGCGTTTGCGCCGGATCGGGACAGCGAGGCTGATGCCGGCTGGAACACCGGGCGTGTCCGGCTGGACGACGAGCCGGTAGTCGGCGGTGGAGATCATCCGGGCCTCGTACCGGTCGCCGGGGCTGCCGCTGCGGGCGGTATGACCCGCGTCGGGGCCGCGTGACGGGCAGGGGCACGACGGATCGGTGCAGGGCCTGCCCGCGGGGTGGCCGGCCAGCACCGGGTGTCGGCGGTAGTGCGTCGCAGTGCCGTTGAGCATCGGGCAGTGTGCGGCCTAAGGGCAGGCACTCCGGGTGCAGGGCGGGTTCGGGCGAGTAGCCGCGGGCCTGGTCGGCCGGACGGACGATGAGGAAACACCGCTCGTCCAGCTCGTGGCCGCAGATCTGGCACAGGCGGTCGCGGTAGGCCCGGAGGGCGCGTTCGGCGTCGAGGCTGCCGAAAGCGGCATGACCGTTGTGGATCAGGGAGACCCAGGGCACTACGAGCCCGCCGGCCAGCGGGCGGTGCGCACACCGCTGGGGTATTGGCGGATTCATGAAGAGGCCGGACCTTCACAGGCTGATCGGGCTCTGGCCGGGCTCGGGGCGTGCCCGGCCAGAGCACAGGGGGGATGGAGGCCGGTCGGGCGCTGGGGCGCGTCCGGGTCCGGCGCTCAGGGACGGGCGCGGTCCTCCGAGTTGCGCTGCGGCGGACGTCCTGGCGTCAGCGCGCGTCTGCGTCGGCGTGGGCGGTGGTTGCGCTCAGGCGTGAGGTGCCAGCCGCCGCAGATCCCGCACTTGCGGTAGCCGCGCGTCGGCTTGCCGCGCGCACGGGTGGCTCCGAAGGCCGCGCGGGCGGCCGCGCGGTCGGGGTAGCGCCGTCGTCCCGACGGGCAGGTGTCGGACACGACGAACTCCTTGCTGTGGGGGAGGAGGAGAGGGGGCCGGGCGCAGCACCGCTGGGGGAGTGCTGCGCCCGGCAGGGCTCAGGCGGCCTGGTCGACGGCCTGGTCCTCGTCGTCGCTCTGGGGCAGGTACTTGGCAACGGCGAGTTCCTCCACGTCGGACAGCCGGTAGCCCTCCGCCTTCAGGCACAGCAGGTAGGCGGCCTGGTGGCGGTCGAGGCCCTGCCACGCCTTCGGCTCGCGCATGCTGTACTCGAACGCGGCGGCCACCTGGGCGAACACCTGGTGCCATCCCCTGGCCTTGCCCTGACGGCTGACCAAGTCGTCGAACGGATCTCCCGCACGGCTGTAGCGGGAGGTGTCGGCGTTGGGGTCCGGGACCCCCAGGAACTGGGCGACGGCCTCGGTTCCGCCCTTCTCGCACCACTTCGCGTACAGGTAGGGCGGGCTCATCACGGTGCGCAGGGCGAACTGCCGCACTGCCTCGGGCAGGGACTTTCCCTTGCACAGCCGTCTCACGAAGTCCTCGCGGACCGTCCGCGCGGTCTTCCACGCCTTGTTGCCCGCGATGGTCCGCGCCCGCGCCTCCTTCTCCTTCTCGGTCATGGACTGCTTGGTCAGCTTGGCTCCCGGGCGCAGCTTGTGGCCGTACTGGGAGGGGTCGGAGCAGTACCAGACGGGCTGGAACTCCTCGTCCAGGCGGGCGGCGTGGCCGGAGCAGTAGGCGTGCTTGTCCGGCGTGAGCGGAGCGCCCAGGGGCGTGCGCAGGTCGGTCAGCGGCCGGGAGGTGTCCTTCGTGCCGTACGGGAAGTAGTCGGGCAGCAGCGGGATGTCGGCCTTTTCCAGCGCGTCCAGTGCCGCCTGCCGGGCTTCGGTGTCTGCCTTGGTCTGCCGGAGCCGGGCGAGGGCCTGGTCCCAGTGACCGCGCCCGCCGCCTTCCTCGGCAGCGTCCTTGGCGTGAGCCTCCTCCAGTACCTGGGCGGCCCGGGAAACGTCGCTGACGTCGGCCATTTCGGCCATCTGCATCAGGTCGAAGCCCTGGACGCTTGCGCGGTGGAGCTGGGCGTCGTCCAGGCGGGCGGCCTCGCGTGCCGCGCGCAGCTCGGCCCGCTTGATCTTCAGGGCGCGGGCCATCTTCTCGCGCTGTTCCTCGCTCACGTCGATGAGCGCCAGCGTCTCGATGGCCTTGACCCGGTCGCGGTCGTGCATCTGCTCACGGTGGTCGTTCTCGATCAGCGACAGCAGGTGCGTCATCGCGTCGTTGCCCACCAGGTCGGCGCGGACGATCGCGGGGATCTTGCGCGAGGGCCTGCCGTCGGCCTCGGCCGTGGCGTTGGCGGCCTGCTGGGCCTGCGCGCGCCGCCATCCCTTGAAGGCGCCGTACGTTCCGTTCTCCAGTGGGCGGAGGTGGACGGGGTCCTGTACGCCGAGTTCGGCCACCGACGCCTTGAGGTCGCCGTCCGGTTCGGTGTCGATGGTCCGGGCGTTGTAGGCGTCGCGCACGATCAGGGTGGGGTCGAGGCGGACGATCTGGTCGTGGGTTTCCTCGACGGCCGACGGCTGCTGTGGCTGCGCGGGCTTCCGGGCTGCGGCAGAGGTGGCCTTGGCGGGGGGCGACGTGGATTTCTTCGCCTGGGGGGCGGTGGACATGGAAGGTACTCCTGTGCTGGTGGTGCGTGGCGGGCCGGATACGCCCCGGCCCGGTCGGCCGGTCAGGCCGTGGGGTGGTCGCCGATCGTGACGACCACGCGGATGACGCGTCCGCTGGCGTCGCTCCCGATCGGGGAGTCGGCGACGGCGGGGGAGAGCAGCAGTCCGAGGACGGCGGGCACGAGCGAGCACGTGGTCGGGGACGGCTGGCGATGGCCCGTCTGCTCGGCAGCGGCGCGGATCAGTTCGTCGGTGGCGTCGTCTGGCGTGTAGGCGAGCCCACGGCGCAGGAGGTGATCGGCGAGCCGGAGGGCCTTCATCGCGCGGCGGGTGGCGCGGTAGCGGGTCTGGGGCCAGCCGGTGGGGAAGCGGGCGGGATCTTCGGCACGCGCCATGGCGGTGCATTCCTCTCGGGCGGTGAGTTCACGGTGTGCAGGCGGGGTGCCGACAACACGATGCATATTCGATACTAGATAATTCTTGGACTGGAGGCAAACGGTCACCTCGTGCTCGTGGTGGTTGGGGTCGGGGTGCGGGAGGAGCAGTCCGAACGTGGTGGGGCCGGTGGTGTCGGCGGCACGGGGGCGTGCTCGTGGCGGTCAGTGGCCGCTGCCGCCTGAAGCGGTCGGTAGCGGTGTGCCCGCCCGGTAGTCCGTGCCCGGCTCGGGCGGGATCGGGTCGCCGGTGGCGAGGTCGGTGCAGTACGCCGCGAACACGTCGGCCGCTTCCATGGGCTGGGGCCACCCGTCGGCGACGTGCTAGCCGCGCAGTACGGATGTGCTGTCGGACGTGTACGTGCGCGCGAAGAGGGCCGCGTCCCGGAAGCTGATGGAGGTCTGCGCCAGGAGGTGACAGAACATCAGCCAGCCTTCGTAGTCGGCGTTCGCCTGGTCCTGGTCGTCGGGAGCGCACTCGACGGTCGCCGAAGCGGAGGCGAAACTCCCCAGGGCGGTGTGCGCGCTGCACACCAGGTGATGGCGTCCCGGTCCGAGGGCGTCCAGCAGGGCCCCGAACGCCTGGGCTGCGGTCTCGAACGGATCGGCCAGGAAGGTGGGGTCGGGCATGGCAGGTGCTCCAGGGGTGAGGGCGGGGGCGGTTCGGCAGCCCGCCGGCGGTAGGGCGCGGTGCCCGGCCGGGCCCCTCGGCGTGTCGGTGGGTGTGGGGAGGGACCGGACCGCAGGAGCTGTCCACGGGCGGGTGGAGCCCGGTGCGGTCACAGGTCTCCCAGGGTGAGGAGCAGGCCGATGACCTGGTGCCTCAGCAGCGGGAGGGTGTTGCCCTCCGCATCGGGCCCTCCGGTGAGCAGGACGGGGCCGTGGTAGCGCTGGTGGGTGAAGCCGAACCGCTGGGCGAGAGCCGTTGCGGCGGGATTCACCGGGTGGTTGTACTGGCCTTCGTCGTCGATCCACATGTCCCACTGGCGGGTCAGGGCGACGACGTCGAACCGGTCGCATCGCAGGGCAGCGCGCATCACTGCACGGCGCTCGGCGCTGGATTTGCAGTCATGGCCGAACGGCAGGTCGATTTCGACGAGTTGCGCGTCGCAGGTCAGGAGCAGGGCGGTGGGGATCTTGGTCATGGGTGCTTCTCGTGCTCGCTACGGAAGGGGGTGGTCGGCCCGGCACGCGGGAGCGCGGGTGCGGTTCGGGGGATGACCGCACGTGGCTCGACTGCGTGCCGGGCCGTGGCGGCCGGGCCCCGAACGAAGGGAACGGGCCCGGCCGGTCTGCGGCCCGCGCCGTGTCGCGGTGACCGGCGAGGGGCGTGTCAGGTCACGGGTGGCCCGTAGGTGCGGAACCCGCCGTGCCCGGCTGCATGCTTGAGATAGTCGATCCACGCGGGCCACCAGTCGGCGTCCTCGATGACCTCCGAGAGGAGCGCGGGGTTCGCGGCCCTGCTGGTCTCGTACGCCGTGAGCGCCGTGTGGATCTCGCCGGGGGTGACGGTCCAGCCCTCGTCACCGCCGAGCTTGTGGGCCGCGATGCCCTCGGGCTGCGGCGGCGTCCAGGACAGCCGCGCTTCAAGAGCCTTGCGGTACCGATGGACCGCAACCGGCGCCGCGCCCCCTGCCGGGGCCGCAACGACCTCCCCGGGGGTGGTCCCGTACTCCTCGGGTGCGGGCTGGTCCGGCGGCTGCGTGGCGGCCAGCATGCCGAAGTGGTCCATGAGTGCCCGGCACTCGCTCATCGCCCAGGTCGTCAGGTGGAAGTGCGTGGTGCGGACCGCTTCCATCGCGTCGTAGGCATGGGCGACCTCCACCTGGAGGGCCTGGTACTGCGGGTGGTCGTACGGGAGGTCGAGATCGTCGCGGTGCTCCACAGCTGCGTCGAACGACCTGCTGGCCGTTTCGTACGCTGCGTCTTCGCCCTCCGGGGAGCGTACGAGGTACATGTCGTAGCCCATGCCTGGGACTTCCCTTCGTGCGGACTCGGCGCCTGTCGGGGCCGAATTAGTTCGATACTAGATTAACAAGTCGTGTGGGTCGGCTATTCCCCACTTGGCGGCGGCCCGTCCAGAGGGCGGGGGCCGGTCACCGACCCTCCCGCGCGTCCACGGCGTCGGCCTCGCGGCGCGCGTCGGCGGCGGTATAACCCGTCGTGCACCATGGGTGGCAGAACTGCCCGGGCGGCGCGGTGCAGGTCTCGCACGTGTCGTCGAAGTCCTCAGGTCTCCACGGCCGCAACGAGCTGCTCATGCCGGGCGGTTCCTGCTGCGCGCGGCCGGCGGGGCATCGGCGGCCGCACGCAGCAGGGCGGCAGAGCGGCGGGTTTGTCTGCGCGGCCGCTGCTGGGCGCGCAGGGACGCGATCTCGGCCCGGATGCGACCAACGCGGTCACGCTCCTCGCGGGCGGTGCGCTCGGCGTAATCGGCGTATGCGGGCAGGTAGTCGGCGCGGCGCGCGAGCGACCCCGGGTAGTTCATCAGCACCAGGGCCAGGACGGGGTGCGGCCGGGCGGTGAGCCACCGGGCGGCCGTCCACCAGCTGGAGACGGCGTGCGAGCGTCGCGGCGGTCGGCCTGAGCCTTGCGCTCGAAGCGTGCCGCCTCAGCCTCGCCCCTGCGCATCGACCAGTCGAGGAAGCGCAGCAGGCCGGGAGTCTCACGCTCGCGGGAGGCGTCCAGCAGGCGGTGAAGATCGGACCGCTGTGCGACGTCCTCGGCGCAGGCACGCATGACCCGGGCGAGGGCCTCGCCCGTTGCCGCAGAGGGCGCGTTCCCGGCCATCGACTCCACGAGAGTCGTCGCGCTGTGCTGGTAGGGGTAATCGTCGTCCGTCCACCGCACCAGTCCACCGGTGTAGCCGGTCGCGCTGCCGCGCCTGCGCGGCAGCGACTCGGCCGGCGCGGTTGCGCCCATGGCGTTGACGGATCCGAGACTCACGCGCAGCGCGGTGAACTGGTCCCAACGGCGCGGATGATGAGTGCCGGTCACGTGCACGAAGCCGCGCAACGCGCCCGTCAGGGCGTACAGGACGGCGTCCTCGCCCTGTGACTGGGCAGTGGCGCGCACCGTGCCAGACGGTGTGCCGATGGTGAGGATGTCGGCGGTCACGGTCGGAACTCCCTTCGGTCGGAGGGGACTTGGGGCGGCGGACTGTTGGCCAGTGACGAGCTGGCCGGGTTGGCCGTGCCCGCTCGCCGGGACGGGAACGGCGTAGGGGATGCCGGCGGTGTCGGCCGTCGCGGGCTGCGGTGGCCGGTGGCAGTGCAAGTGGTGCTGGTGGGACTCGAACCCACGACCTCGACGGCTTATAAGACCGGCGCTCTACCAACTGAGCTACAGCACCCCGGATGGTGAGTTGCGCGGGCCGCGCCCCGGTAGGGCGGAGCAGGGCGCGGCCCTGGGAGCGGCCGAGGCGCACGGGGGAGGGCAGCCCCGGCCGCTGGTCAGGTGAACAGGATTCGCGCCATCGTCGCGTCGATCAGCGCTGCGGCCTCCTCGTCGGACATGTCGTCCAGACTGGCGAGCGCCTCGAAGTCGATCTCGACGTCCAGGTCCGCGAGCCGTTTCTCAGCGATGACGAACTCGATCACTTCCTGCGCGCTGGCACGTTCGCGGGCCTTCGAAGCTGTGTGAGGGGCGGTGGGCTGGGATGAGGTGTTCTGGTCGTCGGTGGTCATGGCTCCTCCGTCGTGGGGCGGTTGGGGTGGCGTGCGGGTGGACCCGACCGGATTCGAACCGGCGGCGCTTTGCGCTTTTAAGGCGCTGGCTCTGCCACTGAGCTACGGGCCCTTGAGGCGGGCCGCCGCCCCGGTGCCGGGTAGTCCGGGGCGGCGGCCCTGGGAGCGGCCACGCGCGGGGAGAGACGCCTGGCCGCTGGTCTGGTCAGTCCCGGCGTGACGCTGGGCGAGGCTGGCCAGTCACTGCGCGGGGAGTCAGAGGTTGTGCTGGAAGCGGTACTGCCTGACGAGTTCCATCGCGGCGTCGCGGACGGCTCCGCGCTCGGTCTTGCCGGTGTTGCGGGCCTTGGTGTAAGCGACCGAGGCGCGGACGGCTGATCCGGGCCGGATCAGCCGGGCGTGGACTATCTCGCGGCCGTGGCCCGGCAAGTCCTGCTTGGTAATGTCGTGGATGGCGGCAGCGATCGCGTGCGCGACGGCGTTCACGTCGGTGATCGGCACCGGATCGGTGTCAGCCATGGTCACGTTCCTTTGAGTCCCTGAGGGGGCCTTGAGGTGGCCGCCGCCCCTCTGCCCGCTGCGGGGC
>Ga0307511_10000092_pt1 | contig 76188 bp, 64 predicted proteins | sample 13_EM_MG_FD_200266 | JGI IMG/M metagenome (GOLD analysis project Ga0307511, IMG submission 200266) | Populus trichocarpa ectomycorrhiza microbial communities from riparian zone in the Pacific Northwest, United States - 13_EM | ecosystem: Host-associated > Plants > Roots > Unclassified | place...
TCGGCCCGCATCTTCATGCGCGCGGCCGGGATCCGCCACTGCTTTGCGGCCAGGTCAAACTCCGCCCAGCGCGCGCCGCGCAACTCGCCGGGACGCACCGCGGTGAGCATCAGCAGCCGCATCGCGTTCACGGTATGCGGGTCGCCGTTGAAGGCCTCCAGGCGCTCCAGCAGCTTGGGCAGTTCCTTCCGCGGCAGCGCGGCCCGGTGGGTCACCTGGCGCGGCTTCAGAAGCTCCGCCGGCTTGAGTTCGGCCATCGGGTTGGAGTCGATCCGTTCGTGCGCCACGGCATACCGGAAAACCGCGCGCACCCGCTGCATCACCCGCAAGGCCGTGTCGCCGGCGCCGCGCTTTTCGATCTTCTTGATCGTGTCAGTGACCGTGCGCGGCTTGACCGTCGCGATTGGCTGGGCACCGAAGGCCGGAAAGATGTCGACCTCAAGCGAAGCCAGGACCCGCGCCCGGTTTTCATCCCCCCACTGCGCAGCCTGGTGCGCAACCCATGCGCGCGCCACCGCTTCGAAAGTGTTCACTGCCTGGTCTTTTTCGGCAGCCTTCCGGGCGCGCTTCTCGGCGGAGGGATCGATGCCATCCCGCATCAGACGGCGCGCGTCGTTGGTACGCTGGCGCGCCTCGGCCAGGGTCACCGCGGGGTAGACGCCAAATGCCAGGCGTTTCTCCTTGCCGCCGAAACGGAATTTCAGGCGCCAGTAGCGGCCGCCGGCGGCGGTGACCTCCAGGTACAGGCCATCGCCGTCAAAGTGCTTGCCGGGCGTTTTCAGCGTGCGCAACTTGATATCGGTCAGGGGCAACGTGCTCTCCACTGGCTGGGGGCATATTTCCAGAGGCCCGCAGCTTCTGCCCCCAATTGTGCCCCCAAATCCTGCCGGATGTAAATGGCCGATGCCGGACGATCTAGGAACAAAAAAACCCGCATTCCTGAGGTAGAATGCGGGCTTGGTGGACTTCACTGGACTGCTTAAAACAAGTAACTGGTGCCCGGAGCGGGGATCGAACCCGCACGCCCCTTTGCAGGAAGCGAGGGATTTTAAGTCCCTTGTGTCTACCAGTTTCACCATCCGGGCCGGCCGGCATGTTGCGCCGGGCGTCATTGTGCCAGAGAGGCGCCCTACGCAGGTACGCGCGGGCCATCAAATTCCGAAAAGGATGGGTTTTCCTTGTTGTTTGGACGATTGGTCCGGATCCGGATGTCTTAATCGGAGAATCGACCTATTGCCGCAATCGCGTCGGCCGCAAGAAGCATCAAGAACTCTCACGCAAAAACGCGTCCCCATCGATCATCCGCGCAACGGGATGTTTGTCCACGATCTCAATCTGGACTGGCTGTCCCATCCCTTTTTACGCAACCGCTTCCTGGGCACGCCCGTCCGGTTTCCTCCAGGTCCTCTCCCTGCCCGGCCAAACCGGCCTTGTGCCCCGGTGATCCGGAGTCATGCGTATGCAACCAAGCAAGCGGAGCATGGTCCAACCCCAGGCGATACAATCGCCAGGCTGCCGCCCGGCATGGAAGGCGGCCAGCCGACCTCCCGTGAACCGCGCAAACAAAAGGCCCGCCATGACGCCGCGCAACGCCATCAAACGCCTCCTGCCGCCCCGTTTCCGCGCCCGTGTGATCGGCGTCTCCTGGCGCGACCTGACCCTGAGCGTATTGCCTTTCGCGCTGATCCTGGTCGGCGTGATCTGGATCGCGGTACGTTATTTCCATCCCGCCCCGCCCGACACCATCGTCATGAGCAGCGGGCCCGACGGCAGCAGCTTTCGCCTGAACGCCGAGAGGTACGCCAAGATCCTGGCACGCAACGGCGTCAAGCTGGTGGTCCTGCCCTCGCAAGGCTCGCTGGAAAACCTGCAGCGCCTGAATGATCCGAAGTTCAAGGTCGACATCGGCTTTGTGCAAGGGGGCGTCGCCAAGCCGAAGGACACCGAGAATCTGGTCTCGCTGGGCAGCCTGTTCCACGTGCCGCTGATGGTGTTCTACCGCGGCAACGCCAAGGACAAGCATCCGCCCGATCAGCTCTCCGACTTCGCCGGCAAACGCATCGCCATTGGCCAGGACGGCAGCGGCACCCATGCCTTGGCCCTTACGCTGCTCAAGTCCAACGGCATCGAGCCCGGCGGCAAGAGCACGCTGGAGAACATCGGCGGCGAAGAGGCGGCGGACGCGCTGCTCGCCGGCAAGCTGGATGCGGTGCTGCTGATGGGCGACTCGGCCACGCCGCCGGTGATGCGCAAGCTGCTCAACACCCCGCAGGTACGGCTGTTCAATTTCAAGCAGGCCGACGCCTACACGCGCCGCTTTCCCTACCTCAACAAGCTCGATCTGCCGATGGGCGCTTTCGATGTGGGCAAGAACTCGCCCGCCGAGGACTATGCGCTGATCGGCCCGACCGTGGAGATGGTGGCGCGCGACGATCTCGCCCCGGCGCTTTCCGACCTGATGATCGAGGCGGCCCGCGAAGTACACGGCCGCGCGGGCCTGTTCCAGCGCGCCGGGCAGTTCCCCTCGCCGCAGGAACACGAGTTCCGCATCAGCGACGATGCGACGCGCTATTACTCCTCCGGCAAGGGCTTCCTCTACCGCAACCTGCCGTTCTGGCTCGCCAATCTCTTCAACCGCGTGCTGGTGGTGGTGGTGCCGCTGGTGGTGGTGCTGATCCCGGGCCTGCGCATGGTGCCCTGGCTGTATTCCTGGCGCATCCGCTCGCGCATCTACCGCTGGTACGGCGTCCTGATCTCGATCGAGCGCGCGGCGATGAACGAGCCCACCAACGAAGAGCGCCTGAAAATGCGCAGGCGCCTGGACGAAATCGAGAACGCGGTGAACCAGATGAAGGTACCGCTGGCGTTCGCCGACCAGTTCTACGTCCTGCGCGTGCACATCGGCTTCGTGCGTGACCGGCTGGCCCAGCCGGCGCCGCAGTCACAAGCGCAGGCCGGGCAATCCAGCCCTCCGGATATCGCCCCTGCGCCCGCATGAGCGGGCTTTTGCCGGCTCAACGCAGACCTAACGCAAACTCAAGGTCGCGCGTTTCCAGTTCGGGTCCTGCCAGCGCTGGAAGCTCGACAGCATGCCGGGTTCGGCAACCTCGCGATCGCTGGTGAGAGTATCCAGACGCACCAGTTCGAAGGCCCGCTTGAGCTTGCCTTCTTCGCGTGCCTCGCGCGCCACCAACATCTGCGTCCCGCCCGGCACCCAGCCGGCGAACTCGGCGTAGCCTACGTCCGGCCCGCTGCTGGCAGGGGGCAGCACGTTGATGCTCCAGCCTGCCGTCCCCTTGCGGAACACCCACAACTCGCGCCAGGCCGCCAGCGGTTGCACCGCCAGGGCCACCGCGCTGGCCTCGCGGTTCAGGCTGGCCGAAGCGGTCCACACCAAACCGTAGGTACAGCGCCGCGCCAGGGGCGCCTTCGTGTCGGGCCTGGCCGCGTCGAGCAGCAGCACGCAAGTCTCACCCGGCTCGCCCGGCATGGTGCGCAGAATCGGCCCGCGCGCGCCGTGCATCTCGCCGGCAGGCATGGCCGCCCAGCGTGAAGCCGAAACACGCATCGCCGCCTCGGCATACGCGCCGCTGTCCTCGTATGCCAACTCCGCCTTGACCACACCGGCCAGTTCGCTCAAGGCGCGCGCCGCCGCACCCTCGGCCTTCTGCGCGTCCGGCGCGCCGGGCAGTACCGGCCCCCCCGGCAATGCGGCGGTGGTTTCGGCCAGCCGGGCGCGCGCATAAGCCAGACCGGCCCACACTCCCGCGCGGCGCATCAACACGCGATTGCGCAGGTAGCCCGGCAAGGCCGCGGCATCGACCTTGTCGAGCACCTCGACGCGCCATTCGTCAAGCCGCGCGCGCGCCGCCGGGTTCAGATCGGGATTGACGCACTCGTGGCGCGTCAGCCCGAGCGCCGCGCGGGCGCGCTGCTCGGGACCGGCCGGCAGCGCCAGTACGCGCCTGAACGCCTCGCCGTCGTAACACAGGCGCATGCCGCCTTGCTGCTCATAGGCGGCAAAATTGACGCCGTAGCGCGCCGCCACTTCGAGATGCGCCGCCAGAGTGGCGGCGGCCAGCTTGTCCTGCGCCCGGCCGGAGGAGGCGCGGCGCGCCAGGCGATCCGCGAACCCGCCCAGCGCATCAAAAGCCTCGGCACCCGCCGGACTGTTGAGCGTCGGCGCGGAGGCCGCCTCAAGGTAGGCGGCGGACAGGCCGATGCCCAGCGCCTCGGAGCCCGGCGAGTCGCGCAGGAACCGCATCAGGGTCAGCAACTCCGGAGCATCGGCCGCCCCCAGTTTGCTGCGATAGACAAAGCTGGCGTGCACGAAGCCGCCGCGCTCGCGCTTGTGGTCGTATACCTGCAGATAGTCGAGGCGCTCGCCGCGCACCTCCACGGCTTCCCCCTGGTAGAGCTGCCCCAGCAGTTGCGCCGAGGCGCGCGGCGCGGCGCGCAGCGAGACCTGGTCCTGCAGGATGATGGCGACAGCCGGCTCGGCAGCCGCGGCGGTTCCCGCCGTCGGCGCAACCGGCACCTTCGGTGTGGCATAAGGCAGGCGCAGCACTGGCACCGGCTTGGCCTGCGCCGGCAGTTGCGCGGAAGCGGGCGCCAGGGCGCTGGACAAAGGCGCCGGGCCGCGCGGCGCCGCGCGGCCCTGAATCTTGTCAACCCCGGATGCCACCGGCGCACCGTCCGCCGTGGCACGCCCGGCCTCGGCCACCGCCGACATCGCCACCCCGGCCAGACCCGCCGCTACCACCCCGGCCGCCGCGTAAACGAAGAGCGCGCGCATGCTCATTCCCCTTCTTTCGCGGGTCCATCGCCTTGCGCACCTTGCGCCCTCTGGCCCTCCTGCATCGCGCCCTCGCCACCGGCCGCCTGCCCGACGCGCGCCACCGCCTCGCGCTTCTGCCCGCCCAGCAGCACATTGCCGATGAAGCCGCCGTCAGCCGGCGGCGGGGCGATGATCACCTGGATCTTGTCGGAAAGCCGGTCCGCCAAGGTCTTCTGGATCAGCAGCGGGTGCCGGGTCACCAGCGCACCCTCGCGTGCCATCTGCTCGGCGGTCACCTTGCCCAGCCGGTCCTGGCGGTAAGCCTCGGCATCGGCCAGCTTCTGGCGCGCATCGGCTTCGCCATTGGCCTCGATGCGGCGCGCCTGCGCGTTGCCCTCCGCGCCCTTGATGCGGGCACCCTTCTCGGCTTCGGCCTCCAGGGCGCGCTGCTCGATCTGGCGCTGCTTGAAGGGCAGCACGTGCTTCATCGCCTCTTCCTGGGCCTTGGCGGCGATGATCTGCTCGCGTCCGGCCGCCTCGGCTGCGGTCTCGCGCTTGACCTTGTCGGCCTGCGCTTCCAGCTCGGTTTCCTTGACGCGCTTTTCCTTCAGTTCCAGGGTGTAGCGCATTTTCTCGGTCGCCAGTTCCTCGGCGAGCAGCACTTCCATGTTGCGCTTGTAATTGGCCGGCAGGTCCACCTTGCCGACGATCACGCCGCGCAGCGCGAAGCCTTCGCGCGCCAGTTGCTGGCCCAGTTCGGCCTCCAGCACCTTCTGGATCTCGGGCCGCTTGGTGGAAAAAATCTCGCGTACCGTATAGCGCGCAAACACCCTGTAGACCACGCCCTGCACCGCCGGCTCGACCACTTCCGCGCCAACATCTTCCGGCAGGTTCTTGTAAGTCGTCTGCACCCGCGCCGCATCCAGGGCATAGCGCACCGTGATGTCCACGCCAAGAGACAAGCCTTCGATCGACTGCAGGGGCGCCTGCCCGGAGGCACTGGCAAGACCCGCCGGGCGGTAGACCGCATCGCGCACCGACAGCACGCGCATCTCATGCACTCCCGGCAGCACGATCACGCTGCCCTCGCGCCACTCGCTGGCCCCGCCGGTCCAGGTATTGACGCGCAAGCCGATCTCGCCGCGCTTGACCTGGCGCAGCGGCGGGTAGCTGGCGACGAACCAGATCGCCACCATGCCCACGCCCGCCACCAGCAGGGCGCGCCGCATGCGGCGCTCCTGCAAGGTTTGCCACACGCCCTCCAGGGCGGCCGCGGCTTGCTCGCCCAGCCCGGGGCGCGCCGCCGTGCCGCCGGCGCTGAATGGCGCCGGGCCGGCTGGGTCTGCCGGCGACGCCGGCGACACCGTCGCGCCCGCGGCAGGCGCGGCGGCAGAATCGCCGCCCGCCCCCGCGCCGCCCGCTCCGGCCTCGGGAGGCACGGCGCGGGGGCTGAACAGCAGGGCGATCGAACGGGCCAGGGCCTGCAGGCGCGACAACATGATGGGGCTCTCCTCTTGATGGGGCGCGGGAACCGGAACCGCAAGGCGTGGAGCCGGTATGCGTGAGCGCCATTGTTCGGCCGTTAGTGCGGAAGCAACAATGGGCGCGCGCCCCACGTGCCTTCACGGCGCGGAAGAAAATTTCACACCCCACCCTGCCCGCCTTGGACCATAATCGGCCCGCAGCAACCCCAAAACCCTACGCGCGGACACCCCGCCCATACCCCGGATGACCCGAGTAGCCGTAATCGAGGACGACGCGCCGACCAGCAACCTGCTGGCCGGGTGGATCCGCGCCGCCCGCCCCGATACCCAGATCGACCAGTGGTTCACCCGCGACGAGGCCGAGGCCGCGCTGGCCCGCACCACCTACGACGCGGTGGTGCTGGACATCGAGCTGAACCGCGAGCGCCACGCCGGAGTGGCCATCATCAATGCCATCAACAAGCGCTACCAGGGCACGCCGGTGCTGGTCGTCTCCGCGATGCCGGCGACCATCTACCGCAGCATCATGAAGGCGCTGGACGCCTGGGACTACCTGCAGAAAACCACCTTCGAGGAAAGCGATTTCGTCGACACCCTGCTGGACATCCTGCGCGAAGCGAAAGCGCGCCAGGCGCAACGCGGCACGGAAACGAAACCCGTATCGAGCGAGCTTTCGCTCGACCCGCTCTGGCAACGCAACCCGACCTGGCGCGGCGAGCGCCTGAACCTGCCGCTCACCGCCCAGCGCATCCTCGCCACCCTGCACCAGAAGACCGGCCAGGTGGTGTCCTACGAGGAACTGTTCCAGGTGGTGAAAAGCGGGCGCAACCGCGACAACGTACGCAAGCACATCAGCACCATCCGCGACGCCTTCCGCGAACTCGACCCGGCTTTCGAGGCGATCGAAAACGTGCCGATGCGCGGCTTTCGCTGGAATGCGCCGGCCGGCGCGGCCGCGGGTGCCGCGGGTACCCCAAGCGCGCCCCGTCCGCGCGGGTAAGGCCAACCGCCGGCCGCCATGCTCAAGCTCGCGAAGCCGCGCCTGCCCCTGGCCGCCTTTCGCGGCCGGCTGATTTTTCGCGGTGCCTTCCTGCTGCTGATCATCGCCACCCTGAGCCTGGCCCTGGTGCTGCTCAAGGAGGAAAAGCGCCGCAGCTACCAGAACTACCGCGCCGGCCTGGCCAAAACGCAAGCCGAGATCGCTGCGCGCCTGCGCCACCCGGCCGGGCAACTCGCCCTGCTCAACCCGGCGATGCGCAGCGCCGGCATGGTGCCGCTGCGTCCCCTGGTGCTGCCCTTCTCGGCGCTGGATTTCGACGACCAGAACAAGGTGCAGCAGGCCGTCGAGATGGCCGGCTGCCTGCTGCAATATCCGGACGGCAGCTCGGCCTGCGCGGCGGTGGGCAGCAATCCTTACGCGGGCGGCTTTCTCTATCTCGCCGGCAGCTTTCTTTCCGGCCCCCTGATCGGCCGCGAGCGCGGCGTGCTTGAGTTGGACAACGTCCACTACGCCCGCGTCACCCTGACCATGCGCGGCGAGACCACGCAATGGACCGCGCCTTTCGAATCGATGGACGCGCCGATCACCGCGCCCGGCACGCCGGCGCGCGGCCGGCTCACCGGTTTTGTCGGCGGCGGGCCGATGCTGATCAAGCACAGCCGCCCGGTGCGCGATTTTCGCGGCTGGCTGTGGCAAAGCGCGCTGTGCGCCGACCCGGCGCTGGATAGCGCCGATTGCACCCGGCGCGCCTTTTTCTCGATCCGCCTGCCGGTGGACGTGTTCCGCGAAGCGCTGTTCGCCGGGCCGCGCCCGGTGTGGCCGCCGGCCGACCTGGACAGCGTGCAGGTGCGCATCGAGATGTTCGGCCCGCGCTCGGGTGGAGGCGAGGCGCCCGTGCTGTTCGACAGCAACGCCGGCAACCCAACCCCGCCCTTCTCCCTCGGCGACCTGGCCCCGGCGCTGCAATCGGGCGAGACCCTGCGCATCCGCAGACTGGGCGCCGGCGCGCACGACATCGCGCTGCTGCGCGGCGCGGACGATGCCAGCGAGCCCTCGGCGCGCTGGATCAGCCGCCTGGTCGACCGCATCGACGTGCCGGGCGTCCCTGCCTCGGGTGAGGAGCGCAACATCATCAGCACCGCCGCCGGCAATTACGAAGTGGCCCTCGCCGGCGATCTGCGCGGGGTCGATCGCGGCATCGCCGCCGTCGCCACGCGCCTGTCCACCTTCGTGGCCGCCATGCTCGGCGCGATCGTGCTGGCCTGGCTGGTGATCGAGCTGGGCCTGATCCGCCGCATTGCCGTACTGACGCGCCGCGCCGCCGCCGTCAGCCGCAACGTGCAGGGCATGCCGAACCAGTCCAGCGAGGCGCGCATCACCGAACTGGACGTCTCCGACCTGCGTGGCAGCGACGAACTGGGCATCCTCGCCGGCGGCCTCTCGGACCTGCTGGACCGCGTCAAGATCGACGTGCGCCGCGAGCAGATCCGCGCCCAGCAGGAACGCGATCTCTGGCATGCCGTCGGCCACGAGATCATGTCGCCGCTGCAATCCCTGATGGTGCTGCACCCGGGCGAAGAGGACGCCAGCCACCGCTACATCCAGCGCATGCAGCAGGCGGTCCGCGTGCTCTACGGTACCGCCTCGCCCAGCGAAGCACTGCAGGCCGCCACCCTGCATGTGGAGGCGCTGGACCTGAACGCCTTTCTCGCCAACCTCGCGGCCAATGCGCATTTCGCCGGCGTCGCCGACGTACGCTACCAGGCGATGGAGGCGCCGGTGCCGGTGCGTGCCGACGAGTTTCCGCTGGAGGACGTGGTAACCCATATCCTGCGCAATGCCGATCGCCATCGCGCGTCGGGTACCCCCATCGTCCTCACCCTGGAAGCGGCCGAAAGTACCGCCAGCGTCACCATCCGCAACCAGGGCCCGTGCATTGAACAGACACTGATGGAACGCATGTTCGAATATGGCGTTTCGGAAGCGCGGGAGGAAGCCTCGCGATCCACCGAACGCCGCGGCCAGGGCCTGTTCGTCGCCAAGACCTATATGGCGAAAATGGGCGGTACGGTCAGCGCGCGCAATGAGGATGGCGGCGTGAGCTTCATCCTCACCTTGCAGCGCGCCGCCTGACCGTCGCCGGCGTCGCAACCAAGCCTGTTCCGGGTTCTCTCACCGACACCATACGCATCGAATATTAAATTTGCCTGCGGCCTCTTGTATTTATGATATTCATCATCTATTATTCGGGCTATCGGGGTTCCAGACCGGCGCGGGAAATTGCATCGCATCGCCGCCGGTCATGGCAACTCCTTCATTTGCGGGGGTTTTCGATGTTTGCTCAACAGGTTTCCGACTGGCTGCAACGGCGCGGCATCCACTTTGGGTGGGTGATCGCCGGGGTCACCTTCCTCACCATGCTCACCACGGCGGCCGCGCTCGGCCTGCCGGGCGCGCTCTTGCAGCCCCTCTCCCGCGAATACGGCTGGAGTACCGACCAGATTTCCTCCGCCCTGGCGCTGCGCTTTGCGCTGTTCGGCCTGCTCGGGCCGTTCTCGGCAATTTTTCTCGAACGCTACGGCCTGCGTAAAGTCATTCTCAGCGCCCTGGTGCTGATCGGCGGCGCCATGCTGCTGGCCACCCAGGTGGCCAAGCTGTGGCAACTGTTCGTGCTCTGGGGCCTGCTTCTGGGACTGGGCTCGGGCATGACGGCGCTGGTGCTGGGCGCGGTGGTGGCAAACCGCTGGTTCACCAAGAATCGCGGCCTGGTGATCGGCATGCTGACCGCCTCGGCCGCCACCGGGCAACTGGTGTTCCTGCCGATCGCCGCCTGGCTGATCGAGCACTATGGCTGGCGCGTCGCGGTGCTGCCGGTGTCGATCTTTGCCCTGTTGGTGGCGATTCTGGTGCTGGCGCTGATGCGCAACCGCCCTTCCGACCTGGGCCTGCCCGCCTACGGTGAGACTGTCGTTGCCGCACCGGCGCCCGCCAAGCCGATGCCCTTTTCGATGCCCTTCAGCGTGCTGGCCGACGCCTCGAAGAACCCGACGTTCTGGATTCTCGCCGCCACCTTTTTCATCTGCGGCCTGTCGACCAACGGCCTGGTGCAGACCCACTTCATTTCCCTGTGCAGCGACTTCGGCATGTCGCCGGTACCCGCCGCCTCGGTGCTGGCCATGATGGGCGCTTTCGACTTCGTCGGCACCATCGCCTCGGGCTGGCTGTCGGACCGCTACGACAACCGCAAGCTGCTGTTCTGGTACTACAGCCTGCGCGGGCTTTCGCTGTTCTGGCTGCCGCACTCGGAATTCTCGCTCTACGGCCTGTCGCTGTTCGCCATGTTCTACGGCCTGGACTGGATCGCCACCGTGCCGCCCACCGTCAAGCTGGCGGGTAGCGCCTTCGGCAAGGAGCGTGCTGGCATGGTGTTCGGCTGGATCTTCGCTGCCCACCAGGTAGGCGCGGCGGTGGCGGCCTACGGTGCGGGCTTCGTGCGCGCCGTGGCCTTCAGCTACACGCCTGCGCTGTATATTGCCGGCGGCGCCTGCCTGGTCGCGGCACTCGCCATCCTCTCCCTGCGGCGCACACCCGCGCCTGCGGCCGCGATGGCAAAAGCCGCCTGAGCCCAGGCAACCCGAAGTCAACGGAGAAAGCCATGCCCCGCGTATCGCGCGAACAGATGGAAAAGAATCACGAGTTGATCATGCAGACATCGGCGCGCCTGTTCCGCGAGCATGGCCTCTCCGGTGTCAGCGTGGCCGACCTGATGGCCGCCGCCGGGCTTACCCACGGCGGCTTCTACGGACACTTCGGCTCCAAGGACGAACTGGCCGCGGCCGCCACCGCTGCCGCATTCAAGGATACCGACGTGCGCTGGATGGAGCGCATGCACAATGCGCCGGACAAGCGCGCCAAGCGCGCGAAAATCGCCGAAGGCTATCTCTCCAATCGGCACCGCGACCACAGCGAGAACGGCTGCGCGGCGGTGGCGCTGGTCGGCGACGTGGTGCGCGCGGCCTACGCGGCGGGCATCGAATCGCAGGTGAACATCCTCGCCGACGTATCGGATGCCGCCACCCGCGAGGCGCAGCGCAAGGACGCGATGGTGCAACTGGCGCTGATGCTGGGCGCGGTCAACCTGGCGCGCGCCACGCGCGGCACGCCGCTGTCCGACGAGATACTGCAAGCGGCGCGCGAGTTTCTCGGCGCCAGGGCAATCTAGACGATATCGCCTTGCGCGCCCCTGACGGGCGTGCCGTCGCAACTTGTATCGACGGAGGACCCGGGCACGACGTCGGCGGGCGCCGCCGCCACAGCAGCCGCGTGCTGCGCCGGAACCGCCCCGGCAGTAGGCGCCGGCGCTTGCGGTGATTGACGCGCCGGTACCTCCGGCGCCATCACATCACCAGCCTGCGCCGATGCCCTCTCTTCAGTGAGAAAACCCATCGCCAACTGCTGATACAACTCGCGCGACAGGCGCGTACTCACAGCCTTGGCGATCAACGCTACCGCCATCAGGCTGATCACCATGCCGTGCCCGTCGATCATTTCCATCACGATGATGGCGGCGGTGACCGGCGACTGCGTCACGGCGGCCAGAAAACCCGCCATGCACAGTGCCACGACCTGCAAGGTCTCGGCGCTGGTGCCGTGCATGGGCGCATAGGTGGCGGCGATCAGCGGCGCGGTGGTGGCACCGATCGCCGCACCCACCGCGAGGGACGGCGCGAAGATGCCGCCGGGGATGCCGGAGAAATAGCTCACCACGGTGGCGAAGAAGCGCGTGAACGGCGCGTGCCAGGGCAAGCCGGTCTCACCCGAGGCCAGCCTGGCGGTGATGCCGTAGCCGCTGCCGTAGGAGGTGCCGCCGCCGATGAAACCCAGCACCGCCACCACCAGGCCGCAAGCGCCGGCAAACCACACCGGATGCGCGGCGCGCCAGCGCCACAGGGCGAACTCCGGCTTGCGCTGCGGCCATAGCAGCAGGCGGCTGAACAGCCCGCCCGCCAGGCCGCAGGCCAGACCGTAGAACATCACCGGCACGACGATCTCACGCGTCACCACGCCCACCTTCATGTGGCCGAAATAGTTGTAGTTGCCCAGCAGCGCGATCGCCACCAGGCCGGAGACGATGATGGTGGAAACCAGGATGCCGCTGGTGCGCACCTCCAGGCGCTTGCCCAGTTCCTCGATGGCGAACACGATGCCGGCCAGCGGCGTGTTGAACGCCGCGGCCACGCCGGCCGCACCACCCGCCAGCACCAGGTCGGAGGCGCGAATGGCACGCGCGTGCGGGATCAGCCGGTGCGCGAAATGCATGATCGACGCGGCCACCTGTACCGAAGGGCCTTCGCGCCCCGCAGAGAAGCCGCCGGTCAGCGCCAGCGCGCCCAGGCCAACCTTGCCGAAGGCGATGCGCAGCGAGACCAGGTGCCCGACCGGGCGCCCGTGCGCCGCCAGGCGGGTGGCGGCGATCACCTGCGGAATGCCGCTGCCCTGGCTGCCGGGGAAATAGCGCCGCGTCAGCCACACGGTGAGCATGCCGATCGGCGGCGCCATCAGGAAAGGCAGCCAGGCGCGATGCGCCGTCACCTTGAAAAAGAAGGACAGCGCCAGGTCCGCCAGTTCGGCGAAGGCGACCACCACCAATCCCGCGCAGGCCGCCGCGCCCCACAACGTGACGCGCGTGCGCCAGCGCTTCCAGGAAAGCCGGCCACGCAGCGGGTTGGTCATCAGAACGCGATCTCGATCTTCAGGAAAGCAGTGTTGCGCTACAGATCGGCCAGCGGCTTTTCGGCAAAGCGGTCGTCGCGGCTGGAAAGCTGCCCGATCACTTCCATCAGCGCGCCGTCGAGCTGCGCCAGCACGCTGTCCGGCAATGCCGCCAGCGCCTCGGGCAGCAGGCCCTGGGCCGGCCCCGGGGCGCGCGCCAGCAGGCTCTTCGCATGCGGCGGTACGTTCAGGCCGACACGGCGCTGGTCCTGCTCGCTGCGCTGCTTCTCCAGCAGCTCGTGCTGCACCAGTTTTTCCACCAGCTGGCTGCAGGTGGATTGATGGATATGCAGGCGCTCGGCCAGTTCGGAAACTCCCACGCCGGGCGTGCGGCTGACCTCCTGGAGGATCCATAACTGCGAGCCAGACACCCCGCAGTTTTTTTCCACCTCGCGGAAATGCGCGCGCACGCTGCCATAGATCAGGCGGAATTTTTTCAGCACTTCGACCGGCAATTCCCGGTCGCGCCGTTTGGGCACGTTTCGACTCCCTGCGTTCGCGGTGGGCAGGGCACGATACCGCCCTTGGCTTGCATTTTACATTGGCATCATTTATATTGATATAAATTTAATTGGCCGGCCTGTCGCAAAGGCGCGACGTATGGCGCGCTGTTTGACGCGATACCAATCAGCGGGAGTCGCCATCGATTGTCCCGAAGGCGGGAACCGGAAATCGCCGGATTGGAACTTGCGTAGCGCGGCACGCTCAAAGCGTCAACCTAGAAAAGGAATACACATGCAAATCCAGCCCAACCCCCGCCACGCCAAGCTTGCCCTGATCATTGCCGGCGCGCTGCTCGCCACCGCCTGCTCGAGCACCAAGCCGCCGCCGCCCGAGCCCGCCGCCGCGCCGACTGCCGCGCCCGCCCCCGCCCCGAGCGCCGCGCCGGTTGCCCCTGCCGGCGAGACCGACGCGCAGCGCCTGGAGCGCATCATCGCCACGCTGGCCGCCAACCCGATCTATTTCGACTATGACAACTACACCGTCAAGCCGGAGTATCAGGGCCTGCTGGACAAGGATTACCAGGCGCTCAAGACCATGCCGGCAATGCAGGTCCGCCTGGAAGGCAACGCGGACGAGCGCGGCAGTTCCGAATACAACCTTGCCCTGGGGCAGAAGCGCTCGGAGGCGGTGCGCCGCGCCTTGGGCATCCTCGGCATGCCGGACGCCAACATCGAAGCAGTGAGCTTCGGCAAGGAAAAGCCGAAGGCCGATTGCCACGAGGAAAAGTGCTGGGCGGAAAACCGCCGGGTCGACTTCGCGGTCAAGCGCTAGATGCGCGGCGGGTCGCCACCCCGCAGGATTTTGCAGTAGCAGCAAGGGACTTCGAGGAGCGCGAGCTCCTCGTTTTTTTCGCCGGTCCCGCAGGTGCATGCTAGGGTTACGTTCCCGCAACCCGACAACAACAATCGACATGAGCATCACGATCCGCAGAATAGAAGCGCGCGACGAGGCACGCTGGCGCGAACTCTGGGACGGCTATACGCGTTTCTACGAGCGCGAGCCGGCCGAACCCTTGACCCGTTACACCTGGCAGCGCATTTTCGACCCGGCCGTCCCGATGCACGCCATCGTCGCTGAAGACGCCGATGGCCGCGTGATCGGCATCGCCAACTACCTGCTGCACGAGAGCTTCAGCCACATGGCGCCGCTGTGCTATCTGCAGGACCTGTATGTCGATCCGCAGGTACGCGCCGGCGGCGCCGGCAAGCTGCTGATCGACTGGCTGATGGAGGAATGCAAGACCCAGGGCTGGCCGCGGCTGTACTGGAACACCCGCGAGACCAACTATCGCGCCCGCGGCCTGTACGACAAGTACGGTCCGCACAGCGGCTTCTTGCGCTATGCGGTGAACCTGCCTGTCGCCTGAGGGACGCTTGTCACCATAAATGGCGACAGACAGCGCGCCCGCATTCCGGATAATGGCTTCTCTGCCGGCCCGCACGGGAACCGACCGTTCCATGCTGCGCCCTTCGCGACGCATCTTTTCTCCGGGAGCGCGAATGCGCAAGGACAAGAAGCCGCCTGCCGCCACCAGCGCCTGCCTGGCCCTGCTGCTTGCCGCGGGAGCGATGCTGCTGATCGCCTGGGCTGCCGCGCCGCCGGCCTGAACCGATGGCGGCGCCCTCCCCGGTCCAGGGCCTGGCTAGTCCAGGGTTTTGGCGCCGGACTTGAACCAGGCGCGCGCGATGCGGCCGTTCTTCACTTCGTAGATCGCGATCATCTCGATGCGCCCGCTACCTTCCGGAAATGTGCGCGTGATCAGTTCCTGATCGATCACCATCTCGCCCATCACCATGCGCTGGACCAGATGCGCGTGCAGGTTCGGCTCGCGCAGGCGCGGCGCCTGGCGTGCGCGAATCTCCGCGCTGCCCCGCGCCAACAGCGTGTGCGGATGCTCGTAAAGCTCGGCGTCATCGGCGTAGGCAGCCAGCAGCGCGTCGATATCGCGCGCGTTGTACGCCTCCAGCTGGCGCTGCACCACCGTTTCGGGGTCGGGGCCCGGGCTTGAATTCGCGGTCATGCGCGATTATGGCGCATCGCTGTCGTAGCCCAGGACAATGCGCGGCCCCTTGAGCACCTGGGGCGCCAGGGTGGCCTCGTCGGCGCGCGGCAGCGGCACCACCGCGCCGTCCTCCAGCACCACCACCGCCTCGTGGATGGCCCGGGCCTCGTCCACAAAGCCATCCAGGCTCTGGTAGCGCTGCGAGAAGTGTGTCAGGGCGAGCTGGCGCACCCCGGCATCGCGCGCCACCTGCGCGGCCTGGGCGGCGGTCATGTGGCCATGCGCCTGCGCCTCGGCGGTTTCATCGCTCAGATAGGTCGATTCGGAGACCAGCAGGTCCGCCTCGCGGGCGATCAGGGCCGCGCCCGGACACAGGCGTGTGTCCATCAGAAAGCCAAAGGCCATGCCGCGCCGCACGCTGCTCACCTGATCCAGCTCAACCCGGCCCGCCGGCGTGTCGATAAAGCCTTGCCGCTTCAGGCGGCCCACATCGGCGCCACGCAAGCCGCGGGCCTCCAGGGCTTCGTTGCTCATGCTCACGCCGTCGGGTTCGCGCACCCGGTAACCGTAGCAATCGACCGGATGGTCCAGGGCATGGGCATGGATGGCGAAACGCTCGTCTTCGAAAACCACGCCGTCGCCCGCCACCGCATGTTCGCGCAGGGTCACGGTGTTGTAGTAGATCGAGGCGTTTTTCAGGTTGTCGATGTACTGCCTGCCTGAAGCCGGGTAGATCAGGTCGACCGGATGCGCGACGCGGTCCAGCGAAATGCGCTGCAGAAGGCCGGCAAGGCCCAAACAATGGTCGCCGTGCAGGTGGGTGATCAGGATGATGTGGATGTCGGAGGCTGCCAGGCCATAGTAGGCCATCTGCCTTTGCGTGCCCTCGCCGGGGTCGAATATCAGCCCGCGGTCATCCCAGCGCAGGAAGTAGCCGTTGTGGTTACGCTTGCGCGTCGGCACCTGGCTGCCGGTACCCAGGGCCATGAAAATGCGGTGTGACATGTGATGTTTTTGTAGTGGCGCGCCGCCGCCTGTTCGCGTCGCGGCTATGGCTCGATGTTAACTCCGATGTTAACCCCGACGTTAACCCCAATGTTAGCCCAACGCCCGGCGCGCCGGATGGATGCGGCGCCCCTGGCCAGGATCAACAGGCGTACCCGCGCCGGCATGCGCGAACACATGCGGCAACGCGGCCTTTTCGAACCGGCGCGAAAAAGCAGGCGGGAAGCAGGCGCTCAGGCGAAAGCGGGAGAGGCCTGCGGCGGCGGCGCCTGCGTGTCGGACGGCGTCGCCGTTTCGAGGCGATAGCCATTGCGCCCGCCCTGCTTGGCCTGGTACAGGGCGCCGTCGGCGCGCTCCAGCAGGCCCGCGACGGTCACGGTCATGAAATCGCGCGAGCAGATCGCCACGCCCACGCTGGTGGTGGCGCGTACTTCCAGGTCGCCCAGGGTGAAGGGCTCGCGCATCGCGTAAACGATCTTGGTGACGATGCAGGCGGCGTCCTCGCTGTCCGCCAGGTCTTCCGCCAGCACCACGAATTCGTCGCCGCCCAGGCGGCCGATCACGTCGGTGCCGCGCACGCAGTCCTTCAGGCGGCGCGCGAAAGCGCGCAGCAGCTGGTCACCGATGCCGTGGCCGTGGGTGTCGTTGATACCCTTGAATTTATCGATGTCCAGATACATCAGCGCGAACGGCTTGGCGCTGCGCTGGGCCCGGCCGATCGCCAGCGTGACGCGCTCGCTGAAGGCGGCGCGATTCGGCGCCTCGGTCAGCGGATCGTGATGCGCCAGGAAAGCCAGGCGCGCCTCGGCGGCCTTCTGCGCGGTGATATCGTGCACCATCGCGTAAAAGCCCAGCACCTGGGCCTGCGGACCGTAGTCGGGCATATAGGTGGCGCGGATGTGGCGCTTGCGGCCATTCAGTTCCAGCTCGCGCTCCTGGGTGACGATGTAGCCGGCCAGCACCTGCTCGACGTCGGCGCGCAGCATTTCGTAGCGTTCCCGGCCGAACATTTCCAGCATGGTCTTGCCCTCGAACTCGGCGGCGGGAATGCCGAACCACTCGAAGTAAGGCTGGTTGGCGAAACGGTAGCGCTGCTCGCGGTCGATGTAGCTGATCAGCACGGGCAGGTTGTCGGTGATGGTGCGCAGGCGCGCCTCGCCTTCGGCAAGGGCTTCCCTGGCGGCCTGTTCGGCATGCATCAGGCCGTTGAAGGCATCGGTCAGGATACCGATCTCGTCCCAGCGGCGCACGGTCACCTCCGGGATGCCGCTGGCGCCGTCGCGGCGGGCGCGCACGTATTCACGCAATGCCTGCAGGGGCACCAGCAGCCAGTAGGCAGTCGCCCAGATCAGCGCGCCCAGCAGCGCGGCAACCAGCGCCGCCAGGATCAGCACGCGCTGCTGCGCCTGCTCGATCGGCCCGAACGCCTCGTCGGCCGGCAGTACCGCTCCCAGCGACCAGCTGGTCTCCTTCAGGCGCTTGAAACTGGAGAGCGCCCGCAGCCCGTGGCTGCTGACACTCTCGGTGGTGCCTTCGAAACCGCCCAGGGCCATCGCGCTGGCGCGCGAACGGTCGCTGCCGGCCGGCGCGAGGATGCGGCTGCTGTCGGGATGGATGATCACGGTGGGCCGCTCGCCCACGCTGACGACGTAGAAATAGCCCTTTTGCCCCACCGGCGTGACGCCGATGCCGCCCAGGAAATTCGGAGTGAGCAGGCTGATGGCGCCGCCGATCACACCGATCATCTTTCCGTTCGAATCGAAAATCGGCGCCGTGATCATCACATAAGGCTGATTGTTCACCAGCGAGCGATAGGGCGCGGAGATGACAGGCCGGCGCTGCACCATGGTGTCGGCGAAATAGGCGCGCTGCGCGACGTTGAATTTGACGAACTGCTGGCCGAACGGCGCATTCGCCAGCACCTCGCCGATGCCGGAGAAAATGAACACGTGGTCGAACATGGTGGGCAGCGCGGCCTGGGCCGACAACTCGGACTGGGCCTGCGTGGCGTTCTCCAGCCCGGTGGCGCCCAGACGCACCGCCACGCCGGCCAGGGCGGCCTGGCGCAGCCGGAATTTCTCGTCGATTTCGTCCGCCACCCGCGTCACCAGGGTGTTCTGCTGCGCCGCCAGCGTGTCGTACATCGAGCGGCGCACTTCCTGCAATTGCACAGCCGTGACAAAGCCGATGGCCGCGACAAACAGCGCGGTCATGGCCAGTGCGACCCGGGTCTTGAGACTGAGCGCCGGAAGGCGGAAACGGAAGAGTGGGAATCTCATCGACGACGCAGGGGTTGCGTGGGCGTTATGACGCTAACATGCCAAGTATTGCAGCAGCCCAGGCTGGCCATTGCCTGAAAACAGGCGGCGAATGCCAGCAATTCGCATTCTCCGGCGTTTCAGTCCGGCTTACTGTTAAATAGTGTTTCCTGCGGCGCACTTTCCGCGTCATGTCGCTCACCAGCGACATGCGGATGTTTTGCGGTGGTCTTGCGGGAGAATGCGCAAATCTCACCGTTCCGCCCCAGCTCCACAAAAGCGATCCGGTTGCCGTAACGATCGCTTCAAGCATTTGAGCTACATTAGGGCCGCGTCCCCTGGAGAGCCTCATGCACGAACTCAAACCACCCTGCGCCGGCGCTGTCGAGGAAGTCAATCACGACGGCAGCTTTCGCGTCCGCGATGCCCAATATGAAGAACGCCTGTTTACCGGCGTGAACGTGGAACTGGACCAGTTCATCACCATCACCCATGTCGAAGAAACGGGCAAGGAACCCTGGACCGTGACCCACTACAAGCTGAAGATCACGCGGCCCACCCCACGCGGCTGAGCGCCAGAACCGGCGCCCGCCCTCCCCGCCCTTATTTCAGCGAGGCCAGCACGCGGTCCACCATCACCCCGGCCTGGCCGAGATAGTTGGCCGGGTCGCAGAACGCCTCGAGCTGCGCGCGCGTCACGTGCTTGTTGATCTCGGGATGCTCGGCAAGGATCTCGACCAGGTGGCGGTTCTGCTTGATCGCCTCGCGGCACAGGTCGTACACCAGGTCGTGCGCGTACTCGCGGCCGATGTAGGGCCCCAGGCCCATCATCACCGCCTCCGACATCACCAGGCCATTGGTCATGTCGATGTTCTCGCGCATCTTTTTCGCATCCACCTCCAGCCCGGCAAGGATGAACTTGGTCTGCTTCAAGGCGCCCGCCATCAGGCAGAATATCTCCGGCAGCGACACCCACTCGATCTCCCACGGCCCGGTCGAGCGCTCGTGGTCGGCCACCATCGCATCCATCAGCGCCGCCGCGTGCTGGCGCGCCACCGAAATGTTGGCGTGGATGTACAGGCAGGAGATCGGGTTGCGCTTCTGCGGCATGGTGGAAGACGAGCCGCGCCCCTGCGCGAAGGGCTCGTAGACTTCACCCACTTCAGTCTGCATCATGAGCTTCACGTCCATCGCGATCTTGCCCAGCGACCCGCCGACGAGACCCAGGAAGGCCCCGACTTCGGCGATCGTATCGCGCACCGTGTGCCAGGCGATCAGCGGCTGGCCCAGGCCCAGTTCCTTCATCAGCCCGGCCTGGGTTTCCATCGCCCCCTTCTCGATCGAGGCCAGCGTCCCGCAGGCGCCCCCGAACTCGCCAACCAGCACGCGGGGCTTGAGCTGCTGCAGGCGTTCGCGATGGCGCTCGATGCCGGCCAGGATGGTCGCCATCTTGTAGCCGAAGGTGACGGGAATGGCCTGCTGCAGGTTGCTGCGGCCGGCGATCGGCGTGTCGCGGTATTTCCTGCACAGGGAAGCCAGCGAAGCGGAGATGTCCGCCAGATCCTGCTCCACCAGCGCCAGGCCTTCGCGGATCTGCAGCACGGCGGCGGTATCGGTGATGTCCTGCGTGGTCGCGCCCCAGTGGCAATACTCGCCCAGGCGGTCGCGCGTCAGCGCGTTGATCTGGTTCACCACCGCGATGATCGGGTAGCCGATCTGTTCGGTCTTGGCCTTGAGCTTGACGAAGTCGATTTTATTGATGTCGCAGCTCTTGACGATCTCGTCGGCCGCTTCCTTGGGGATGATGCCCAGCTCGCCCTGCACCTTGGCGAGCGCACGCTCGATGTCCAGGTACTTGGCGGTGCGGTTCTCGTCGGACCAGACCTGGCGCATCTTCGCCTCGCTGAACATGTCGCCGAAGATTTTCGAATCGATGATGGTGGCCGGCATGGTGTTGTTCTCCTCGGTTGCGATTTCTGAAAAAGGCGGATTATGCCCGGCGCCACGACAGCGCCGATGGGAATGGATTGAATAACCGCGTCAAACCGCGCCGCGCGAACGCAGCGCCGCGAGATCGGCGGCGGAGCAGCCCAACTCCGCAAGAATGGCCCCGGTATGCGCGCCCAGCGCGGGCACCGCATCCATCCGCGGCAGCGCCTCCGCACTGCTGCCCGGTGGAAGCAGCGCCGGCACGGTCCCGGCGGGCGTCTGGATATCGCGCCAGCGCTGCCGCGCGGCCAGTTGCGGGTGGTCCCAGACATCCTTCAACTCGTTGACCCGGGCGTTGGCGATGCTCGCCTTCTCCAGGCGCAGGACGATCTGCGCGGCGCTCAAGGCGGCGAACACGTCGACGATGATCTGCCGCAAGGCCTCGCGCGCGGCGCTACGCTTGAAGTTGGCGGCGAAGCGCTCGTCTTCGGCCAGCGCCGGGCGCTCCAGTACCACCTCGCAAAATACACGCCACTCGCGTTCGTTCTGCAGGCCCAGCATTACGGTCTTGCCATCGCCCGCCGGGAACGGACCATACGGGTAGATGGTGGCGTGGCTGGCGCCGGTGCGCGGCGGCGGCGCGGCGCCCTCGAAGGCGTAGTAGAGCGGGTAGCCCATCCACTCGGCCAGCGACTCCAGCATCGAGATATCGATGTGGCGCCCCTGCCCGGTCTTCTGCTTCTGCATCAGCGCTGCCAGGATATTGGTGTAGGCGTACATGCCAGCGGCGATATCCGCGATCGACGGGCCGGCCTTGGACGGCGTATCGGGTGTGCCGGTCACCGAGAGAAAGCCGGCTTCGCTCTGGATCAACAGGTCGTAGGCCTTCTTGTCGCGGTACGGGCCGTCCGCTCCATAGCCGGAAATGTCGCAGACGATGATGCCGGGCTTCTTCACCGACAGGTCCGCATACGACAAGCCCAGGCGCGCTGCCGCACCCGGCGCGAGGTTCTGCACCACCACATCGGCCTGCTCCAGGATCAGGCGCATCAACAGTGCCTGCGCTTGCGGATCCTTCACATCCAGGGTGAGGCTTTCCTTGGAACGGTTGGTCCAGACGAAATGCGAAGACAGGCCGCGCACCCGCTGGTCGTAGCCGCGCGCGAAATCGCCCACCCCGGGGCGCTCGATCTTGATCACCCGCGCGCCCAGATCGGCGAGCTGGCGGGTGGCGAACGGCGCGGCGATCGCGTGTTCGAGAGTGACGACGGTGACGCCGTCCAGTGGCAATGAACTGTTTGACATGAGATGCAGGGATTCAGTCGAGGGTAGCGGTGGCATCCATGGTCAGCCAGCCTTCGTGGTCGCGCCCCCACAGGCGCACGCTCTTGCCGTCAAGCGAAGGCTGGCCGTGCACCGAGAAGGGGTTGATGTCGAAAGTTGGCCGCACTGCCTTGAATTCGAAGCGCCGGACCCTGGCATTGGGTTGCTGGCGACGCAGCAGGTCCATCAGCAAAGTGGCGATCAGCGGGCCATGCACGATCAGGCCCGGGTAGCCCTCGACCTCGGTGACATACTTGCGGTCGTAGTGGATGCGATGGCCATTGAAGGTCAGCGCCGAATAGCGGAACAGCAGCACGTCGTCGGCCACCATGTCGCGCCGCCAGGCAAACCCGGCGGGCGCGGCCACCGGCGGCGGGGCCACATCGTCCGGCCGGGCCGCTTCGCGGTAGACGATATTGTGATGCTCGGTGAGCGCCACCTGCGCGCTGCCATTGCGGCGGATCTCGTGGCGTACCTTCACGAACAGCAAAGCACCGGTGCGGCCCGACTTCTCCTTCACATCGACGATGGTCGAGGTGCGTGCAAGCTTGTCGCCAACCAGCAGCGGTTCGTGGAACTCGAAATCGCTGCCCGCCCACATGCGGCGCGGCAGCGGCACCGGCGGCAGGAAGCCGCCGCGCTTCGCGTGCCCGTCCGGCCCGATCTCTGGCTGGCGCGGCAGCGGCAGGAAGTACAGCCAGTGCCACAGCAGCGGCAGCGCGGTGCCGGCGGGCGGGCGCCGCGCCGGCCAATCCAGGGTGGCGGACAACGCGGCATAAGGTGTCGCGGTTGCCTCATCTTCCACGGTTTCACTGCGGCCGACCCAGTCGGCCAGATTCACGGTCTTGCCTGCTTCACTCTCGCTCATGTTCTTTCTGCTGCCTGTCTGTCCGGGCTGCCACGCAGACTGCTACCTCGCGCCTGTTACCCCGCGCCTGCTACCCCGGAAAAATCAATCGGCGGTGATTCTGGCCGCACTCACCACGGCCTTCCAGCGTACCACCTCTTTTTGCACCAGCATGCGCAGTTGCTCCTGGGTTCCCGGCTCCACCTCGGCGCCCTGCTCCTCGATCTTTTTCGCTGCCGCCGGATCGGCCAGCACCGCATTGAGTTCGCGGTTCAGGCGCTCGACTATGGCCCTGGGCGTCTTCGCCGGCGCGAACAAGGCATACCACTGGGTCATGCTCACGTCCTTGATGCCTTGCTCGGCCAGGGTCGGCAACTCCTTCATCACCAACGAGCGCTTCTCGCCGGCCAGCCCGAGCGCCTTCAGCTTGCCGCCCTTGACCTGCGGAAAGGCGGTAAACAGGCTGGGGAACATGATCTGCGTGGTGCCGCCGATGGTGTCGAGAATGCCCGGTGCCGAGCCCTTGTAGGGCACGTGCAGAATCTCCACCCCGGTCGACAGCTTGAACAACTCGCCGGCGATATGCGGGCCCGTGCCGTTGCCCGCCGAAGCGAAGCTGTATTTGCCCGGCGCGGCCTTGAGAAGCTGCACCAGTTCGCGCGCATTGTTCGCGGCTACCTGGGTATTGACCACCAGCAAGGTCGGCGAGATCGCCACCATGCCGATCGGCTCGAAATCGGCCACCGGGTCGTAGCGCAGCTTTTGCAGCGCCGGGTTGATGCCGTGGGTGGCGATGTAGCCGAACATCAGGGTATGCCCGTCAGGCGCCGAGCGCGCCGCGTATTCGCTGGCGATCGCGCCATTGCCGCCGGCGCGGTTTTCCACGATCACCGCCTTGCCCAGGCGCGATCCCATGCCCTGCGCGAGAATGCGCGCCATCGCGTCGTTGGCCCCGCCGGCGGCGGTCGGCACGACGATGGTGACGTTCTTCTCCGGGTAAGCCTGTGCCGCGGCCCCAAAGGCGGCCAGCGCCAGGCACATACCGGCAGCCAGGCGCGAAGCGCGGCGGCGTTGCGAATTCGTGATCTTGCCCAGTTGCATCGTCTTGTCTCCTCCGGCCTTGCCATGCATGTGCGGCTGGCCTGGAATGGTGTGATCGGAACGGCCTGCATCTTCGGCTCCGGCGACTATTCTGTAAATTGCAATATTTCTTATAATTGCTGCATGGCACGCATCAATTTCGACCTGCAGCAGTTGCAGGCTTTCATCCTGGTCGCCGATCGCGGCAGCTTTCGCGCCGCCGCCGACCAGTTGCACCTGTCGCCGTCCGCGCTGTCCCGGCGCATCGAGCGCCTGGAAACGGCGCTGGGCGCGCGCCTGCTCAACCGCACCACCCGCGAAGTGTCCCTGACCAGCCTGGGGCGCAACTTCCTGGAACGCGCACGCGCGGCGCTGGACGACCTGGAAACGGCGATGCTGGGCATGACCGAACTGTCGGTCTCGCGCACCGGCCTGGTCACGGTCGCCTGCGTACCCTCGGCGGCGCTGTTTTTCCTGCCCAGCGTGCTCGGGGTCTTTGCCGCCCGCTACCCCGGCGTGCGCGTGCGGGTGGTGGACGAATCGACCACCGGGGTAATCGCCAGCGTCACCTCCGGGGAGTCGGACTTCGGCATCAGCCTGATGGGCAGCCGCATCCCCGAGATCGATTTCGAGCCGATCTACAACGACCCCTTCGTGCTGGCCCTGCGCCGCGAGCACCGCCTGGCCGGCCGCAGTTCGGTGGCCTGGAGCGAACTGGAAGGCGAGAAGCTGATCGCGGTAGCGCGCAGCAGCGGCAACCGGCAAATCCTTGATCACGCCCTCACCAAGGCGGGCCTGCGGCCCAATATCGCCCTGGAGGTCAACCATATTGCCACCCTGCTGGGCATGGTCGAAGCCGGGCTGGGCGTGGCGACCGTGCCGCAAATGGCCATCACCCCGCTGCATTCCACCCTGGTCGCCGTGCGCCTGCGCAATCCCGCGGTATCGCGCCGCCTCGGCCTGGTGACGCGCCATGGCGCCACCCTGCGTCCCGCCGCCGATGCCTTCCGTACCCATCTGCGCGCAGCCCTGAAGGCGCGAAAGAAGAACGATGCCGCCGCGCAGCCTTGAGAAAGAATGGACCGGCGCTATCATGCGCGCGGACCGCCTGCGCCCTGCCCAACGCCATGCGGCGGCACCCTGCAACCCAACATCCCAAACGAGGAGACCCCACGATGTCCGGCTTCACCAAGACCGTACTGTTTACCGATGCCGACGGCCGCGCCCGGTTTCGCCAGGAGAACATTCCGCTGCCCGAGGGCACGCCCCAATCGCAACTCTCGGCGCTGCTACCCGCCACCGGGTACCAGTTGCGCATGAGCCCGGTGGACTTTCGCAGCCAGTTCCATTGCACCCCCAAACCGCAATGGGTGTTCATTCTCTCCGGCACCATGGAGATCGGCCTGCAGGACGGCAGCTCGCGCCAGTTCGGTCCGGGCGAGCATTTCTATTCCGCCGACGTGCTGCCGGCGGGCGCCACCTTCGATGCGCAACTGCACGGCCACTGGAGCCGGCAGGTTGGCGAGACGCCGCTGGTGACACTTTTTCTGAAGGACTGAAACCAAACGCGGGCGCGGCACGTCCAATCGAATAGCCGGCACGCAGCCAACGATGCGCGCCGGCGGTATCCTCAACAACAAGATAAGGAAGTATCCATGCCCCTCCCCTTGCAGAGCGACGCTTTTGGCAAACTCCTGCTGCGCCTCACCCTGGCCTGCCTGCTGCTGTTTCACGGCATCGGCAAGATCCTGCATCCCGAATTCGTCGAACCGATCGTCAAGGGCGTCTCCGCCATGGGCCTGCCCGGGCCGTTCGCCTACGCCGTGTACATCGGCGAAGTGATCGCGCCGCTGATGATTTTCCTTGGCCTATATGCGCGCATCGGCGGACTGATCGTGGCGGTCAACATGGTGTTCGCTATCGTACTGGTGCACACGGCGCAGATCTTCACCCTGGCCAAGAGCGGCGGCTGGGCCCTGGAACTGCAGGGCTTCTACCTGCTCTGCGGATTGGTGGTGTTCTTCCTGGGCAGCGGACGCTTCGCGGTCAAGCCTGACTGAGCGGTCGGCCGCCCGCCGTGCCGCTGCCCGCGGCTTCGGCGGCTCCCGGGACTGGAGGGGTCGCCGGCGGCAAACTGATGCGCCCGCGCCACATTTTGGCGGCGCAACAATATTCAACATTTGAGCGTCCGCCCGGTGCTACATCCGGCAAATGGGAGTTATCTGCTTTCAGGACACTCTGGCGCCCCCCCGTTTTTCCAGAAAAGCGTTCACATTTCCGCCGGCATACCGCCGCCCGCGCGCGGACCATGCACCCTCCTCAAGGGACGCGATTTGCGGTAAGGTCTCGGCCTGCCAGTCCGACGGCACGGGTGGATCCCGGGCGAGCGAGGAAATCGCCCCGGCCGATCAACTCCGCCATGCCGCATCCCAATTCCAACAAGCCGGATCAGTCGCAACACAAGCGCCCGAGGGTATCCCGCGGAGCATTGCGCCCATCGAGCGGAAAAAAACCCTGAACTGAGTCCCCGTGTTTGCTGGAGCCATGCGTACCATCAGCCTGAAATGGCGCGCCGTGATCGGCGTGACCATCCTCACCGTCGCGGTACTGGTATCGGTAAGTATCGTCCAGCTGCATTACATGCGGCGGGACTTCACGCGCGTGCTCTCCGAACAGCAATTCGCCCTGGTCGCGCGCGTCGCCGCCGATATCGACTCAAAGTTCGAAAGCTACACGGAAGTGCTGGTGCGCTCGTCGGGCCAGGTGCCGCGTGAAATACTCGACAATGGTGCCGCGTTGCGTGAATACTATCGCGTCCGTCCGGCCATCCTCGCCTCCTTCGACGACGTGCTGGTGTTCGCTCCCGACGGCAGAATCGTCGCGGACTACCCGGAAGTTCCCGGGCGCGCCGGCCTCTCGGCCGCCGGCCGTCCCTGGTTTACCCGTCTGGTGGCGACGCGCCGTCCGGTGATCTCCGAACCTTTCATCGGACGCGGCCGCAACGAGCCGATCGTCAGCGTCAACGTGCCCATCCTCGATCAGGACGGACGCCTGCGCGGCATACTGCAGGGCGTGCTGCGCCTGAACAGCAAGAATTTCCTGGCCAGCCTGGCGGAAGCGCCGGTCGGGCGCTCGGGCTACTTCGCCATCCTCACCCGCGAACCGCAGCCGCGCTACGTGATCCATCCCGACCGCAAGCGCATCCTGGGGCCGCGGGTTCCCGGCGGCTCGTTCTCCACTTCGCGCGCCCTTGAGGGTTTCGAAGGATCCTCGGAGGACATCAGCTCGACAGGCGTGGAACAGCTCTACAGCTACAAGCAACTCAGGTCGGTGGGCTGGGTCCTGATCGCGGCCCAGCCGCTGGACGAGGCCTACGCGCCCCTGGAAGGCGCCGGCCAGCGCCTCTGGCTGATCTGCCTGGTGGTGTGCCTCTTCGTCGTTCCGCTGGTGTGGAGTCTGGCCTGGCTGATCCTGCGCCCGGTCAGCCACCTGCGCGACGAGATCGACAAGTTGCGCATCGGCGGGCGCGGCTACCGCCCGGTCGCGGTGGTCTCGCGCGACGAAATCGGCGACCTGACGCGCGGTTTCAACGCCCTGATGCGCGAGCGCGCCATCGCCGAAAGCCGGCATCGCGACGCCGAGGAGCGCCTGCGCATGATCGCCGACAACCTTCCCGCGCTGATCGGCTACCTGGACAGCAACCTGCGCTACGTCTTCGTCAACCAGGCTTTTCCCGACTGGTATGGCGGCAAGACCGCCGACTTCATCGGCAAGACGCTCAAGGAAGTGGTCGGCGAGAAAGCCTATGACAACATCGTCGGCGCGATGGCGCAGCGCTCGCTGGAAGGCGAGACGGTCACCTACCAGCGCATCATGGACGGCCGCCGCGAGCGCGAAGACCGCCACATCGAAACCACCTTCATTCCCGACCGCCTGATCGACGGGCGCATCGTCGGCACCTACGTGCTGGCCAACGACATCACGGCACTGATGCGCACCAAGGACGAGTTGCGCGCCCTGAACGCCGCACTCGAGGAGCGGGTGCGCGAACGCACCGCGGCCCTGGCGCAGACCAACCGCGAACTGGAGACCTTCGCTTATTCCGTGGCTCATGATTTCCGGGCTCCGCTGCGCGCCATGGACGGCTACAGCGCCCTGCTCCTGGAGGAACAGGCTGCCCGCCTGGACGACGAGGGGCGCGAACATCTGGCCCGGATTCGCGCCTCCAGCAACCGCATGGGCAAGCTGATCGACGACCTGTTGCGCCTGGCCGAACTGGGGCAGCGCGAGGTGCGCCGCGAATCCGTCGACCTCACCGCGGCCGCTGACGCCGTCGCCACTGAAATGCGCGCCGCCCATCCGCGCCGCGATGTGCAGCTGCGCATTCCCGGCGGCCTGGCCGCGCATGCGGACAGGGCGCTGGCCACCGCCCTGCTGCGCGAGCTGCTGGACAACGCCTGGAAATTCTCCGCGCGCCGCCCCGCGGCACGTATCGAGCTCGGCGTGCTGGTGCAGGGTGGCGTGCGCCAGTATTTCGTCAGCGACGACGGCGCGGGCTTCGACATGGAGTACGCGCACAAGATTTTCACCCCGTTCGCGCGCCTGCACGGGCCGGAGGAATTTCCCGGCACCGGCATCGGCCTGGCCCTGGCCAAACGCATTGTCGAGCGCCACGGCGGGCGCCTCTGGGTACAGGCCAGGGAAGGCGAAGGCGCGGTGTTCTGGTTCACCCTGGGCGAGCCGGATGAGCACGGCGGATGAGGCAAAGCCTGTCCGGATGAAGGTGATGGATGCACGCGCGGTGCCGGCGCACTTCCGGCATGGGCAGGAAATCGAGGCGAAAAAAAGCCATCGCTGCGGATGGCTTGTTCTTCAAAACTGGCGGAGACGGAGGGATTCGAACCCTCGATGGAGTTTTTGACCCCATGCTCCCTTAGCAGGGGAGTGCCTTCGACCACTCGGCCACGTCTCCGGGGTGCTTCGGTTGCGCCACGAACCTGAAGTTCGTGGCGCGGCGTCATTATACGTGCTACCAGGCCTTGCGGCCTAGAGGGGATGCAAAGTTTTTGCTGCGCGCGAACACTGGCAATGCCGTGCCGCGCGCCTGCCTGCGAAACTTACGCCGCCTGGTCCAGGCCAAAGGCCTTGTGCAGGGCGCGCACGGCCAGTTCCATGTACTTGTCGTCGATCACCACCGAGATCTTGATTTCCGAGGTGGAGATCATCTGGATGTTGATACCCTCTTCCGACAGCGTGCGGAACATCTGGCTGGCGATGCCGGCGTGGGTGCGCATGCCGACACCGACCATCGAGACCTTGGCCACCTTCTCGTCGCCGCGGATGTCGGCGGCCTTGATGATGTCCTTCACCTTGGCGCCCAGTACTTCCAGTGTCTTCTTGTATTCGCCGCGATTGACGGTGAAGGAGAAGTCGGTGAGGCCTTCGTGGCTGGCGTTCTGGATGATCATGTCGACGTCGATGTTGGCTTCGCCGACGGGGCCCAGGATCTGGTAGGCGATGCCGGGACGGTCGGGCACGCCCAGAACGGTGATTTTGGCCTCGTCGCGGTTGAACGCGATGCCGGAGATGATGGCTTGTTCCATTTTCTGGTCTTCCTCGAAGGTGATCAACGTGCCGGACTTGGCTTCCTCATCGAGCGGCATGGCCGGGTCGGTGAGCGAAGACAGCACGCGCAGGGGGACTTTGTACTTGCCGGCGAATTCGACGGAGCGGATCTGCAGCACCTTCGAACCCAGGCTGGCCATCTCGAGCATTTCCTCGAAGGTGACCGTTTTCAGGCGGCGGGCGCTGGGCTCGACGCGCGGGTCGGTGGTGTAGACCCCGTCCACATCGGTATAGATCAGGCACTCGTCGGCCTTCAGCGCCGCGGCGAGGGCGACGGCGGAAGTGTCGGAACCGCCACGGCCCAGGGTGGTGATGTTGCCCAGGTTGTCCATGCCCTGGAAACCGGCGACCACGACGACATAGCCCTTGGCGAGGTCGGCGCGGATCGCCTTGTCGTCGATGTCCATGATGCGCGCCTTGGTGAAGGCCGAATCGGTCAGCACCTTCACCTGCGCGCCGGTGTAGCTCTTCGCCTTCAGGCCCTGCTCCTGCAGCGCCAGGGCCAACAGGCCGATGGTGACCTGCTCGCCGGTGGAGGCGATCACATCGAGCTCGCGCGGGTCGGGATCAGCGGAAATTTCCCTGGCCAGCTTGATCAGGCGGTTGGTCTCGCCCGACATGGCGGAAGGAACGACGATCATCTGGTGCCCCGCCGCGTGCCATTTGGCAACACGCCTGGCGACGTTCTGGATGCGTTCGGTGGAGCCGACGGAGGTGCCGCCGTATTTGTGGACTATCAACGCCATGATGCGTGCTTTAAAGAATGAAACAGTGGATCCGGCCCGGCATTGCGCAGTCTGGGCGGCATCGCCGGACGCAAGACGCCAGCGCGATGCCGCAATCCGTTTGCCGAAAACGCACAGTTTTGCTGGCCATCAGGGAAAATGTGGCCTTTGTGCCGCAAAAATGCTACCGTAATTTGCGTTGGCTGCCCACGGACCGCTGTGCAACACCCGGCGCGAGACTGCGGAAAACCCGGTATTTTACCTCAGAGCCCGCGCCTTGTTAATCCATTGGGGCGACAATGTTAAACGTTGTAAACTGGGTGTAATTGGCTACCCGTCATGAAGTAAAGGGCATATATTTATGCTGCGGGCATCGCTCTGGCAGGTGATGGCTGCGAGAGAAACGGGCAAGCGCAAGTGAGGAGCGGCAACCGCCGTGCAATCAGGGGCGCCAAAAAGCAAAAAGACGGGTGGCTGGGGGACAGACTTCCACCCATTTATCGCAGGACGTAAACCAGGAAGATCACTATGGGACTCTTTGAAAAGTTCGATCCGCGTGAAATCCGCCAGCGTCTGGGCCTGAACCAGGACCAGTTCTGGACCAAGATCGGCGTCACCCAATCCGGCGGCTCCCGCTATGAAAGCGGCCGTGAAATGCCCAAACCCGTGCGCGAGTTGCTGCGCCTGGTTCACGTCGAACAGATCGATCTGTCCAAGGTCAAGAAAGAGGACTTCGAAGTGCTCGAATACCTCAAGAACGAGCAGCCGGAACTGTACAAAAAGCTGCGTCGTACCATCCGCGCCCAGCAAGGCCTGGATAAAGTCGAAGAAGCACCGGCCTGACACCTCACGTAGCGAAGTCGTGCCAAAACAGGCAGAAGCATGACAAACGCTTCTGTTTCCGGCATTGCTCTGCTATAATTGCCGCTGTTCGGGGCGTAGCGCAGCCTGGTAGCGCACTTGCATGGGGTGCAAGGGGTCGCGAGTTCGAATCCCGCCGCCCCGACCAATGAATTCAAGGGTTAGTCCGCAAGGGCTGACCCTTTTTCATTTGTAACTTAGGCTGCTGGGCACAGAGACCGCCGGACCCGGAGCCTGCTGACAAGTTGATTCGCCAGCAGGCTTTGTCTTTTCCGGGAACGCCGTATGTTTTGCGCATTCCCGGGTCGCAGATTGCCTTGCGCGGCCCACCCGGCGATTATTCCTCGCTGTCGTCGTCCTCCGCGATTTCCGCCGCGTGGGGTGCTTGCGCCGCCCTGGCGGCCTGCGCGCGGCTGCCGTTGGTCCGCCCGCGCCCCTCCCCTTGCGCGGCATTGCGGAACAGGCTGGGTGTCAGACCATGGCGCTGCAGCAGGCTGTAGAACTTGGTGCGGTTGCGGTCGGCCAGCTTGGCGGCGTCCGACACATTGCCGTCGGTCAGCTTCAGCAACTGCACCAGGTAGTCGCGTTCGAAACGCGCCTTGGCCTGCGCATAGGTGAGCGATTGCAGGCTGGGGGTATGCAGCGCCCGTTCCACCAGGGTGTAGGGGATCAGCGGCGTGGTAGCCAATGCGCTGACCTGCTCGATCACGTGGTAGAGCTGGCGCACGTTGCCCGGCCAGTCGGCCGTCACCAATGCTTCGAGCGCATCGGGCGCGTAGCCCTTGAGGTTTTTGTGGTTCCTGGCCGCCAGAACGGAGAGAAAACGCCCGGCCAGCAAGGGAATGTCCTCCCGGCGCTGGGCCAGGGTGGGCAGGCGCAGGCGCACCACGTTCAGCCGGTAATACAGGTCATCGCGGAACCGTCCGGCGGCGCGGGCCGAATCCAGGCTCTCCTGCGAGGTGGAGAGGATGCGCACGTCCACCGGCACGCCCTGGGTCGCGCCGATGTGGCGGATCTCCTTGTCTTCGAGCGCGCGCGCCAGCTTGGCCTGTACCGGCAGCGGCATCTGGCCGACCTCATCCAGCACCAGGGTGCCGCCGGCCGCCTGCTGGAGCAGGCCTTCATGCGCGCCATCGGCGCCGGCTTCGGCACGTGCACCGTCGTGGTTGGGGTGGCCGAACAATTCGGACTCGAGCAGCTGTTCGGGGATCGCGCCACAATTGACCACCACGAAGGGCCCGGCCGCGCGCGGGCTGGCGGCGTGGATCGCCGAAGCCAGCAATTCCTTGCCGGTGCCGCTCTCGCCTTCGATCAGCACCGGCGCCTCGCTCGCGGCCACCACCCGGGCCTCGGCCAGCAGATCGGCCATCTTGTTGCTGCGCGAAACGATCTGCTCGCTCCAGTTGGCCCCTTCATCCTCGGCGGCGGGCACCACCGTGAGCGCATGCGCCACCTTCTCGAGCAATTGCTGGCTGTCGAACGGCTTGGTCAGGTAATCGAACACGCCGCGCGAAGTGGCGGCCACCGCGTCGGGAATGGTGCTGGGCGTGGATTTCGTCGAACAGCGAGAGTCCGTCGCCGTCGGGCAGGCGCACGTCGCTGATCACCAGGCGCGGCGGGTCGACCTGCAGCCGCGCGCGTGCCTGCTCGGCACTATCCGCTTCCGCGACTTCGTAGCCGGCGGCCGACAGGCGCATCGACAACAAGCGCAGCATGCTGGCATCGTCGTCCACCAGGAGTATGCGTTGGTTCATGGATAAGTCCCTTTCAGGTGGGTTGGATGGGGGGGATGGAATTGGAAAATACGACCGGGCCGACCTTCTCGGCGGACGGGCGCGACGGTCGGCTATCGGCGTGCCCGGCATCCGGACCGGCAACGGAACCGATTGCGGCCGGCGTGGCCGGCGCCGCTTCGAGCGGCAATTCGACGCGGAAATGCGCGCCCCTGGCCGAAGGCAGCAGGCGCACCGTTCCGCCATGCGCGCCGATGAATTCGCGCACGATCGCAAGGCCGATGCCGCTGCCGTGCCGCGCCTCCAGGGGCTGGCGTTCGCCCTGCTGGAACGGCTCGAAAATGCGTTGCGTGTCGTGCTGCGCAACGCCGGGCCCTTCGTCGATGCAATCGATACGCACCTGGCTGCGAGAGGCCTCGATCACGAAATGGACGGCGCCGCCGCGCGGGCTGAAACGGATCGCGTTGGACAGCAGGTTGGTGAAGGCGACTTCAAGCTTCTCGCCGTCGGCCGTCAGGAATGGCGCGGTGCCGCTGACACTCACGTTCAGGCCACGCGCCTGGCTTTGCATGCGCTGGCTCTGCAACACCCTGGCAAGCAGGGCGGAGAGGTCGAGCGGCGCGGCGCGCAACTGGCGCGCGCCGAACACCGAGGCATTGAAGTGCAGCAGGCCTTCGATCTGCTCCTGCAGGGCCACAGTGTTTTCGCGCAGGATGGCGGCAACCTCGCGCTGATTGTCGGTCAGCTCTCCCGCGGTCTCGTCCTCGAGCAGCGCCACGCCCTCGCGAAGGGCTGCCAGCGGGGTTTTCAACTCATGCGAAACGTGGCGCAGAAAGCGCGCCTTGTTGTCTTCCAGTTCGGCCAGGCGCAGGCGCAGCCAATCCAGGTGCCCTCCCAGTTCGCGCAGGTCGGGGGGACCGTCAATGCGCACCGGCGTATTGAATACCCCCTCGCCCAGGCGCGTGATCGCGCTTTGCACCTGGCGCAACGGCCGCGAAAGCCAAAGGCCGAAACCGGCCGCCAGCAGCAGCGCCAGCGCGATGGCCGCGGCGGTCAGGCCGGTCAGTGCGCTGCGCTGCGCCGCGATCTCGTCCTCCAGCGCGGCGTTGCGCTGGTCGATATACTGCTTGCCGGCGGCAGCCAGGCGTGTGTTGAGGGCGGCCAGGCGCGCGAAGGTATCGAGAATGTCGGGCTGCTCGATGGCACGCGCGTTCGGCGCGCGGATCAGAACCGCGCTGCCGGTCCCGCCGACCGCCAGCCATTCCGCGGCAAGCGGCTGCAAGGCGGCCGGAAGGCCTGCGTGCAGGCGAGCGGTGGCGTATCGCGCGCCGTCCCAGTCCTGCGCGTAGCGCGCCTGCAAGACAGGGTCGTCCAGCACCAGGTACTGGCGGGCCAGACGCTCCAGGGCGGTGGTGCGTGCATCCAGTTGACCGATGTCCTCGATCAGATGCATGTTGGTGAGCGAGGCAGCACGGTTGCTTTCGGCCAGGTCCTGCAATGCCAGCAGGGCACGCAGCAGCGCGCCGCTGAGCAGCAGGGCAATGCACAGGAAGGCCACCAGCAGGGACTGGCGGAACGACAAGGGCCAGGCCAAGCGCGACGGATGCCTGCCGGGTTCACGCAATCGCGGACTCCTCTGTGCCCATGCGCCGGGCCGGACCCCTCCGGCGCGCGCATGCGCGGGTGCCGGCCGACCGGGCGCAGGCGCGCCCGGTCGGCCCCAAAAACAGTCTGACCGGCCGTGTCGCCAAAGGTTCACACGCGCACATGTGTCCCGGGCAGATCCATTGCCCGTGCCCGTTCCACACCACGGGGAATTGACCGGCGAACGGGCGCCGGGAGCCCGCGCGGGCGTCGTTACACGGCCTGTGCCACAGCCGCCAAACCGGTCTCGCGCGGCGCTCGGGTGAAGCGGTTGATGACCAGCGGCTGGCCCAGGTCCGCGTCGCTGCTGAGCATGCCGGCCAGGGGGTTGCTGGGCAAGAGGCGGGTGAATTCCCCCTTTACCACCGCGTAGCATTCGCAGGAGCGCTCTTCCAGCTCGCTCCGGTCCAGCACCGTGATGAGGCCGCGCCGGCAGCGGATCAGGCCGTCGACCTGCAATTGCCCGAGCGCCGCTGTGACGCCTTCGCGGCGCACGCCCAGCATCACCGAGATCAGGCCATGAGTAGTACGTACCATGTTGGTGGGCAGCCGATCCAGGCGCGCCAGCAGCCAGTGGCAAATCTGCTGGGCAATCGAGTGATGCCGGTTGCACACGGCGATCTGCGCGATCTGCGTAAGCAAGGCCTGGGTGTAGTGCAGGAGCACGTGCTGAAGGGCCGCGCTGCGTTCGCGCTCCTGTTCAAGCAGCGCCACCTTCAGGCGGTAGGCATGGCCCGCGTGATTGACCGTGGCCAGCGTGTTGGTGGTACCGCCTCCGAGCACCTGCGCGATGCCGACCATGCCTTCATTGCCTACGGTGGCGATCTCCGCGGAGGCGCCTTCCTTGGTGGTGTACAGCATGGAGACGATGCACGAGATCGGAAAATAAACGTAGCGGCATCCCTCGCCGCAATTGCTGATCACCTCGCCTTGCGCCAGCGCCACCAGCTCGAGATGCGGTAACAGGCGCTCGTATTCGCCTAACGGCAGCGATGCGAACAGGTGGTTCATTTTGGGACTGTGCTGATCCTGCATTATCGACCTCCGGATTTCTTTCAGCTTCAATGGAACAAATCAGGATCATCGACAAATGCCGGGGCATCAGGCCATCGTCCATCATTGATGACTGCGCCTTCTTTCCCGATGACCTGCAAGGTTCGACTGCCGGGATACACGAACGTTCCGAATCAAAATCGCAGCTCCCGCACAACTGATAATGCATAACCTGTGCCCGCATCGCGAGACGCGAAAAGGCGACACCGCGTATCAATCCGCAAGCCTGCCTGCGCGGGACAAATGCGGTGCATACACCACCAATGTTGCACAGCAATGAACATCCTGTCGCCCGCCTGGTGATGGATGCCCTTGCATGAAGCGCGAATCAAGTCATCGCACTGTCACTTGTGCATGCTAGTCCCGGGCAGTTGCAAACGATCGTCGCCACATAGCGACAGCAACCCTGAAAAAATTTTATGCATCCGGCAGTCTTGCGCTCAAGATTTGCATTTCTTACATGCAAGTTGTATCGACATGGTGCGCCAATCGGGGCTGCACGCAGGCATGATCACTGCAAGTACATGCAAGCACGCATGAGCATGGAGCGGGTTGCCGGATCGCGACATGGGTACGCAATGGGCAAGGAGATTTTTTGAAGGTGGCCTAGCGTACCGATGCGCGTGCCGCAGCGCGGTAGATTTGTGTCAATGCGATGAATCCAGCATGACGTAACCCCTTAGGAGCCGCGATGAAATCCACCTTGCGCATCTTGCTCATCATTCTGTCCCTGGCAAGTGCCCTCGCCGCCCTCGATGCCCAGGCACGCACTTCGCAATATTCTTCGGCGTCGGCGCGCCATGCGCGCGCATCCGCGGGTGACCGCTACCCGCTGGGCGCGCGCGACTTCTATTATCAGTTCTCCGATTCGCGCGTGCTCGTTCCCGGCCGCGACACGGGTGTCACCCTCGCCGGCGGCGCGGCGGGCCTGGATCTGGCTACGCAGATCGATGCGCTGGCCGGTGACCTGACCCCGACTCCGCAAACCGGCGGTATGCGGACCGGATCAGGCGAAAGCCCGCGCGGCGGCAGCGCCGCGGCCGACGGCATGCAAGTGAGCGCACCAATGAGCGCGCCGCGCGCGCCCGTTTCGAACTTCGCGCTGCCGATCGCGGCGCTGGGGTTGATGCTGTTCGTGGCCCGGCGCCGCAGCGTGCCCTGAAGGTCCCGCCGAGGCAAAAGCAAATGGCCGCGTAATGCGGCCGTTTTTTTGTCCCGCCGCGCAATGCGGCCATTTTTCCCCTGCCGCGATGGCGGCATTCAGGCCGCCACGCCCTCCGCCAGACTGCGGCGGCACCAGCTCCAGCTATCCGCGCACATGCGCCGCAGGTCGTGGCGCGCGCTCCAGCCCAGCAATTGACGCGCGCGCGTGGGGTCCGCGTAGCATTGCGCGATATCGCCCGGACGACGCGCCACCACCCGGTACGGCACCGGACGTCCGCTCACCTCCGCCAGCGCGCATACCAGCTCCAGGACGCTGCTGCCACGCCCGGTGCCCAGATTCACCGCCACCACGCCGGGCACGCGCGGCAACGCGGCCAGCGCGGCCACGTGGCCCTGCGCCAGGTCGACGACGTGCACGTAGTCACGCACGCCGGTACCGTCCGGAGTCGGGTAGTCGTCGCCGAACACCTGCAATTGCTCGTATTGGCCCGCCGCCACGCGCAGCGCATATGGCATCAGGTTGTTGGGAATGCCGGCGGGGTCATCACCCAGCAGACCGGAGCCGTGCGCGCCGACGGGGTTGAAGTAACGCAGCAGCGCGACGCGCCAGGCGGGGGCGGCCAGCACCAGGTCGCGCAGCATGTCTTCGATCATCAGCTTGGAGCGGCCATAGGGATTGGTGGCGGACAGGGGCGCGTCCTCGGTGATCGGCACCTCCTGGGGGTCGCCATACACCGTAGCGGAAGACGAGAACACCAGGTTCCTCACGCCCGCCTCGCCCATTGCCTCGAAAAGAGTCAGGCTGCCGCGCACGTTGTTGTCGTAGTAGCGCAGCGGCTGCGCCACCGATTCGCCCACCGCCTTGAGCCCAGCGAAATGCACCACCGCCTCGTAGGAACGGCGCGCAAACACCGCGCGCAGGCCGGCGCCGTCACGAATGTCCATCTCGACAAAATCGGGCGCATCACCGGCGATGCGCGCCAGGCGCTCCAGAACCGAGCGACGCGCGTTGCACAGGTTGTCCAGGATGGTGACGCCGTAGCCGGCCGCCATCAACTCGACCACGGTGTGGGACCCGATGTATCCGGCTCCGCCGGTGACGAGAATGTTGCGCTTGTTCGCGAAAGGCATGAAGGGCTCCCGGTTCAGTGTCCGGCGGCCGCGCGCCGTCTGTCCCGCATCAACTGGCGCAGCGCACCGAGCATGAACAGCGAGTTGGTGACAAAGTAGCGTCGCCACAGGCGGCGCGGCTCGGTGCACAGGCGATGCAGCCATTCAAGTCCGGCATGCTGCATCCACGGCGGAGCGCGCCTGAGGGTACCCGCGTGATAGTCAAAGGCCGCGCCCACCCCCACCATCACGGCGGGCAGGCGCGCGCTTTGCTGGGCCATCCACAACTCCTGCTTCGGGCATCCCAGGCTGACGAATACCACCGCAGCCCCCGAATCGCGGATGCGCGCCAGTACCGCGCCGGCCTCCCCGGGCGTCAGCGGGCGAAACGGCGGCGCCAGCATGCCGGCGATGACCAGGCGCGGAAAAGCCGCCCGCAAACGCGCCTGCAGGGTACGCAACACCTCTTCGGTGTTGCCATAGAGGAAGATCGAGGTTTCTTCGCGCTCGGCGATGGCGCAATAACGCCACATCAGGTCCGGGCCGCTCAGGCGCCTTTGCCCGCGCAAGCCGAGCTTGCGCATCATCCAGGCCACCGGCGCGCCGTCCGGCAGCGCCAGGTGCGCGCCCTCGATGGCGGCCTGCACCGGCCCCTCCTTGCGCATGGTGATCAGGGAATGGGCGTTGCAGCAGCAGATGTAGCGCGGCAGGCGCATGCGTGCCCAGGCTTGCATGGTATCCAGCGCTTCCGGCCAATCCATCGCGTCGATAAAGGCGCCAAGCACACGCACCCCCTGGCGCTCCGCAAAAAAATCGGATCTCGCGTTCATGGGGCTTACCTTAACTTCCCATGCAACCCTGGTCGGTGCGCTCGCGCACAGAGGCGCCGGCCTCAGGCGCGCCGCGGCTGCGCGGACGACTCCCTGAGCACGTCGCGGTAGATCGCTTGCAGTTGCGCGAAGTTGACCTCGGGCGTGTACTTGCGCTCATACTCGGCGCGCGCGTTTGCGCCCATCCGGCGCATGCGTTCGGGGTGCGCCCGCGCCCACGCCAGGCGCTCCGCCAGTTGCCGGGCATCTCCGGGTTCGAACAACAGGCCGGTTACGCCCTCCTCCACCAGATCGGCCATCGCGCCCAGGCGGCTGGCGATCACCGGCAGGCCGCACGCAAAAGCCTCGACCAGCACGCGCGGAAAATTCTCGTACCAGACCGACGGCAGCACCAGGCAGGCGGCGCCGCGCATGCGCGCGTAGATGTCCTCGGGCGCCTGCCGGCCCAGCATGCCAACGCCCGGCAGGCCATGAAGCAGGTCTTGCTGCGGACCGTCGCCGATCACCTCGATCGCCGCATCGGGAAGCAGACGTGCCGCCTGCGCCAGGGTGGCCACGCCTTTCTCCTGCGACAAGCGGCCGACGAACAATGCGCCGGCGCGCGGGGCCTCCTCGTACGGTGCCGGCAGATCGACAAAATTGGGCTTGACCGCCATGCGCGCAGCCGGCAGTCCCGCCTGCACGAACTTGTCGCGGCAAAAGCGGTTCAGGGCGATATAGCGCGCCACCCGCCGCTGGTAGGTTCCCAGGGCGCGATGCACGCCCAGCATGCCCACCAGCACCGCCGACTGGGCCGCCGAACCGCGATAGCATTTGTGCAGCACGCCGCGCCAGGGCAGCGTACCGACGCAATCCTCGCACACGCCGCCTTCGCGCAGGAACATCGCCTGGGCGCAGAACAGGCGGAAGTTGTGCAAGGTCTGCACCACCGGCACGCGGTGCCTGGCCGCCACGAAATACATGGCCGGCGAGATCAGCGGAAAGGTGTTGTGGGCGTGGATCACGTCCGGGCGCCAGATCCGCAGCAAGGTATCCAGGTCGCCCGTGGTGCGGCGCGACCAGACCGTGCCCGCCGCCAGGCGCGCCTTCGGCAGGTCGGCGACCTGCTCGTTGTTGCGTTCGTAGAGTTCGACCTGCATGCCGCGCTCGCGCAGCATGCGCATCTCGTCGCGCACCACCGCATCCTCGCCACCGGCCTGCTGGTAGCGGTTGTGCACCACCAGCACGCGCAGCGGCCCTTGCGCCAGGCCCGCCGTCGGCGCCGGCGCGGGATCGGCGATCAGGGGCGGCGCGGCCGGGCTCCGCAAGGCGCAAGCCGTCATGGTGCCGCTCCCCGCGCCGGGTCGCCGGGCGCGGCGGCCTGCGCTGCCTGCCGCACGAGGCGATATGCCCGCCCCTGGGGTCCCCAGATGCGGGCCACCACGTCGGCCCAGGCGAAGCGCCGCGCGCGCGCCAGGGCACCGCTGCGCAAGCCTTGCGCCAAGGCCGGGTCACGGGCGATTTCCTCAAGGGCATCGGCCAGACCGGCGACCACCTGCGCCTCGTCCTTGCCCGCTATCGCCACCACCCGCCCGCAGGCCGCGTTGGCGATCTGCGCCGGGCCGCCCAGGTCCAGGCACACCACCGGCAAGCCATTCGCCAATGCTTCGAGGACCACGTTGCCGCTGGAGTCGTTCAGGCTCGGAAACAGCAGCAGATCGTAATCGCGGTAGGCGCCCAGCAAGTCGGCCTGCGACATCCAAGGCACCCAGGCGACGGCGTCGGCCGCACCCATCTCCCGCGCCAGGCCCTGCCAATGCGCCAGCAGCGGCCCCTGGCCTATCATGGTCAGTTGCGCGTCGATGCCGCGTTCCCGCAACTGCGCCAGCGCGCGCAGGCCCAGGCCCATGCCCTTGAAGGGAATGAAGCGTCCGACAAACAGCATGCGCAACTGCCCTGGCGCGCGGGCGCGCGGCATCTCTTCTTCGCTGACCCGCGCGATGCCTATCTCCAGCATGCACTCCGCCTTGGCGCGATAGGGGCGCGCCAGCCAGTTCATGGTCTGCGGCGTTTTCGCCAGGATCAGCGAGGCCTCGCGGTACATGCGCCGCACCCAGGGGTCGAAGCGGGCAAACAGGTTGGCGCCGTCGCGCAACACGGTCTTGCACAACTCGCCGAACGGATAGTGCCGGCGCAGCGCCAACGGCGCGCGCTCGCCCCCGCCTACCGGGCCGACGATGCAAGGGATGCCGAGCCGGTCCATGAAAATCGGGTGGCGCATCACACCGAAGGTGATGTGATGCACGGCGGTGAAATTCTGACGCTCGTGCAGTTCGCGCGCGGCCTTGGCCGCGCCCCACTGCCAGAGCAGGTAATACAAATGCACGCCGTGCCCCCCGCGCTTCCAGAAGCGCGCCCAGGCCGGCAGGTCGTAGTAGGCGAAATGCAGTGCCGCGGGCAAGGCATGGCCGGCCGCCGCCTGCTCGATCACCGGACGGTTGTTGGCGCGGGTCAGCACCCAGACCTCGTGCCCCAGGCGCGCGGTTTCCAGCGCCCAGTGCCAGCCGATCCCGGGCTCGGAGCCGCGATCGGGTTCGCAGGCATAGGCGGAATAGAGAATCTTCAGTGATTGCATCACGCCGTCCCTACCCGCGCAGCGCCAGGCGGCGCGCGGTACGGGCCTCCATGTGCGCGACGACCTGCTCCAGCACGCGCGCCACCACTTCATCAACCGGGCGCGAAGCATCGATCACGTGCGCGCCCGGAAGGCTGGCGGCGGTCCGCACGTAGGCGTGGCGCTGGCGCTCGCACTCTTCCCACGGCACCTCCTGCTTGCGCGACTGCAGGACCTCGGTGGGCGCATCCAGCACGAAGGAGATGTCGGGATAAGGGACCAGGCGCCCGAGCCAGCGCGCCGGCGCCAGCGGGCCGCCGTAGCGATAGCGCAGCGGGTCGGCCAGGAGGTCGTGGTAATAACGGTCGAAGATCACCAGGGTGGAGCGTACCCGCAGGGGATAGAGCCACAGCGCGCCGCCGACCACGTAGTCGGCCCAGAAATGGAGCAGCTTGGCCAGCGACCCGGAGGCGCCGCGCGGCGGCTGCGCGTGCGGGTCGGTCACCACTTTGCCCGGATCCGCGTTTCGGCTGCCGTGCACCAGCACGCCGGGGCGCAAATGGCGATAACGCACCTGGCGGAAGTTCTGGCGCAACTCGCGTGAGACCCTCTCGATCAGGGTACTCTTGCCGCTGCCGTCAGCCCCCAGAAAGGCGATCGACAGCCCGGTGGGGCGTACCAGGCGGTCGAACACGCGCCGCGCGTCGGCCAACCCCTGCTGGCCGCGCTGGCGCCAGCCCTCGCCCTCGGCGCGTTGCTGCAGCTCGCCACGCAGCCGCGGCAGGGTCAGCGCGATGGAACGCCAGTCGCCGGCGCGCGCGGCCATCGCCACGGCGCGCGCGCTGCTGGCGAAGAACAGGCGCTTCAGGGCGCGCTCACAGCCGGCCGGGTCTTCACCGAACCGCCGCGACAGTTCCGCGCCCTGCGCATCGGAGAGCGCGCCCTTGTCGATCTTCTTGATCAGGTAGTAGGCAAATGCGTCGGCGGCCGCCGGGACCCAGAAGCCGTTCGGGTGGCGGCAGCGGCGCCGCAGCACCGGGCCGGCACGCAGCCACAAGCGCCCGGAGCGCCGGTAGTCGCCAGACGAGTCCGGGTGCAGGTAGGACAGGCCACCGCCTTCCAGGCGTGCCAGCGCAAAATAGGCTGCCGTGGTCTCGTGGCGGATGCATTGCACCACATGGGCGCCGCTGCGCGCGGCCACCACCTGCAGCAGTTCCGGCAGATAGGCCGCGCATTCCGGCTCCAGCATGAAATCGATGTCGGAGGCGATCTCCTCCGGCATCTGGTCATAGCCGGCGAGAATGCAATAAGGCACCGCCGCCTCTTCGAGCACCTCGACCAGCGCACGAAACATCTCCTGATTGCCGCTCATGCCATCCCCTCGCTTGCCGGCAGCGGGCCCAGCCACGCGTCGCGGCGCGCCAGCAGGCCGAGATAGCTTCGCAGCACCGGATGTTGCGTGTGCAGGCATTGGTCCGCCTCGGTATAAAAGGTGATCACGTCGAGCAGGTAGTGCAAGGCCAGGGTCCCCGCCGCCTGGTCCACGCCGCTGGCGGCGCCGAATACCTCGCGCCCATGCGACGCGGCGCCCGGCAGCAGCGCCGCCAGCGCGCGCGCATCGAACTCCTTGCCGCGCGCCACCCGGCTGATGAGATGAAAGTGGAAAAAGTCTTGCAGGGGATTGGCTCCGGTTTGCGCATACTCCCAGTCGAACACCTGCAACAGGCCCGCTTCGATGCGCAGGTTCCAGGGCGCGAAGTCGCCGTGCGCCAGGCACGCCGGCAAGGGCTGCCCGCCGATGCGCCGTTCGATCTCCGCCAGCACCGCCTCGACCAGTCCACGCTCATTGCCCAGCAACGCCCCCAGGCTCGCGGCCCGCGCGCGCAGGCGCCGGAACGATGGGGCTTCACGCCACGGCAAGACCTGCGCGCTCAAACCGGCCAGGGCCGCCAGGAAGCGCCGCTGCGCCGGGCCGAAGGCGTCGGACGAGTCGCCGCCCGGCAAGGCGCTCATCGCGACATAGCGCCGACCGCCGCTTAGCGCGCCGGCAGCGGTCAGGCGCGGCACGAACGGCGCCAGGCGCGGCGCGGCGTTCAGTTCGCGCAGCCAGAATTCCTCCATCGCGACCGCCTCGTCGGCGCTCTGGCGCAACGCCACCTTGGCCACACGCGGCGGCGCATCTCCAAATGGCGTATGCAGGATGGTCACCTTTTGCAAGGGACCGGGCGAACCGCAGAGCACGGCGCAAGCCGGATCGCGCACCGCCATCGCGCCAAACAGGGAGCGCGCCGGAAAGTCCTCCCAGCAGGCGCGCGGCAGCAAACCCAGGTGCGGCAGCAGCCGGTCGGCCAGAAGCAATGCATGCGCGACCGCGCGGCGCAGTGGATGGGTAATGAAAAATGCCACCGCCGCATGCGCGCGCCGCGGATCGCGCGCCGGGACCAGCAGCGCGCGCGGGCGGCCCGCGAACAGCACCTTCGACTCCAGCACCATGCGCTCTCCAGGCGGCGCGCCGCCGCGCAGGCTCGCGAGAATTGGCCACAGGACGCCAAATGACGTCGTATCGGCGCTCATGCATGCGCTCCCAGCGGCTCGATGCGGTAGCGCTCCAGGGCGCGCAGGCAGTCTTCGCCGGGATGTCCCCAGTAGCCGCCGGCCAGTACCTTGCCTGCCACCCGCCCGGCGCGCGCGGCGCCGTGCAGCAGCGCGTTCGGCAAGGGCAGGCGCGCCAGCGCGGAGCGGGCACGGATGCGCGCATCCTCCAGGCGTCCTTGCGGGCGCATGGCGCGGGTCTTCTGCTCCGGGTAGTAGCGCATGCAGGAGAGGTAGGCCGGCAGGTGGGCGATCCGGGTGTGGCGCGAGAAGCGCTCCCACAGGTCGGCGTCCATCGCCAGGTTGAAATCCGGGTCCAGGCCGCGCACCCGCTCATACAGCGAGCGGCGCCAGAACATCGAAGGCTGGGCGATGTAGTTGTGGTCGAACAGCATCACGAAACGGTTGAAGCCCATCTCGCGCTTGGGCCGGATGTAGGCGCCATGCGCGTCGATCCACAGCGCATCGCCGTAGACCGCGTCGATGCCGGGATTGGCCTCGAAGAATCGCGCGACCCGCTCCAGGGCGCCGGGCAGCAGAAGGTCGTCCGAGCACAGCCAGCCGCAGATCTCCCCGCCGGCGCGCGAAAACCCCTTGATCAGCGCATCGGTCTGGCCGCGGTCCGCTTCGCTGACCCAATAGGCCAGCGCCGCTTCGTGGGCCCGGATTACCTCGGCGCTGCCGTCCTCCGAACCGCCGTCGATGACGATGTATTCGAGGCCGGCATAGCCCTGGTCGAGCACCGAGCGCAGGGTCGCATCCAGGTAGCGGCCCTGCTGGTAGGAGCAGGTGACGATGGAAAACTTCGGCCGGACTCGCTTCATCGATACACCTTTCTCAAACCATTTTCTTGGCGCGCAGCACGCGGTTGAAGCCCACCACCGTGGCGCCCGCCGGCACGTCGCGCGTGACCACCGCATTGGCGCCGATCACGGCGCCGCGTCCCACTTGCACGCCGCCCAGCACGCGCGCGCCGGCGCCGATGTACACGCCGTCCTCGATGGCGGGTGCCTCATTGACGCCGGGCACGCGCCCGCCGAGGGTCACCTGCTGCATGATCACCACGCCGTCGCCAAGCCGGGTCTTCGAATGGATCACGATGCCGTAGGGGTGCGGCAGGGTGATGCGCCTGCCGCGCAAGTCGCAGTAGATGTCGCAGTTGAGAAGAACGCGCATGACGCGGCTCAGGATTGGCACGCGGTTGCGGCAGAAGAACAGCAACAGGCGCGCCGGCAGCGGGTTCAGGTCCCGCGCCTTCGCGCCGGTGACTAAAAGTGGGTCCACGACAGTCATGATTTTCCCCCTCCTAAGCTGTGCGCCGCGCGGGATGCAGCGGCACGGGTTCACGCTGTTTCTCGGATCGCCGCGCGGGGTCCCGTCGCGGCCGCGCGCCGCGCATGTGCACGACCCTGGCGGGCACGCCGGCGACCACCGCGTAGGGCGGTACGTCGCGCGTGACCACCGCGTTGGCACCGACCACCGCGCCGTCGCCGATGCGCACGCCGGGCAGCACCACCACGCGGGTGCCGATCCACACATCGTTGCCGATATGGATAGGACGCCGCGGCGTCTGGCCCTGGCGGTTGATCGGGATGGTCGCGTCTTCATAGGCGTGACCGGCGGACATCATCACCACGTCCGGGCCCATCAGCACGTCCTCGCCGATCACCACGTCGTGGTCGATGCGCGCGTTGTGGCCGATCTGCGAGCGCGCGCCCAGTTCGACATCGCTGCCGGAACCGAAGTAGGCGCCGTGCTTGATCAGCACGTCCGGTCCGCAGTGCCGGAAGATGCGCCGCACCAGCGCGGCCCGCAGCCGGTAGCCCAGGCGCCAGCCGGGCATCGGCTGGGTGGGCAGGTGTTGGGCAAAGGCATAGTAGACAAAAAGAGCCAGGGAACGCATCAGCGGCGCCCTCCCATCTCGGCAACCGCGACACGCCCGTTGGACCCGGACCTGCCGCGCCTTGCATCGGCGGACAGCTCGCGCGCGATGCGCCGCGCCGCCAGGCCGGCGCGCAGCAGGCCGGCAATGCCGCCCGCCAGCAAGGCCAGCATCACGCCCACCTCCTGCCACGGCCCGATGGTGCACAGGGCGACCAGGAACGAGGTGACGGCGATCGTCGCCCCCACCTGGATGATCACGCCCGTGGCCTGCACGGTGCGCAGGAAAAAGGTCAGCTGGCGCAGGTAGAACTGCAGGAACATCGCCGCCGCCTGCCAGATCACCAGGCCGGCATACGCCGCGTATGGCGCGCCGTAGACCAGGCGCGTGAGTGGCTCGGCCGCGAACGCCAGGCCGGCCATCACCGGCAGCAGCAATGCGCTGCCCCAGGCGGTGTTGCGCCACAGGTAGTGCGACAGCGCGGGCAGGCCGCCTTCCTTGTAGCGTCTGGCGGCGACCACCGGCACCACGTTTTCCATCGCCTGGAACAGGATGTTGATCGGCCCGATGATGTTCTGCGCGGCGCGCACCCCGCCGGCTGCCTGCGCCCCCAGCAGGCCCGCGCCGACCAGCAGCACGCCCTGGGTGCCGGCCCACTGCATCTGCCAGGCGACGAAATAGTCGCGCCCGGCGCGCCAGCCTTCGCGCAGCACGGCGCGCGCGTCGGCGAACGCCGGGCGCACCGGCGCGCGGCTGATCAGGTAACCGAGCAGGAATGCCACCGCCGAGGTGCCGGCCATGATCCACAGCACCTGCGCCAGGGTCAGGTCGTCGGTGAGCGCGAACCACACCAGCAATACCAGTTGCCCGCCGTAGCTGATGATGTCGTTCGCAAATGCCGCCCCGGCCTTCTGGCGCAGGAAGTAGTAGCGGCGCAGCCAGTCCTGCAACTGGAAGGCAAGGATGGCGGCGGCCAGCGCCAGCACCACCGGCTGCTTGAGCGCCGCGACCGGAAACAGCCTGCCGCCGACGCTGCCCAGCGCCCAGACGGCAAACGCGAGCAGCAAGGAAAGAACAAGCTGCAGCGCCAACACCCCGCGCAAGTACGCGGCGCGCGGCGCCTCTTCCATCTGCGGCGCGTTGCTCAGCATCGGCGAGAAGATCAGCGACACCTGGAAGGCGTTGACATACAGCATCACTGCCTGCAGCAGCACGAACACCCCGAAGGCGGCCGGACCGAGCAGGCGCGCCAGGACGATGCCGGTGAGAAAGTTGACGCCACTGACCAGCAACTGGTCCGCCAGCGCGAAATGCGCATGGCGGTGGCGCCGCAGCAGGTCGCGCAGGCGTTGCAGCATCGATGCTCCCGCGCTACGCGCTGACGCCGAACATCGCCGCCTGCTCGCCGATGCGGCGCGGCTGGGCGAAACTGCCCATATAGGTCTGCTCGATCCCTTCGCGCAGGCCGACGCGCGCCTTCCAGCCCAGCGCGCTCATGCGCGAAACGTCGAGCAGCTTGCGCGGCGTGCCGTCCGGCTTGCTCGGGTCGAACACCAGTTCCCCCTCGAAGCCCACCACATCGGTGATGATGTCGGCCAGCTCGCGGATGGTCACGTCCGTACCGGTGCCGACGTTGAGCAGCGGCTCGGCGCCCTCCCGTTCCATCAGGAACACGCAGGCGTCCGCCAGGTCGTCGACGTGCAGGAACTCGCGGCGCGGCTTGCCCGAGCCCCACACTTCGAGGGTGTCGTCGCCGCGCGCGCGCGCCTCGTGCGCCTTGCGCAGCAGCGCCGGCAGCACGTGGCTGCCCTCCAAGTCGTAGTTGTCGTTCGGGCCGTACAGATTGGTCGGCATCACCGCGCCGTAGGAGGTGCCGTACTGGCGGTTGTAGGCCTCGCACAGCTCGACCCCGGCGATCTTGGCCAGCGCGTAGGGCTGGTTGGTCGACTCCAGCGCGCCGGTCATGAAGTACTCCTCCCTGATCGGCTGCGGGCAATCGCGCGGGTAGATGCAGGAGGAGCCGAGGAACAGCAGGCGCTGCACGCCGGCCAGCCAGGCGCCGTGGATCAGGTTCGCCTCCATCATCAGGTTCTGGTAGATGAACTCGGCGCGCCGCGTGTTGTTGGCGAGGATACCGCCGACCCGCGCGGCGGCGGCGAAGATGAAGTCGGGCTTCTCGCGCGACAGGAAGGTGAAGGTGGCGCGCTGGTCCTGCAGGTCCAGCTCCTTGTGGGTGCGGGTCAGCAGGTTTTCGTAGCCGCTCGCGAGCAGGCGGCGCAACAGGGCCGAGCCGACCATGCCCTGGTGGCCGGCCACATAGATTTTGGCATCCTTGGAGATTTTGGCGTCCTTGGAGATGTGCATGGGGCGCTCCTTCAGCGATCGTTGGAAAGGGTTACTCGTGGTGCGCCGGCATGCGGTGGCCGTGGCGGGCGATCAGGTGGTCGCGCTCGGCGATGTGCAGGTCTTCCTGCACCATCTCGGCGACCAGTTCCTCGAAACTGACGCGCGGCTTCCAGCCCAGTTCGCGCATTGCCTTCGACGGGTCGCCCAGCAGGGTTTCGACCTCGGTGGGCCGGAAATAGCGCGTATCCACGGCGACGATGCGGTTGCCCTTGTGGTCGTAGCCGCACTCGTCCACGCCCTCGCCCTTCCAGTGGATTTCCATTTCCAGTTCGGCGCAGGCGCGCTCGACGAATTCGCGCACGCTGTATTGCAGACCACTGGCGATCACATAGTCGGCCGGCTTGTCCTGTTGCAGCATCAGCCACTGCGCCTCAACGTAGTCCTTCGCATGGCCCCAGTCGCGCAGGGCGTTCATGTTGCCCAGGTACAGGGTGTCCTGCAGGCCGAGCTTGATGCGCGCCAGGGCACGGGTGATCTTGCGCGTCACGAAAGTCTCGCCGCGACGCGGTGACTCGTGGTTGAACAGGATGCCGTTGGAGGCATGCATGCCGTAGGCCTCGCGGTAGTTCACCGTGATCCAGTAGGCATACAGCTTGGCCGCCGCATACGGGCTGCGTGGATAGAACGGCGTGGTCTCCTTCTGCGGAATCTCCTGCACCAGGCCGTAGAGTTCGGAGGTGGAGGCCTGATAGAAGCGCGTCAGTTTGGCCAGGCCGAGCAGGCGGATCGCCTCCAGCACCCGCAGCACGCCGACGCCGTCGGCATTGGCGGTGTATTCCGGCTCCTCGAACGACACCTGCACGTGCGATTGCGCCGCCAGGTTGTAGATCTCGTCGGGACGCACCTGGTGAATGATGCGGGTGACGGTGCTGCTGTCGGTCATGTCGCCGTAGTGCAGGATGAAGCGGCGCTCGGCAACGTGCGGCTCCTCGTAGAGGTGATCGATGCGCTCCGTGTTGAAGCTGGAGGAGCGGCGCTTGATGCCGTGCACCTCGTAGCCCTTGCCGAGCAGGAACTCGGCGAGATAGGAACCGTCCTGGCCGGTGATGCCGGTGATGAGCGCGACTTTGAACATGGGGCTTTCCTTCGCTTTGGCGGCGCGCCGCCAGGTGGCGCGCCGGATTGAAATCGGGGGACTAGAACTCGCTGAGCACGCTGCCGACCATGCCCACGCCGAGTTGCGACAGTCCGGTGCACAGCTCGCCCGCCGCGGCCATGCGGGTGATGTGCTTGTGCACGGCAAGCAGCGCGCCGTGGGCGCGGGCGCAGACCATCTGCGCGTCGGCGTATTCGGAAGCGGCCGGCGTGTCGATCAGGATCACCTCGAATTCGCGGCGCATGTCTTCCAGGAACACGCCGAACAGCGGCCGCCCCAGCAGTTCGGCCGGGTTGGGCGGCAGGGGGCCCGCGGGCATCACCGAGAGGTCGAGGAACGAGGGAATGCGGTGTACCTCGCCGCCCTCCCCCCGCCCGGACAACACGGTGGACAGGCCCGCGCGGTTGCCCATGTTGAACAGCTCGTGCTGGCGCGGATTGCGCATGTCGGCGTCGATCAGCAGGGTATGCGTGCCCAGTTGCGAGAACAGCACCGCCAGGTTAGCCGCCAGGCGGCTGCGGCCTTCGCCGGCATCCGGGCTCACCACCGCCAGGGCGCGACGCTCGGTCTGCCCGGTGAACCAGCGCAGCATCAGCTGGCTGCGCAGAGCGCGCAGCGATTCGACCTGGGGCCCGAAGGGCTGATAGGCCGCCACCAGTTCCTCGGAGACCTTGCCGTCGCCCTTGACCAGGTAGGGGTAGCCGTACTGGCGCGCCAGCGCGTACTTGATGTCGTCGGGCGAAGCCAGGCCGAGGCGGATCGCCGCCTCGCCGAAGCGCAGCCCGCTGGCGGCGTGCTCGCGCTGCAGGTGCAGCACCCGCTCGGCATCCTTGAAGCTCAGGCGGCCCGACTCGATCAGGATGGAGCCGATCGGTCGCGCCGCGGCGGTACCGCTGGCCTGCCCGGGGGCGTGCTCGTGTTCGTGCGGACGTACAAGGGTGTTGTGCATCATGCGGCTCCCAATGCCGGCCGGCGCACGGTGAGGTAGCGGCTCGGGCGCCGCACCTCGGCCAGCACCGGCAGGTCGAGCATGTATTCGAGATCGGCGGGCGAACGCACGCGGCGGTCGCGCATCTCCTGGATGAAGGCGGCGGCGATGCCCAGCAGGCCGCCGGCGAACAGGGCGATCACGGTGTTGAGAAGAAGCAGCGGCGAGGAAGGCTTGATCGGCTGCACCGCGGGCGTGAGCACCGCCACGTTGCTTTGCGTCACCTGCCCTTCCAGGCTGCTCTGGGTAAGTTTTTGCGCGATCTGGTCATAGGCCTTCTGCGCCGCCTCGCCTTCGCGCATCAGTACGCCGAGTTCGTCGCGCTGGCGGCGCATGTCGAGCAGACGCGCCTTCTGGGTGGCGATCGCCCCCTGCAGCTGGCCTTCCTTGTCGGCGGTGATGTTGCTGGTCGAGGTATAGCTTTGCGCCATCTTCTGGATTTCGCCGTTCAGGCGCGCCTTCAGCGCCTCGTTCTCGGCGACCATGCGCTGGTACTGCGGATGGTTCGGGCCGAGGTTGCCGGCCGCGTCCTTGAGCTTGCCTTCCTGGCGCGCCACGTCGGCCTTGAGCGACATGATCAGCGGGTTCTGCATCACCTCGGCCATGGTGTCGGGCGAGCTGGCGGCGCGCTGCTTGCTGCGTGCCTCGGCACTGGCGCCCTGCGCGATGGTCAGTTGCGAGGAGAGGTCGACGAGCTTGGCGGTTTCGCTGTCGAGCTTCTCGTCGGTGGCGACGATGCCGTGTTCCTGCTGGTAGCGCGAGATGCGCGACTGCGCCTGCTCCAGCTGCTCGCGCAGCACCTTGCCCTGTTCCTGGAACCAGGTGGCCGACTGCTTGGCCGGCGAGGTGCGCAGCTCGATGTTGGTGTCGATGTAGGCGCGCGCGAAGGCGTTGGCCACGTTGCTGGCGAAAGCCGCGTCGGGGGCCGTGTAGGCGATGTTGATCACGTCGCTGTCCTTGCCCAGGCCGACCTTGAGCTTTTTCAGCAACATCTGCGTCAGCCAGTCGTCAAAAGTGCCCTGCCCGTCGGTGGCGTCCTGCCATTTTTCGCGCAGCGCCGAGTCCTGCTCCAGCTTGAGCATCTTCACCACCCGCGAGGCGACCCGCTCGCTGCCGGCGATGTCGATCTGCGTCGGCATGTAGCTGGGCTGCGGGGAGGTGACCAGGGTGGCGTTGTTGGAGGACACCGGGTCGGGCGAGCGCACGTCGACCACCACGCTGGCGGCCGCGGTGTAGCGCTTGGGCAGCAGGATGCTGGCGGCCACCGTGGCGGCCACCACCACCAGCAGCACCAGCAGCGCCAGGCGCGAGCGCGCCCGCAGGATGGTCAGGAATTGGCGGAAACTCATGGTCTCTCCGGCGCCTAGAACAGGCTCTCGCGCACGTACAGGACGTCGTTGGCCTGCACCAGGTCGACCGGCTTGGGCGTCACGCTCTGCACCCGGCCCCCCGCGTCACGCCGCTCCAGGCGCAGCTTGCGCTCGGTGCCGCGGGGGGTCAGGCCGCCGCCCTGGGCCAGGGCCTGTTGCACCGTCATGCCGCGCTCGATGCGGTAGGAGCCGGGCTTTTGCACCTCGCCGTAGATGTAGTAGATCGGCGCGCGCTCCACGTAAAGCGTATCGCCGGCCTGCACGACGAGATCGTCGGCGCGCGCCTCGTCGCGGAACAGCGCATCCATTTCGATCTCCTTGCGGAACGCCTTGCCCTGCCGCGTGCCCACCAGCACCACGCTTTGCGCCCCGGTTTCGGCGATGCCGCCGGCCAGCGCCAGCATCTCGGAGACCCGCACGTTGAAGGTCTCCAACGGGAAGCGGCCCGGATGGTTCACCTGCCCCAGCACCGATACCTGGTTGCCGCGCACCTGCTGCAGGGCGATGTTCACCTGGGGTTTTTCAACATAGCCGCCGGCCCGCAGCGCGCTGGCGATCTTCCCCTCCGCCTCCGCCAGGGTCAGGCCGCCCACCGCCACCGCGCCGATCAGCGGATAGCTGATCGAGCCGGTCTCGGGCACCCGCGTATCGAGCGACAGGTCGGGGTTCTGGAACACCTGGATGCGGATCGCGTCCCCCGGCGCCAGGCGGTACTCGGCGGACACCGCCTGGTTGGCACTGGCGGTCTGCGCGGCCGCGGGCGCTGCCGGCAAGGCCTCCCGCGGTGGCGCCGGCCGGGTCGCGGCGCCCGGCTGCGAGGGGCGCCCCTGCGGCGCCTGCGCGGCCACCCGCGGCCCGAGGTCCGGCTGGTTCTGCTGCGCCTGGACCACGCCGGCGAGCAGGCTGCCCGCGACGATCATGCACGACATCATGTAACGGTTCGATGGTGTTTTCATGGCTGACCTCATGGCTGACCTGATGAACAAACTCGTGGTTGACTGCGTGAATGAACCCGGCGTGCGAAGCCGGGAACAAAAGCGAATACGCATGCCTGCCTCATCGCGACTGCGCCGTCTGCGCGGCCGCGGTCGACGCGGTGGCGGAGGTAGTGGTGGAGGTAATGGCGGAGGTAGTAGTGGAAGCAGCGGCGGGAGCAGGGGCGGAAGCAGCGGTGGTAAGAGCGGTACCGGATGCAGCCGTCCCGGCCGAAGAACCGGCGGAGGCGGCCGGGACGGCCGCCTGCGTGACGGGCGGCGCAACCGCCTTCGCGGCCAGCGGATCGGCCACCTTTATCGTGCCCGCCGGCCGGGCCCGCGTCGCCTCGGGCGCCGCGCCCTCCCGGTACTCGATCTTCGCGGTGCTGCGGATGCGCGCCAGTTCGCCCGCCATCGCGCCGCGCGCCCGCTCGGTCAAGAGCGCGCGGCGGATGCGCGCCTGCGCCGCCACCGCGTCGATCGGCGCATCGCGCATCGATACCAGGTGCACCACGAACACGCCGTCCGGAGTCGGCACCACCGCCGCCCCGCCCGGGCGCAACTGGCTGACCGCCTGCAGCACCGGCACGGGAATGTCCTCGGCCGGGCGGGTCGAGGCGCTCACTGAATGCGTGCGGCCCTGAGCGCGCAGCCAGGCGGCCACGCCGTCCACCGAGCCGCGCGCGGCCATCGCGCGCAGCGCCGGCACCGGCGCGTCCTTGGCCGGCAGCGCGATCTCGCGCAGCACGTAATAGCGGCGCTGCGCGTAGAGCAGCGGGTGGCTGTCGTAGTAGGCCGCGACCTCCTCGTCGGTCGGCGCCGGCAGCGCCGCCACCAGGCGCGACATGTAGGTGCGCGCGAGAATCTCGCTGCGCGCCGCCGCCAGGCTGCCGATCACCTCGGGGTCGCGCTCCATGCCCTGCTTGATCGCCGCCTGCGCCACCAGTTGCTGGTCGACCAGCAGGTCGAGGGCTTCGCGGCGCTGTTTTTCGATGCGCTCGGGAGTTGCCTCAGGCAGGCGCGCGAGCGCGTGATTGACTTGCAGCATCGAGATTTCCTCGGCATTGACGCGTGCGGCGACCTGCTGCTGCGCCGGCGGCCGGCTGTCGCCGCAGGCGCCCAGGACCAGCGCCATGCCCAGCGCGGCGAACGCGTGCCCGTTCGGCAACAGCGGGGCGGACGGCGCAAAGCTTCTAGATCGAGGCTGCTCGGGCATGCGGCAACGCTCCTTCGCACTTGATTGCATTGCCCGCATTGTTGCGCGCGCACGCGTGCGTTATCTGTTCGATAACGAACACTGATGCATGCTTTTGCCCGGGAGTTGTCGCTGCCGCGGTGAAAGCACCGCGCGGAGCGCCTGCCTGTCGCGTTTTGGTGACGCGACGCAGGCATGACGCCTGCCCATCGGCCGCGCCGCGCGGGACCCCGCACGGCGTTTGCTACCGCCGCCTACTTGGCGGCGGGACTGCTAGAACATCAGCAACGCCTTCGCGCCGATGATGTTGGCGCGGTAGTCATACCCCGCGAGGGTGGAACTGCGCTGCTCGCGGCGCAACTCGCCGGTCACCGTGAGGGTGCGCAGCGGCTTCCATTCGCCCATCAGCCCGGCGTTGCGCAGGGTCTCCTCGCGCTGTACCGCGCCGGCGGCGACCGCGCCGCGGAAATCGCGGCGGATCTCCTCGAGCTTGATGCGCGCGTTGGTCTTTTCGCTGATCAGCCAGACCGGCGAGAACGCCAGGGTGTCGGCGACGTAATAGCTGTTGCCCGGCTCCTGGAAGCTGTACAGGTTGCGCGCCAGGGTGAAATCGAAGCGCAGCTTGGCGGTCGGCGTCCACTGGTAATCCAGGCGGCCCACCGGGCCGTTGAAGTCGCGCTGCGGGAAATTGTCGTGCTTGCGCTCCAGGTAGCCCACCCGCCCGTCGAGCAGCGACTGCGCGGTGGCGCGCCACACGCCGCGCACTTCGGCTTCGTGCTGCTTGAAGCCGTTGTCGAGCAGGGTGGCGGGATCGAGCGGGCGGTCCTGGTAGCGGCCGCGGCTCTCGCGCAGGCTCACCGTCAGCGAGTTTTCCTCGCGGGTGATGTAGCGCACCCCGGCCTCGAAGGTGGTCTGGTCGAAGTCGCCCACCGCGGTGAAGCTGGCGGTGTTGCGCGCCTCGGTGTTGAGCAGCCCGGCCAGCACGTGCCAGGCCCCTTCGACCCACCAGTCCACATTGGCGCGCTGGGTCTGTATCGTCTGGACGTTGCGCACGTTGTAGTTGCGGTAGTCGGCGAAACTGGCCAGGGACTGCACCCGGTCGGCCGAGATCACCCCGCCGACCTTGGGGCTCACCTGCCAGAGCCAGGCGGCGCGGTAGTCCACCCCGGTCCAGTTCAGGTAGCTGGCGTTCGAATAGCGGAAGTCGTTGACCAGCGCATCGAGCTGGAAGCGCTGCAGGCCGTAGGGCTGGTCGATCTTCACGCCCGCCGTAAGGGTGCTGATGTCGCTGGATTTGGAGCCCCGGCCCAGCACGGTCTGCGGGTCCACCGAGGAAGACAGCCGGAACAGGTTGTCGTCATGCTGGACCTGAGCGCCGAGCACGACCTTGAACCAGTCGTAATCGTCGGCCAGCGCCGGCGGTGCCGCCAGCATGGCGCCCATTCCCAGGGCGGTCAGCCATCTATTGTTCAAAAAACGTTGTTTGGCCAGGTGCATGCCCACAGTATCGTTTCCTCCCGACGCGTCCCCCTCAGGGCGCGAGCTGATTTGATGGATGGGCGTCATTCTAGGGCATGCGGCGCCAATGCGCCATCGCCGGCCTATTTCGCCAGCGCGCAGTCCGCCGCGCCCCGGGCGCGCAGGCGTGCCTGCAGGCGCGCGTGGCGCAAGCGGTCGATCGGCTCGTCCACCCAGCGGTAAAGCGTGGCGGCAACCAGCAGCACCAGGGCGATCACCAGGAAAAAGCGCCCCCGTCCGACCGCGAAGCCGCCGCTGCCGACGATCCAGATGACCAGCACGTGGCAGATGTACACCGGATACGAAAGTTCGCCCAGCAAACGGTCGAGGCGCCGGGTACGGGTGGCGGCGAATAGCCAGGGCAAGGCGAGAAAGGCGCAGGCGGTGACCAGGGGCGCGATCAGGTGGCCGGGGCCGAAGGGCCGGTCCAGGCGCCCGACCCAGACAGCGGCCACCACCATCACGGCCAGCGCCGCGTGCAGGCCCCAGGGGTGCTTCTTCCAGGCGCTCCTGCCGCCCTCCCCTTGCGCCGTCCGCTCGCCGTAGGCGTGGCAGGCGATCGCCCCGAGCATGAAAAACATCAGTTCGGAGGGGAAAAAGCGGTACGACCAAGGGTCGTCGTTCAGGCCCGCGCTCCACCACAGGCCGACGCGCAGCGCGAAGCTGGCCAGCGCCGCGCCCACCAGCACCCTGACCCCACGCGTCACCAAAAATGGCGCCAGCATGTAGAAATACAGCTCGACCGACAGCGACCAGGCCTGCGGCACCAGCAGCAGGCGCCAGATTTCATGCTGATCGGCGCTCACCCCCGCCGAGGGCACGATCGCGCCGGTGTCGGTGAGGGTGAAGAAATTGAAACTGGACAGGCCCACCATGGTGGCCTGGGTGAAGGCCAGCCAGAACACCTGCGCCGCCTGCAGCAGCCCGGCGTCGCGCCAGGCCCAGTAGTACAGCGCCGGCGGCGGCACCCAGGAGAACAGGGTCTCGCCGAACAGGCACAGCAGCAAGGTCACGCCGGCCACCACCAGATAGGCCGGGAAGATGCGCAGCAGGCGGTTGCTCCAGAATGTCCGCACCCCGGAGAAGCCCGGCGCCGCGTACTTGCCGCGCAGCACCAGGGTCATGTAAAAGCCCGAGATCATGTAGAAGATCTGCACGGCGTTTTCCGCGCTCACCCCGACCCGCCCGAAGGGCGAGCCGCAGTGGGCGTAAACCACGAACAGCGCGAGGAACAGCCGCAGAACCCCCACCCTCAGCGCTCTCCCGCGCCGCGCGGCGGCGTCTGGAACCCGCGCATCGCGGGCTGGGGGTCGAAGGAAACGGGGTCAGGGCCGCGAACGGTGCGCGACCGCGCCTCGGGCACCGCCGCGCCCGGAGAATGGGCCGCCGCCGGCCGGGCGCGCATGCGCAAGGCCAGGCCCAGGCCGATGCCGGTGGCGGCCCAGTAGGTCAGCGCGCTGTTGGGCTGGGTCAGCACGGGGTTGAAACACAGCACGATCAGGCCGGAAATGAAAATCGCCACGCAGCCGTGCAGCGCCGGCATGCACGCCAGGCTCAGGGCCGCCTGTGAATCGGCGTCGCGCAGTTCGGCCAGCGCCGCCTCGCGCGGCCGCCTCCGCCCGGCGGATGCACGCACCCGCTGCGCCAGTACGCCGCCCTCCTCGAGCGCCGCCATCATCAGGCGCAGCAGCATGAAGCAGCCCCACACGAACAGCAGCGCGTACAGCAGGCCGCCGTTGCCCAGGATGTCGAGCGGGTCGCTATGGGTAGGCAGCACGTTCGAGCTGCTCACGTTCACCTGGTAGAGCTCGAAACGCTCGGTGGCCGGGCCGGTGAACAGGTTGCCGATCAGGGGCGAATCGGCGAATTTCTCCAGTGCCTTCTGGTAGGTGTGCAGGCGGTAGTCCGGGTTGCCGCTGGGGAGGAACAGCTTGCGCAGGCCGTAGAAGCCGCCTCCGAAGGCAAGCGCGCCGATCACCAGGAAGGCGGCCCAGCCGACCTGGCGCTCGCGCGCCATCGCGTCGCGCGCGGCGCGGTAGCCGGCGCGCCAGGCCCAGTAGGCCGCATAGGCAAGGACGAACAGGGCCAGCATGTAGCCGGTGTTCTTGTGCTGGGCCACCGCGAGTGAAAGAAAAAAGGTCCAGCCGAGCAGGCGCGCCGGCCAGCTTTTGCCCGCGTACCAGCAATAAACAGCCAGTGGAATCACCGCGAACTCGATGCCGTGATAGTAGATGGCATTGCCGAAGTGCTTCCATTGCAGCAGCCCGACCACCACGGCGACGCTGCCCAGCGCGATAAAAAATCCCCGCGCCCACCGCGCCGGGTCGGCGCTTTTGCACACCACCCAGGCGAGGATGGGCACCACCCAGACGAACAGGCCCATGTTGAGAAAACTGTTGTCCACGCCATGCGCGAAGCGCCCGTACAGGCTGCCCGCCAGCACGCCGCCGGCGAACAGGGCGAGCGGCCAGAATTGCAGCATGACGTCGCGCCCGGTGGGCATGTCCGGCGCGCGGGCGGCGCGGCGCGGCGGGGCGAACAGGATGCGGCCCACCGCCGCCATCACGGCCACGCCGGCCACGCCCATCAGCGGGAGGTGCTTGACCACGCCGATGCGGTCCAACCCCAGGCGCAAGGGATCAAGCACCCAGAAGGCGGCGGCGAACAGCACGGCCAGCATCAGGTAGTCGGTCATCACCAGGCCTGCCGCGCGCGGCCTGGCGGGCGTGCCTCGCTTGGCCCGGGATGCGCCGTAGGGCTCGCGGTACGGCAGGTTCGGCGCGGCGGACGCGGTAGTGGGGGCCACGAGGAAAATGAAGCCGCGCGGCGCAACGTCCCGCATCGCGCCGCGGCCAGCCTCCTGTTATAAGGTCGTGCCCATTGTCGCGGCTGCCCGCCGCCCCATCAGTGCGGCAGCACACAGAGCCGCGCGCACCGGCCTGTTTCCTTGCGGAGACAAACTCGGGCGCCTCGCGCAAAGGCGCGCAAGGGTGTCCTGGCGCACAGAACCGCGCGGCGCGCCTCACTACATTTATGCCAGCGCAGCCGCGCCATATTGCCGGCCGGCGCGCCGCGCCACCTGCCCCCTTCCCGACCGTCTCCCTGCCACCGCCGATGACAGAACGCACCTCTCCCATCCCGTTCCGCCGCGCGCCCACCTGGTCGCTGGGCTGGAACAACGTGCTGCACTGGCTGCTCGGCCTGATCGACCCGGTGGTGCTCTCGCTGAGCCTGTGGCTGGTCACCTGGTGGGTCGAGGGCCGGCTTTCGGCGCCCTACCTGACGCTCTCGCTGGTGGTGTTTTCCCTCACCTTCCCGGGCACCGCGCGGCTGGAGATGCGCGGCTGGGACCTGGCGCGCCACCTGGTAATCGGCTGGGCCACCCTGGCCGGCCTGCTGCTGCTGTTCGGCTACGCCACCGACTATATCTGGCGCTTCGACCGCGGCGTCATCGGCACCTGGCTGCTGCTCGCGCCGGTCAGCCTGTTCGCGGTGCACAGCGCCCTGCGCGCCGGCACGCCGTGGCTGTTGCGCGTGCAGGGCGAGCACAAGCGCGCGGTGATCGCCGGGGTGAACGCGCACGGCCTGGCGCTGGCGCGCGAGATAGACGACAACCCGCGCATCGGCACCCGCCTGCTGGGCTTTTTCGACGACCGCGACGCGCAGCGCAACCAGCGCGACAATCCCGGCGCCGAAGCGCCCGCCTATCCCCTGCTGGGGACCCTCGCCGACCTGCCCCACTACGCCCGCGAGAACCGCGTGCAGGTGATCTACCTGGCCCTGCCGATGGCGACCCAGCCGCGCATCGTGCGCCTGCTCGATGCGCTGTGCGACTCCACGGTGTCGATCTACTTCATCCCCGACATTTTCGTCACCGACCTGATGCAGGGCCGCATGGACGCGGTCGGCGACCTGCCGGTGGTGTCGGTGTGCGAGACGCCGTTCAACGGCATCAACGCGATGGTCAAGCGCGCCAGCGACATCGTGCTGTCCGGCCTGATCCTGCTGCTGATCTCGCCGCTGCTGCTGGCGATCGCGGCCGCGGTGAAGTTCACCTCGCCCGGCCCGGTGATCTTCCGCCAGAAACGCTATGGCCTGGCGGGCGAGGAAATCCTGGTATCGAAATTCCGCTCCATGACCACCATGGACGACGGCAGCGCGCCGATCGTGCAGGCCACCAAGAACGACCCGCGCATCACCCGCGTCGGGGCTTTTCTCCGCCGCAGCTCGCTGGACGAGCTGCCGCAGTTCTACGATGCCCTGGTCGGGCGCATGAGCATCGTCGGGCCGCGCCCGCACGCGGTGGCCCAGAACGAGATGTACCGCAAGTCGATCAAGGGCTACATGGTGCGCCACAAGGTAAAACCCGGAATAACGGGCTGGGCCCAGGTGAACGGCTGGCGCGGCGAGACCGACACCCTGAAGAAGATGGAAATGCGCATCGCCTACGACCTCGCCTACCTGCGCAACTGGTCATTGCGCCTGGACCTTTACATCATCGCCAAGACCGTGGCCGTGGTTTTCAATGACCGCAATGCCTACTAAATCCCCCCGCTCCCCCGCCCTGCCGCTGCGCGCGCTGGCGCTCGCCTGCACGGCCGCCTGCGCCGCGATGAGCGCGCACGCCAGCCCCGCGGACTCGCCCTATCGACTGCGCGTCTCCGATCCGGACGCCTACCGTCTAGCCCCACCCTATCGCGCGCCGGAAAAAAGCAACCCGGGCGAAGACCCCGCGGTCGATCCGGTCGTCGGCGCCCTGAGCGAGGCCGCGCAGGCAGAAGCCGCTGCCCGGCGCGAAGCCGAGATGGCCGCCAAGCCGCACGCGCGCCAGATCGACCGTGCCGCGCGCGCCGCCCAGCTCGACCCAGCGCTGGTGCATGCGCTGATCTACGTCGAATCGCGGCACAGCGCCAAGGCGGTCTCGGTCAAGGGCGCGGTCGGGCTGATGCAGGTGCTGCCCGATACCGGCGCGCGCTACGGCATCGACCCGGCCCGCACCACGGAGTCCAACCTGAAGGCCGGCACGCGCTACCTGCGCTACCTGATGCAGCGTTTCGACGACCGGCTCGACCTGGTGCTGGCGGCCTACAACGCCGGCGAAGGCGCGGTGACCCGCTACGCCAACAAGGTGCCGCCCTACCCGGAGACGCGCGACTACGTACGCTCGGTACTGGCCAAGTATGCGGAGTGGAAAGGTCAAGCCGGCGCGATCCGCGCCCAGCCGGCCAGGCCGGTACAGGCAATCACGCTCGCGCCCCTGCCGGTAGCGGCGCCCGCGCCGGATGCGGTGATGCCCGCGCCGGTGATCAAAACGGTGCCGGCAACCGAGCCCGAAGCGCCCCGCACCACCCGCCTGGAGAGCGTCACCCTGCCCGCGGCGCCGTCGGCCAACGGCGCGCCGCAGGTCACCCTGGCGCAGTTCCAGCACTAGGCCATGCGCAGCCTCTTCCGTCCCGGCCGGCCCGCATCCGCCGCGCACCATGCCACGCGCCACACCGCGCCCGCGCTGGCCCGCGCCCTCGCCCTGCCGGCGCTGCGCGCCGCCGCGCTGGTGTGGGCCTCGGCGATGCTGTTCGTGATCTTCACCTTCGCCCCGGCGCTGGGCAACATCACCGTACCGCCGTGGGACAAGCTGGCCCATGCCGGCTATTTCGGCGGCGTCGCCGCGCTGCTGCTGATCGGCTTGTCCACCGAACGCGCCATGCTCGCCTTCCTGCTCACCTCGCTCGCCGGCATGGCCGACGAAATCCACCAGATGGGCGTGCCCGGCCGCCAGGCCGACGTGATGGACTGGCTCACCGACACCGCCGCGGCAGCGATCGCCGTCCTGGTGATGCGCTACTTCGCCAGCCGGCGCTCCTAGCGGATTGCAACGATGGAAACGGGGGTGAGAGACATGCCGTCCGGAGTCGCAGGCAAGGCGCAAAGCGCAGCAATAGCCATAACTATTGCGAGCATTTGCAACGCCGCCTGCGGCTTCGGTGGCATGGAAAGCATTGCCGTTTTTATCGTTGCAGTCCACTAGAGGCCTTTATGCTGCTCACCATCCTCACCCACCGCACCTTGCGCCTGCTCGCCTGCGCCTGCTATCTCTGCGCTTTTTCCGGCGCCGCGCATGCCGCCATTTACTACGTCGCGCCAAACGGCAGCGACGCCGCCAGCGGCACCGCGGTCGAGAACCCGATGCAGACCATCCAGAAGGCGGTGCAGCGCGCCGCTCCCGGCGACACCGTGATGCTGCGCGCCGGCACCTACCGCGAGCAGGTCGAGGTCGCCAAGGGCGGCAGCGTCCAGCAGCCGATCACCATCTCCGCCTACAAGGCCGAGTTGCCGATCATCAAGGGCTCGGACTTGGTGGGCGGGTGGGAGCCGCACGAAGGCGCGATCTGGAAAAAAACTGGCTGGAGCGTGAACAGCCAGCAAGTGTTCGTCGATTTCGATGAGAAGCAACCGGTCAAACCCCTGCAGCAGATCGGCATGCCGAGCCGCTTCTACAAGGCTTTCGAATACCCCAAGCCGGTGGGCCGCGGCCTGGCCGACATGCAGCCCGGCAGCTTCTACTACGACCCGGCCTCAACGACGCTCTACGTCTGGCTGTTTGACGGCTCCGACCCGAACAGGCACCAGATGGAGGTGAGCACGCGCAAGAGCCTGATCCGCATCACGGCGCCTTATGTCAACCTGCACGGGCTGACGTTCCGCCACAGCAACGTCTCCGGCTTCGCCCAGCAAGGCGCGGCGGTGGAACTGGGCGCCTATTCGGTGATGGAAGCCTGCGACGTGCAGTGGACCGACTTCGCCGGCGTGATCATGGGCTACAAGCAGCCCGGCGTGCAGGTGATCGATTCGAACATCAGCAATAACGGCAACTCCGGCCTGAACGGCCCGGCCAGCTACGGCTTCCGGATCTCCGGCGTGACCCTCAACGGCAACAACTACCGCGGCTTCAACCCGCTCTGGCACGCCGGCGGGTTGAAAGCAACCACCCAGGCGCACGGCATCGTGGAACGCAGCGAAGTGGCCTTCAACAAGGGCTCGGGCATCTGGTTCGACTATGCCAACAGCGGCGAGGCCATCGTGATCCGCAACAACTACATCCACGACAACGGCCCGGTCGACTCGGCGATCTTTTTCGAAGTCAGCAAGAACGGCCACATCTACAACAACGTGCTGGCCAACAACGCGCGGCGCGGCATCTACCTCTCCGGCAGCGACGACACCCGCGTGTACAACAACACGCTGTTCGGCACCCGCGACTATGCCGGCATCGAACTGGGCGGCCTGCCGCGCGCCGGCGCCACCCTGACCAACAACGCGGTCTACAACAACATCATCAGCCACGGCAGCACCCGTTACGACCTGGTCATCCTGCCGCCCAACGGCGCCTCGATCGCCGGCAACCAGAGCGACTACAACAACATCTACCGCCCGAACGAGCCGATCCGCCTGACCTCGGGCGCCAGCTTCACGGACCTGAACGCCTGGCGCAACGCCACCCGCATGGACACCCGCTCGATCAGCGCGGACCCGCGCTTTGTCTTTGTATCGGCCAACCCGGCCAGCCCGGTCGGCACGCCAGGCAAAGCCGACGACCTGGCGGTGCAACCGGGCAGCCCGGTGTTGGGCGCGGGTAAGAGGGATGAGAAAAAGACCGGTGATGCGGACGACGTCGCAAGTACCGCCTCGATAGGCGCCTTCATTGGCAGCCCGGCGCAGCGCCGGCGCGGCCAGCCGCCGAAGTAAAAAGGGACTATCCCCGTAGCCGCAACCGGCGTATGTTGGGTATCAGGAATGCCGCTTTGGCGATGTGCCGCGTTTCCGGTGCAAGGGTGGCGGGGCGCTGGCAACGATCTTATGCGGCTCCGGCGCCACCGGCCTCGCGCACAAGCCGCGTGGGGCCACGACCCGCTACCAATTTTGTTGTAGCGAATTGCGCGAAAACCTTCGGTTTTATCAGGGTGTCCCTGCATTCCCCGCCCGGATTTACTGCGATCTACTGCGATTTGACGGATCTGGCCGGACGGGATGGGTCCCGAAACGCGAAAAAACCTGCGGTTTTATAGGGTTTCGGGACCCGGGCAGACCGCCATGATGCAATCGACCATGATCTACCGTGGTTTCAGGCATCCGCTACGACAAATGTAATAGCGCACGAAAAAGCCGCCCAAGGGCGGCTTTTGGGAAAGCGGAGAGCGGAGACCGGAGAGCGCGGTGCGGCTTAAACCGTGAAGCGCATCACCGAGGACTGCAGGCCGGCGGCCAGGGATTCTAGGCGCTGGGCCGATTCCTTGGTGTGAGCGACGGCACCGGTGTTTTCCTCGGCCATCTGGGCGATCCGCTCCACATGCCGGGCGATGTCGTTGGAGGCCTGGCTTTGTTCCTTCAGCGCGGCGGAGATTTCGCCCACCGAGGACATCACCTGTTGCGAGGTTTCGGCCAGGCGGCTGATCGAGGCGCCGGCTTCTTGCGAGAGGGCCAGGCCGGAGCGGGCACGCTCGACCGAGGCGCTCATGTCCTGGAACACCAGGTTGGTGCTTTCCTGGATCTTGGCGATGGTGCTGCCGATTTCCACGGTCGAGGCGGTGGTGCGCTCGGCCAGGTTGCGCACGGCGTCGGCGACCACCGCGAAGCCGCGGCCGTTCTCGCCGGCGCGCGCCGCTTCGATGGCGGCGTTCAGGGCCAGCAGGTTGGTCTGCTCGGCGATGTTCTTGATTACATCGGCGATATTGGAGATTTCCTTGGATTGTTCCTGCAGGGTCTGCACCAGGGCGGCGGAACGCTCGATGCCGGAGGCGATCGCGGTCATCTCGATCCCGGCGTTGCCGACCACGCCACGGCTGGCTTCGGACAACTCGTTCGACTCGGAAGTGCGCGCGGAAGCGGACTGGGCGCTCTCGGAGATATGGTTCACCGAGACGGTCATTTCCTCGACCGAGGCGGCCATGGCGGAGGCGGCTTCGCTCTGGCTTTCGGTGGAGACCGAGACCTGCTCGGCGGTGGTCACCAGCGAAGCGGCAGCACCGGAAACCTCGCCGGCGTTACCCTGGATCTGGCGTACCAGGCCGGCCAGACTGGCCTGCATTTCCGACAGGGAACCGAGCAGCACGCCGAGTTCGTCCTTGCGGTCGACGGTGATGGCGCTGCGCAGGTTGCCCTTGGTGATTTCGCCGGAGGCGGCCACCGCCGCGCGCAGGGGCAGCACGATGGAGCGGGTGGCGAGCCAGGCGATCAGCCCGGCCAGCAGGACCGCGATACCGGCTACGCCGGCGAGCCAGATGACGCCGGCGGCGGCATCGGCGGCAGCCTTCTCGCCGGCCTTGTTGGAGGCGTTTTCGGCGAAGACAACGAGTTTTTCGAGGGCGGCGATGAGATCGGTCTGGGCCGGACGCAATTTGTCGAACAGGAATACCTGCGCCTCGTCCGGGCGGCCGGTGTCGACCATCTGCAGGAACTCCAGCTCCAGGGGAGAGAGCTTTTTGCGCGCCTCCAGCACTTCATTGAGGATCACGCGGGCGGCCGGGGAACTGATGCGTTTGTCCATCTGCTCGGCGATTACCCCGCGCTGCTTGATCACCTCCGACATGCGATCACGCACCAGCTTGATGCGCTTGGGGTCGTTCATCAGCAGGACCGTGCGCATGTCGCGCGCCGACTCCTGCACCAGTACCTCCCAGCGCAATGCCTGTACCGTGGTCGGAAAGGCGCGGCTCACCACCAGGTCAATCGATTCCTGCAGTTCGCGGATCACGGAAACGCCGAACGTCACGGCGCCGGCAAGCAGCAAGACCACGATGGCGAAACTCGCGCCCAGACGGACGCCCACTTTCCAGTTGTTCATCTTCTTGATTCCCTGCCGCGTGGCGGCAAAAGTCGATAGCAAATCCGCACCGCTCCTGAGAGTTCCGGGCGCCGTGTTAACGTACGACGCAAGTTTGCCGTTTGTACGTATGCATCCATGCGCGGAAAAGCGGGACGAATTCCCGGCTTTTCCCTGCCGGGCGCATCGTGGTCCGCCGTTCAGACCTGGTGGTGGGGAACCCCGCTGTCCAGAGGCGCCATTCGCGCGGCAGCGTAGCACCCGTTCCGGCGCGCGCCGACCAGCGGCACAACGCCGGCCCCCTGCGCGGCGCTCTGTGCGGGCCTCTGCGCGGGCCGCGCCCGCCCCTTATAATGACGGGATGAATCCGCGTCTCGACCTGCTGCAACCCTATCCGTTTGAAAAACTTCGCCTTTTGTTCGCCGGCGTCACGCCCGCTTCCGGCAAAAGCGGAGCGCTGAAGCCGATCAGCCTGGGCATCGGCGAGCCGCAGCACGCCACCCCGCAGTTCATCAAGGATGCGCTGACCTCCAACCTGGCCGGCCTGTCGGCCTACCCCGCCACCGGCGGCACGGAGGCGCTGAAGACCGCGATCGCCGGCTGGCTGATGCGCCGCTACGGCTTGAGCAAGGTCGACCCGGCCACCGACGTGCTGCCGGTGAACGGCTCGCGCGAGGCCCTGTTCGCCCTGACCCAGACGGTGGTGGATGGCAGCAAACCGGGCGCCACGGTGGTCTGCCCCAACCCGTTCTACCAGATCTACGAAGGCGCGGCGATCCTCGCCGGTGCCACGCCCTACTACGCGCCCACCGTGCCGGCGCGCAATTTCGCCTGCGACCTGGCGGCCGTGCCGGAGAGCGTGTGGAAGACCACGCAACTGTTGATCGTCTGCTCGCCCGGCAACCCGACCGGCGCGGTGATGAACCTGGACGACTGGAAAGAGGTCTTCGCCCTGGCCGACAAGTACGGCTTCATCGTCGGCTCGGACGAGTGCTATTCCGAAATTTATTTCGACGAAACCAAGCCGCCGCTGGGCTGCCTGGAGGCGGCGCAGAAGCTGGGGCGCGACTGGGAACGCCTGGTGATGTTCTCCAGCCTGTCGAAGCGCTCCAACGTGCCGGGCATGCGCTCCGGTTTCGTGGCCGGCGACGCGGCCATCATCAAGAAATTCCTGCTTTACCGCACCTACCACGGCAGCGCCATGGCCCTGCCGGTGCAGGCGGCCAGCGTGGCGGCGTGGAACGACGAGGCGCACGTGAAGGAAAACCGCCGCCTGTACGTCGAGAAGTTCGCGGCGGTGATGCCGATTCTCAAGCAGGCGCTCAATGTGCAACTGCCGGATGCGGCCTTCTACGTCTGGGCGCCTGTGCCCGGTGCCTCGGATACCGACTTTGCGCAACGACTCTACGCCGAGCAGGGTGTGACCGTGCTGCCGGGCAGCTACCTGGCGCGCGGCGAAGGCGCCGAAAACCCGGGGCGCGGCTACATACGCATGGCCCTGGTGGCCGAGCCGGCGCCCTGCATCGAAGCCGCCCAGCGTATCGTCGAATTCTGCCGCGGCCTGTAGCCCTCTTACAGGTCCTCCTTTACTGATTTCATCACACAAGTAGAAACCATGGAACTCGAACAAATCATCAACGACGCCTGGGAACAGCGCAGCGAACTCTCGCCCGGCAAGGCTCCCGCCAAGATCGGCGAAGCGGTCTCCCACGTGATCAACGAACTGGACCAGGGCAAGATCCGCGTCGCCGAGAAAATCGGCGGCAACTGGACCGTGCACCAGTGGATCAAGAAGGCGGTGCTGCTCTCCTTCCGCCTGGAAGACAACGCCCCCATGCCTGGCGGGGGCGCGATGCAGTTCTACGACAAGGTGCCGACCAAGTTCGCCGGCATGGACGCAACCCAGCTGGCCCGCGCCGGCGTGCGCGTGGTGCCGCCCGCCGTGGCGCGCCGCGGCTCCTACATGGCCAAGAACGTGGTGCTGATGCCCTCCTACGTGAACATCGGCGCCTATGTGGACGAAGGCACCATGGTCGACACCTGGGCCACGGTCGGCTCCTGCGCGCAGATCGGCAAGAACGTGCACCTCTCGGGCGGGGTGGGCATCGGCGGGGTGCTCGAACCCCTGCAGGCCAACCCCACCATCATCGAGGACAATTGCTTCATCGGCGCGCGCTCGGAAGTGGTCGAAGGCGTGATCGTGGAAGAGAACTCGGTGCTGTCGATGGGCGTGTTCATCGGCCAGTCGACCAAGATCTATGACCGCAGCACCGGGCAGGTCAGCTACGGCCGCGTACCCTCCGGTTCCGTGGTGGTGCCGGGTTCCTTGCCGGATTCCACAGGCAAGGTAAACTTGTACTGCGCGGTGATCGTGAAACGGGTGGACGCCCAGACCCGCGCCAAGACGGGGATCAACGAACTGCTCCGCGGCGACTGACGCCACGCCACCCCGGACCGCCACACCCAGGATTTTGATCGGCAAGCCCCGGCGCCTACCGGCGCCCCGCCCCACCGGCGGATAACGCAGCAGGGAGAAAAACCATGTCAGCAATGAAACGCCTGTTCCAGTTGATGGCCGAGAAAAAGGCTTCCGACATTTTTCTCTCGGTAAGCTCGCCGATCAACATCAAGATCAACGGCGTGGCGGTGCCGGTGAACCAGCAGGTGATGGATTCCGACACCATCATCAAGCTGCTCTACGAGGTGCTGACCCCCAAGCAGATCAAGGAATACGAGGACACCCTCGAACTCAATACCGCCTTCACCCTCGACCCCTACGGCTCCTTCCGTATCTCGGCCTTCAAGCAGAAGGGCACGCCGGCGGTGGTGGTGCGCTACATCCCGGGCGACATTCCCCCGATCGATTCCCTGGGCCTGCCCGAAGTGCTCAAGGAAGTGATCATGGAAAAGCGCGGCCTGCTCCTGATGGTCGGCGCGACCGGCTCGGGCAAGTCGACCTCGCTGGCCGCGATGCTGGACTACCGCAATGAACTCAAGAGCGGCCACATCCTGACCCTGGAAGATCCGGTCGAATTCATTTTCAAGAACAAGAAGTCCCTGGTGAACCAGCGCGAAGTCGGCAGCGATACCCTGGACTTCAAGATCGCGCTGAAAAACGCGCTGCGCCAGGCGCCCGACTGCATCCTGATCGGCGAAGTGCGCGACAAGGAGACCATGGCCGCGGCGATCGCCTACGCGCAGTCCGGCCACCTGTGCCTGGCCACCCTGCATGCCAACAACTCGTACCACGCGATCAACCGCATCATCAGCTTCTACCCGCTGGAAAACCGCCCTGCCCTCTTGCAGGACCTGGCCGCGACTCTCAAGTGCATCGTCTCCCAGCGCCTGATCCGCAACAAGAAGGGCAGCCGCTCCGCCGCCGTGGAAGTGATGCTGAACACCCGCCATATCGCCGAGCTGATCGAGAAGGGCGAAATCAGCGAAATGAAAGACGCCATGGACAAGTCGATGGCGCCCGGTTCGCAGACCTTCGAGCAGTGCTTCTTCAAGATGATCCGCGATGGCTCGATCAGCCAGGACGAGGCGATGGCCAACGCCGATTCGCCGTCCAACCTGATCTGGCTGCTCAACAACACCGAAGCCCCGACCACCGGCCCGGGCGCGGCGCCGCAGATCAGCGGCACGCCGGAACAGAAGAAGGACGACCCGACCGAAACCGGCGGTGCGTCCTTTACCGAGATCACGCTGATCACCGAAGACAGCCACTAGAGAGTACCGCGACGCATGCCCAAGAAAGTTACGCTATACGGCATTCCGAACTGCGATACGGTAAAAAAAGCCCGCGCCTGGCTGGATGCGCAAGGCGTGGCCTACAGCTTTCATGACTTCAAAAAGCAGGGGCTGGACCAGTCCCTGGCGCAGGGCTGGCTCAGGGAGATCGGCCCCGAGTTGCTGATCAACCGCAAGGGCACCACCTGGCGCGGCCTGTCCGACGACCGGAAGGCACAGGCCGAAACGGCCGCCGGCGCCTTGGCGCTGATGCTGGAGTCACCCTCGGTGATCAAGCGCCCGGTGCTGGACCGCGATGGCGCCCTCTCGGTCGGCTTCGCGCCGGATACCTACAAGACTTATTTCTGAATCGAATTCCCCGATGTCCGCTGTACTCAATACCCCGACGTTCAACCTCACCCGCGACCTGATCGCGCAAAGCTCGGTGACGCCGCTGGATGGCGATTGCCAGCAGATGCTGGCGCGCCGGCTGGAAACAATCGGTTTCCGGATCGAGCACATGGCCTTTGGGGAAGGCGCGGACCGGGTACAGAACCTGTGGGCGCGCCGCGGCGCCAACGGCCCGGTACTGTGCTTTGCCGGGCACACCGATGTGGTGCCCACCGGCCCGCTGGACCAATGGAATTCCGATCCCTTCGTGCCGACCGTCAAGGACGGCAAGCTGTACGGGCGCGGCGCGGCGGACATGAAGACTTCACTGGCCGCGATGGTGGTGGCCTGCGAGGAGTTCGTCGCCGCGAACCCGAAACACAACGGTTCGATCGCTTTTCTCATCACCTCCGATGAAGAAGGCGTGGCGGTGAACGGTACGGTGAAAGTGGTCGGGGCCTTGAAGGCGCGCGGCGAGTTGCTGGACTACTGCGTGGTCGGCGAGCCGACGGCGGTCAAGACGCTCGGCGACATGATCAAGAACGGCCGGCGCGGCTCGATGTCGGGCAAGCTCACGGTCAAGGGGGTGCAGGGGCACATCGCCTACCCGCACCTGGCGAAAAACCCGATTCACCTGGCGGCGCCCGCGCTGACGGCGCTGGTGGGCGAGGTGTGGGATCACGGAAACGAATATTTTCCACCCACCGCCTGGCAGATGTCGAACATCCACGGCGGCACCGGCGCCTCGAACGTGATTCCGGGCACGGTGGTGATCGACTTCAATTTCCGCTTCTCGCCCGAGTCCACCATCGAGGGGCTGAAGGCGCGGGTGCGCGCCATTCTCGACCGGCACGGGCTCGATTACGACCTGGCCTGGTCGGTCTCGGGCAAGCCGTTCATGACGCCCAGAGGCAAGCTGGTCAATGCGCTGGCCGGCGCCATCGAGCAGGTCACGGGCGTGGCCACCGAACTATCCACCACTGGCGGCACCTCCGACGGGCGCTTCATCGCCGACATCAGCCGCGAGGTGGTCGAACTGGGGCCGGTCAACGAGTCGATCCACAAGCTCAACGAGCACGTGGAAATCGCCGCGATCGACCAGTTGAAAGACATTTACCGCCAGACCCTGCATGCCCTGTTGAGCTGATCGGCCCGGCCCGCACCGGGCTGGACGTGACGATTTCGTGACCGCGTTGCGCGCGCCAGACAACAGCCTGCAATCAACATCGATTTTTCTACCTGTCCAGACCGGAAATCAGGTATCTTGCGAAGCGAGCCAGCCATGACCAGCAACAACGTCGAAGACGCTGCCTCCGGTGACGACAAGAAGAACAAAGCCGCTGATAAAAAAGAAGTACGGCCTCCCAACCCTAGCCCGGAAAAAATGCTCAAGGAAGCCCGCACTCAATTTTCCACCATCCGTGACTTGCTCCGTTATGGTGTTTCGCGCCTGCATGGCGCCCAGGCCGTGTTCGGCCACGGCTCGCAAAACGTCTACGACGAAGCGGCCTATCTGATCCTGCACACCCTGCAGTTGCCGCTCGACCTGCTCGACCCGTTCCTGGACGCGCGCCTGACCGAGTCCGAGATCAACTCGGTGGTGCAGATCCTCGACCGCCGCGCCAAGCTGCGCGTGCCGGCCGCCTACCTGACGCAGGAGGCCTGGCTGGGCGAGCACCGCTTCTACGTGGACGAGCGCGTGATCGTGCCGCGCTCCTTCATCGCCGAACTGATCCCGCAGCAGCTCGAACCCTGGGTGGACAAGCCCGAGGGCGTGCTGAACATTCTCGACATGTGCACCGGCTCGGGCTGCCTGGCGATCCTGATGGCGCTGGCTTTTCCAAACGCGCAGGTGGACGCAGTGGATGTCTCCAAGGATGCCCTCGCGGTGGCCCAGCACAACGTCACCGACTATGCGCTGGAAGACCGGGTGCACCTGATCGAGTCGGACCTGTTCGAGAAGATCGAGAACAAGCGCTACGACCTGATCATCAGCAACCCGCCCTACGTGGACGCCAAGTCGATGGCGAGCCTGCCCAAGGAGTACCGCCATGAGCCGGAGCTGGCCTTGGCCGCCGGCGAGGACGGGCTGACGGTGATCCGCGCCCTGCTGCGCCAATCGCGCAGCCACCTGAACCGCGGCGGCAAGCTGATGGTGGAGATCGGCCATAACCGCGAGGTGCTGGAAGCGGCCTATCCCGAGACGGACTTCACCTGGGTGACGGTGAGCGCGGGCGACGAGTTCGTGTTCGTATTGAATCAGGACCAGCTGGCCTGATCCTGTCCGCGGGGCCAGGCGCCAAACCCGCGCTTGCCCTGCCCCCGTCTCCGCGCTAGAGTGCCGTGCCCCATGCGGGTGCACAGCCGGGCCGATTCACGCCCCTGTCACGTTAGCCCCGCATCCTTGCCGGTTGCCTTTTTCCCTATTCGACGGATGCCGCCCGCCCGCCTGCCCCTCTCCCTTCGCCTCGTACGCGCCTGGCTGACCGCCGGGCTGCTGCTTCTTTCCATCGACGCGCAGGCGCAGGACAAGCCGGAAGCCGCGCCGACAGTGGAGCGCCAGGACCGCGACGCCAAGTTCCAGACCACTTACATCTGGCAGAACAAGCCGAGCTTCAACTCGCCCTACTCTGGTCCCAACAGCCTCTCGCCAAACCGCGAGACCAGCTACACCTGGACCGTCACCGCCTACTTCGGCCTGCGTCCCTGGGAAGGCGGCGAGCTGTATTTCAACCCCGAGGGCATCCAGGGCCGCGCGCTGTCGAACGTCACCGGCCTGGGTGGCCCGACCAATGCGGAGTTGCAAAAGGCGGTGGCGACCAATATGCGCTTTTACCGCGCGCGCCTGTACTACCGCCACACCTGGGGGCTAGGCGGCGCCCCGGTGGCGATTGAGTCTGACCAGAACCAGCTGGCCGGCATGGTGGAGTCGCGCCGCTTCGTGCTGACCGCCGGCAACCTCTCGCTCACCGACGTGATGGGCACCAGCGATATCACCGGAGACGGGCGCACCCAGTTCATGAACTGGTCCACCCTGGACCATGGCCATTACGACTACGCCGCGGACGCACGCGGCTTCTCCTGGGGCTTTTTGGGCGAGCTGTACTGGGACAAATGGGCGCTGCGCGGCGGGCGCTTCCTGCAGCCCAAGGTGTCGAACGGCCTGCCGCTGGACTATCGCATCTTCAAGCGCTATGGCGACCAGATCGAAGTCGAGCGCAATATCGAGATCGGCGGGCAACCCGGCGTCGTCAAGGTGTTCGGCTTTCGCAACGTTGCCTACATGGGCTCGTTCCGCGATGCCTTGGCCGCCGCCGCGCCGGGCCAGGCGCCCACGATGGACGGGGTACGCAAGCCGCAGAGCAAGCTTGGCTGGGGCGTCTCCTGGGAGCAATCCATCACCACCGACCTGCGCGGCGAGGTGCGCTTCGGCGCGCACGACGGCAAGACCGAGAGCTACGCCTTCACCGAGATCGACCGCTCGTTTTTCACCGCCTGGCAACTGAAGGGCAATCGCTGGGGCCGCGCCAACGACAATATCGGTATCGCCTATGCGCGCAACGGCCTGTCTTCCGCGCACCGCGACTTCCTGGCCGCCGGCGGCACCGGCTTCTTCCTGGGTGACGGCCAGCTCAACTACGGCAACGAACACATCGTCGAGGCTTACTACAGCTTTGTGCCGCTCAAGGGCCTGTCGTTGTCGCTCGACTGGCAGCACATCCGCAACCCCGGCTACAACCGCGACCGCGGCCCGGTGAACATTGGCTCGGTGCGCCTGCACTACGAGTTCTAGGAAGATTCCGCAAAAGGGCTCTCGGCTACACCACCTCCAGGGCGAACCTTTTTCAAGCCCTTGATGTGAAATCGAGGGCGACCTTTCGTCAAGCCCTTGATGTGAAATCGAGGGCGACCTTTCGTCAAGCCCTTGATGTGAACGCCTGCGGCCTCGCCAGCTGGCGCTCCCCGGCTCGTCAAGGTAGCTTCTTGCAGAGTTTCCCCAGGCGCTTTTCACCCCGCCGGCACCGGCCTTCGGAGCCCACCAAAACCCGCCAGGCGCCCCCCTGGTGCCGTAACGTTTTCCCCCTCCAACTCCCCTCTTTCGGGGGGCGGGAAAACCCTTACTAATTGCGCGCTTTTGTGCTTATCGCCGCTTAATGCCTGTTTTTTCGAAGGTTTTTCGCTTCGCTTATTTGCGCAATCGACTTCCCTCATAGATAATAGCCGCCAACAAACGGACCGGCTTCCAAGCCCCGGCCGATCACGAGACAAACGCCGATGGCAGAGAACTACATACTGGAGACGACCGGGCTCACCAAGGAGTTCAAGGGCTTTGTCGCGGTCAACGATGTCAGCCTGAAGGTCAAGCGCGGCGACATCCATGCCCTGATCGGCCCGAACGGCGCGGGCAAGACCACCTGTTTCAACTTGCTGACCAAGTTCCTCGAACCGACGCGCGGCTCGATCCGCTTCAACAGCAGCGACATCACCAAAGAGAAGCCGGCGCAGATCGCGCGGCGCGGCGTGGTGCGCTCGTTCCAGATTTCCGCCGTGTTCCCCCACCTGACGGTGCTGGAGAACGTGCGCATCGCCCTGCAGCGCAAGCTCGGCACTTCGTTCCATTTCTGGCGCTCGGACAAGAGCCTGTCGCAACTCGACGACCGCGCGCGCGAACTGCTGGCCGAGGTGGGTTTGTCCGGTTTCGCCGACATGGTCGCGGTCGAAATGCCCTATGGCCGCAAGCGTGCCCTGGAGATCGCCACCACCCTGGCGCTCGAACCGGAACTGATGCTGCTTGATGAGCCGACCCAGGGCATGGGCCACGAAGATGTGGACCGCGTGATGCAGCTGATCAAGAAGGTCTCCGCCAACCGCACCGTGCTGATGGTGGAGCACAACATGAAGGTGGTGGCCGGCATCTGCGACACCATCACCGTGCTGGCGCGCGGCGCCGTGCTGGCCGAAGGCCCCTACGCGGAGATTTCGAAAAATCCGCAGGTGAAGGAAGTCTACATGGGCACCTCGGACGCGGCTCTCGCTTCACCGGGAGGCCATTAGCATGGCCGCGGCCCTCAAAGTGTCGGGACTGAACGCCTGGTACGGCGAATCGCACATCCTGCACGGCATGGATTTCACGGTGAACCAGGGCGAGTGCATCTCGCTGCTGGGCCGCAACGGCGCCGGGCGCACGACCACCCTGCGCGCCATCCTCGGGCTCACCGGCCGGCGCACCGGTTCGATTCAACTCGACGGCCGCGAGATCGTCGGCATGTCCACGCACAAGATCGCGCGCCTGGGCGTGGGCTACTGCCCCGAAGAGCGCGGCATCTACTCCAGCCTGTCTTGTGAAGAGAACCTGCTGCTGCCCCCACCGGTTGGCGGCGGCGAAGGCATGAGCGTCAAGGAGATCTACGCCATGTTCCCCAACCTGGAGAGCCGCCGCCACAGCCAGGGCACGCGTCTTTCCGGCGGTGAGCAGCAGATGCTGGCCCTCGCGCGCATCCTGCGCACCGGCGCGCGCCTGCTGCTGCTGGACGAAATTTCCGAAGGTCTCGCGCCGGTGATCGTGCAAAGGCTCGGCGAAATCATCATCAGCCTTAAAGCCAAGGGCTACACCATCGTGCTGGTCGAGCAGAACTTCCGCTTTGCCGCGCCGCTCGCGGATCGCATGTACATCGTCGAGCATGGCCAGGCGGTGGCCGAGATCGCGCAGCACGAAATCGACACCAAGCAGGACCTGCTGCAGGAGTTTCTCGCGGTCTGAAGTTGTATTTCCAAGTTCCGCATTGCCAAGCGGTCCGGCATGGGCCGTATCAAACGAAGGGACAAGCATGAAACTCAAACTGATGCATGCGGCGCTCGCCGCCGCGCTCGCCGTGTCGGCCCTGCCGATGGGCAGCGCCCTGGCGCAAGGCGCCCCCAAGCTGTCCGGCAACAACGTCAAGATCGGCGTGCTGACCGACCTCTCCGGCGTCTACTCCGACTTGGGCGGGCAGGGTTCGATCACCGCCGCGCAGATGGCGATCGACGACTGGACCGCGAAGAACAAGCCCGGCTTCAAGATCGAACTGGTCTATGCCGATCACCAGAACAAGGCCGACGTCGGCTCCAACAAGGCGCGCGAGTGGTATGACACCGCCGGCGTGGACATGATCACCGACGCGCTCAATTCGGCGGTGGCCATCGCCGTCTCCAAGGTGACCGCCGAGAAGAACAAGATCCTGATCGACACCGGCGCCGCCTCCACCCGCCTGACCAACGAAGACTGCACCGCCAACACCGTGCACTACGTTTACGACACCTACGCCCTGGCGATCGGCCCGGGCAAGGCCGTGACCAAGGCCGGCGGCGACACCTGGTTCTTCCTCACCGCCGACTACGCCTTCGGCGCCTCGCTGGAAAAGGACACCTCCGACGCAGTGAAGGCGAACGGCGGCAAGGTGCTCGGTTCGGTCAAGCACCCGCTCAATGCCTCCGACTTCTCCTCTTTCCTGCTGCAGGCGCAAGCCTCCAAGGCGAAGGTGGTGGGCCTGGCCAATGCCGGCGGGGACACGATCAACTCGATCAAGGCCGCCAACGAGTTCGGCATCACCAAGAACCAGACCCTGGTGGGCCTGCTGACGCAGATCACCGACATCCATTCGCTGGGCCTGCAAACCACCCAGGGCATGATGTTCACCGAAGGCTTCTACTGGAACCTGAACAACGAAACCCGCGAGTGGAGCCGCCGCTTCTTTGCCAAGCAGAAGAAGATGCCGACCATGCTGCACGCCGGCACCTACTCGGCCATCACCACCTACCTGGACGCGGTGAAGGCCTCCGGCACCGACGACACGGCCACCGTGATGAAGAAACTCAAGTCGATGACGGTGAACGACTTCTTCGCCAAGAACGGCAAGATTCGTGAAGATGGCC